>Ga0209415_10007777_pt1 | contig 18656 bp, 13 predicted proteins | sample PeaSoiSIISIP2007_FD_187696 | JGI IMG/M metagenome (GOLD analysis project Ga0209415, IMG submission 187696) | Peat soil microbial communities from Weissenstadt, Germany - SII-SIP-2007 (SPAdes) (version 2) | ecosystem: Environmental > Terrestrial > Soil > Wetlands > Peat | place: Germany...
GATGGATAAGAGGTTAGACCGATAGGGAGGTCAACTTTCCCTCACAAATGTGCGGAACTGCGAAGGTGAGGCTAGCCGCGCCCCGCCCGAACAGTCCTTGCCTCTCGCGAAAGGCCCAGATGTCGCCCGCGTAGCGCGCTCCCTTGGGCCTCCCTTCGAAAAGAAAATACCTGCCGTCGCGTGTCCAAGCCCCGCAGCAAGCCCAAAATGCATCTTCTGGCCTCGGCAGCACGGGACGTAAATTGCTGCCGTCCATCCGAGCTTCCCATACCGTCATCATATCGTCGAACCTGAACACGCGTCCGTCTGGGGAGGAACGGGGCCACGGCCACCACGTGTTCAGATTTGCGATCTTCTTGTCATCACTCCCATCTCTTCGGGCCGAGTGGATTCCGTCCTCCCGGCAGTAAAGAATGTGCTGCGCGTCGGTGGACCACGTCGCGCAACTCCCCACGGTGCTTCCGATTCGTTGGGCGGACCCTCCCTGGATAGGAACGATGTAGATCCGTCTCTCTCGGTTCACTGCACCTGTGATGTCAGACTCGGATACAAGAAGTTCCGTGCCGGCAGAGGAAACGTCCTCGAGGATAGGCCTTTTCAGAGGTGTCGAGACGGGAATGACGTCTCCCCCTGCGGATGAAACTGACCCGATAATGTACTCCCCGGTTTGGTCCATACCATTAAAGTAGATGCGTGTTCCGTCCGTCCCCATCGGGCCCCACCGGACGTGCGCCCCATGCGTGAGGCGCGTGTAATTGACGATTCTCGGGGGAGACAGCAGCCGCCGAAACCAGGAACTGAGGATTGCCGACAGGGCAAGGACGACAACTCCAACGGTTAGGACCCACCACCACTTTACGGTTGGCCTGAAGGCGGCACTATTGGTTTCAACGACGAACTGCCTGGCGCGACCTGGCCGCTCCGGGGACGGCGCCGGGATTGTCGGCGAAGACGGCGGCTTTGCGGGCTCCACTGGAGCGATGAATCGATAACCGCGGCGAGGCAACGTCTCCACAAAGCGCGGATTGTCAGCGTCGTCGCCAAGGGCGTCGCGGATTTTGAGGATGGCCTTATTTAAGCCCTGGTCGAAATCCACGAAAGTATCGCCGGGCCAAATCCTATTCCGCAGTTCCTGGCGCGTGATCACCTCTCCTGGATGTTCGAGCAGGATGGCGAGTAATTGAAAGGGCTGATCCTGAAGTTTGATCTTTCGGCCTTGGCGGTAGAGTTCACCGGCGCGCAAATCCACTACAAATGCGCCAAAGTGAACCAGTCGCGTCAACCTATTCTGCGACTCCATTTAATGTGAACCCGGTTTAAAAAAACAACACCACTTCCCCGCGCCATTCGCAATCGCGCTGAGCATCGGGGAATATCCACATCGCAACAGATTGAAAAATAAGAAGTTGGCTGGGAACGAACGTTCCACCCACAGGGAATTCCCAGTCCATTGAGTCTACCCATCACATGACACAAAGTCGCTCACTCAGGGCAAACCAACGAGGAGAGCGACATGACAAAGTCTGGAAAAGCGGGTGTGGTTGTGTGTGTCTTGCTGGGGATTAGCCGGTTGGGTTTTGCGCAGAGTCCGGCTTCCGGCTCGTCTCAGACCCCACGGCCTGCCTCGGGGTCGTATGCCAACCCTAGGGTGACCGTACGAGTTTACAACTATGCCTTAGTTCGCGCCCTTTTGTTGCGCTCCGAAGGCGAGGCAACAACCATTCTAAAGCATGCGGGACTTCAGGTCGGATGGGTTGATTGCCCACGGACGGGAACTGAAGCAGAGAACTGCCCTGAGTGCCAAGTGCAACCAGAGATGACGGATTTTGTACTGAGGATTATCACGGCCGAGCAGGCCGAAAAGCTGGCCGGTCACGGCGAAGCAATGGGCGAGGCTCTCGATTGCATGGCCGAACAGGTCGGATGTTCCGCGTACGTGTTCTATCGCGACGTTCAAGAGTTGGCCAGGGCGGGGGATGCTTCGCAATATCAACTCTTGGGTCATGCCATGGCCCATGAGCTCGGTCACCTACTGCTGGGGAGGAACGCGCACTCCAGAACCGGCATCATGCGCGCGGAATGGAATCCCCGAGAGATCAGCACGATCGCCAAGACCTACCTGCTTTTCACCGACGAGCAGGCCCAACGCATCCGCGATGAGATATCGGCGCGGCGCACGATTCAGCAAGATCAGTCAGCCAGAGCCCAGAAGGACTAACCTGTGCCGAGCGAGAAGCTGAACATTCGAACGATCGCCACGTTGGCGGCATCGCCAGCGCGGGACCCGCTCAAACTGCACCACGTCCCCGATAGTCTATTTCTTCTTTATGTGTTTGGCTGCCCTGGGAGCGCGAAGAAGTGCAGCAACGCTTTCTCCTCGCGCCAGAAGCAATTGGGCTTGGTGGGGCGTGATTCCGCGATGAAGCATCAGGAGGGCTACGGGTAAGCTTCCTCCGGCGGCTTTCAGGGTTTGCGCGGCACGAACCGGACTTGCGCCCGTGGAGCGCATCAGGATACGCTGGCCTCGCTCGCGCAGCTTCCGGTTGGTCAAGCGCATGTTGACCATCCAACTGGAGAAGACGCGCCCCAGGCGGACCATGACGGTGGTGGAAAGCATGTTGAGGACAAGCTTCTGGGCGGTTCCAGCCTTCATACGGCTCGAGCCGGTAAGGACCTCCGGGCCGACCACGGGTGCAATGAAGACGTCCGCAAGCAACTTCATCGCGGCGGCAGGGTTGACCGTCAAGCCGATCGTCTTGGCCCCGAGTTGGCGCGCATAGCGCATTCCGCCCAGCACGTAAGGAGCCTGCCCGCTGGCGGAGATTCCGACTAGGACGTCCTTCTTGCTGAGTTTGATACGGCGAAGGTCGCGTTCGGCCTCGAGCGGGTTATCCTCCGTCTCTTCCGAGGACTTCAGCATCGCGCCACGGCCGCCTGCGATCACCGCCTGCACGCGGTCGCTGTCGAAGGTCGGACCGCATTCGGCGGCGTCGAGCACCCCCAGCCTGCCGCTCGTCCCCGCGCCGAGATAGATCATCCGCCCGCCGCTGCTGATGGCTTGAACGGCCGTGTCGACGGCGCGCGCGATGCGCGGTATGACCTTCTCGACAGCCGGAGCGACGCGCTGATCTTCCCGGTTGATGATGCGAAGAATCTCAGCGGTGGGTTCTGTATCCAGCGCCACGGAGGCTGGGTTTTCGCGTTCCGTGATCCGGAGTAGGGATTGGGGACTGGGGTCTGGGATCTGGGGCAATTCTGATTTACGAATTCTCTTTTGTTTCATACCAAGTTGCAAAAAAGGGGCTCGGGGGTATCCCGCCTCGTCTACCGCCTGCGCTCCTCCAGGAGCACCTGCGCAGGATTTCGACTACACTTTCGCACTGAATGCTGGGAAAAGCAAAAGGATATTCTCCCCACGCTTAGAAGGTCGTGATACAGTGTGCAATCCAGTGCCGTAGACCGGACAATGGTCATTGCTTTCCCGGCGGGTGCATTTCCGGCGGTCCTTCCGGCAGGGCCTGGTCAACGGCGGCGGATGCTGGTAGTGCTGGCGGTGCAAGGTCGAAGTATTCCGGTAAACACAATTTCTCCGTGCGCCCAGGGATGGGATCGCGATCCAAATTCCCAAGGGAGCCGGAAGTAAAACAGAGAGGCAAGTGTGCAAACCTCCACAGTCTTCAAAATCCAGCCGAAAAACTATAACCGTTTCTTAAAGTTGGTGGGGGGCCTGGGCGGACTGCTCTACGGCATCGATGTGGGCATCATCGCGGGGGCCCTGCCCTACTTGGTTGCCACCTCGGGGCTGAACGCGGGGCAGATTTCGTTTGTAGTGGCGGCCGTGCTGTTAGGCACCGTGATCTCAACCCTTTTTGCCGGCGTGCTGGCCGATCGCATGGGACGGAAGTATCTGATGATACTCAGCGGGGCGCTGTTCGCCGCAAGCATTCCGGTGATCGCGCTCTCGCACGGCTACGGACCGCTGATCTTGGGGCGACTGTGCCAGGGTATCAGCGCCGGGTTGATCGGGGTGGTGGTGCCGCTGTACCTGGCCGAGTGTCTGGCGCCGGAGGACCGCGGCCAGGGCACCGCCATGTTCCAGTGGCTGCTAACGATCGGCATCGTGGCGGCCGCTGGGGTGGGGATGTATTTCAGTTTGAGGGTTGAAGAAGTCTCGAGGCTGGGCAATCCGCAACTGCTGTTCGCGTATAAGGACCAGGCTTGGCGCAGCATTTTCTGGGTGTCGCTACCTCCCGGAGTGCTCTTTGTGCTGGGTGGGTTTGCCGTGGCGGAATCGCCGCGCTGGCTGTTCCGGCGCGGCCAAAAGCAACTTGCGCTGCAAGCGCTTTTACGCTCGCGTACCCCCGAGCAGGCCCGCCTGGAACTGGAGGAAATGGAGAGTATTCAGGCTACTGAAAAAATCAAAGCGGCCGGAAGACGGATTGCCGAGAGCTTGCTCCGACGCAAATACGTGCTTCCGTTTTTGCTGGCCTGTGTGATTCTGGCCTTGAACCAGACGACCGGCATCAATTCGATTATCGGATACAACACCGCTGTCCTGGTACAGAGCGGTCTGTCGGACGTGGCAGCGCACTGGGGTTACATTATTTTCACCGTGGTGCAAGCTCTGGGCACGGTCGTGGGAATGCTGCTGGTGGACCGAAAAGGGCGCAAGTTTCTGCTCTCACTGGGCACGGCAGGCCTCGTGGCGTCGTTGGTAACGACGGCTGTACTATTCCACCGCAGCGAACGCCTTCGTGTGGACGCGCGCCAGGCCGTCCAGACGATGCTGGGTGCGGGGGCGGACTCGACGCTGAATCTTACACCGGAACTGGAAAGGCAATGGCTGACCGAAGCCGGGCAGGCTGATCTAGCGGAAAAGCCGACCACGCTGACCATCATTTATTCTTACGGCGATTTCAGTGCCGTGACCCCGGCGGCGATCTTGAATCATGGGCTGTCGGCGCCGATCCAACTCAGCCGTTCAAACTGCGTTCCAGCCAATAAAGTACTGGCCTTCTTCTCCGATCCTTTCGGCAATCTCGAGGAGGCTCGCACCGCTCCGTTGCACATCCAGCATGCACTGATCACGCCATTGCCCAGCTCAGGGGACGGCTGGATCGTGGCCATCAGCCTGTTTGCTTTTGCTGCATTTTACGCGCTGGGGCCTGGTATCTGCGTCTGGCTGGCCTTGTCGGAACTGATGCCCACCCGGATCCGCTCCAACGGCATGAGCATCGCCTTACTGATCAACGAGGCCGTTGCCACTTTCCTGGCCGCTATTTTCCTGCCCACGGTTGGCCGTTATGGCTATACCACAATGTTTTTACTTTTCGCCGGCTTCACCGTCCTCTATTTTGTCACCGTGACCTTCTTCTTGCCGGAAACGATGGGGAAGACCCTGGAAGAGATTGAAGCCTCCTTTTCCAGGGCAGGTGCGAAGGCCTGACGGGGGCCATCTCTTTCACCCATTTGACTTTCTCGTGCGGGGCGGACCTGGCCTTGGACATCATTTAGACGGCGCCGGAACTGTGTCATTGGGGAGGTAAGAAACGATGAACGGCTTGCGGATAATGGGCTTTTTCCTGGCGGCTTGGTTTCTCGCTGGGACGCCGGATGCTCGAGCGGTCACGGTCGAGAAGGCGAAAAAGCCGGAAGAAGATATTATCAAACAAAAGCTGGCGGCCATTGACCCCGTGGTGAAGGAAGCGATTCGCAGGGGGGACTGTCCTGGCGCTGTGGTGGTGGTGGGGCAGAACGGCAAGGTCGTCTACCGCAAGGCGTTCGGGCGTAGGGCTGTGGTCCCGCGCGAGTTGCCGATGAATGTCCACACGATCTTCGACATGGCTTCGGTAACCAAGGTTGTCGCCACCACCACGGCCGTCATGCAACTTGTGGAGCAAGGCAAGATTGTCTTGAGTGCGCCTGTCTCCGAATACTGGCCGGAGTTCAAAGATAACGGCAAAGAAAGCGTCAGCGTGCAGGAGCTCATGACCCATTATTCCGGGCTACCGCCGGATCTCGAGTTGAAGCCCGAGTGGTCCGGATACGGCACGGCGATGAAGATGATCGCGGTGACAAAGCTCATCAACCCGCCCGGGACGCGCTTCGTTTACAGCGACATTAACTTTGAGACGCTCGGCGAGTTGGTGCATCGCGTCTCCGGCCAACCGCTGGATGTCTACTGCTCGGAGCACATCTTCAAGCCGCTGGGCATGAAGGACACTCGCTTCAATCCTCCCTCGAGTTGGCACAAGCGCATTGCGCCTACGCAATATCAGGAAGGCGATCGGGGAAAAATGCTGTGGGGTGAGGTGCACGATCCTACGGCGTACAACATGGGCGGTGTCGCGGGCCACGCCGGTCTTTTCTCGAGCGCGGATGACATGGCGATATTCGCCCAGATGCTTCTCAACGGGGGCAGCTATAAACGCTCGCGCATCCTGAGTCCCCTGACCGTCGAGAAGATGACCTCCCCACAGACTCCCCCGGATAAGATGGCCGTGCGCGGGCTTGGTTGGGACCTGGATTCGCCTTTCGCCTCCAATCGCGGCGAATTATTTGAAGTCGGCTCGTTCGGACACACGGGATTCACAGGTACCAGTATCTGGGTTGACCCGGTGACCAGGACCTACCTCATCATACTTACCAACCGAGTGCACCCTAACGGCAAAGGCGACGTGGTGCAGTTGCGCATTCAGATCGCGACTATCGTGGCCGCCGCACTAGGACCCATTTCCGCTGAGCAAGTGCTAGCCAGCCGGCGATCCCTTACGGGTTACTACGAATTGATGAGGGGTTATCGCGAGCAAGGCCTCAGAAACGGGAAGGTGTTGAACGGCGTTGACGTCCTCGAGGCACAAAACTTCGCACCTTTGGAAGGACGCAGGGTGGGGTTGATTACCAACGCGTCGGGCGCGGACTCCGCGGGCCGCCGCACGGTCGATCTGCTCTACCATGCGCCGGAAGTAAAACTCGTCGCCCTGTTCAGCCCGGAACACGGGCTCGCAAGCCAGGCGGACGCCAAGGTCGCATCAGGCACTGATGCCTCGACCGGCTTGCCTGTGCACAGCCTTTACGGCGATGTTGAAAGGCCCACGGACAAGATGCTGGAAGGCCTGGATGCACTGGTCTACGACATCCAGGATGCGGGAGTCCGCTTTTACACTTACACTACGACACTGGGCTATTGCCTGGAGGCTGCCGCCAGGAAGGGAATCGACTTCTATGTGCTCGACCGCCCCAATCCCATTAACGGCGAGGCAGTCGAGGGACCAGTTCTCGATAACGACTTGCGCAGCTTCGTGGCTTATTTCCCGGAGCCCGTGCGCCCAGGAATGACGGTTGGAGAGTTGGCCCAGATGTTCAACGCAGAGAACCACCTCGGCGCCAGGCTCCACGTCATCAAAATGCAGGGCTGGCAGCGTACCGATTGGTATGACGAAACAGGCCTGACGTGGTTGAACCCTTCGCCCAACCTTCGCAATCCGACCGAAGAGGTTCTATATCCCGGCGTGGCGATGGTGGAAGGCGCGAACCTCAGCGTGGGACGCGGAACGGACACGCCGTTTGAGGTCCTCGGCGCGCCGTGGATCGACTCGCGAACCCTCTCGGCGTATTTGAATGAGCGCCACATTCAGGGAGTCCGGTTCCTGCCGGCGGATTTCAAGCCTTCGAGTAGTTCGTTCGCCGGCCAGCTCTGCCACGGCGTGCAACTCCTGTTGCTGGACCGCCAGGCGCTCGATTCGCCCGCTCTCGGCGTCGAACTCGCCGCCGCTCTCTGGAAGCTATATCCCAACGACTTCAAGCTGGACAAAACGCTGCCTCTCGTCGGCGCGCGCTGGGTTCTCGATGCCATCAAGGCGGGGAAGGACCCGCGCCGGATTGTGTTCGAGTGGCAAGACGCGCTAGAACTATTCCGCAGCCTGCGCACGAAATACTTACTCTACCCCTGACGGCTAGTTGGTGGCAACGTTCACGGTTTTCTTGGCTCGTCCGTACTGATTGGTCGAGTAAAGCGGTTATGTAGTGGTCGTGGACGGCGCGGCGATGGTGATGCTCGACCCGCGACCCCATGCCTTGTTCAGACTTTACCCTTCACTGTTTGCACTTTTGCCCTATTGTGTTCGGCGCCGGAGCAGAGTAGTATTTCCACGGAAATTATCGAGTATGAGTCTTGGGCGGTTTGTCTCCACACATTGGAAATGCTGGAGCAGTAGTACAGGAGGAAAGATGCGAACTTGCCGACCTATGTTCCTTTTGGTTGCCGCGTTTTGCGCATTGTTGATGACGGCGGGACTTCCGACCTTCTGCGTAGCTAAGGAAAAGCCCGTGGTCGTCAGTCCGGATGACGTCACGTTGCGCCTTTTCCAGCTTCTCGACAGTTCTTACGGCGGGAAACTATCGGATCTCTACTTTGTCGGCGACGTCTACAAAGATCCCAAGAACCCGGACAAGGAACTCCAGCACGTTTTTAAGGCGGAGTACGAAAAAGCCCGGGCCTTTGGGAGGTTACGACTCTACGTGCGCAGCGTCGATAAACTCACTCCCGGCCAATTGAAAGACTACACTGCCCAACAGGTCTACGAGTTTGCCGACTCAGATGTCGAGAAATTCACCAAGACTGATCCGGGCCCGCTGGGCCGGCCGGGCGACCTTTACTTCCAGGCCACGGAGAATGGCCCTCTTGCTACAACCCCCGTCACCGACGAGGCCCGAAAACAATATGAGACCTACATCGCACAGTGGCTCATGCCCGCCCTTGAGAAGAAGTGAGTACATGACTCATGCTCCCAGGCCTTGCGCGCCGGTTGGTGGTGTCCTAATTTGAAATTAGCATACCCTAATTTTGGAATTCAGATTGCCGGGATATCCCGATTTGGCATCAGCCATCGTTAATTCATTCGTCTCCCTCGCAATTCTCCACTTCTGGAGGTGGCCGGTTCACCTTGGAGGACTCATCGTGTAGAGGGCTAATCATGGACTCGATGGTGTTGTGGGTAGCTTTGAGAGCGGCAGCCATGGTTTCGTGCGCCTTATCATGGCTCGGAGCGGTTTGATCTAGATATTTTCGCGAACTCTCTGCAACGCTGAAGGTATATAGGAGGATGTCAATTATCCGGTCTATCTGAATAGTTGACATTTCCAATATACCTATAAGTCTACTAATAAATATAAGGGGAACCAAAACGCAAAAGAATATAGTATTAAACGCAATTATTGCTAAAGAAAAACGAGGGTGCGAAGGAAATGTGTATATTCCCCGAGCAATCATGTAAATATCGACCGCAAGGATCAAGAGCTGGGGCATGAGACTTTTGCCTAAACGCTCCAAGAACATGCCCCTGGAGGACTGCATTAATCTGCCCAATAGCCGCTCCTTGCCAGGGGCTCCATATTCTGCGGGCTTCTTTTTTAACATGGAGCGGACATACCAGGCTGTGACAATGGCCGGAATGACAAGCATCGGGATACAGGCGAAGAAGACAATTTTGAGGGTGCGGAGATGGCCACTATAAAAAGCAATTACACCGAAGGTAGCGATTACATAAACGAAAAGAAGATAACCGTTCAAGATTCCAAGGAACAGGCTGGGGGTAAGGGGTTCATGCTGAGCCTTAAGGAGTTTCTCGGCTTCCTGTTTGCTTTCTTCGGCGCGGGCCTCCTGCTCGGCTTTATCGTCACGTTTTTGTTCTTCCATGGCCACTCCTGAAATCGAGGAAATTGTCAAATTAGGACACCACCCGCCGGTTCCGGGAGGTGAAATCACGGATCGTACATGCTATAGTTTCTGTCAGGGAAAGCGGTATGCCAACCCGAACTCTGATAACCATCGACCAGTACGACGCGCTCCCTGAAAAGGAAGGCGTGAAGTACGAACTCAACGAGGGAGAACTGATTACAGTGTCCCCATCGCCTCGCTTGGTGCACAACCGCGTCCGCGACGAGATCGGCTTTCGCCTCAGAGAGCATGTACGCTCCCGCAAACTCGGTGAAGTAACGATGGAAACGGATTTCAAGCTGACGGAAGGGACCATCCGCATTCCGGATATCGCTTTCGTGTGCGCCGATCGGCTTGCGGGAATCGATCCCCGTCAGCGTCTGGAAGGTGCTCCAGATCTGGCCGTTGAAATTGCCTCTCCGAGCGACGATCCGGACGATCTTGTGCTCAAGGCCCGGCAGTACATCGCGTCCGGCTCAAAGGCCGTTTGGGTTATTTACCCCGAAGCCCGACTTGCCTATCTCTATAAACCTGGCGAACGTCCTGAGATTCGTGACGTGGAACAGTCCCTTGATGACGCCGAACTCCTACCCGGTTTTTCCGCACCGCTGTCCGCCATTCTCTCCAACTAAACCTACACTTGTTGCCTTACTGGAACAGGTCTTCGTGGAAGAGTTTCTGCCCTCCGAGTGAAGTGTAGAAGCCCCACCCGGCGATTGCGACGAAGCTTAGCACCACGGCAAGTGCGCTCGAGGCGTACCAGTTGCTGAAGTCGAAGGTGTACGGGACGCTCAAGAGAACGTTGGCGGTGAAGATGGCCACGGCCAGTGAGATCAGGCCGAAGCGGGTAACTGCGTAAGCTGCAATACCAAAAACCACTATCCAGACCGGAACAAAAACCTCCGGATGCGTGCTGCGAAGAGAATTATTCGTTGTCCAAAGGGCGACGAAGACGGCGGTTGCCAGCCATTTGTTGCGTAGCACGATGCGGAGGAGGAACATGGCGAAGAAGAACTCGATCGTACCTCCGATACACTGCATGATGTTCAGCAGCCAGATTCCCACCAGATCGCGGCCGCCGGTGAGAAGAGACTGGCTGGGTAATTGCGGAACTTCGCCGAGCCGGTTCAGAATGAGCAGGCCAATGCTGATCACCACTGTCCAGATCACACCCAGGAGAACTCCCCAAAGCACGTCGCGCGCCACCAGAGGGTCGCGCACACGTCCGGTGGTCAGCCGGCTCCAGGAGACGACCGCCTGCGGCCAATGCCGCCGCACGTAAGGCTCGAGCGCCAGGTACAACATTCCGATGGCTCCCGACAGAAAGAGCCCAGAGCTCACGGCCAGCACGAAGCGTCCAAACGCGGCGAGAGTGGGGATGAAGTGGTATCGGCAAACCCAGATGGCGATCTCGATCACGAAGATTGCGACCGCAAGGCGAAGAGCGCCCCGAAGATCGCTCTTGCCGCGCAAGTAATTGCGCCGCGCGATCAGAGCGCCAGTGGTCAGGAACAGGATTACGAGAGTGGCGCCCAAAATCGACCCCGTGTGCTGGAGCCCATTCGCACTGGATTGCTCTTCTCGCCCGGGCGTAACCCACGGTCCAATCAGGCGGAAGTAAACCGGCTTTCCGCGCCAAGCGGCGGCTTCCACGCGCAAGGGCCGGCCGGAATCGGGCCAAGTCCCGGTCCATGCGGCGCGCGTGTCAGAAGCACCCAGTTCCACCCATTGCGGCTCTGCGGGTTTTAGATCTTTGGGATTGATTCCAGCTGCCGCGAAAAGAGGTTTCCAATCCAGGGGGCACTCCGGCGGGGGGGTCGCGTCAAATTCCTTGGGAATCGCTTCGAAGGAAATCAATCGGCCTTGGGAGTCAACGATGAGGTTGATCATGCCGGACTGAATTGCCGGCGGGTCATCAAACTGAACGATCCCTGGAGTGATCGAGGTGCCCTGGTAACCATCGGGATCCAGATAAACGGGACTTTGCCGATAGGCATAGACGAGCACTTGGGGTCTTTCAGAAAGAATCTTCGGCCAGTTCGGGCGCGCACCGTCGTGCTTTTTGACGTAAGTGGTGAAATCAGTTTGATAGTACCATTGAGCCGAATGGTCGACCGGCCGATCGGTGTAGCCGAGGCTTTTCACAATGTCGACCGCTTTGACTTCCAGGGCCGGGGCCGGCAGTGGCTGCGGCATCAGGCGGAGCGCGTTCACGCGGGCGCCAATAAGGCTGCTGATCGCAAGTCCCACGACAACCGCTGCGAAGGCGGTTGCTGCTACGCGCGCCGCGATGCCTTGTTTCTCGCCTGCCGCCGCCACCATTTCCGGCGACGGCGTTTCACCCGCTGCCAGCGCCGCCGCCAGGGGATCGCCGCCGGGCAACGCCGCAGCAACGGCAAGCGCCGAAGCCGGCCGCGCGGCGGGTTCGTACTCCAGGCAGCGCATAATCACTCGCTCGACGGCGGGATCAAGGTCCTTCACCCAGCTCGAGGGATTGCTCACCGGCCGTTCATTACGAATTCGCACGAGCTCCGCGAGCGTCTCGGCTTCAAAGGCGCGCTTGCCCGTGAAGATCTCGTAGAGCACGAGGCCCAGCGAATAGATATCGCTTTTGGCTGTCACTTCCTTGCCGGAGAGCTGCTCCGGCGACATGTAGGCGGGCGTGCCGCTGCGCACCTCGGCGCCCTGGATCTGGTCCACGAGTCCGGCCAATCCGAAATCGGTCATCACGGCGCGGCCGCGCCCGTCCAGCATCACGTTCGCTGGTTTCAGATCGCGATGCAGAACGCCTTCCTTGTGGGCGGCGGCGAGCCCGGCGCAAAGTTGCCGCGCGATCTCGACTGCCTTGTCCGGCGGTAGACGGCCAATGCGCCGCAGGAGCGAAGCCAGGTCCTCGCCATCGACGTATTCCATGGAAAGAAACATCTGACCGTCGACGGTGCCTAGGTCATAGACTCGACACACATTGGAATGGGAAACCCGGCGCGCGGTGCGGACTTCGTTGCGAAAGCGTGTGAGCAGTTCCTCTTTGCCGGCGGCTGCTTCCGGAAGGAATTTCAAGGCGACCGGCTGGCCCAGCACCAAGTCGTCAGCGCGATAGACTTCGCCCATTCCGCCCCGCCCGAGCACGGCCACGATTCTGTAACGCTCCGCCAGCAGGGTTCCGGGAAGAAAACGGCCTTCGCTCGCCAGGCCGCTAGAACTCGTGGAAGTGCGCGGGCTGGTAGATGCGCGTGGACCGCTGGAGCGCGGCCGAGCTTGTGCGGTCACCAGCTTCGGAGAGGCCGGTCCCGGTTCGGCTGCCGTCGCAGCGGCAGTGGCGGCCGCGGTGACTGCGTAGTCAGAAGCAACGCTCGCTCCACAAGACGAGCAAAACTTCGAGTTCTCCGTCACCGTAGTTCCGCAGGATTGGCACTTCAGCATGAATGGCCTCGTCCGGGTGCCCGTCAATTACACCTGCGATGTTCTCAATGGCACAGGCAGACTACTTCAATGATATCATTTAAGGTTCATGAAAAAGCCAGATTTCGATCCCGGTCTCACGCAACAATACAGCGCCAAGCTGCGTCGTGTGATCCGCGACGACGGCGAGTTCAATGTGAAACGCCGGGGCAGAACCTGGCGAGATGTTAGCCCTTACCTTTTCTTACTCAATACGCCCTGGACCGCTTTTTTCGCGCTGGTTTTGGGGGCCTTCATCACGGCCAATCTTGTTTTCGCGTGTCTCTATTTCTGGGAGGGCGGGATCGAGCGAGTCCATCACACGGACCTCTCGGCACTCAGCCGTTTTCTGGACGCGTTCTTCTTGAGCACCCAGACCTTGACCACGGTAGGCTACGGCACAATCTGGCCGGAGACCACGGCCGCCAATTTGATCTCCTCCATTGAAGCGATGACCGGCCTGCTGGGTTTTGCAGTGGCCACGGGCTTCTTAGTGGGCCGCTTGTCGCGCCCCACGGCGCGCATCGGATTCAGCAAGTCGATGATCGTTGCCCCTTATCAGGACGGAACCAGCCTCCAGTTCCGCATCGTGAATCGCAGCGTCAGCAACCTGATGGAACTCGAAGCCAGGATGCTGTTGATGACGGTGCAATCAGTGGATGGTCGTCTGGAGCGCAAATATGAGCGCTTGGAGCTCGAACGGCCCACCGTCCTGTTCATGCCGCTGACCTGGACCATCGTTCACGTTCTGGACGCCGAAAGTCCGCTTTATAAAAAGACCGCGCCGGATCTGGAGGATTTACAGGCAGAGTTCCTGATCCTCATCAAGGGCGTCGACGACCGGTTCAGCCAGACTGTCCACGCCCGCTTTTCCTACCGCTACGACGAAATTGTGTGGGGCGCGAAATTCGCCCGAGCCTTCGATGTGGACGAGGACGGCGACTTGCGGCTGGATCTCGACCGCGTAAGTGACATCGTTAAGGCGGGTTGAGGGGTGAGTCATGAGGGTCCTACTCATTTACGCGAACACCGAAACAATCAGCATGCCAACCCTCCCGCTGGGCGTCGCCGGCGTGGCCGCCGCAACACGTCGCGCCGGCCACGATGTCGTCCTGCTTAACCTGATGTTCGAGACAGATCCGAGCTCGAGCATCAAGAACTCTATCGAACACTTGCGCCCGGACCTCATCGGGGTTTCGGTGCGAAACATCGATGACCAGAACATGGCGGCGCCCCGCTTCCTGCTGGCGCCGGTTAAGGAGGTCATAGCGATTTGTCGAAGTTTCTCCGTGGCGCCGATCGTTCTGGGCGGGGCAGGTTACAGTATCTTCCCGCAGAGCGCGCTGGATTACCTTGGCGCCGACATGGGAGTTCAAGGTGAAGGAGAAGTCGAATTTCCTCTCTTGCTGGATCGAATAGGCAAGGGCAGGGAAGTCTCGGATATTCCCGGAATTCACCTGCCTGGTCCAAATCGTTGGGCAGTCGAGCCAGGCATAATAGGACTATGTCATTCCGAGCGGAGCGAGGAATCTCGCTCGGCCGTGAGCTCAGTCGAACGCGAGGGGGGTCAGGGCAAGATTGCTCGTTCCGCTCGGAATGACACTTCCTGCCGGGGAGCCGGCGCGGATGCAGATCGCAAAGCGCGCGGGTGTCATTTTGTAGAAAACCTGGATGAACTTCCTCTCCCCGAGCCCAGCCTTTGGATTCCGCCGGGCGCCGTCAAGGGTAAGCTCTGGGTGCCGGTGCAGAGCCGCCGAGGGTGCCCGCTCGACTGCGCGTATTGTTCAACCAGCCTCATCGAGGGAAGAGGGATACGGACACGTTCTCCCGCCCAGGTTGTGAAGTGGCTGGCGCAGTTGAGGGAGACGGGCTGCCGGAATTTCAACTTCGTCGATAACACCTTCAACCTTCCGCTGGACTATGCAAAAGACCTTTGCCGGCAATTGACTCGAGCGGAACTCGACCTTCATCTTTGGTGCATCATTTATCCCAAGTGGATCGATGTGGAGCTTGTGGAACTCATGCGCCAGGCCGGATGCCGCCAAATCAGCTTTGGATTCGAGAGCGGCTCGGGTGAAATGCTGCGCAGCCTTGGTAAGCAATTCGATCGGGAAGAAATCAGGACGGTCTCAAATATTTTCGCGGAGGCCGGAATTCAGCGAATGGGGTTCTTGCTGCTGGGCGGTCCCGGGGAAACGAAAGGCACCGTCGAGGAAAGCCTGGCTCTCGCCGAGTCTTTGAATCTCGAGGCCTTGAAGATTACCGTCGGCCTCCGCATCTACCCGCAAACTCCTCTCGCAAGAACTGCGCTGGCAGAAGGCGTGATTCGAGCTGACGAAGACCTGCTCGTGCCGCGGTTTTACTTGCAGCCAGGTCTCGAGGACTGGCTCCCCGAACGCGTGGCCGCCTACAAGGCCTCACGTCAGTGGGTGAATTGACTGAAGCTATCAGCTCTCCGCCCTCAGCTCTCAGCAAACACTTCGTTGCCAAGTTTAGTGGTCGCAGGGGTAAGGCCGGACCGCATCTTTGTCGGGCCAACGGTCGCAGCCATCCGTGCCCGCGGTGTTCGCTGCAAGCTGACGGCTGAAAGCTGATAGCTGAAGGCTACTTACGCTTCCTTGGCCTTCCCGCTCGCAGCGTCCCAGCAGATCTTTTTGCCGCTGCGCACGGAGAGATTCACCATGTGGCCCGTCGCGGCCGAGCAGTGGCCCATTTCGGCGTTTTCCACGGGCTCGCGCCGGGTGCGAACGGAATCGAAAAACGCGTTCAGGTGAAAGATCACCGCGTCCGGGCCGCTCGGCTTGTAGTCGAGCGTGCCCTCCGCACGAACATAAGGGTTTGATTCCTCGCGATGGTTTCCTTCCGCCCAGAATTGGTCTTGCAACTTCTTGGGCCAGGGTTCGATCTGCGACTGGTAACCTTCTCTGACGCTCTCGTTGGTCAGGGTCATTTCCTTGTCCAGGCTGACCATGAGCGTGCCCTCGGTGCCAAGGTACTGAATGCCTTGTTGAGAGCCGCTGGCGTTGTTCATGGTCGAACCCATGTTCACGTGGAAAGTCGGGTAGTCAAAGAGCGCATCGAGCGTGTCAGGAACCTCGCGGCCATCGTGCCGCGCCAGGATACAGCCGATGGCGGCCACTGTGTCCGGCATGGGGGCGTCCATCACGAAGTGGATCGTATTAATCAAGTGGACGAAGAGGTCGGTGGAGATGCCGCCGGAGTAATCCCAGTATTTGCGGTAGCGGAAAACGCGCTCTGCGTCGAAGGGACGCTTGGGGGCGGGCCCTAGCCATTCTTCCCAATTAAAGTTCACGCCGTCCTTCAAGTCCGGCGGGATGGGATAATTCCAGGCGCCCGTCGAGCTGTTACGGTTGTAGAAGGCAATGACCTTCGTTACTTTGCCGATTTTTCCGGATTGCACGATCTCTTTCGCCTTGATGTGCATGGGAGCAGATACCCACTGGCTCCCCGCCTGCACCATGCGGTTTGTGCGCTTCGCCGCCTCGATGATCTTCGGCCCCTCCTCAATGCAATAGGTCATAGGCTTTTCGATGTACACGTCCTTGCCGGCGGCCACCGCATCCAGCACTATGGGCGTGTGCCAATGGTCGGGCGTGGCGATTACAACGGCGTCGAGGTCCTTCCTATCCAGCAGTTTCTTGTACTGCGCGAAGTAGGTTTCAATCGCGCCGTCGGTGCGCTCCTTGGCGCGGTCGAGATGCCCCTGGTAGCAGTCGGCAACGGCAACAAGATTCGCCTGCCCTGTCTGCTTTACGTTCTCCATCAGATAGCAGCCGCGAATGCCGTATCCGATGAAACCGACGTTGACCCGGTCATTAGGGCTGGCAGGCTTGGGCAGCGGCGCCGCCTCCAATTGGACTCGTTTTCCGTTGAGGAATAATCCCAGGGCCGTAGCCCCTGCGGCGCTCTGCCGTATGAATTGGCGGCGTGTAACAAAAGACATTTTGTACTCCTCCATCAAGCGCAAATAAACCCACGTATATTAGCCTGTCAAGCGCCCCAGATCAAGGATCGGGTGATTGTGATCGCGAGATCCGGAGATCGGGTGATCGGATGAACATCTGATCAACCGGCGGCCTGATCGTCAATCAAGGTTGCCTGTCATTCTGAGCCCAATGTTTCTTGGCGCGCGAAGAATCCCCGGAGTTGTTCGTGCTTCTTCAGAACCGCTTCGAACCGCCGGGATGGTTCGGTCCGCTCAGCATGACAAATCCTCATTCTGGCGTTCATACCAGCCGATAAACAGAAGGTGAGCCGCTGTGGAGGAGTATTTTGTTCACCCGATCACCCGATCTCCCGATCAACCGATCACCGGGTCTCCCGATCTCCCGATCATCCGATCACCCGATTACTCGATCTGCCGATCATAGATTTTGGCAACCCAAAGCCACATCGGTTTGGTATTCTCTGAGTCATATCCTTTTTGGAGAAACAAGCATGACGACAAGGAAGCCCGAAGCTGAAGAGACGCTCTTAGTGGCCTACCGGAACCACCAATTTCTCGAGAGCAGTGATGCGCGTATGTTGCGCATTCTAAGCGAATACCTGGAACCGCAGGCCAGACTGCGGCGTTTAGGCGTGCATCACACGGTGGTGTTTTTTGGTTCCGCTCGCATCCGGCCTCGCGATGAGATGCTTCAGAGGGTTCAGGAATTGGAAAGCAAGGGCGGAAACGGAGGTAAGGGCCCCCTCACAGCAGCCCTAAAGAGAGCGCGCACGGACCTCGAAATGTCTCAGTATTACGAGGACGCGCGAGAACTCTCACGCCTTGTCACGGAATGGGCGCTTACTCTCCGCCCCCTTTTCATGGTGGTCTGTTCGGGCGGCGGGCCGGGCATCATGGAGGCGGCTAACCGCGGCGCCGCCGAGGCCGGCGGCCAGTCCATTGGGTTGAACATCACGCTTCCCGCTGAGCAACGGCCTAACCCTTATATTTCGCCTCAACTCGGCTTCCTCTTCCGATACTTCTTTATGCGCAAGCTCTGGTTCGCGCAGCCCGCTCGAGCCCTCATCGCCTTTCCCGGCGGCTTCGGCACTTTGGACGAACTTTTCGAAATGCTCACTCTCCTTCAGACGCACAAGATGGGGCACCGCGTCGCGATTGTGCTCTATGGCTCGAGCTTTTGGAAACGCGCCATCAACTTCGAATATTTCCTCGAGACCGGGACCATTTCGGAAGAGGACTTCAAACTCATTCGCTTCGCGGACTCGCCGCAGGAGGGTTTCAACATCATCAAGGATGACCTTACCCGCATCCTTCAAATCAGGCCCGTAGTCAAGCATCCGTTCATATGATTTTAGATTTTGGATTTGCGATTTTGGATTCGGCGGACCGTCCGTAGTCCGTCGTCAGTTGTCCGTTGCCAAATCAAGCCTCTCCTGCTGGGCTAAGCTGTGTTATTCCGAGCCCTTCGCTGTCATCCTGAGCGCAGCGAAGAGCCTGTCCTGAACGAAGTGAAGGAATCTCGCTCTGGGT
>Ga0209415_10007778_pt1 | contig 18654 bp, 12 predicted proteins | sample PeaSoiSIISIP2007_FD_187696 | JGI IMG/M metagenome (GOLD analysis project Ga0209415, IMG submission 187696) | Peat soil microbial communities from Weissenstadt, Germany - SII-SIP-2007 (SPAdes) (version 2) | ecosystem: Environmental > Terrestrial > Soil > Wetlands > Peat | place: Germany...
GTGCGCGCCGCCAGCCACTCGGGCTTCAGGTCGCGGTAGCTCTCCACCAGGTAGGCCGCCACGCCCCGCGCCCGCGCCACTTCCACCAACCGGTTCGAATTCGAGCTGTTCGCCGATCCCACCACCAGGATCACGTCCGCCTCCCGCACCAGCGCCTGCACCGCATTCTGCCGGTTTTGGGTCGCATAGCAGATGTCGTCCTTGTTCGGCCCGGCCAGCGCCGGAAAGCGCCGCTTGAGCACCTCGATGATGGCGCGCGTGTCGTCGAGGGAGAGCGTGGTTTGGGTCAGGTAGGCCACCCGCCCCGGATCGGCCACCTGCACCCGCTCGGCCTCCGCGGCCGTGCCGATCACGACGATGCGCTCCGGAGCCTCGCCCCGGGTGCCGATCACCTCGACGTGATCGGCATGGCCGACGAGAAAGACGGTGCAGCCTTCCTTCGCGAAGCGGCGCGCTTCCAGGTGCACCTTGGTCACGAGCGGGCAGGTCGCATCCAGCACGCTCAGTTCGCGTTGCCGCGCCTGGGCGTGCGCGGCGGGAGATACGCCGTGGGCGGAGAAGATCACACGCGCTCCGCCGGGCACCTGGTCCAGGTCCTCCACGAATACCGCGCCCAGCCCCTGCAGGCGCTCGACGACGTGCCGGTTGTGCACGATGGCGTGCTTGACGTATACGGGCGCGCCGTATTTTTCCAGCGCCCGCTCGACGATGGCGATTGCGCGGTCTACCCCCGCGCAAAATCCCCGCGGGCGCACGAGCACGATCCGCGCCGGGCCGCCGGATGGCGTGGCGCCGGCGCGGGCCGATTTCGGGGCGGGACTCTGCTGCATGCGGGGCCTGCCAGGTTGTGGGGCGAACGCTCCAAGGCGCCGGGTGCGGGCGCGCGGGCATAGGTGCCGCGGGGGGACCCGATCAAGTCAGGCTAGACCGGTGGCGCGCGCGGAAGCAAGGGCGGACCTTGTGTCCTGGCCGTCACTTCCCATCTTCTAGGCCCAGGCAGCGCTCCAGCAACGCCTCCTGCTCCAGCCGGTCCAGGGCTTGGGTCCAGGGCTCCTGGGCGGCGTAAGCGTCCGTGAAGCGAGCCGGGTCCCAGCGTTCTCCGGCGAGAACCTCCCCATGCCCGGCGGCGCGAGCGGCCTCGGCCAGCGTTGGATACACCGGGCTCTGTCCCACGCGCGTCAGCCAGTACTTCGAGTTCTCGTAGTCCGGCTCGTGGCGATGGACCAGCGCGTGCCAGTGCGCGCCAAGCGGGCCGGCCAGGCTCTGGGCGACGCCATGGGCCGCATCCCAGTCCCCGTTGAGCAGGTAAAGCCCGGCGCGCACCGCCTCGGAGCAGCGGCACGCGGCGATCTCAGCGGTCATGGCGGGCTGGGGCGTACCCGGAGTGAGGCGCGGAGCCAGGGCCTCCGCTTCGGGCCACGTGCCAGCCGAGATGCGGGCGGACGATGAGCTATTGCGGGTGGCGCGAGCCATGAACCCTATTCGGAGGCCTTGTCTTTGCGGGCGAAAGTGGGGAAGAACGGGACTTGGGCACCGGTATTGAAGTTCTCCGTCAGGCACATCGTCAGCGAGCAGATCCAGGGCAATGAAGCCTTAAGCGTCCGTGTCGAGGCGTTCGTGAATCGTTCCTGCCACGAAGAGAGTCTCTGAGTCCTCAAACGCCCGCCAGCCGCTCTCCGCCATAGCGTTCTGCCCAGGCGCTCTGCATTTTTCGGATGATGGCTGGATAGACGATCAGGCGGCGGAAGGGCGCGATCACCCGCATGTATATCCGGGTGAGCCGATGCACGGGCAGCACATAGACACCCAAGTAGGCCAGGTACCCGCCCGGCGTTTGCTGGATCGAGAGCGACATGAAGGCGCGCACCGTCGCATTGCGCAGCTCGCTCAACTGCTCGTCCTCGAACCGGTAGAGTAGGCTGAATTTCCCATCCGGCGTCCCCGGAGCTGTCAAGGATCTGGCGCGATCCGCTGGGCTGAGACGATGCGCGAAGGAATCCGCGTTCCACGCCGGCCGATGCTGATCCCACCCGAACAGCGCACCCAAGCGCCACCGCAGGCGGAAAAGCCATTTGACCACCGGGGGCGCCGTTTCGCTTCCCGCATTCAATACGGCCCGCAAGTCCCGAACCGTGCGGCCTGCGCCACCACCGGAGAGCGGGATCGCCCACGCGTCCTCCAGCGGGACGTCGTGCAGCAGCGCGTGCACGCGGAGGTCGCGTGCGCTGAATTCGCGGGGGTTGAGACGAAACATAGCTATCCCCTCCGGCAGGCAAGGCGTGGTGGGGTACAACGATTGACACCGAGCCCCCAACACTCGCCCTTGCGGGGCGAATGGCCCTGAAAACAGAGCGGCGTCAAGGCTGAAACAGTACGACGCGCTGCACCTTTTCCACCGAGGGCGCGTTCAGCGCAAAGTGCAGCTCGAGCAATTCGTGGTTCGGCGTGCAGTGCTCGACGCAGAACGCCGACGCGGGCGGCGTCAGGATCACCGTGTCGACGCGCTTGATGAGCTGCAGGGCGTGCTCGGGCGCTTCCAGGTTTGCGCAGCCCACCAGCACCCCTTCCGGCACGCGCTCCTGGATCTGCGCCCCCACCACCTCCTCGGTGTTCGCGTCGTGGCAGATGAAGCCGAGCTTCCGGCCGGCGGGAATTTCGCGCAGTTGGCGCCGGGTCACCGGATGCAGGTCGTAGGCGATCGGGTGCACGCGCCGGCCCAGGGGCTGCGCCAGCGCCTTGACCTCGTCGTAGTGGAAGATGCTCGTCACGACGTGTTTGATGCTCTCCGGGAGGCTCTGCGGCCGGGCGCGGAGGTCGTCCAGCAGCCACTGCTGCACCTGGATGCCGAAGCTATCCTTCAGGTCTTCCGCGCACTGCTGGGACTGGTGCGCCGTGCACTCGACGAAGGCGACCGACGGGTGGCGCGCGTCGTAGGAGGCGGCGCGCTGCGCGATCAGCTTGCCCAGCGTGATGGCGCTCACGCCCAGGCCGCCCGCTTCCCCGAATGCGCGCTGGATCAGGCCGTCCACCGAGTTCAGCTCCTTCGCCGAGACGACGTCGGACCAGCCCTCGTTGACGAACACGCCCTTGCCCGGCCGCGAGACGAGCAGCGCCCCGGCCTGCAACTCCAGGTACACGCGGTGCACGGTGTTGCGGTGAATGCCGAGCTGCGCGGTCAGTTCGCGGATGGAGGGGAGCGCGCTACCCGGCGGGTACGCTCCGCTCATGATGGCGTAGCGGATCTGCTCCTTGAGCTGCACATGCAGCGGCACAGCCGACTGCTTGTTGATCATGAACGGGGGCAACGGAGCCGGCGCCGCTTGCGGACGCGCCGTCTGCGTTGGCGCCGCCTGCGTGGGCGCCGCTGGAATCGCTAGCGGCGGCCTCAGGGGCTGAGGGCGTTCCTGCGCGGACCGCACCGCGAGCGGGCGCGCGCCAGCGACCCCCTTCGGGCCGGGCTGGGAACGGGGCAGCGAGACGACGTTGCCGGGACGGGACGCCTTGGAAGCCATAACCTGCAATCCGGAAATATAGTCCTTCACCGCAAGACGCAGCAATTGCGCGCGGCTTCATCCGTTCAGGATGGCCGTGGAATCTCGCGTTGTCCAGACTTGCGCACGTTCCTGCGGCACAAGACAGGATGACAGTGGAAAGGAGGAAAGACCCACATGGGGACTGCCGCGAACGCCGGCACCGCACGGGTGGCGTGACCCGGGACAGCGCGCTTTGGGTGAACGCCGAGCGCCGGAGAACAACAAGCCTCCCGCCGGGGAGAAGCCGGATGACCCCGAACGGCCGGGTTACTGCCGCCGCAGCTCCACCACGTAGGCGCCCCGCAGGCGCGCATCGGCCAGCACGAGCGTGTCCTTCAGCCGCTGCGCCGCCGCCTTGTCCAACGGAGCGACGCGCACGCGTTGCATGCCCGCATCCTTCCCTTCCGCGGGCACCGTGACGATATGAATCGCGTCGGAACCGGCCTGCGCGTGCGCAGTGACCAGCTGGCGGTAGCCCTCCACGCAGCGAGGCGAGCGGCACGCGCCCACCTGTACCGCATAGCGCGCCCCGCCGGCGGCCGCCTGGACTGCGCCGGGCGCGTTTTGTGCCGCGGCATATTGTGGCGCGGATTGTCGCAAGGGTTGAGCCGGCTGCACGGCTTTCGCCGGGAGGGCCTTTGCGCCCTGAACAGTCTTGGTTGAATGTGCGACCTTTGCCATCTGACCATCGGCTGACGATCCGCCCGTCTGCTTGCCGGAGGCGTTGGCCCCGGCGGCAAGTTCCGCCCCCCGCGCCTCATCCTTGCCTTGCGGAGCCGGCGTACCGGCAGCCATCCTCCCATTCGCTTGCCCGGGCATTTCGCTCAGCAGCACTTCCTTAGCCGCCGCCGCACCGGTGTTGGCGCCCGCTTCGGCGAGCGGAGCGGCGGAATCGCCCGTTCCCTTCGTCCCCATGTCTCCCTTCGCGTCCGGGATCGGCCCTTGCTCCGGAGCCGCCGTCAGCGCCGTCGTGGAAGCGTCGCTGCCGCCCTTGCCGGGCAGGGACAGCGCAGCCCAGCCAAGTCCCATTCCCACCACGAACAGCAGGAGGGCCAATGCCGCGAAGCGGAAGGAGCCGGCGACGCGCCAGCGCGCAGGGCGGGCCGGCGTCTCTGGGCCGCGTTGCTTCGCCTGGGCCACGGCCGCGCGCAATCCCGCCAGGGGATCGATCTTGCCCGGCGCCTTGCGCCCGGCAGGCTGCGCTGAGGGAGGTGCGGCGGTCTGCGCCGCGGTGTTCGCTACGGGGCGCTGCGGATTGGCCGGATGCGCGTTGCGCCAGTCGGCCTGTTCGAGGCCGTTGATTTTCTCGAAGAAAGTGTCGAAGTCCTCCAGCATCCGCGCCGGGTCCGACCCGCGCCCAGCCTGCTGCTTGTCTGAGGATTCAAAGGACGCTTCGAATGAGCGGCTCTGCGAAGGCATGACAGGTTCTCCTTCCCTGGAGGTTCGTATGGCGGGCCTTGGGCACGTCCCTGTGCAAACCTGGGCCTGCTTTGAGGAAAGCAAGAGTGGGGCCAAGTGGGGAACGTCCGGCCTGCTGGAGCCGTGCAGGCTATCATGTTTCCGTTTGTCGGAACAGGCGATTACGCGGTTTGAGACGCGGAATCCGCAGCGCCTTCGGCGAGCAGGGCTTCCCGCAGGGCGAACTTCCGCACCTTGCCGCTGGCCGTGTGGGGAAAGCCGGTGTGGAAGCTGAAGCGCCGGGGGCACTTGAAGGCGGCCAGCGAGGCGCGGCAGTGGGCTTCCAGGCCGGCCGGACTCGCTGTCCGCCCGGGCGCCAGGACGACGGCAGCATGCACCGCCTCGCCCCAGTCGGCGTCGGGCATGCCCAGCACCGCCGCGTCGGCTACCGCCGGGTGGGCCAAAAGGACCCGCTCCACCTCCGCCGCGTACACGTTCTCCCCGCCCGTGATGATCAGATCCTTGCTGCGGCCGGCGAGATGGTAGTAGCCCTGTGCGTCCCGCCAGGCAAGGTCGCCGGTGCGTCCCCAATCCGGGCCGAAGGCGAAGTAGGCGGCCGTGGCATCCGGGTCGCCCGCATAGCCGTTCATCAAGTAGGGCGTGCGCGCCACGATCTCGCCCACCTCGCCCGGCGCGACTGCGCGGCCCGCCTCATCCAGCAGGCGCACCTCCGAAAACAGGTCGGGCTTGCCCAGCGCCTCCGGCCGGATCTCGTGATCGGCGTCGTGCAGACCGAGACAATAGCCGGTTTCCGTCTGCCCAAACCCCTGGAACAGGCGCACGCCGGGGAAGCGCATGCGCAATTGGCGGATGCGCTGCGGATCCATGGGCGCCGCGCCGTAGACGATCCGGCGCAGGTGCGGCGCCCGGCCGGACGCGGCGGCGGGATCGTCGAGCACGCGGTAGAGAGTGGTCGGAACGCAGGGCAAGTGCGTGACGCCCTCGCGCTCCAGCGCCGACCAGGTGTCGCCCGCGTCGAAGGCCGGACGCGCCAGCACCTCGGCCCCGCTGAGCGGCGCGCACACCAGCACCAGCCACTGGGCGTACTGATGATGCAGGGGCAACGAGGAGAGGATGCGATCCCCGCCGACCAGGCCGAGATTGAGCGCATGTGTGATGCCCTGGGCGATTTTGGCGCGGTGGCTGATTAAGGCCGCCTTCGGCACGCCGGTGGTGCCGCTGGTGAACAGGATCTGAAACGGCTGGGCCTCGCGCGGCGCGGCGCCGCGGGGAAGAATGGGCTCCTCCGCGCGCTGGGCGGCAATCCACTCGGAAAACGGCAGCGCCCCGTCCCGCGGGGCTTCGCCGGAGGCGGTGGCACCGGCCACCGTGCGGCTGGCCACCGTGCCGCCAGGAAAACGCACCCAGCGCCGCACGCCGGGCAGATGCGCCCGCGCCGCCTCCACCAGCCCAAGCTGCCCCGGCCCAAAGGCGATGAGCGACGCTCCGCAGTGCGCGCCCAGGGTGGCCAACTCTTCCGGGGCCGAACGCGGATGGATGTGGGCCAGCACGAGCCCGGCCTTGGCCGCGCCAAAGTGGAACGCGGCATAGGCGATGCTGTTCGCCGCGCACACAGCCACGGTGTCTCCGGGGCTCAGCCCTTCGGCGAGCAGCGCCCGGGCCACGCGGCAGGCGTCGGCGTCGAGCTGGCCGTAGCTGGTCGCCTGAGTCCCCTCGCGCCAGAAGGCTTGGTCGGGCGTCAGGCCCGCCCGGCGGGCGATCAGGTCGCCGATCAGCATGGGCACGTCATTCCCCTGTCCTGTTTCCGCGGCGGGTAAGGATTGCAAGCCGCAGCGGCCGGACCGCGGCTGGAGGGCGGAACGCTTAGCGTGCGAATCGAGATGAGTTTGGGGGACGTCACTTCTTGATCACATCCATGCCGGGCTTGATCTTGAAAGTGAACTGGTCGGCCGGAAGGAACAGACCCGTCTTCAGGTTGCTCAGCCGCACCCAACGCTCCCCGCCCTGAGTATCGAGCATGCGGAAGGCCTCGATGCGGGCGGAGCCGGCGCGCACCCCGAGCTGGAGAAACGCCAGCGCCGGAATGGCCGTGTGCGGCACCAGCTCCAGGTAGGTCAAGCCGTCTCCGGCCGGAGGCGGCCGGGTGAGCGCACGGCACGCAAAATCCGCGGTCAGGCTGCCCGCCCCGAGCAGGAACTTCAGCGGCGTGCCCTCGGTCACATCCTGCAACGCCTGCTCGGTCACCGATTCCAGCAGCGGGTCGTACAACCATACCGTCGTGCCGTCGGTGACCAGAAGCTGCTCGTTGGGAGGCGCATACTGCCAGCGCATCCGGCCGGGCTTGCGGTAGGCGATCGTTCCCGCGGCGGTGAGCGGGGCGGCGCCCGGCACGCGGTCCTCCTGGGAGAACGAGCCCTGAAAGCTCGCGAGGCCCAGGTACACCTGTTGCGCCCGTGCCAGCAGCGCCTGCTCCTGCGCGCTGCACGGGGCCTCCCGCTGGGGCCGTGCCGTGGGCAGTGCGCCCAAGGGAGCGGACGCCTCCCGTGCCTCGGGCAATGAATCCGAAGGCGCCGGCGGCTGTGACTCCGCGCACAGGGGCGTGGCCATGCCCGCGCCAAGCAGCACAATCCACGCCAGGACTGTGCCAGCCGCCAGCGCCCAGCCGCGCCGCGCCGCGGGCGGTGAATGCGAGGGCCGGCCAATGGATTGCAGGGGGCAGACGATTCGGATAAACGATGGGCTGCCCAAGCGGCTCTCCGGGCGATTCCCCGCCCGGCACTCAGTCCGGCTCCGCGCGCTTCGGTGCCCCGCCACGCCGGCGCGTGCACGGCTCCCGCCATTCCTCAGACATGACCGAGTCGTCGTCATCGCCCCTTTCGTCCCTGCGCGTGGCGCTGGTGCACGATTGGCTGACCGGGATGCGCGGCGGGGAGCGCATGCTCGAGGTGCTCTGCGAACTGTTTCCGCACGCTGACCTGTACACCCTCGTCGTGGACCGCGCACGCCTGTCGCCCGCATTGCAGCGCATGCGGATCGTCCCCTCTCTTCTGCAGAACCTGCCGGGCGGGGTCAAGTACTACCGGCACTACTTGCCGCTGATGCCCTGGCTGATCCGGCGCTTCCGGCTCTACGGCTACGACCTGGTCGTCTCCTCCAGCCACGCCGTGGCGAAGGGCGTGCGGGTCAAACCCTTCGTGCCGCACCTGTGCTACCTGCACGCCCCGATGCGATACGTCTGGGACCGCTTCGAGGACTACTTTGGGCCTGGGCAGGCGAGCCTGCCGGTGCGTCTGGCGGCGCGGGCGCTGCGCCCATGGCTGCGGCGTTGGGACCGGCGCTCGGCGGCGGGGGTGCACCGCTTTCTCGTCAACAGCGCCTACGTCCAGGCGCAAGCGAAGCGGATTTACGGCCGCCAGTCGGTCGTGGTGTACGGACCCATCCAGCTCGAGCGCTTCGCGCCCGCCGCCCCGCGGGAAGCCTACTATCTGATGGTGGGGGCGTTCGCGCCGAACAAGCGCGTTCATCATGCCGTGGAAGCCTTCACGCGGCTGGGCCTGCCCCTGAAGATCGTGGGCACGGGACAAGCCGAGGCGCGCTGCCGCGCCCTCGCCGGCCCGACGATCGAGTTTCTCGGGGAGCGCAGCGACGCGGAGGTGGCGGCGCTATACTCCCGCGCCCGCGGCTTCATCTTCCCCGGCGTGGAAGACTTCGGGCTCACGCCCCTGGAAGCCCAGGCCAGCGGCACGCCGGTGATCGCACTGGCGCAGGGCGGCGCCCTGGAAACCGTTACGCCGGAGACGGGCCTGCTTTACACGCCGCAGCCAGGGCAGTCCGCGGTCGACGCCCTGCTGGAGGCCGTGCGCGCCTTCGAGGCCAATCGCTCCCGCTACACGGAAGCCGCTTGCGTGGCCAATGCGCGCCGCTTCGGGCGGGACGCCTTCCGCGAACGCGTCACCGCGGTGATCGAGGAGACGCTGGCGGCGTATCGGGAGGGCGGGATCGGCAGCCTGGCGCGCTGGCGCTGAGCGCCGCCGCGCATGCCCAGTAGCCGCGCCAGCCGCGCGCGATCGGCTGGCGCGACCGGGGCGCAGGGAGCAACCGCTCTTTCCTGGAGAGCGCGAGGGGCGAAGCCTCTCGCCATCCGCTACGAATTCACGGTGACGAGCCGCTAGTGAAACTGGACGTATTGGAAGTCCAGCGGCTTGCCGGCGATGCCCTTGACGTGGGGCGCGATCCAGTTGGCGACCTTGCCCGGCATGACCACCGGCACCATGCAGCTCTGCACGTAGTCCCGGTCGGCCTGGCTCGGCAGCCACTCGTCGCGCCGTGCCTGCCAGGTTCCGGCGGCGAGGGGCTGCCCCTGCGGATCGTAGGACTGGCCGCTGTAGAGGCCGACCTTCCGGTTGAAGCGCAGGCTCGGCAGCGTCAGGCGCTCGCTCGCGCCGGTCTCTTCGAGCACGCCGTTCCAGCGTTCGACGATGCGGGCGCACTCGTCGCGGTAGGAATCGAGCAGCACGGCGTTCATGGCGCGGCGCAGGGGGATGCGCTTGGCGACCCACTGGCCGTCCTGGAACACCTTCGCCTCGTAGCTCTCCTCGAGCGCCTTGTGGTCGGCGTACTTGCCCGGGTCGTTCTCGTTGAAGCGGCCCTTCAGCCCGCCGGCAAAGTAGTTCGCGGCATTCGTGGAGTCCTCGCCGCCGAACAGGTCGTAGCTCGCCGAGCTCCATTCGTTGATGTACTTCTGGACGATCTCGAGGGGAAGCGCGCCGACGCTGCGCGGATCGGTGCCCGCATGCATCAGCTCGCCGCTGCGGCGCACGGTGCGCGCGACGCCGCCCTCGCCGGTGGCCATGTGGAAGGCCTCCTCCATCAGCATGAACTGGGTGCTGCGGGCGAGCGGGTCGAAGGCGCTCTCGGCCAGGGAGGCGAGCTGGAACTTGCCGTCCCGGTCGGTGAAAGTGGTGAAGCAGAAGAACGCGAGCCAGTCGCGGATGGGCATGTTGAACGCCTCGAGGATGCGGGGCCGGTCGGGGTGCCCGGAGCGCCGCTCCAGCATCTGCTCCGCCTCGTCGCGCCCGTCCGCTCCGAAGTGGCTGTGCAGCAGGTACACCATCGCCCACAGGTGCCGCGCCTCCTCCACGTTGACTTGCAGCAAGGCGCGCAGGTCTTGCAGGCTGGGCGCTGTCTGGCCCAGCAGCCGCTGCTGCTCCACCGAGGCGGGCTCGGTGTCGCCCTGCGTGACGATCAGGCGCCGCAGCTCCTTGCGGAATTCGCCCGGTACCGCGTCCCACAGCTTCTCGCCGATGCGGTCCCCGAAGTAGACCGTGTCCCCCTTGCGCGGGTTGGCGAGGAAGATGCCCCAGCGGTAGTCGGGCATCTTCACGTAGTCGTAGTTCGCCCAGCCGCCCTGGCCCACTCCGATGGCCGTGCGCAGGAAGATGCGGTCCTCCTGGAAGCCCTCGGGGCCGACCTCGTTCCACCAGGCGAGAAAATCGGGTTGCCACGTCAGCAGCGCCCGCTGCAGCTTCGGGTTGCTCTCCAGGTTCACGTTGTTCGGGATGCTGTCGAACATGGCTGGCTCCTGCAAGGAAGGAAAATCGATCTAAATGCAACGGCGTAACTGCCTACCGCAAACAAGAGGGATTTGGAGACGGCATCTTGCTCCCCGCAACGGTTCAACCTTGATCTGCCGGGAAGCGGGCCGGTCTTCGCGGCCCACGCTCGCGGCTTATTCCAGAGGACCGACATCCAGTTATTCGCATTTCGGGCTCCATGGCTTCATTCCCCCAACGAGCCCGTCAAGAACCGTATAATCCGCGCAATCTGCGTTAGGCAGTTGTCGTTGTGGGTACGCCGTGCGCGAATGAAGCCCGCGGGCTCACGTCCTCCGAAAATCGAACTGCGGGCTGCCGGGTTTGCCGTACATCGTCAGGGCACCGGTTGGGCCGGTGGCGTTAGGCCGGGTGAAGACCCAGTTCTGCCAGGCGGAGAGGCGCGTGAAGATCTTGGTCTCCATCGTCTCAGGCCCCGCGAAACGCAGGCTCGCCTCCATGCCCGTGAGCGCGTCGGGGGAGAGGCTGACGCGCTCCTCGACCGCGATGCGCACCTCGTCGTCCCAGTCCAGCTCGTCGGGCGCGGCCGTGACCAGGCCCGCCTCCAGCGCCGCCTCCGCGCCGAAGGTTGCCGGCAGCTTTGCCAGCAGCGCCTGCACGTGGGGCGGGTTGTCCAGGAAGCGCTGGCCGAGCCGGGTGAGGCCGTTTCCCATCGGGAACGGGCCCGCATTGCTCGCTCCCAGGCCGAGCTTGACGGCGTCCCCGGACCCGCCGCGCATGTAGACGCGGTCGGCCGCCAGCGCGATCTCGGCCAGGAAGCCGCCGAAGCAGGAGCCCGGCTCGACCAGGGCGAAGAAGGTGCGCGCGGTCATGTCCATGCGCTTGAGCGTGCGGCGGATGAACAGGCGCACCTCCCGCATGAACCAGTGGTGCGGCCGGCTGTGCAGCAGCGCGTCCGTCTCCAGCACCCGCGCCAGGTCGCCTGCGGTCTTCACCAGCACGACGCCAGCCGTCTCGTAGTTGAAGCGCAGCTCGACCAGCGCGTCGTCCAGCTCGCGAAACAGCGCGAGTGGGTACCAGTCCGCGCCCAGCGCGGCCGCATCCGGGGGCAAGGGCGTCACGGCGTCCGGGCCCTTCAGCACAAGCGTGGCGACGCGGCGCGGCTCGTCCACGGCGAGGGTCACGTACCGGTAGTCGATGCCGCGCCCGGTGATCGTCTTGTGCAGCGGAGTCAGCGCGACTCCATGAGGCGCGCCGAGGGCCGCGGCGGGGTTCGCAGCCGGGGCCGGCCCGCCGTTCCCGGCCGCCTGCCGGGCGAGCGCGGATGGCTGGGCTGGCACTGCTTGCTCGGCTAACACCGTAGCCCGCTCCTGGATCGCCTGCGCGAAGGTCGACGGGGGGTGGATCGCATCGACGAGCTTCCACTCCAGCGCGCGCTTGCCCTTGCAGCCCTCGGCCAGCGTGGAAAACACATCCGCCAGGTCCCGGCGCACGCGGCGCTTGTCCACCAGCCGCGTCAAGCCGCCCGTGCCCGGCAGCACGGCCAGGTACGGGACTTCCGGCAGGCTCACGGCGGAGGAGCGGTCGTCGATCAGGTGGATCTCCTCGCACGCCAGCGCCAGCTCGTATCCGCCGCCGCTGGTGGTGCCGTTGAGCGCCGCCAGGTACACCTGCCCGCTCTCCCGCGACGCTTCCTCCATCGCGAGGCGCGTTTCGTTGGTGTACTTGCAGAAATTGACCTTGAAGGGATGGCTGCTGGCGCCCAGCATGAAGATGTTGGCGCCGGCGCAGAACACGTTTCGTTTCCCGCTCGTCACCACCACGCTGCGCACCTCGGGATGCTCGAAGCGCAGCCGCGTCACCGCGTCGGCCAACTCGATGTCCACGGCCAGGTCGTAGCTGTTGAGCTTGAGCTCGTAGCCGGGCCTCAGGCCCCCGCTTTCCTGCACGTCCATCAGCAGCGTCGCCACCGGCCCGGCAAACTTCAGCTTCCAGTGCCGGTAGCGTGAAGGATCGGTCTGCGTCGGGACGCGCGGGGGCGCGGCCTGCGCCGGGTTCGTGTGTGCCTCGACACTCATCGCCGCGACTCTTTCTGCTGGGGTAAGGACAATCGCTGTACTCGACTCAGCCTAGCCGGTCGACACATGGGTAGGAACCGCAGGCGTTACGCGCAGAGGATCAAGTGGCGCCCGGACGCCATCCGGGGACTCGCTCGCTACAGCTCAGACCACCTCCAGCGCCCCCTCGTCGTTAGCTGTTCCACGCTAAAGGACGCTGCTTGCCCTGTCAAGCAATATACTGCATACTGCGCGGGAAGAAGGCACTATAGTGCCTAGTCTCTCATTTGTCGCAAAGACCAGCGGCCAATTTGGCCAGACCGTCCATGTCCCAGCGCACGCCCACCCGGCCTCATCCTGCGACCGCCACGCCGCGGCCGCCCATCGCCCAGCGCGCGGTAGCCGTGCCGGTTGCGACGGCGCCGCTGGCAAGAGTGCCGCCTGCAGCCGCGCCAGCGGCCGTGCCCGCGGCGGTGCCAGCCACCAGCCGCCATCCCCTGCTGAGCAGCCTGGGGGACGCGGTGCGCGCGCGGCGCAAGGGGCTGGGGCTGACGCGCCAAGCCCTGGCCGAGCAGGCTGGGCTGAGCCTGCGCTTCCTGGCGGAGGTGGAAGCGGGGCAGGCCAATGTTTCGGTGATCAAGCTGGCGGACCTGGCGCAGGCGCTCCAGGTGCCGCTGCCGAGCCTGCTGTCCGGCGCGAAGGGCGCCGCAACCGCCCCGCCCGCGCTGGCCACGCCCGTCATCGCGCTCGTCGGCTTGCGCGGAGCGGGCAAGTCGACCCTGGGGCCTCTGCTGGCCCGGCGCCTGGGCAGGCCGTTCGTGGAACTGGACGCGCTGATCCAGGAGCGGGCCGGGCTGGCGCTGGCCGAGCTATTCGAGTTGCACGGCGAGAGCTACTACCGGCAGGCCGAGCGCGAGGCGCTGGAACGGGTCGTGGAGGCGGGCGCGCCTTGCCTAGTCGCGGTGTCCGGGGGCATCGTCACCGATCCCCGCGCCCTGCGCCTGCTGCGCGAGCGCACGCTGATGGTGTGGCTGAAGGCCCGCCCGGAGCAGCACATGCGCCGCGTGGAAGCCCAGGGCGACCGCCGCCCGGTGGCCCAATGGCAACAGCGGGCCGACCGGCCCAACGCGATGGCCCAGCTCGAGGGGCTGCTGCGCGCCCGCACGCCCTACTATCGCCAGGCGCGGCTCGTGCTCGACACCAGCGCGGACACGCCCGAGGCGAGCGCGGAGCGGCTGGCGGAGGAAGTGAGGAGGGCGGAGGGGCCCCCATCCTCCGGCCCCTTCACCCGCTAAGGGTGAGGGATCAACACCCTAGATTGGGCCTAGTCGGGCCGTCCTTGGGCCATCTGGGGCCAAGGATGGGCCCGACCTCGTCGCGCGATGAGGTCTTAGGCGTTGTAGGTCGTGCCGACTGGCAAATCCGCTGTGCCCAATCCTCGTGAAGAAAACCCTAAATAAGTATCATCTCGAACCACAATACGCCATCTTTCGCCATGATTTCAGTCCTGATTTCGCTCCATGGGAGCCATTCAACTGGATTAAGCGTTTCAAACAAGGAGAGTCCGGCGGACTCCTCTGGACGCTCCAATCGCAAATGCTCGGTCCCATCCGCATCGCGAAATTTCCCGTACCGGCCTGCCCATGACCGAATTGGACAAGCAGATTCAGGAGGATTGCGCCAATCTGGCGAAGGAGTGCTTCACGATTCTGGAGCGCGTCAAGCACTCCGTCTACCCCGCGGCGGACGTCTTCCTGATCGAGGAGTACGCGCGCTTCCTCGAAAACAAGAATGCCGCGGACATCAAGGGCATGCTGAGCAGCCTGGCGAACAAGACCCATGGCCTGAAGGGCCTGGCCGGGTTCATCAGCCCGCACTTGAAGAACGCCTGCCATCACTCCGAACAGATCATCAAGCCCCTCGCCGCCCAGGAACTGCTGCTGGACGAGGGAGTCTATGCGCTGCTGCGCGAATTCTTCCTGCGGGTGCGGGAATACCTGGAATTCAGCCAGGGCGCGCAGGATACCCTGGCCGACGAGGGCTGGGCCGAGCGCTTCGCGGCCGGGGAAAGCCGCGGGCGCGCCTACATCAAGAACAATGAAGCGCTCATCAAGCACCTGATCGACGACCGGTCGGAGGACGTGGGGATGGTGCGCAGGCGGCCGCCCTCCGCCACCACTTCCGTGTCGCGGGACGGCTATGAGCGGCTCCTTGTGTTGGCCACCGAACTGCACCGGCTCGCCAATAGCAAGGAGGACAATGCCTCCGCGCGCGCGGAGGCGCTCCTCAGCGAGTTCCTGCAGATTCACCAATCGAACAAGCTGAATCCGCTCGATGTCAGCCGGTACGAGCGCGTCGTGCCCAAGCTGGCCGCCCAATACCAGCTCCGCGCGGCCTTCGAGCCCCGCAAGCTCGAGATCCGGGCCGAGGACAAGCTCCTCGGCGCGATTCACGAGATCGCCAATCACATCGTGAAGAACGCGATCACCCACGGGTTCGAGCGTCCCGAGGAGCGAAAGGCGCGGGGCAAGGATCCGCAAGGGAAGATCGAGTTTTCCGCCGCCGAGGACGCGCTCAACTACTACGTCACCATTTCCGACGACGGGCGCGGGATCGACGTCAAGAAGGTGGCGGACAAGGCGGTGGCCCTGGGCGTCGTGCGCGCCTCGGACCTGCCGGCGATGCGCCGGGCCGATGTGCTGAAATTGATGTTCGCCCAGGGTCTCAGCACCGCCGAAAAGGTGGACGACAATTCCGGCCGGGGCGTCGGGCTGAGCGCCGTCAAGGAAGTGCTGGACCGCTTTCTCGGAACGGTGGAAATCCTGACCAGCGCGGGCAAGGGAACCCAATGGAAGTTCCGCTTCAAGAAAACCGACGTGGCCCTGCCCTGCATGCTGGTCGAAACCCGGGGCATACCGCTCGCCATTCCCGAACACCACATCGCCTGCATCATCCAGCAGGACTGGACGCCGGAAACCCGCTACGTGCGCTTCGACGGCGGGGTGCTGGGCCTGATCGACCCTGGCCGCCTGCTGAGGCTTGCCGCGAATTCAAATGGCGGCAGCAGCATCGTGATCTTGAGCGAAAGCGAGAAGAGGGTGGCGTTCCCCGTCTCGAGCCTGCTGGGCCGCAACGTCCTGTTCGTGCAACCCGCGCCGGCCATCGTGAACCCCGCAAACCTATTCGCCGGCGTCTCGCTGGTGGAGGGCAATCCGGTCCTCGTCATAGACGTCGGCCAGGTATGCGCCGAATACAAGCGCATGGAATCCGCGGCGCCGGTGCGTCCCGCGTCCGCCCCCGCCAACGCCGCCGAGGACCGCTGCGGCGCGCCCGAAGCCGCACCGCCTCCGCCGGCCGGTTGAAACCGCCAACGTGAATACCTCGCGCTCCGGGGCGCTCGAAGGCCGCGGCCGTGCAGGAAGGACGGGTGCGAGACGATGCCGCCGTTCTCCCCTTCTCCCACGCGAGGCGAGTTCGCGAGTCGAGCCAGCAGCGCGGCGGGGAAGGTGCCCGAAGGGCGGATAGGGGCCTGGGAGAAAGGCCGGGGGAACGAGGGAGGAGCCGCCGCTCACATGTGCGGGGCGCGGGGGGTGGCCGTGCGGATGACGCGAGCGATGTCCAGCTCGATGTTCTCCAACAGCTCCTTGATCTGCTCGGATGTCATGATCGCGTTCTTCCGATCCGGGAGGACGGTGAACACGTATTTGAAGAACTCAGGCATGATCGGGAGCAGCGGCAGATTGTCTGGATCCTTGATCTGCCGGATCATGAACGCGTCCATCTGCTCCTTCGACATCTTGCGAAGTGTCGGCGTCAGCGTCCCCAGCACCAGCTCGAGGTCCTTGCTGACGTCGTTGGGGAAGAAGTTGCGGAACGCCCGCCGCGAGGCGGAGAAGCGGGCAAACAGGTACATGCCTGCCACGACGACGAGGCCCTCGTACCACTGCGATCCCCACAGGCCCAGGTAGGTAGCCAGGAACCACAGCACCCCCACGACGACCGAGACCACTTGCAGGGTCACGCGCACCTTCTCAACGGAGAGATATTTGATATTATAGCGTTTTTCGGTCCAGAACAGGTCGAGAGACTTTCGGAAGGCGATGCGCGCATAGATGATCTCTTCAGCGCTGGCGAGCCGCTCGCTCAGTTGCTTCTCCACCTCCTTGCGTTTTTCCAGGGCCTGCTTGCCCATGATGTCCTGGATCACGTACCGGCGCGTGCCCCGCATCCGGTCGGCCAGGATGGCGATGAACTCGTTGGGGTTCTGCTGGCTGAGGGTGTCCGGGCGCAACTCGCCGCGCGCATGGACGTAGTCCACCACGTCGTCGAACAGCTTCTTCCCGGTCTTCGGCCTCTGTTCCTCCTTGTCTCCCAGGGAGATGCGGCGGTTGGCGGTGCGGCGCTCCTTGCTGGCATTCTCCTGCGATACCTCCTTGCGGATCAGGGCCGAGTAGATCGTGCTCACCACCTCGTACAGCTCGGCCTTGATCGCCAGCATCGCGATGAAGGTGTCGCCGAGGTTCTTCGCGTAGAAGGAAAACGTCTTGCGGCGGTATTCGAGCTGGATGTTCGGTTTGACGATCTGCTGGTGGTCGTAAATCATCGCGTCCAGGATGTTGCTCACCAGCGCGTCGTAGCGCGCATCTTCCTCCCGGTGCAGGACGATGGAGACCCACGACAGCCCCGCGTAGCGGGCCGTCTCCTCGTTCTCCAGCAGCGCGTCGATCATGTCGATGAACTGGCGCGCACGCTCCGGCGTGCCGAGGTTGCGCAGGAACATCTCCGCGACCTTGTCCATCGCCGCGTCCTGGTCGCGTTCCCGCTCGATGGTGAACACGACTTTCTGGGCGATGCGGCGGGCAAAGTCCGGCGGTAGGTTTTCCGGGATGATGCTTCCGGCGCGGACATTGGCTTGCTGTTCCATTTGGCTCTCGCGTGCGGTCCCGGCGCGGGATGTGGGGAAGGGTCAGGGAGTCCGAACCGCCGCTGCGGGGCTTGGGATGCCTAGCGGCTCCATGCAATCCCCGTGCGGCCCGCGCCGCTGGGGCGTTTATCGCGTGCTACCGAGATCCTTGCGTCATTCGGAGGTCGACCCACCTCAAGCCCTGCGCACGGACGTTGCGGGGGTGACGGCCGCCTCGCTCATAGATGGACCTCAGCCTACGCCCACCTGTCCCCGCTGTCGCCTCGTCAACCCAAGTCCTTCCCCTCGTCACGAGGGAAGGTGCCCGACGGGCCCAGTTGCACAGGCAACAGGGGGCCTCGGGGACGGAGCCAGAGGCTTGAAGGTCGCCGCATACCCGCATCAATCCCCAATGGGATCAATTTACTGGTTTCGCCCAAGCCAGGTCAAGGTACCCTGCCAGACGAGGAGCGAGTGCCGCGTAACCGGCGCCACGGAGCGCCCGCGAGCAGCAGCGCCCCCGCGAGCGCTCCGTCTCCCCACGGACCCCAGCGGGTCCAGGGCGTCCAGCCCCGCTCGCGCCGCGCGCGCACCGCTAGGGGCGGGCCCGCCGGCGAGACCTGCGCCAGCGCGCCGCCCTGGGCGAGGTGCACCGCCGGCCCGCCGTTGCTGACGAACAGCGCCTCCCGTCCCACCTCGCGCGCGCGCAGGGCGGTGAGCTGCACATGCTGCGCCTGGGCATAGGCGGGCAGCCAGGCATCGTTGGCGGCGACGATGAGCACCTCGGCGCCGGCCCGCGCCGCGTCGCGCACGTGTCCAGGCAAGATGCTCTCGAAGCAGATCGCCAGGCCGAGCCGCGCCCCGCGCCAGTCCAGCACCGCCGCTTGCGTGCCCGCTGCGTAGTCCTGCTCCCCTGTAGTCACTTTCCGCCCGAAGGCCCAGCCAAAGCCGGTGGGGACGTATTCCCCGAACGGAACGAGACGGCGCTTGTCATAGCGAGTGAAGTCGAAGCGGCCCCCCGTCACGAGAAAGAGCGCGTTGGTCACTCGGCCCGGATCCTCCGCGTCCGCGCCGATCAGGAAGTCCGCCTCCCACAAGGTTCCGATCCGGCTCAAGTCCGCCAGGGTGCGGCCGCGCGTGAGCGGCTCCATCACCGCGCTTTCCGGCCAGATGACCAGCGTCCGCATCTC
>Ga0209415_10007779_pt1 | contig 18651 bp, 13 predicted proteins | sample PeaSoiSIISIP2007_FD_187696 | JGI IMG/M metagenome (GOLD analysis project Ga0209415, IMG submission 187696) | Peat soil microbial communities from Weissenstadt, Germany - SII-SIP-2007 (SPAdes) (version 2) | ecosystem: Environmental > Terrestrial > Soil > Wetlands > Peat | place: Germany...
CTGCTCGAGTTGGTAGATCCACTTCAGGGGCGGCTTCGACCGCGCCGCATACTGGCCCCATTTCAGTGAATCGAGGTCGGCGAATTGCATGATCCGCGGCGTGCGCGAGAAGGGCTCCGCATATTGCGCCACATTGCAGCTATAGACCATGATGAGATCCGGCCGCAGTTCGTCATGACCGCGTCGAATCGCAGCGTGCAATTGGTCGTCGTTGTAGGCCGCTACCGAAAGCGGCTCGCCGGTGAAGAGCGCCTTGAGCGCGCGTAGCTTGCTCGACAGCGGCGTTAACGGAATTGCTGTGACGCTTTTTGTGTATCCGTGTAAGCCTGCGATGTTGCGAAGATCCGGCGTGCCGTCGGCCAGGCAGAAGACATGCACCTCATGTTCCTTCGAGAGGTGCCGAATCTCGTTGAATGTCGTAATCTTGTCCCCGCGATCTGGCGGGAAAGGGACGCGCTGGCACACGAAAAAAACTCGCATCAGCGAACTCCGCGGAATTGGCTCTCGCTTGTCAACGCTCTAACCTTGAACCCAGGCGCCAATCCACTGATTCTCATATATAAATCACGCAAGAGCTAGGGCCGACAGGACTCCATCCGAAAATCCAGGTTAATTTGTATTTCTTCACATCCCGTCAAGCGTATAGGAACTAGAAGGTCGGTCGCGCCGCCACTGAGAGAGGCAATTCGTTAATGCTAATTCGTTCGCGAGCACCCTTGCGGCTGGGCTTGGCAGGCGGGGGAACCGATGTGTCGCCCTATTGCGACACTTATGGCGGCGCGGTGCTCAATGTTACGATCGACCTCTATGCCTACACGATCATCGAGCCGGCGGATGATGGCCACGTTTCGTTCACCGCAGCGGACCTCAACGAGGTTTTCGAGGCGCCGGCCGAGGCGGCGATGGAGATCACCGACCCGCTGATCCTGCATCGGGCCGTCTATCGCCGGATCGTCAACCAGTTCAATGGCGGCCGTCCCTTGTCCTGCCGTATTCGGACTTTTTGCGACGCGCCGCCGGGCTCGGGCCTCGGCACGTCCTCGACCATGGTCGTATCGCTCGTCAAGGCTTTCGTCGAATGGCTCAATTTGCCGCTCGGCGAATACGAGATCGCGCACTTGGCCTTCGAGATCGAGCGCTTCGACGCGCGTCTCCAGGGCGGGCGCCAGGACCAATACGCCGCGACCTTCGGGGGCGTCAATTTCATCGAGTTCTACACCAATGAACGGGTCATCGTGAATCCGCTGCGGGTCAAGAACTGGATCATGTCGGAGCTGGAGACCTCGCTTCTCTTGTTCAACACCGGAGTCTCCCGCTCCTCCGCCAAGATCATCGCCCAACAGAGCGCCAATCTGATGGCCAACAGGACAGCGGCGCTCGAGGCCATGCACGAGCTCAAGACCGATGCCTTCGGCATGAAGGAGTGCCTGCTCAAGGGCGACATCCGCGGCTTCAGCGGCTTCATGCGCAAATCCTGGGAAGCTAAGAAGAAGACCGCCGAGGGCATCAGCAACAATCAGATCGAACGTGTCTGCCTCGCGGCCTTCGAGGCCGGGGCAATGGCGGCCAAGGTGTCGGGTGCCGGCGGCGGCGGCTTCATTACCTTCTTGGTCGATCCGGCGCGCCGCGTCGAGGTGATGCGCGCGCTCGAGAGACAGGAGGGCCGGGTCACGACCTGTCATTTCACTCGGCAGGGCACCGAAGGATGGAAAATCTATTGAGCGCCGGCGCCTGTGGCTTGGCCGGCATGGCGCTTCAAAGGAAGTCCTGAATGTATGCCGTTGTGCTCGCGGGCGGGCAGGGAACGCGGCTTCGGCCCTTGGTCGGCGACCTCCCAAAGCCGATGGCGCCGGTTCATGGGCGGCCCTTCCTTTGTTACCTGCTCGACCTGCTCGAGCGCCAAGGCATCACCGATGTCGTGCTCTCCGTCGGCTATCGCCACGAGCAGATCACGGCTTTTTTCGGCCGGCAATACCGGGGCCTGGGTCTTGCCTATGCAATCGAAGCCGAGCCGCTCGGCACGGGCGGGGGGCTGCAGCGGGCCCTCGGCCTGGTCGAGCGCTTTCCGGCCTTCGCCCTTAACGGGGATACCTATCTCGAGCTCGACTATCGCGCCATGCTGGGGGCGCACCAGGCGGCGGGAACGCGCCTGACGATAGCGCTGCGGCGCGCGGCAGAGCCAGGGCGCTACGGTGGGGTGGAGGTGCAAGCGGCGGGCCGCGTCGTCGGCTTTCGCGCCACAGGGGCCGGCGCTGGGCTGATCAACGCCGGGGTCTATCTTGTCGCCGACAATCTCCTGGTTGGGTCAGGGCTGGAGCCGCCCTTCTCTTTTGAGCAGGATTTTCTCGAGCCTCGTATCGCCGAGCTTCGCCCGCTCGCCTTCGAAACCCAAGGCTATTTCATCGATATCGGCGTCCCCGAGGACTATGCCCGGGCCCAGCACGAATTATCGGGCCGGTAGCGGGCCCAAGCGCTCCTAAGCCAGGAAATGAAGGATCAGGAAGATGACGATGGCCCAGATCGTCAGGCTCGCGGCCCCGATCAGGATTGTCGCCGTTCCCAAGGGCAGGCGATCCTGGCGGCCCAGCCGGATCGCCCGACGCAGTAAACTGCGCTCCGTGGATTGATCCGCTGCGCCTAAGGACTTAGGCATTTCGAGCCGGCCGCTGTTTGAAGCCGCTCATTTCCCGCTAACGTCGAAACCTGGCGATTTGGCTCATCGTGCAGCCAAGCGGTTATCTAACTACTATATCTTGTAGCACCCAATCGGATTTCTTTCAAGATGTTGTCATAAAGATGCGCTGTGATGCGCGCCGTACGGCCCTGAGAGGGAGCCCTTGCGGATTTTTGGCGGATGCGGACGGTCGACGCCGGCGCGCCCTCACCCGCCAATCTTCTGCAGCAGCTTTTGCGCCTCGTCGCGCTCCTTGAAGGACTGGCTGCGCATGAGCATGCCACGGAGGACGTCGGCCGCGTCGGCGTTCTTGCCGACGAGGGCGAGGGCCTGCGCCAGATGGAACTCTATGTCGGTCCGGTTCGGCGAGCGCTGCCATGCCTTGTTCAGGCTGGCCTCGGCCTCGGCGGCAATGCCGTTTTGCATCAGGATCACCCCGAGCGTGTCGAGGTTGTTCGCGGAATCGGGCGCCACCGTCACGGCGTCGCGGGCATAGGCGAGCGCCTCCTTCGGCCGGTTCAGAGCCGCGAGCGACCAAGCCATGTTGTTGAGTACGGCGGCATTTTTCGGCGATATCTTGAGCAGTTCCGCATATTCCGCTTTCGCCTCGGTGAAGCGGCCATTCGTGAGATAAAGGTCGCCGAGCAGCCGCCGCGACTCGATGTCCTGCCCGTGGGTGGTAACCCAGACCTCCATGGTCCTTTCGGCGTCCTTGGGATGTCCGGCCATAGCCTGCGCTTGGGCGAGGCGCGCCCGATCGACGGCGTTGTCATAGATCTGGATCGCCTGGGCGAATGCGGCGATCGCGTCCTCGAGCCGCCCCTGCGCCTGTGCCACGAGACCGTCGAGCTGGCTCGTCGCGAAATCTGTGGGTCCCGCGTGCTTGAGCTCGTCGATCACCTTTGCTGCCTGTTCGAGGCGGTTTGCGGCGAGAAGCTCGCGCGCCTGGATGAGCTGTGCCGCCTCCTCCTTTGGATCGAGCCGTAGCGCTTCGTTCGCCTCGTCGATGGCGGCCTGGTGCATGGCGTTGGCGGAATAGGCCTCGGCCAAGAGGAGGTGCGTCCAGGCGACGCGCGGCATGGCTTCGGTCAAACCCTTGAAGTTCGAAATCGCGTCGCCGTTCTGGCCGAGCGCCAGCCGGGCCCGGCCCGCAGCCTCGAGCAGCAGCATGCTGCGCGGAAACTTCTCGAGTGCCGGCAGGACGGCCGCCAGCGCCTCCTGATACCTGTCCTTGGAAAGCTCGAATTTCGCCAAGGCGGCGTGCGCCAGCGCGTCATCGGGATTGGCCTTGACCGCCTTCTTGAGCGTCGCCTCGGCGAAATCGACGTGGCCAAGCCCGTCCTCGAGCTCCGCCAGGTCGATATAGGTCGGGGTGCTCTTCGGATTGAGGTTGAAGATGTTCTGGTAGTACTGCCGGGCCGCCTCGATCTTGCCGTCGGCGATCGCGAGCTTCGCCAGATTGCGGTTGGCGTTGTAGTCGCCCGGCCGGATCGCCTGGGCCTTGAGAAGCTCCTCGCGTCCCTGCTTGATGTTGCCCTTGGCAAGCTCGGCGACGCCAATGATGTCGAAGCCGGCGGCGTCATTGGGCAGGCTCTGCTGCAACTGCTTCGCCGTCTCGTACGCCTCGTCGTACCGCTTGGCGCCCAAATAGGTCAGAAAGAGCTGCAATTGCGGGCGCAGGTCCTTGGGGTGGGCCTTGATGGCGTCCTCGAGCTCTTGGATGCCGGCATCGGTTTGTCCGAGCGCCACTTGCGTGGCGGCGAGCTCGCTTTGGATGGTGGCGTTTTGCGGCGCGATGTCGGTCGCCTGCTGGAGGTAGCGGTTCGCGGAGGCGACATCGCCGGTTCGTGCGGCAGCCATGCCGATCATCGCCAGCAGCTGCGCGTCGTCGCCGGCCTGATTGAGCGCCGGAGACAGTGTCTCGACGGCTTGGCCGGGATGCCCGAGCGCCAATTGAACGGACCCCAGCAGCTTGCGCGCCTGGATGTCCTTGGGCGTCCGGTACACGTAGGGAGACAGGTATTTATTGGCCTGCTCGTTTTGCCCCAGCGCAAAGCTTGCGGCGCCCGCGATCAATTCCGCCGGCGGAAACTCCTTCACCAAGGCCAGCACCTTCTGGGTGAAGGTCTGCGCGGCGGCATAGTCCTTGGCGCGGTAGGACGCGAGCGCTCGGAGATAATTGACGATCGGGTTGTCCGGGTAGCGCTTCAAGACTTCGTCGAGGTTTTCCTGCGCCTCCTTCGGCTTGTCATTGGCGATCTGTGCCCGCGCGAGGTCGATCCGCGCAACCGAATTCCATGGCTGAGCGTCGATCCGCTGCTGGAAGGCCTGCTCCGCCTCGGCGAATTTCTGCTCGGCAAACGCGATGTCCCCGTGCAGCGTCACCAACCGCCAATCCTTCGGCGCCTTTGCCAGCGCCTCCTCGAGCCGAGCGCGCGCCATGACGTCGTCGCCGTCGATGATCGCGAGGCGTGCCAGCGCAATGAACAGGTCAACCGAAGGCGTGTCCTGGGCGAGACCTTCGCTCAGAGCCTTGCGGGCATCGTTGACCTGGCCGACTGCCGCCAAGGCCAAGCCGCGGTAAGCGAGCAGGCTGACCTTGAGATCGAGCGGAGCGCCGTCCGGGGTGGATGACGTGTTCTTGATGACATCGTCGAGCTTGTTTTCGAGAAGCTCGGCTTCCGCAAGCGGCCTGGCGGTGTCGACATCCGTGGCGCCGTCCTGCTTCGCGCGCAAAATTTGCGCTTCGGCGTTCTCGCCGTCGGACATATCGATGAAGGTCTGCGCAAAGAGCAGACGCGCCGTCAGGTTCGTTGGCTCGTCCTGCAGCGCGGTCCTCAGCTCGATGAGCGCCGCGGGAAGACGGCCGACCTCGCGATCCTCCCGGGCGCGGTCGATGTGCTTGTCGATGCCGTCGCTGCCGCCGCAGCCGGCAAGCCACAGCAGCGCGCCGACAACCGCGATGAGGGCGGCCATACGGGTTCGCCGCTGCCGTGCGGCCGCCTGCGCTCTCACCATTATGCTAATCTCGTGAGGCAACCCAACTCTTCCGGCCGAAGTGCCGCTACCAACGCTATCCGGCGGCGATCGGCGACATTGCTCCCAACTTTACTGCCGCGCTGTAACAGCGACAAGGATTGGGCCAAGCAGGGGTGGGAAATTATACGGAATTGGTTAACGATGACTTGGAAGCCGGCACGTGCCTCAGGGGTACGCGCGGCGCTACTTGGCCGCGGTGGAACGCACGACCAAGATCGGTGAAATCTATGCGGAGTGCCGGCGCCGGCGCCGGAGGAAGCCGAGCCCGACCAAACTCGCCGCGAGGATCGCCATCGAGGTCGGCTCGGGAACCCGCGACGAGCCGGCGGTGTAGCTCAGGGAGCTGACTTTGAAGTAGTCATATTCCTTGTCGCCCCATTGATCGGTACCAGGGGTCAAATTCACCGCAAGAATAACTTCAGTGAAAGTGCCGGTAGTGTCATTGACAGTGATTTGCGGCGCAGGGCTGCCATTTGACGAGTAAGTGCCATTACCAGTAACGGCGTAATACCCATTGTATTCGCCGCAGGCGGAGCCGCCGCCGCCGTATCCAGAACCCTGGTAAGTGCTGTCGCAAGTTGCCGTCTCTTTGAAGGGATTCTGCGGAACGTTTGCATTCACCCAATTCGAAGGCAGGCTAGTCAGGCTGGCCGGCAATGCGCCATTGCCATAAAACACCGTGGCGTTGACGTTCTCGTATGTCAGGAAGGTTGAGAGGCTGATAGTCACCGAAGTCGCCGGGCCCGGCAAGGTGAAGACGATGAAGTCGAAGCCGTTGTAATTGTCCATGGCGTGCTGCGGCGCGGTCTTGTTTTCCACGCCGAGCCCGTACCCCGTTGGGGTGTATTGGCCCAGGAACGAAGCGCTGCCTAAGTTGGTGACGGGCGTCGAGGTCGTCGAGTTATAATACGCCGTCGCTGTCAACTTGCCGGCGGCCCCGTAAGCTTGGGTGAATTGGTACACGTTTCCATTGGTCGCAGAGGGGCTGCCATCCCCGATGCACGCCGTACCGGTGCCGACAGTCTGTTGGCAAAGCGAGCCGTTGGTGAGGTCCCAGGTCGTGGTCACCGCGGCCGATGCCGTCAGCGAGGAGCCGAAAAGCCCAACCCCGAGGAGCGCGGCCAAGAGGGTTGGCGATCCGATCCGGCTTCCCGATATTTTCCGGCTTCCGCCCATACCCTATCCCTCGCGCGACACGCCGACATGGCGTCCGGTTTTATCGATGCAATGCATATGCCACCTGGGCCTAATTTACTTTGGCTTCTAAATCAATGCGTTACGTGCGGGGCGCTTCTGCCGGCCTTAACCGTTCCGTAAAATGACGCTGCCACGCCGTAAATTCTACCGACGCGTGGCTTGCCGGAGCATTGTGACGAGGCAATGATTTGCGAAACATTACTGCGTTACGACAAGGCTCGTATAGCGCCTTCGGTTCGGTTCCGCCGAACAAGGCGACGTCATCGGAAGTTCGGATTTCCCGTATGGCTCTGGATCGATCGCCGGCGATGTGGCAGGCTAGCCGGATGGCCCGTAAAGCGATAGGCGCGTGGCGTCGGAAAGATTTACAACCTTAGGGAAAATCAGTGCTCGGTAGCCCGAGCGCGGTTCGCGCAAGTCCTTGACGTTGGCTAGATTATCGGTTTGATAAGGTATTGGCGCGAAATTTGCTTCGAGGGACTTGGACCGCAGCACCGGCTCTCCGGAGCCGGACCGTAACGCGCGGCAGGATGAGGATGTGCGAATGACCGAGCCCATTGGCCCAGAGGCCGAAGGGTCCTTGCCAAGTTCGGTGGCCGGCGACAATCCCGCGCGCACGGGGCGGCGCGCGTTGCGCCGCCAGCTCCTGGTCGGCGGCCTCGCGACCACGGGCGTGATGCTCACTTTGCCAAATCGCTCCGCTCTGGCTGGCAACAATCAGGGCAGCTGCTCGGCCTGGGGGTCGGTGAATCCATCTCAACCGACGAAAGTCACGGGGAAATGCGGCCAGCCGCCGACCTGTTGGCAGAACCAGCCGGGGTGGAACGCTTGGGCACCGGGAGCAATGTGCAATAACCAGCCGGTCAACTGCACGCATTCGACGACGATTTGCTCTCAATACCCGGTGCTCGGCACGTCGCCATTCAATTGCAGCACCAGCAACACTTTCGGCAGTCTCTGCGGCGGTTCCCTGACGATCAAGGTCAAATGCGGCAGCACGTGGCAGAACTTGTGGAGCGCGACCCAACAGCAGGAAGTCTGCGCCGCGGTGCTCAATGATTGCTTCTTCGGCGATCTCTATTGCAGCAGCCCGATCTACAACACCATCTCGAACTGTCTGACCACCGTCGCGTCCTGCGCAGCGACGGGCAACAGCTCCGGCATTACCACGGCGTGCAACACTCTCTATGGTCAGATTTACAGCTGGAACCGCCAAGGTGGCGGCGGCTGCCAGAACGTCTGAACCGGCGGCGCTCGACAAACCACCTTCGGTGAATGCACACGATCTGGCGAGTGGTTAGAGAACCGCCGCTCCTGTGGCGCGCCTGGGAGGGCGAGATCGTCCTCTACAACGACGCCTCCGGCGATACCCACCACCTCGATCCATTGGCCGCCGAGATCTTCGAAATCCTGCTGGAACGCCCGGCCGGTGTCGAGGAATTGGCCGAGTTGGCTGCGCAAGCGCTCGGTGTCGAAATAACAACGGATATGAGGGATACTGTCGCCGGCATTGTCACGCGGTTCCAGGGCCACGGTCTGATCGAGCCAGTGCAGGAGTGACGACGGCGCTTTCATATCCTTCGGGCGCGACGACGCGGCCTGGACACGAGGGCATTTATCTCCGGACCGGCCCTTTCGTGACGCATCTCCGCACGCCCATCCGCGATCTCATCGACGAGATCGCCAGGCTTTACGCCGGGCATCCGGTTTCGACCGCCGAGACCTTCGCCGATTTCCATGTCTCGATCGCTCCGCCCATGAGGCTGCGCCGGTGGTTTCGACCCAAGGCGCAATTCCTGGTCGACGGCATCGAGCCCTTCAACGCGCTGCCGCTCGACCAGGCTCTGCCGATGTTCGAATGGGGGCTCAATTGGTGCGTGGCGAATTACGCCAATCATTTTCTCATCCTTCACGCCGCCGTCATCGAAAAGGGCGGGCGCGCCGCGATCATGCCGGGAGCGCCGGGGTCGGGAAAAAGCACACTCGCGGCGGGCCTCGCCCATCGCGGCTGGCGTCTTCTCTCCGATGAGCTGACCTTGATCTCGCTTGGCGACGGACGTAGCATTTTCGGCTTGGCCCGGCCGGTCAGTCTCAAGAACGAATCGATCGACGTCATGCGGCGGTTCGCGGCCGCTGCAACGATGAGCCGGGTCGTCCACGACACGGTGAAGGGCAGCGTCGCCCTGCTCAAACCGCCCGCGGACAGCATCGCGCGGGTCGCCGAGCCGGCGCTTCCCGCCTGGATCGTCTTCCCGAAATATCTGAGCGGCCTGCCCGCGCTGCTCGAGCCCAAGCCCAAGGCCGCCATCATGATCGAGATGGCCAAGAACGCCTTCAATTACAGTGTGCATGGCGCACGGGGTTTTGCCATCCTTGCCGACATCGTCGATGCCTGCGCCTGCTACAAATTCACCTATGCCGACCTCAACGAAGCCGTGGAGATCTTCGATCGCCTGGAACCGCGCCACTGATCGGGTGCCGGCCCTCGCCGATGCGGTGCCGCTGCAGCGGACCATGCACGGCGCCGAGGCCCCGTCTTCGCGCCTGCAGCTGCGCGACGCCTTGCACAGCCTGCACCGGAGAGGCGCCGTCGCGGTTCAGGATTGGGACCTGCTGATCCGCCAGGCGCGGCGCGCCGGATTGCTTGCACGGCTCGGCCACGAAATGGCAGATGCGGGTCTGCTGCGCTCGGTGCCGGCGGAGCCGCGGCGCTATCTCGAGGGCGAATGCATCCTGGCGGAGAAGCACGCGCGCGACGTGCGCTGGGAGGTGCGCCAGATCAAGGCGGCGCTCGCGGAGATGGGAGCGCCGATCGTGCTCTTGAAGGGTGCCGCCTATACGCTTGCCGGGCTGCCGCCGGCGCGCGGCCGCCTCTTCACGGACATCGACATCATGGTGCCCTTTGAGAGCCTCGGCGAGGTCGAGGCCGCGCTCAGGAGGGCCGGCTGGGATTCGGGTGACATCACCCCCTATGACGAGCGCTATTACCGGCGGTGGATGCATCAAATCCCGCCGATGACGCACGCCTTGCGCGGCACGGCCATCGACGTCCATCACACCATCGTCGCTCGAACCGCCCGGCACCGGCTCAATGCAAGGAAATTGTTCGACGCGGCGGTGTCGGTGCCCGGCGATCCCGTGCTCAGGACCCTCGCGCCGGCCGACATGATCCTGCACAGCGCGACCCATCTGCTGAACGAGGGCGAGTTCGAGCGCGGTCTGCGGGATATCGATGATTTGCACCTGTTGTTTCGTCATTTCGGCGCCGATCCGGAATTCTGGCCGTTGCTTCTGGACCGCGCGGCGGAACTCGACCTGCGCCGGGCACTCTATTACGCAATGCGCTATGCCCGGTGCTTTCTCGGGACGCCCATCCCCGAGGACGTAGCCAATTCCGCCCGGCTCGAGCCGCCGGGCACGGCGCTGCGTGCGGTCATGGATCGGCTGTTCGATCGGGCGCTCCGGCCCGCGCATGCGAGTTGCCGCGACGCTTTCAGCCGAGTCGCGCTGCTGCTCCTATACATGCGCGGTCATCTCCTGCTGATGCCACCACATATCCTCGTCCCGCATCTCCTGCGCAAGGCCGTCAGAGGCAAGCCGAAGGAGCCGGCGCCGCGGCCGGGACTGGGAGATCCGTTCTGAGGCCCGCATGACCGCGCGAAAGGTCCCTGCTGCGGTCGCGTTGATATTGCTCCTGGCCGCAGTCGGCGGCCCGGCGTCGCAAGCGGCCGAGCGCGGCTGGAGCGACTATCAGATCATCATGTGGCAGCCGCATAACGCGACGCAGGACGCGGCTCTGCGGCGCCTGGGCGTGACGGCGGGCGTGGTCCATGCCTATCACCAGGAAAATCCGGCGCGGGTCGTTGGCAGCGAAGCCGAGCCGCTGTTGCAGAACAATCTTCGCTGGTACGTCGAGAACATCGCGACCGACTTCTATTCGGCCTATCACCGCTGGTTCCCCAACCGCCCGGTCAATTGGCGCTTCGCCGCGGTCAAGAAGCTTTATGACGAAGACCCCGGCAACATCGCGGCGCTTGTTCGCGACCCGAGCCTGTCCGATCCCGTGTGGCTCAAGAAAATCCACGACCGCCTGGCAAATGTCGTGAAAGCGCAGCGGCAGTATCGGCCGCTTTATTACAATCTCGCGGACGAACCCGGCATCGCCGAGCTTTCCGTCGCCTGGGATTTCGACTTCTCGGCAGAATCGCTCGCGGGCATGCGGCTTTGGCTGAAGGAACAGTACGGTACCGTCTCGGCGCTCAACGCGGAGTGGGGGTCGCATTTCGCCGATTGGGATTCCGTCATGCCGATGACGACCCGCGAGGCGATGCGGCGCGAGGATCAGAATTTTTCTGCTTGGGCGGATTTCAAGGCATGGATGGATGTGGCCTTCGCGCGCGCCGTGAGGCGCGGCACCGACGCCGTCCATTCCGCCGATCCGGAAGCTCGCGCGGCAATCGAGGGCGCACAGATCTCGGGATGGGGCGGTTACGACTATTCGCGTCTCGCGCGAACGGTTGATCTCGCCGAAGTCTACGACGACGGCGAAAACCTCGAAGCCATGCGCTCGTTTAATCCGCGCATGGTGCTGTTGACCACCAGCGGTGGCGGAGCGGAGGAAACGCACAATGTTTGGCGCGAATTGCTGCGCGGCACGCGCGGGCTCATTCTGTGGGACCCCAATAGCGAGATCGTCCGCGACGACGGCACGCTGGGTCCGCGGGGCAGGGCAGCGGCGCCGCTCTTCGCCGAGCTGCGCGGCGGCATTGGCTCGCTTCTCATCAACAGCCAACGGCATTTCGATCCCATCGCCATCCTTTACTCGCCGGCGAGCATGCGCACGCAATGGATGCTCGACTGGCAGCTGAGGGGCGATGCGTGGAGCGCGCGCGACGCGAACTCCGATTACGAGGACCCCAATGCCGTGAGGTCTTCGATGAACGCCTACGCCGCGCTGTTCGAACATATGGGCTTGCAGCCGCGCTTCGTCACCTCGGACCAGGTCGAGAAGGGAGAGTTGCAGCGGCGCGGATACCGCATCGTCATCCTGCCGCGAGCAATTGCTGTGTCACCGGGCGAGGCGAGGGGCATCCGTCGGTTCATCGCGGCGGGCGGGGTCGTGATCGCCGATGACGTGCCCGGCGCCTTCGACCAACACAGCCACAAATTGCCGAAGCCGCTTCTGTCGGACATCTTCGGAAATATGTCCTCGCGGCTGGGAGCACGATTTCCATACCGCCGAGGCCAGGCATTTTACCTGCCCGCGGAAGCGCCGGGTCAGACCAAGGATTCGAACGCGGGCCTCGGCACGCCGGCACAGTTCGCCGAAGTCACGGCGAAGAGCGGCGTCGCGCCAGCTTTCGCCGTCGCCAGCCCCGATGGCAAGCCGGTCACCGATGTCGAGACCTATCGGTTTGTCGATGGCGGCTTGACCATCGTCGCGCTGCTGAGAGACCTGCCGGCTTCGCAGCCGAATGATGATGGCAAAACTTCCGGCTCCCCGACACAAGAAGCCATCGTCTTGACACTGCCCCGACGCTCCTACGTCTATGATTTGCGGCGAGGCGCTGCACTCGGCCCAATGCGGCGCGTGGCGCTCTCGCTCGATCCAAATGAACCCGCGATCTTCGCCGTGACCGAGCGGTCCTTGCCAACCCTCAAGCTCTCGGGGCCCGGCAGACTCCGTCCTGGCGAGACCGGCGAATTCCGCTTCAACCTCGCCGGCGCATCGCCCGCGGCTTTCGATGTCTTTCACGTCGAGGTCCGCGATCCCGCGGGGAAACTCCTGCCCGATTATTCCGGAAACTTGCTGGCTCGCGGCGGCAAGGCGGTCTGGCATCTTCCGCTAGCACTCAACGATGCGGTCGGCAAATGGGAGGTCAGGGTCAAGGATGTGCTGAGCGGCGAGACCGCGAGGTCGCGGCTCGTCGTAACGCGGCCCTAGCTCATTTCCAGCACTCGGCGCGGGCGACGTAAGCGCGGGCGGCCTTGAGAATTTGCTCGGTATCGAGCGGGTTGCCTTGCTGGGCAAAGCTGTACGTGACGCCATTGGCTTTCAGGAAATCCAGCATTATCGGCAGGGGGATGCCGACGCCGATGCCAGTCACCAACTCGCCCGTCTTGCTGTAGATCGCGACGGTGTTGACCTTGGCATTCATCAGTCCGATGACCAGACCGTGCTGCTCCACCACCGGGCTGCCGCTGTTGCCGGGCTCGATGTCGCCTTTGATCACCAGGCGTTCGCCCCATGATACGCCATGGGGCGGGTTCTCGAGCACGCCCGACGTCACGATCGGCTCGCGCGGCGGCATTCCCTGATCGGGATAGCCGACGGCGGCGACGAAGGCGCCGGGCTCCTCGAGCATTTGCGAGCGCAAGGGCGCGACCGCGAGCGGCTTGCCCGGGACTTGCAAGAGCGCGAGATCGCGCTGGGAGTCGAGCGCAAGTACCTTGGCAGGCAGCGCTTCTCCCTCCGGCGGCTCGATCACCACCGCGGTGCAACCGCTGACGACGTGGTTGTTCGTCAGCAGCCTGCCGCTGTCATCGATGAAGAAGGCAGTCCCAATGCTCGCGAGCCGCGTCCGTTCGGGCGCGGGGTTCGGATGCGAGGCAAGGCCCTGAGTGACAGCGCGGCTGCGCCGTTCCTGGATTGTCCGCGCTTCCGCTTCGCTGACGACGGTGCCCTGGCAGTGCGAGGCGAGGTCGCGCATCACCACGTCACGGCGCTGGTCGTAACAATAGACGATGAAAGGCGAAGCGGTCGCTGCCGACGGTGCCGGGGCGCCGGGCTCCGCGGCCGCGCCCAGCGGGAGCAACAACGCGGTGGCCAAGAGCAGCGATTGCTTAATCGACATTAATATTCTCATCAGGCCGCGCGATCTCTCGCACGGCGCAACGGCCTTCGCTCACATGAATCTACAGCGACTCTCGGCGGTCCCATAGCGGGGAAGCTAATCGGCAGAGGTGAAATTTGCCCTTCCTGCCGGTGCTGCGGCCGAGGGGCGGTCAATGCCGGCTCAGGCGGCGGCCTCTGCGAGCCGAATTTGGGGCGGGAAATCTCCACCAGCGGATCAGCTCGGCGACCTTGATGATGCCGGAGACCATCAAATACCCCGAGCCGATGATCGACAGCAGGAATCCGACCGGCGTCGACAGAAAATCGAAGAGTAGTTGCCAGGCCAGCCCGACAAGGGTGATCTTTTCGCCCGGATTCGCCGTCCCGCTCGGCGGCGCGACGCCGAAGGTCGCATAGGGTATTGTCGTAGCAAGATTGCTGGACCGCTCGGAAAGTGTAATCCCAGGGCCACCGGGCGTCACGTCGAGCTCGAAGTCGCCGATGCCGAGCAATGAAAAGATCCGGGCGTCGTGGTCTATATCGGTGACCGCGACCGCGGTCTCGAGCATGCTTCCGAGCACCTGGCTATCCAACAGCGCTTGGGAGAATCCAGGCCCATCATCGTCGTCCGCGGCGCCGCGCGCGCTTGCCCGAGGCCTCTCGGGGTGCCACCTCGATTGCTCCACCGGCAGCCGGCGCACGGTGATGATCGACCGCGCGACCTGAGCCAGCGTTTCGCCCTCGCTCGGCAAATTAGCGTCGTCCGTGATCCTTTGCTCCTGCGAGGCCGAAGTCGGAGCGGCGAGAGAAGCGGAGGAGAGGTCGAGGTCCTGCATCAGGGAATCCGCATTCGGCCAAATCCCGGTCAAGGCTTTGTCGAATGCTTCCGCCTGGGCCGGAGAGGCTTTGCCGACCGAATCCTCGGTGTCGAGCACCGACGGGAGGGCGGGCGTCGTTATCAGCGACGCGGCTGACTCATGCGTCGGCAGCAGCAAAAGCAGAATTGCAGGAACCAGAGCCTTGGCGCCACGGGAGAATGGCGATCGGGATCGCGACCGCGCCTGTCGGTTAGCGGAGGTGGCCATCCCCCAATGAGACTCCCGATCCCGAGATATAACCAACAATCCGCAGGGGGCGACAGGTATTTCGCGGCCCTACCGACTTAGAGCGGGAACTATAACGCAAGTCCTATGCCATGTCGTCTTGGCCGGCAATATCAATAAGATGAGGGGGCGCCAACGAGTCGACCGTAAAGCAAACCGACAGGCGATCGTTTCAGCGTTCCGGCGGCGCCCCGCGTTCAGAGCTTCCGCGGCTGCTCCTTGCGCGGCTGGCTCGCAAACCATTCCCCTGCCGCGCGGCGATGTTCGGCGTCGCCGGAATTCGCATAAATATGGGCCTGCTCGCGCGAGGTTATCGGTCCGCCCCCGAGATCGTCGATGATCTTCTGGATGAAGATCGGAGACACTCGCGAATAGAACGCGATATCCTCGAGATCATCCTGCAATTGTTCGTGAATTTGATGCAGGAGCTGGAGCCGCTCGGCCCAATTTTTGACGGCGAGAAGAGGGCGCCACCGTGCCACAAGCTCGTCGGCGAGGTCGTACGCCGGGTTGTTGTCGCGGTCCGTTGGATCCAAATCGCTGCCGCCGCTGGCTCTCCAGTCCTCACTCATTCCGGAATCTTTACGAAGGTTAACGGTGATGAAGCAATTTCGGTGCCAGAATGCGGCGTTCGGTTCGTGAAGGTCTAGCGCATGCCAACGGGTCCCGGATTTGCCGTTCTAGAACATAAATTCGAAATCCAATGTTTATGACGAGTGCTCGCGGTCGACTTGCGGAGAGGGCGGGTCAGCGCGAACCTCATTGATTATTGTCCGATCCTATGCGGGCGTCCCGTTGCTCAGCTACACGACATCGGCAGCCATTCGCCAGCCAGGGCAAGCCTTAACTCTATTGTGCCAAAGTGGAGCGGCCCGAAACCGGCAAGTGTTGCCATTTCTTAACAGTTGTAAAGTTTGCCAGACGGATCAATCGTTCAGCCATGAGACCGGCGCGCGCCAAAGCGGAACGGGGCAGGGAAGATTTGTCACGTACCATGCCAATCATCGGGCCGACCGAACCGGCATCGCTCGCCGCCGCAGAGCCGCCGAGATTGATCGTCATCGTCGACACCGAGGAAGAGTTCGATTGGAGCCGGCCCTTGGCGCGCTCCGAGACTTCGGTCACGCATGTGCGTCACCAGGACCGCGCGCTTCGAATCTTCGATCGCTTCGCACTGAGGCCGAGCTTTGTCGTTGATTACGCGGTGGCGACGCAAGAGGCGGGGTATCGGCCGCTCCGTGAATGGCTCGTCGACGGCAGGTGCGGCATCGGCGCGCATTTGCATCCCTGGGTCAATCCGCCCTTCGAGGAGGAAATCTCCGCGCGCAATTCCTATCCCGGAAACCTGCCCGAGCCACTCGAACGCGCCAAGCTCGCCCGGCTGACCGAGGCCATCGCGGCAAATTTCCAATACCAGCCGACCGTCTATCGCGCCGGACGCTACGGCATCGGCCCGGCGACGAGCGCGATCCTTGGGGATCTCGGCTATGAGATCGACACCAGCATCGCGCCGCGCACCGATTTCGGCGGCGATGGCGGGCCGGATTTCGGCGCCTTTGATGCCGATCCTTTTTGGTTCGGACCGGCTGGACGCCTGCTGGAGGTCCCCCTCAGCGCCGGTTGGGTGGGAAGGCTCAGTCGATGCGGATCGGTGCTCCAGCCGCCGCTTATGTCGCGGACCGGGCTGCGCTGGCACCTGCCGGGCATATTTGCCCGGCTCGGCCTGTTCGAGCGCATTCGCTTGACGCCGGAAGGGATCGTCTTCGCCGAATTGAAGCGCCTCACCGATGCGATGCTCGCGCGCGGCAGGCGCATTTTTTGCCTGAGCTTCCACAGCCCTTCCTTGGTTCCGGGACACACGCCTTACGTCCGGAACGAGGGCGAACTTCAACAATTTCTCAAACGAATAGAGCAATACTGCGAATATTTCTTCGGCGAACGCGGCGGAGCTGCGAGCACGCCGCAGGAGATCCGCACGCTCCTGACTGAGACGGCTTCGTCATCACCTCGCCGCACCGAGGGAGCGCTCGCGCAGTGACATGGTGATTGTCGCTCGTCCGGACGCGCCCGGCCCGAGCCAGCCTCGGCTACCTGGACTGGCCGGGCCGGGTTGTGCTTCTCTGATGCCTGCCGACATCTGAGGAGAGGAAAGTGGGGCTGAGCCCGGCTATCACCAGCCTGTTCGACGCGATCGTCGGCACCGCTCGTGCCGCGGTCGATCTGGGATTGACGGGCTGGGTCCCGGAAAGCCTGCGGGACGCCGCCGCTACGCCGCAGCGCTGGGCGGAATACGCGCCGCTCGAATTCTTCCTCGGCCTCGTCCTGATTGTCGGCGTCGTGATGCTGATCTGCGTCGTCTCGGGGCTCGTCAATGCCGTGCTGCTTCAGATCACCGCGCGCCGCGTCGAGGCCCTCGTCGTCGGCGATGCCGAAAATGACCCCGAAACCCTGAAGAAGCGTCTGTCGCGGGCCTTTCGTGCCTCGCGCCGCCTGAGCCGGATGGGGCGGCGCTACAGCGGAATGTTGCAGCGCTCTGCCAGTGGCGACGGCCTGGTCTCGGCCCTTCCGGCGCAAGAGGTGTTGACAACCGAGGCGCTGGCGGCGAGCGCGAGCAAGCTGCGGTCGGAACGGCTGCTCGCGGCGATCGTCACCGTGGGCGGCATCGTCATTCTCGTCGAGCTGGCGGTCGGCCTTCTCCGCTTCCGCGACCAACTCGGCGACCCCAACCACCGCATCGGCCTCGACTTGCTCTTGGATCCCGCGATGAGCGGCGCGACCTTTGCGCTTGCCTGCATCCTGCTGACGGCGATTTCGGTCGGCATTTACCGCATCATTTTGCGGATCGTCGGGGCCAGTCTCGGCCGGTTACAGGCTGCCGTCGACGCGCGGTTCTACTTTCCGGAGGACGCGGCCCTCCTCGATGGCCCGAGCCTCGCTTGGCCCGACGATGCGGCGGCGATCGCGGCGCTGCAGCGGGAAGAGTTCGACCTCGGTCCGAGCCTCAGCACAACCGTCCCCGCTTCCGGGCATGAGGGTCCATCGCTGGAAACCGGCGATGCCGCCCGACCGGCTCGGGAGCCTAGCGCGGCTCGGATCAGTGCCGCCCAGTTCGTGGAGCTCCGTGCACTGATCGCGACCCTGGCCGAGGAGGTGGCGATCCAGCGGAAGGGGCTCGGCCACATCCTGAGCCGAGTGAGCGCGCCGCCGCCGAATGCCGGCGCCATCGCCGCCATCGAGCAAGCGACCGCCGAGTTGCGCCCGATGATCGCCAGGCTCGCAGAGGAAGTGGCGAGCCAGCGCAAGGCTCTCGGCGAGGTGCAGAAGGAGATCGCCAGGCCGCCGCCGGAGACCGGCGCTGCCATCGAGCGGCTAGGGGCCGAGTTGCTTCCGATGGTCGCCGGGCTCGCGGAGGAGGCGGCGAACCAGCGCAGGACCCTTGGCGAGGTGCTGAAGCAGATTGGCAGGCCGTCGCCGGAGAGCGGTGGCGGCGCCATCGAACGGGTGGCGGCCGAATTGCGCCCAATGATCGTCGGGCTTGCCGAGGAAGCGGCGAGCCAGCGGAAGGCCGTTGGCGAGATGCAGAAGCAGATCGGCAAGCCGCAGCCGGAGACCGGCACCGCGGCCATCGAGCGTTTGTCTGCCGAGTTCCGCCTAGCGGTCGCGGCGCTCGCCGAGGATATCGCCGGCCAGCGCAAGACCCTCGGCGAGGTCTTGAAGGGGATCGGCAAAGCGCTGCCCGAGACCGGCAAGGGCGTGGCTCTCGAGCGGCAGGCGGACGAGCTCCGCTCCATGGTCGCGGCGCT
>Ga0209415_10007780_pt1 | contig 18651 bp, 20 predicted proteins | sample PeaSoiSIISIP2007_FD_187696 | JGI IMG/M metagenome (GOLD analysis project Ga0209415, IMG submission 187696) | Peat soil microbial communities from Weissenstadt, Germany - SII-SIP-2007 (SPAdes) (version 2) | ecosystem: Environmental > Terrestrial > Soil > Wetlands > Peat | place: Germany...
GAACGCCGAAAAAACAGAACGCCGAAAAAACAGAACGCCGAAAAAACAGAACGCCCGCTCCGTACTCTCGATACGCAGCGGGCGCTCTTGCGTTCAGGCTTGGGAGCCTCGCGGGCTAGGGTCCGAACACCGTGCCCTCGTCAACCTTCTTCTGCTGATTCGCGCGGCGCTGCATATAGCCGTCCTGCACTGAGCCGTAGAGATCGATCGCGTAGCGGTCGACCTCTTCGAATAGGTTCAGATGCAGCGAACGATAATTGATGCCCGATATCGCGAACTCCGCGGTATTGGCCGGAATGTAGACGTACCACGGCGTTAGGTAATCGAGCGGATTCATCGCGCCGTCAGCCACCAGGCCGACCGTATCGCGGATCGTCGAGGGGCCGAAGAACGGCAGCACCAGGTAGGCCCCGGTGGGAACCCCGTAATGGCCGAGCGTCAATCCGAAGTCGTCGCGATTCTCCTTGAGCCCGAACCAACCGTCGGCCAGGTCGAACAACCCGCCGACGCCAAGCGTGGTGTTGATTCCGAAGCGCGCCACTTCGGTGCCGGCCCGCGCCAGGCGGAGCTGAAAGAGATTATTGGCGAAGCGCGGGATGACGCTGACGTTATTGAAGAAATTCCCGACGCTCACGCGCGCCGGCCGCGGCACCACGGCCGCATAGCCGCGGGCGATCGGGAAGACCACGTACTGATCAACCTTCAGGTTGAAGTTCAGCATCGCGTTGTTGAAGGGCTCGAGCGGATCGGGATAGGGCTGCCCGTTATTGGGGCCCGGCGGCGGTCCGGAGGTCGGCGGAGGCGTCGAGGCCGCGCCGCTCTCCCCGGCCAGCGCAGGCGATACACAGATCAACGCCGCAATCACGACCGCGGCCAGAAAGCCGCTGAGCGACCGGGCGGCACGTACCGGGCAGCTCGCTAGCTCGAACTTCATTTTATGCTTACCTTCCACCTTCAATTTTCTACGTTCCCCCTGCCCCCGGACGGGGCGCACCCCACTATAATGCCTTGCAATCGGGTTGACTAGAGATTGCTCTATGACTCTCCCAGCGCATTCGCAAGCTGCGTGCTCTTCGCCCGCAGGTCGGCCATCAAGGTCGGGAAGCCCCGGTCATTGATGACGCGGTTAAACTGGTTGCGGTAGTTGGCGATGATACTGATCGCGTCGACCGTGACATCGTAGATTTTCCACTGATTGCCCTCGTATTTCAGCCGATAGTCGAGCGAGATCGGCTCGCCGCCGTTGGGCTGATTGACCTTGGAATTGACTTGGGTGTAGCCAGGCGCGAGCTGGATGGTCTTGGCGAAAGTGACGGTCTGGCCCTTATAGTCGGAGACCTTGCTCAGGTAGGAGTCCTCGACGAACTGCGTGAAGACGCGGGTGAAGTCGTGCCGCTGATCGGGCGTCAGATCGCGCCAATGGGTGCCGAGCGCCGAGCGCGACATCTCGGTGAAATCGAAGCTCTGCTCGACCACTCCGCGCAGCCGCTCCTGCTTCTGCCGCACCGGCATGCTGTTGTTGCTCAGCACGCTGAGCGCCTGGTTGACGAGTGTCTTGGCGACCGTGGCCGGATCGGAGTCGGCGCGCGCGGCGACCGCGAGCGAGAGGATGACGGCGATCGATGCGGCTGCGAGCGCGCCTGAAAGCGCGCGGCGCGCAAATGAACCGTGATTGGCGAGTGTCAGAAATCTGTTTGCGTTCATACTTCTCTACTTGCTGTCCTTGTCTTTGTCTTTATCCTTGGAGTTGGCCGACGACGCCAGACCGCTGAATAACTGCCCGAGCGCGTCCTCCAGCACGAAGGCCGACTGCGTCTGCAGGATCGTGCCGCCGTTGGCCAGCGGGTCGCCGCCGCCGAGCTGGATTGCGACGTACTTATCGCCGATTATCCCGCTCGACTTGATACCGGCGATCGCGTCGTTGTCGACCTGCACCCCGTTTTGGATGAACAGCCCGAGATGCGCGCGATCGTTGGCGAGCGCAATCGAAGCGACATGGCCGATCGGTACGCCCGCGATTTCGACCCGATCGTTGTTCTTGAGCCCTGCGATATTGTCAAAGTTGGCGAACAACGTATAGCCCGGGCTGCCGAACAGTTCGATCTTGCCGAGCCGGAACGATAGGAACGCGAGCGCCGCGATGCCGACGATCGCGAACAGGCCGACGAAAAGCTGCGTGCTGCGTGTCGCGTACATGTTTGCCGTCACCCGGTCGCTGCCGGGATTTCCTCCTCTCCGGACGCTTTCCCCGCGAGAAAGCGCTCAAAGGTCTCGTCGTGAGCCGCGGTGACCTCGGCGACTGTACCATGCAGGCGCATGCGGCCCTGGTGCATGAACGCGATGCGGTCCGAGATCTCGAACACATCGGGCACGTCGTGGCTGACCAGCACGGCGGTTAGCGCGAAATGCTGCTGGGTGCTGCGCACCAGCGCGTGGATCGCCCCGATGCGAGTCGGGTCGAGGCCGGTGGTCGGCTCGTCGAGCATCAGGATCCCCGGCCGATGTATCAGCGCGCGCGCGAGCGCCGCCCGCTTCTGCATCCCGCCGCTCAGCTCCGAGGGGTACTTGTTCTCCATGCCTTGCAGTCCGACCGCCGCCAGCATCTCGTGCACCCGCGCCACGATCTCCGCGCGGCCCAGGTGCGTCTTCTCCACCAGCGGGAAGGCGACGTTGTCGAACACCGGCATCGAGTCGAACAGCGCGCCGGATTGGAACAGCATCCCGAACTTCTCGCGCACCATATCCAGCGCCCGGCCGCCGAGCGCGGTGACTTCGATGCCCTCGGTCACGATGCGCCCCGAATCAGGCCGCAGCAGCAGGTTCAGATGCTTCAGGAAGACGGTCTTGCCGCAGCCGCTGGGTCCCACGATGGTGGTGATCTGGCCGCGCGGAAAATCGATATCGACCCCGCGCAGCACCTCCTGCGCGCCGAAGCGCCGGCGCAGTTCGCGCACCTCGATGGCGTTGGGTCCGCCGTTACGTTCAATCGCCATTGGAACCGTATATCGTTACAAAAGTATCGAAGTCAGAAAATAGTCCCACACCAGCACCAGTACGCTCGACATCACCACCGCCTCGGTGGTGGCGCGGCTCACCCCGGTCGCCATCCGCTCGGCGTGATAGCCCTTGTAACAGCAGACCCACATTACCACCAGCCCGAAGACCAGCGATTTATAGATGCCGGTCGCGATATCGTGAGCGTCGACGTTCTGGGCAATCCCGTTGAGGTAACTGGAGCCCGGCGCGCCCATCAGGTCGACGCCTATCACATAGCCGCCGAGAATTCCGATCACGTCGAAGATCGCAGTCAGCAGCGGAAAACTCACCAGTCCGGCGATCACCCGCGGCGACACCAGGTACTGAACCGGATTGATCGCCATCACCGTCAGCGCGTCGACCTGCTCGGTCGCCTGCATCGAGCCGAGCTCCGCCGCCATCGCCGATCCCGCCCGCGCCGCGATCATCAGGGCGGTCAGGACCGGCCCCAGTTCGCGCACCAGCGTGAGCGCCACCACCGTGCCCAGCGCCCCTTCCGACTCGAAGCGCCTGAGCGTGTTGTAGCCCTGCAGCCCGAGCACCATCCCGGTGAAGGTGCCGATCAGCAGGATCAGGAAGGTCGACTCGGCGCCGATAATCCGAATCTGGCGGATCGCCAGGCGCGGCTTGAACGGCGGTACGACAATATAGAATAGAGCAGCGAACAGGAAGATAAAGAAGTTACCCAGGATCGCGATCCCGTCGATAATCAGCGCTCCCTGGCGCTCGATCCAGCCGACCAATAATGCCATCAGGGTAATTTTCAGGCCTGAACCAGACCCAGGCGCGAAAGCTGATTAAACGTATGGGTCGGGCTCGGGATGCGCACGAAATCTGCCAGATCGCTCATCAAATCAAGGTCCATCGAGGGGCCGCTCAGCCGTACGATCTCGCATCGGATGCCGGCCTGCTCGCAGCTTTCGAGGTGGCGCATCAGGCTCTGACGTCCGAACCGCGTGGCGATCGCGTCGGGCGGCGTACGCGCAATCATATTGGTACCCGAGAGCTCGCGCGAGGGCACCAGCGTCACGCCCGGCGGACCCGGGATTGCGGCGAACATCGCGTCGATATCCGCTCCCGTCACCAGCGGAATATCCGACAGCACCACGCACACCGTCCGCGCGCCCTCGGCGATAAGCGCCTCCGTGCCGAGCCGTACGGCGGCGTTGAGGCCGCGCGGAAACCCTTCGTCGATCGCGATCGCTCCCGCCGCGCGCGCCATCTTGAGCAGCCCCGCATCGGAGCTCACCAGCGCCACATGGTCGGGCGCCTCGGCGCTCATCGCGGCGCTCAGGACGTCGCGGAACATCGCCTCGGCGAGCGTCCGGCGCTCGCCGGCGGGCATCGCCAGCCGGGTTTTGGCGAATTCGAGCTGCTTGGCAGCAATCAGCGCGATACGCACGGCGCTTTCTTATAACTCAAGCTCCGCGCCAGGCCAAGCGACGGCGGATGCAGAGGAACGCGCCTTCGCTTGACTAATTTTCGTGTAATCTCCCAACATTAGGGAGCCGGGTCTTTCGCCCAGCATCAATTCATCGAGCGCCAGCGGAACAGGGCCAAGAAGGAGTGTGGACGGCGATGTGCGACGCGAGCTTTGCCTCATCAAACCCGATCATGAAACTTGCTTCATCCCGAACCAGGACCGGCGTGACGGCGGCCGCATCGATTATCTTCATGGCCGCGATGTTCATCGTCGGATGCGGGCATAAGTCGCCCGAGGATTACCTCAAGGCCGGCGACCAGGCGATGCAATCGTCGGGCTTCTCGCAGGCCGAGGCCGACTATCAGCAGGCGGTCCAGCTCGCGCCCAACGACGCGCGCGCCCACGTCGCGCTCGCCAATGCCTACCTGGCCGAGAAGAAGAACGATCAGGCCAAGGCTGAGCTGATGAAGGCGCTCCAGCTCGATCCCAGGAGCGCCGGCGGGCACGCCGCGCTCGGCGATCTCTACCTCGATGGGGGCGAAGCCGGCGCCGCCGAGGAGCAGTATCGCGCGGCGGTGGCGCTCGACTCCGGCAACGCCGCCTATCGGATCGAACTCGCGCGCGTCCTGACGCGGACTAGCAAGCTGGGTGCGGCCGAGATCGAGTTGCGCACGGCGGTCGGGCTCGAGCCGCGCAACGCCGCCGCCCATTATGCCCTCGCTTCGCTGCTCTTCGCCGAGCCCAATCGCCAGGAGGAGGCGCAGATCGAGATGTCCGCGGCGCAGGCGCTCAACCCGAGTCTCACGACGCCGACGCCCGCCGCGACGCCAAGCCCGGCCGCCGGCGCCGCTCCGGTGCCGGGCGCGCCGGCCGCCGCAAACGCCAAGGTGCGTCCGATCAACAAGCGCTTCGAGCTGACCAAGAGCTCGCCGGTCTACGAGAATCCGGATCAGACCAGCACCGTGGTCGGCCAGGTGCATCGCGGACACTGGGTTAACGTCACCGGCATCGCGGGCGATTGGCTCCAGATTCGCCTGCGCAACGGCACGGTCGGCTTCATCCCGACGGCGGCTGCGGAATGAATGGTGCAGCGCGCGTTGCGAGCGAGCGCCGTCATCGCGATCAGCACGGGCTTGCGGGATGCGGGTAGGGATCGCAACTTCGACCCGGTTTCACATCTTCGATCTCGCGCGCGAGATGGAGCGGCTCGGGCATCTGCAAAACCTGTACACCGGCTATCCGCGTTCGCAGGTCGATGTCGCCCCGCGCTCCAAGGTTCGCAGCTTTCCATGGTTCGTGACGGGCGCCGCGCTGGCCGCTCGCCTGCATATCGCAACCCCCGGCTGGTTCAGGCCGATCGAGGCCGCCAGCTTTGACTCGTGGGTGGCGAGAAATCTCGAGCCCTGCGACGTCTTTCATGCGCTGTCGAGTTACGCGATCGAGAGCCATCGGGCGGCGCGCGAGCGCTACGGCGCACTGACGGTCTGCGATCGGGGTTGCTCGCATATGCTTTTTCAGCAGGAAATCATGCGCGAGGAGTGCGCGCGCCGGGGATTCTCGGCGAGCCTCGCCCATCCGCGCATCATCGAGCGCGAACTGGCCGAGTATGAAACCTGCGACCTGATCACGATCCCGTCGCGTTTTTCATGGCGCAGTTTCATCGCGAAGGGCGTCCCGGAGAGCAAGCTGCGCTTGAACTCATACGGCGTCGATATCGAAGCCTTTCGACCCGTCCCCAAACAGGACGATGTCTTCCGCGTCCTCTTCGTCGGCCATCTGAGCGCGCGCAAGGGCCTCACCTACCTGCTCGAGGCGGTGAAGCCGTTGCGCTTGCCGAAGTTCGAGCTCTGGCTGATTGGTTCCAAGGTGGCCGAAACCCCGGCCATCCTCTCCGGCAACGAAGCACTCTTCCGCTACCTGGGCGTGATGCCGCGCACGGAATTGTACAAGTACTACAGCCAGGGTTCGGTGCTGGTCCTGCCGTCGATCGAAGAGGGGCTCGCTATGGTGATGGCGCAGGCGATGGCGTGCGGAGTGCCTGTGATCGGCACCACCAATACCGGGGCCGAGGATCTCTTCACCGACGGCGTGGAGGGCTTCATCGTTCCGATTCGCGATCCCGAGGCGATTCGCGCGAAGATCGTCGAACTGTACGAGCATCCGGAGCAACGTGAAGCGATGGGCCGCGCGGCGCTCGCACGCGTCCAGAGCCTCGGCGGATGGGACAGCTACGGGCGCAAGATGGCCGCGTGTTACGCTATGGAACTCGAGCGTCGCGGAGCACAAGCATCATCGCTGGCGTCCTGAGCCCTTCGGCTACGCTCAGGGTAAACTCCGCGAAGCATCCCGGGCCACAAATCCGTGTCGCTCCGAAACCTGTGGCGCGGGATTCTTCATTTCAGGACGCACGTCGCAGACTCCTTTGCTCGGCTTCGCTGCGCTTCGCCTAGCGTTCGGCAGACTTCGCTCAGAATGACATCGCGGGAGGAACGATTTTCAGAGCCGACGAGATGCTTTCCCGCGAAATCATCGGACCGTTCAGATAAATCAGGCGCCCTTCGCTGGGTTCGCGCTCGCGGAGCCATCGGGCGACGATGGTCATGGCCTCGATCTCATCGCGCGCGACCGGCCGCGCACGGTAACGCTCGTAGTTATCGGCGATGAAACGCACGACTTCTTCAGCAACTTCGGATGAATCGCAGCGGCGCGTCATCGCGAGGCGTCCGCTCAGCACCACGTAGAGCGTTCGATCCGCGCCCTCCCCCGTCACGATTACCAGGTTGTTCTCGGTCACGACCTGCGAGAGCCGGGTGACGCGCGCCGCGAGCGTCGCGAGCGATTCGAGATCGCGATGGAGCCGGCGGCCTTCTTCGAAACGCATCGCGGCCGCGGCCTGCTCGCGCGCACGCGCCAGCTCGCCGAGCATCGGTCCGCTCCGCCCGCGCATGAACTCGAGCGCCCGGCGCGTCCGCGCCGCATACTCGTCTTCATCGACGGTCGCATTGCACGGCATCGCACAGTGCCCCATCTGGCCGTAGATGCAGGGCGCGAAATCGACGTCCGGTTCGATGCGGCCGCCGCAGACGCGCAGTCCGAGCAGCTTCGAGAGCACGCGAATCGAACGATCGAGATTGCCGCGTCCGACGAACGGCCCGAGATGCATCACGCCGCGCCGCGTGGTCATCTTCGTGCTCGCCACGATTTTCGGAAATCGATCCGAGAGATCGATCTTCAGGAACCAGGCGTGCGGTCCGTCCTTGAGCATCCGGTTGTACGGCGGCTTGAGCTCGCGAATCATCGCCGCCTCGTTGAGCGCCGCTTCGAGCGTCGAGCGGGCGGGACGGATTTCGATCGCGTGGACGTGGCTCACAAGGTCCGCGACCTTCGCCTTGGTGCCCATCCCGCCGTTGAAGTAGGAACCGACGCGATCGCGGAGCCGCCGCGCCTTGCCGATATAGAGCAGCTCGCCGCGCTCGTTGCGCATCAGGTAGACCCCCGGCGCCTGCGGGAGCGCCGCGATCACCTCGGGCGCGACGTGCCGTTCCAGGCGCCGGCCGGCGGGCGTGCGGCCATGCAGATCGAGCAGGCGATCGAGCCGCGCGACGCCCATCCCGGCCGCCATCTCGAGGAAAATCGAAAGCAGCTCGGCGGCCATCCGCGCATCGCCCAGTCCGCGATGACGCCCCTCGGTCGAGAGTCCGAAATGCTCCGCGAGCGCGTCGAGGCGGCGGCGCTTGACCGAGGGCAGCATCCGGCGCGACAGCCGCAGCGTGCAGAGGACGGGATTGAGGATGCCCAGGCCGAAGAGGCGGCGGAACTCGAAATCGAGAAAGCCGAAATCGAACGCGGCGTTGTGCGCGACCATCACGGCGTCGCCGAGGAAGCGGCGAAACGCGGGCAGCACGGCTTCGATCGGCGGCGCCTCGGCGACCATCGCATTGCTGATCGAGGTGAGCCGCGTGACGAACGGCGGAATCGGCGCGCGCGGACGGATCAGGCTCTGGAAGCTCTCGGTGATGCGCCGGCCAATCATCCGGTAGGCGCCAACCTCGATAATCGTACCTGGGCCGGGGCGGCCGCCAGTGGTCTCGAGATCGACCACAACGTAGCTGGCGGCGTCGAGCGGGATGCGCAGGCCGCCGTTGCGGGTGAGCGACCAGAAGCCAGTGGCGGCCTCGAACGAGAAATGCGGATCCTCGCCGAGCAGGCGGCCGAGGATGCGCGGGCCGAGCTCGGGATCGGAGCCGGTGCCACGAAACAGCAGCGCCATCAGCTCGTCGGTGCTGGCGCCGGCCGGACGCGCGGCCAGGAAGGAATAGATTCGTTCGCGCGCGGTCGCGCCGGATCGATCCTCGGCACCCGTGAACATCGCCGCTACCTCCGCCCATCCCCTTCGTCTTCCGTTCGCTTTAGCAGAGCGCGCGCGGTGCGACAATCAGGCAGATTTCGTGCGGCTGGTTTTCGACCGATGGCTCGCGCTACAATTCAGCCACGGGACGAAAAATATGGAAAGAGTTGAATTGACGCGCGATTGCGAAGCGACCCAGGTGCCGGCGGGCGACAAGATCGTCCTCGAAAAGGGCTGCGAAGTGATGATCACGCAGTCGCTCGGCGGGACGTTCACCGTCCAGGTGCCGGCTTACAACGGCCTCTTCCGGATCGCCAGCAATGACGCCGATGCGCTCGGCAAGACGCCCGAGCAGGCGGCGGCGCCGGTTGGCGGCGGCGATCTCGAATCGATGGTCTGGGAGGCGCTCAAGACCTGCTTCGACCCGGAGATCCCGGTCAACGTGGTCGATCTGGGACTGGTCTACGGCATGGAGATTCATCCCGAGCCGGGCGGCGCAAATCGCATCGACGTCAAGATGACGCTGACGGCGCAGGGCTGCGGGATGGGCGCGACCATCGCGCTCGATGCGCGCGAGAAGCTGACGATGCTGCCGGGCGTTTCGGAAGCGAACGTCGAGCTGGTATGGGATCCGCCGTGGAATCCGCAGATGATCTCGCCCGAAGGCCGCGAACGCTTGGGGTTGGACTGAGTCGACCGTCCGTTGACTTGAGCCTGCCCGACCAATAATTAACTAGGTTCGGGTTTCGAGCATGTTCGCAATCCTCAAAACAGGCGGCAAGCAATACCGCGTCGCGGTTGGCGACCAGATAACCGTCGAGCGCATCGAGGGCGATGTCGGCAGCCATGTCGAGATCGCCGAGGTCCTCGCGCTGGGCGATACCGAGGCGCCGGCGATCGGCACGCCGCTGGTCGCAGGCACGTCGGTCAAGGCCAGGATCGTTCAACAGCCGCGCGGCACCAAGGTAATTGTCTTCAAAAAGAAGCGGCGCAAGAACTACCGCCGCAAGCATGGCCATCGTCAGGACCTGACGGTCCTCAAGATCGAGGAGATCAGCCGTGGCGCATAAGAAAGGGCAAGGCTCGACGCGCAACGGACGCGACAGTCCGGGGCAGCGGCGCGGAATCAAGATTTACGCGGGCCAGTCGGTCAAGGCCGGCAACATCATCGTGCGCCAGCTCGGCACGCGGATTCATCCGGGACGCAACGTCGGGATGGGCCGCGATTACACGATCTACGCGCGCATCGCCGGCATCGTGAAGTACGAGCCGTTTCGCGGCGGCCGCCGGCAGGTGAGCGTCGAGGCGTTGGCGAATGACGCAGCCGCGAGCGAGAACGTCGCCGCCGGCTGAGCGAAAGCCTCCATCGCGAAGCTTTGAAGCCCCGTGGAAACCCGCGGGGCTTTTTTGTATCTCACCATAGGGCGAAACGGGCCGCGGGAGGTTTGCGATGCGATTAGGCTTGCTGGTCGGCTACTCGGGCGCGCAACTGAAGCTGCCAATCGAAATGATCCAGGAGGCGGAGCGGCTCGGCTTCGAATCGGTATGGACGGCAGAGGCCTACGGCTCGGACGCCGTCTCGACCATCGCGTGGATCGGCGCACTCACCAGCCGCATCAAGCTCGGCACGGCGATCATGCAGATGCCGGCGCGGACCCCGGCGATGACCGCGATGACCGCGATGACCATCGACCAGCTCTCCGGCGGGCGCTTCATTCTGGGCCTCGGGCCGTCGGGTCCGCAGGTGGTCGAGGGATGGCACGGGGTTTCGTATGGCAAGCCGCTGGTTCGCACGCGCGAGTACATCACGATTCTGCGCAAAATTTTCGCGCGTGAGGCGGCGCTCGAATTCGCCGGCCGCGAGTATCAAATCCCGTACCGGGGTCCGGATGCGAGCGGGCTCGGCAAGCCGCTGAAAAGCATCATCCACGGCCGTCCCGACCTGCCGATCTACTGTGCGTCGGTTAATCCGGGTGCGGTCGCGCTCAGCGCGGAAATCGCGGACGGACTGATGCCGATGTGGTTCGTGCCCGAGCGTTTCGATCTCTTCGCGCCCCATCTGGAGGAAGGCTTTCGCCGCGGCGGCGGGACGCGGAGTCTGGCGCGATTCGAATTGGCGCCGTTCGTAACCTGCGTCCTGGGCGACGATCTCGAGGCCTGCCGCGCTCCGATCAAAGCGCATCTGGCGCTGTACATCGGCGGGATGGGCGCGCGCGATCGAAATTTCTACAAGGCTTATACCGCGCGGCTCGGCTACGAAGCCGAGGTGCAGACAATTCAGGATCTGTTCCTGGCCGGCAAACGGGACGCGGCGCAGGCGGCGGTACCCGATCGGCTGGTCGACCAGATCGCGTTGGTCGGACCGCGCGCGCGAATCGCCGCGCGGCTCGAGGTTTGGAAGGCGTCGCCGGTCACCGCGATGCTCATCAGCGCGCGCCAGCCCGAGGCGCTCCGGATGCTTGCCGAGCTCTGTCTCTGAGCGGTCGGGCGATCGGCGGGCCGCGCTGGCGCCTGATATAGTAAACGGCCTGTGGCGCGCTTTATCGATGAAACCCGGGTCTACGTCCGCGCCGGCAAGGGCGGCGACGGCGCGATCGCATTCCTGCGCGAAAAATATCGTCCCTTCGGCGGACCCGCGGGCGGCGACGGCGGCCGCGGCGGCGACGTCATCCTGGAGGTCGACGAGGGACTGCTGACGCTGCTCGATTTCAAGTACAAGCCGCGCCTGGTCGCCGGCGATGGCGAGTCCGGCCGCGGCAAGCATCAGTACGGCAGCGCCGGCCGAGACCTGGTGGTGAGGGTGCCGCCCGGCACGCTGGCGTTCGACGACGACAGCGGTCAACTGCTGGCTGACGTGGTGATGCCCGCGAGCCGCGCGGTGATCGCGCACGGCGGCACGGGCGGCCGCGGCAACATGCATTTCGCCTCGTCGACGCGCCGCGCGCCGCGGATCGCGACGCCGGGGACCGCCGGCGAGCAGCGCACCGTGCGCCTGGAACTCAGGCTGGTCGCTGAGGTCGGTCTGGTCGGACTGCCGAATGCCGGCAAATCGACGCTGCTGGCGGCGCTCACCGCGGCCCATCCAAAGATCGCCGCCTACCCGTTCACCACGCTCACCCCGAATATCGGCCGCGTGATGACGGCGAGCGGCGAAAGCTTCACGCTCGCCGACATCCCGGGGCTGATCGAGGGCGCGCATCTCGGCCACGGCCTCGGCATCCGCTTTCTGCGTCATCTCTCACGCACCAGCCTCCTGCTGTACGTGCTCGATCTCGGCGGCGATCCTGAAAAAGATTTCGCCGTGGTGCGCAATGAAATCGGCGCCTTCGACGCCAAGCTGCTCGAGCGACCGGCGATCATCGCGCTCAACAAGCTTGACCTCGTGACGCGCAAGCCCGCCGAGCGGATCGCGATCCGCATCGCCAAGCGCACCGGCTTGCGGGTCTTCCCGATCTCCGCGATGAAACGCCTCGGCCTCGCCGAGCTCGGCGCCGAACTCGAACGCCTGCTCGGGATCGGCGCGGATGCGGTCGAATGTCGCAGCTAAGCTACAAGGCCGGCTTGCTCGAGCGCGCACGGCGCGTGGTGCTCAAGGTGGGCAGCGCCGTGCTCTCGGACGGCGCGGGATTGAGCACCGGCGTGATCGACGATCTCGCGGAGCAGGTCGACGCGGCGATCGCGGCGCGCCACGAAGTCGTGCTGGTGACCTCGGGCGCGATCGCAGCCGGACGGGCGCGACTCGGCAAACTCGGCGGCGCGACCATCGCGGCGCGTCAGGCGGCAGCGGCAGTCGGACAGATCGAGCTGATGGCCGCGTGGGCGCGATCGTTCGCGGCGCGCGGCCGCACCGTCGCGCAACTGCTGCTGACCCATGAGGATTTCGCCGATCGCCGCCGGCGCAACAACGCGCGTCAGACCTTCGCCACCCTGCTCGGCGCCGGCGTGATACCGATCGTCAATGAAAACGACACCGTCTCGGTCGACGAGATTCGCCTCGGCGACAACGACATGCTCTCGTCGCTGGTGGCGACGCTGGTCGGCGCGCAACTGCTCGTGATCCTGACCGACGTCGCCGGCGTGCTCTCGGGCGATCCGCGCAAGCGCCCCGACGCCCGGCTGATCCCGCTGATCGCGGACGTCGAAGCGCCGATGCGCGGGCTGGTCGCCGAAAGCGCCGGACCGCTCGGCACCGGTGGCATGGCGACTAAGCTCAAGGCGGCGCGCCAGGCGGTGCGCTCCGGAATCGCTATCGCGATCACGGCGGGACGGGACTGCCAGGGCCTGACCGAGGTGCTCGACGCGACGCGCGAGACCGGCACGCTCATCCTGCCGACGCCCAAGCGCTTGCGTAGCCGCAAACATTGGATCGCCTTTGCGCTGCGCCCGGCGGGCGCGCTGATGCTCGACAAGGGCGCCAGCGAAGCGCTGCGCAACTCGGGGCGGAGCCTGCTCGCGTCCGGCATTCGCGATGTGAGCGGCGAATTTTCGGGCGGCGACTGCGTGAGTCTGCTCGATGCCGAGGGCGTCGAGTTCGGCCGCGGGATCGTCAATTACCCGGCTGCCGATGTGCTAAAGGTGAAGGGATGCCATTCTTACGAAATCCCGCGCCTGCTCGGATACAAAGTGGCCGACGAAATTATCCATCGCGACAACCTGGTGCTGCTCAGGAGCTGACGTGACGCTCGAAGACGAGATCGTCGTCCGGCTCAGGTCCGTGCGCGACGCGGCGCGCCGCCTCGCGCTGTCGCCGGCCGCGCGCAAGAACGCGATGCTCACGGGGCTCGCCGGCGCGATCCGCAATTCGGCCGCGAACATACTCGCGGCGAACCGCGCCGACGTCGAGGCGGCCGGGCGTGCCGGCCACGGCGCGGCCTTCGTCGAGCGGCTGACCCTCAACGACGAGCGTATCGCCGCGATGGCGCGCAGCGTCGAGGAGGTCGCGGCGCTCCCCGATCCGGTCGGCGAGGTTATCGAGAAATGGGAGCGGCCCAACGGACTTGAAATCGCGAAACTGCGGGTGCCGCTCGGCGTCATCGCGATCGTCTACGAGTCGCGGCCCAACGTCACGATCGATGCGGCCGCGCTGACGCTGAAATCCGGCAACGGCGTGGTCCTGCGTGGCGGCAGCGAGGCGCTTAAGACCAATGCCTGCCTCGCGCAACTCGTTACCAACGCTCTTACGAAGGCTGAGCTGCCCGGCGCTGCGGCGTTTTTCGTGGCGAATCCCAATCGCGAAGTGATTCAGATCCTGAAGCGGCAGGCGGCGCTGATTGACCTGATAATTCCGCGCGGCGGTCAGGCCCTCAAGCAGGCGCTCCAAAGCTCGGCCGTCCCGACCCTGCCGCACTTCGACGGTCTCTGCCATACCTACATCGACCGCGCGGCCGACCTCGCGATGGCGCAGGAGATCTGCTTCAACGCCAAGTGCAGCCGGCCGTCGGTCTGCAATGCGATGGAGACCCTGCTGGTGCACGCGTCAATCGCCGGCGAGTTCCTGCCTGCGATGGCGCGGCGGTTTATCGCGGCGGGCGTGGAGCTACGCGGATGCGAGCGGACACGCGCGATCGTGCCCGCGGCGCGGCCCGCGAGCGATGCGGATTGGGACACCGAGTATCTGGACTTGATTCTCGCGATCAGGATTGTCGATTCAATCGACGAGGCGATCGAGTTTATCGCGCGCCACGGATCGCATCTGGCCGACGCGATCGTCAGCGCCGACCCGCAGACGGCCGCGCGCTTTGAACGCGAAGTCGATTCGGCTACGGTGTACGTGAATGCCTCGACGCGGTTCACCGATGGCTTCGAGTTCGGTTTCGGCGCCGAAACCGGGATCTCGACCAATCGATTGCACGCGCGGGGTCCGATGGGATTGCGCGAGCTCACCACCTACAAGTACGTGATTCATGGCCGCGGGCAGATACGGAACTGACGGGACGGCGGTTTTCCGGTAGCGCGATGCGCGTAGGGCTGTTCGGCGGCAGTTTCAACCCGATCCATTTCGGCCATCTGCGCTCCGCCGAGGAGGTTCGCGAATCGCTGAACCTCGACCTGATCTATTTCGTTCCGGCCGCCTCGCCGCCGCACAAGATCGAGGGCGAACTCGCCCCCGCGGAGCATCGGCTCGCGATGGTGCGGCTGGCGACCAAGGGTAATCGGCACTTCATGGTCTCCGATACCGAGATTCGGCGCCTGGGACGGTCCTACACGGTCGACACCGCGCGCTACTTCCTGCAGACCCTGCGGCAGCCGGCCACGATGTTCCTGATGCTGGGCGCCGACCTGTTCGCCGACCTCGAGACCTGGAAGGAAGCCACGACCCTGGTAACGCTCTCCAACCTGGTGGTGCATAGCCGCGTGGCGGCGGACGAATCTGAATCCGGCCATCACACGGCCGTAGTTGCCGTGCTGAAACGCTTTGGTTACATTAAGCAGCACGATCAGTACGTGCATCCGAGCGGCCAAACGCTGTCATTCGTCCAAACCACGATCCTGCCGATTTCAGCCACGCTCATCCGGGACAAGCTCCGGCGGCGCGAATCGATCCGCTACCTGGTGCCCAACGAAGTCCTGGAATACATCGAACGCCACGGGCTTTACTGAAGCCCGCCAATCGGTGTGAATTCGCTCGATAAGGCCATCGCCGCGGCCGCAGGGGCGCTCGACCGGAAGGCCTACGACCTGAAAGTGCTCAAGGTCGAGCATCTGAGCTCGATCGCCGACTACTTCCTGATCGCGACCGGCCGTTCGGATGTCCAGGTGCAAGCCATCGCGCACGGAATCGAGGAGCGTCTGGCGCGCGACGAGGCGCGTCCGCTGTCAATCGAAGGGCTCAACCTCGGCCACTGGGTGGTGCTCGATTATGACGACGTCGTGATTCACATCTTCTTCGAGCCGACCCGCGAATTCTACCGGCTAGAGGACAACTGGCTCGACGCGCGCCAAGTCACGTTGCCCGAACCCTGGCTTTCTCAGGCCCGCGATCTGCGCCTGCGCACCGGCGCCGCGCACGCGCGCCATAGCGTTTAAGACCGCTCCACCTAAACCCGGCAGACGTAGATCTCGGCGAAGGCGCCGAGAACCGAGACCTTCTGCACCCGGGTGGGCGCGATCGCGCGCGCGGCGATAAGCTCGCGCATCAGCGCGCGCTCGCCCGTTAGCAGCACCATCCGCCCGCCCGGAGCGAGCACGCGCGTGAACTCGGCGATGAGGCGCGGATAGAGGCGGCGGTTGTCGCGATGCGATCCGAACTTCATGCCCCACGGCAGGTTGGTGACGAGCTTGGTTACGCTGCCGTCCTTGAGCGGCATCGCGACCGCGTCCCACGCGCGCAGTTCGATCGGCTTGTAGCGCGGGCCGACGTTGAGCCGCGCCGCGGCCAGCGCCTCGGGATCATGGTCGCCGCCGAGCAGCATCCCGTAGCGCCCAAGCTCGGCGCGCTCGATCAGGATGGTCCCGATGCCGCAGGCCGGGTCGAGTACCACGTCATCGGTGCGCGGCTCGGAGAGCCAGGCGAGCGCCGCTGCCACAGCGGGCCGCAGCGAGCCGGGCCGGTCAGCGACCTTGTAGCCGCGATGGCGCATGCGGTCGTCGCTCAATCTGAGCGCCGCGATAAATTCGCCGCCGATGAGCGTCGCCCAGATCTCGACCTCGGCGCGCTCTTCATCGAGATGCCACGCGTGGTCGCCGCGTTCTTTGAAACCCAGCTCGACCGCGCGTTTGAAATCGACGCGCCGGAACTCATGCTCTCCCACCATCCGCGCCACCACGCGAAAGCGCAGACGCCGCCCGGCGCGGCTTCCGGGAACCAGCCGCGCGCGCGCCTGCAGCGCCCATTCAACATGCCAGCTATCGCGCACGGCCACGCTGACCGGTTCGAGCTCGGTATCAATCGGACGCCGATAGGCGACGATCCCGAACAGGTCCTCGGCGCAGCGCAGCTTGAGCAGCGCCGGCGAGCAGCGCGCCGTGAAAATCCCCACGCCCGAGCGCTCGGGTATCACGCGCTCGGCAAGCGGGCGTGCCGCGACCAGCCGCGCCGCCGCCTCTTCGAGCGCGATCCCTTCGAAACCCGGCTGGGTCTGGACCGCGTAGAGGTCGCTGCCTAACCGCAGCGCACGCCCGGAGGGCATCGCGTCGGGGCTTGCGGTCTTCGATTTTTCGGGGCGGGGCAAGGACCGGCCGGTCCGGAGCGGCACGTGGGATGATCTACTTCGCGCGAGCCATGTACTCGTGAGTCTCGGTGTTGATTGTGATTATGTCGCCTTCGTTGACGAAGTGCGGCACCTGCACCACCAGGCCGGTCTCCATCGTGGCCGGCTTGAGCGTGTTGGTGACGGCAGCGGTCCTGATGCCCGGGTCGGTCTGCACGACGCGCAAATCGATGGTCTTGGGTGGACGCACGTTGAGCGGGTTGGTCTCGTAAAACTCGACCTCGACCTTCAGGTTGGGCGTGAGGAACGGCAGCACGTCTTCGATCAGCTCGCCGGGAATCGCGATCTGTTCGAAGGTCTCGGTATTCATGAAGTGATACTGGTCGCCGTCGGCGTAGAGGAACTCCATCTCGACCTGGCTCAGGATGATGCGCTCGACGCGATCTTCCGAGCGAAACCGATTCTCGGTCTGCGAGCCGGTCTTGAGGTTGCGCAGCTTGGTCTGCACCATCCCGCGCCAGTTACCGGGCGTGATGTGGCTGATGGTCATCACGCGCCACAGGTCCTTGTTGTACTCGATCACGAACCCGGGACGCAGCTGGGTAGCCTGGATCAGCATGATGATTTCAATTTAGTCACGCAGAAGTTGTCGGGAGCATCCAACCCTAACGGAGCGCGGCGGGGCATTCAAGCACGCTCACGGCATCTGCAGCAGCTTCTGCCACCATGGTGGGTTGGGCGGCGGATAGGTGTTGCCGTAGCCGTAGGGTGATCGATAGCCGTAGGGATTGTTGTAGCCATACGGGGGGGCGGCGTACGGATTTCCGTAGGGATACGGATTGGCGGCGTACGGATTTGCGCCGTAGGCGTATGGATTCGCGCCATAGACGTACGGATTCACCGCGTAGGGCGTCGTGCCGTAGAGCGGCGCTCCGGTGCCGGCGCTGCCCAGGTCAATCGAGGTCTCGACGAAATTGCCGCCCACGCCGTAGGCGCGAATGGTCGCCGCGCCGCCGAGCATCTGGAACGTCGTATCGAAGCTGAAGGCGCCCCCGCCGTGACTGATCGGGATCGTCTGCGCGAGCCGCCCATCGACATAGACGCCCGCGCGCCGCACACCGGCGCCGACGATTTGACCGGCCACCTCGTAGCGCCGCGGCATCGAGCTGACCAAATTGACGCTCAAGAGACTGATTTGAACGCCGGCGAGCATGCCGGGGTTATAATTCGGCGGACTGTTCGGTACTGCGGCCGGAATCTCAGCCGTGTTTCCCCCCTCGAGCGACGGGGCCGCTACCGCTGTGCCGGACTCGCCCGCGCCCGAACCGGGCGCGTCGCCACGCATCACCTCGACGCCCGACGACGAGGCGATCTGCGCCGGCGTTTCGAGCATCGCTTCACTGCTGCGCCCGCTGTGGTCGTAAACCCGCAACACCATCCCGGGCTGCACACCGGTGAGCTTGAGATCAAAATTCACGCGCTGCTCGCCGATGATCTGATCGAGATGGAGCGTTTCGAGCCGATTGCGGCCGGCATAGATTCCGGCTGATTTCAGGTAGGTGCCCGCGAGCCATCCTTTGATTCGGAGCGCATTGCCCTCCTGCGCGCGCGATTCGATCGCCACCTGCGGTCCGCCGGCTGGGTTCGCCGCAGACTCGGCGACGCCCGCTGCCGACGGCGGCGGCGAACCCGCC
>Ga0209415_10007781_pt1 | contig 18650 bp, 17 predicted proteins | sample PeaSoiSIISIP2007_FD_187696 | JGI IMG/M metagenome (GOLD analysis project Ga0209415, IMG submission 187696) | Peat soil microbial communities from Weissenstadt, Germany - SII-SIP-2007 (SPAdes) (version 2) | ecosystem: Environmental > Terrestrial > Soil > Wetlands > Peat | place: Germany...
AAGTTCGCCGAAACCATTCACACCTCGGGAACCGATCTGCTTGCGCTGATCAGCGATATTCTCGATCTCAGCAAGATCGAATCCGGCAAGATGGATGTCGACATCGGCGGAGTGCGCTTCTCAGAATTGCAAGATTACTGCTCGAAGACCTTCCGCCACGTGGCCGACGGCAAGGGTCTCGACTTCAACATCGAGCTCGGAGATTCCCTCTGGACCGAGATCATGCACACCGACGCCAAGCGTCTGCAGCAGGTGCTGAAGAACCTGCTGTCTAACGCGCTCAAGTTCACCGAGCAGGGGTCCGTGAAGCTGACCATCGACCGCGCCACGGAAGGCTGGACGCCCAACCACATGATTCTCGGGCGCGCCAAATCCGTCATTGCCTTCTCGGTGGCCGACACCGGTATCGGGATTCAGTCCGATAAGCAGCGCATCATTTTCGAAGCGTTCCAGCAGGCCGACGGAACCACCAGCCGCAAATACGGCGGAACTGGACTCGGGCTCTCGATCAGCCGCGAGCTGGCGCGACTCCTGGGCGGCGAGATCCGTTTGCAAAGCGCTCCCGGCGTCGGCAGCACGTTTACTTTGTATCTGCCGCAGACTTACGTCACTCCGGCGCAGCCTCCCAAGAGCGAGGCTCTGAAGACCACGCCGGTTTTACTGGAGCAGGCCGCTGCCGTTCCCGAGGCGCCGGTCGACATGATTCTCCCTTCGTCGCCGTTAGCCGATCAGGAGCTGGTGGAAGATCTGGTGATCGACGACGACCGCAACGCGATTCATTCTGGCGATTCGGTTCTGCTGATCGTCGAAGATGACATCACCTTCGCCCGCATTCTGGTCGATCTGGCGCATGAGCGCGGGCTGAAAGCGCTGGTCGCCTTACGCGGCAGCAGCGCCATGTCGCTGGCACGCGAATTCAAGCCGGGAGCCATCACGCTGGACATTAATCTTCCCGACATCGCGGGCTGGACATTCCTCGATCGCCTGAAACACGACCCGGCGATCCGTCATATTCCGGTGCACATTATTTCGGGGGATGAGAATCGCCGCTTCGGATTGGCGCTGGGCGCGATGACCTACCTGGAAAAGTCGACCACCAACGACTCGCTGGCCGACGCCTTCAATACCATCCAGGATTCAACCCGGAAGCGCATGAAGAAACTGATGGTCGTCTGTCCGGATGACGCCGGCCGCGAGCGCATCGTCCGGGCCCTGGCCGCGCCGGACGTCGAAATCACGGGAGTCGCCGCCGGACGCGAGGCGCTCGGATTGATTGAGACGAATTATCTCGACGGCATCGTCGTCGACCTGGGTGTCGGCGATATCAGTCCCGTGGAGCTGGTCGAGGAGACGCAGGCGCTGACCGGACCCCATGTTCCCCCCATTATCGTGCTGGGCACGCGCGGCATGACGCCGGACGAGGAGCTGGATTTCACGCGCCTGATGCGCACCAGCATCGTGAGAATCACACACACGGCGGAGCGCCTGCTCGATGAAACCGTCCTGCTGCTGCATCGCGCGGAAGCGGATCTACAGCCCGAGCAGATTCGCATCCTGGACGATCTGCGGCAAACCGATCTCACGCTGGCCGGCAAGAAGGTTCTGGTGGTCGACGACGATGTGCGCAACATCTTTGCCTTGACCAGCCTGCTGGAGGATCATCGCCTGAACGTGGTTCACGCCGAAAATGGCCGCACCGGAATCGAGCTGCTGCGGCGTACGCCCGACGTCGACCTGGTTCTGATGGACATCATGATGCCCGAAATGGATGGCTACGAAACCATGCGGGCGATCCGCCAGGTGCCGGAGTTCCGCACCCTTCCCATCATCGCGCTGACTGCCAAAGCCATGAAAGGAGATCGCGCGAAATGCATCGAAGCCGGAGCTTCGGACTACGTCACGAAGCCGGTGGATATGGACCAACTGTTTTCAGTGCTGCGAGTCTGGATCAGCCGCGGGCATGCGTTGAAACAGGTGGCCTCGCTGGGCGCTTAGCTGGGCATTAAGGTGGACCAGATGTCATTGCCCGACCATTTCTTCGAAGGTCACCCATCCCTTGAGGAGGCCTCGCAATTCCGGGTCCGCCTCGGCGTCATCGTATTGCGCGACTTCGAATGCCACTGCGGTGGTCGGCGGCCCGCCGGAATGCGGAAATCCCAGAATCGAATCCGGGACCGGCAGGGGAACGATCGCCTCGCGACCTACCCATTCGGCATATTCATTGATTCGGCAAATGGCTTGGCAGCGGTCGCGCCACACGCGCACGCCGTAATTGCCGCGTGTAAAGTCGATGTAGCTTCCGTCGTCGCTTACCATCTTCATAATCGGTTCTACTTACCTGATACAACCCGGTATCCGACCGTTTCGTTTGGAACGTGTGATACCGTGGCTGTATCTGCGGATCAAAGGAGCTTGGCAGATTGAGCGCTCCGAATCGCAGTAGTCCGTCAGACGCTATCTATATGACGAGTCGGGTGTTGCTCGATCAGGCTGCGCCGGATCGAGTAAAGATTCTGCTGGTTGACGATTCGCCCGAGAATCTGGTTTCGCTGGAGGCGGCGCTGGACGGGCTGGATCAGGATCTGGTGCTCGCCAAATCCGGCACCGAAGCGTTGCGCCATCTTTTGGAAGACGATTTCGCGGCCATTCTCCTCGATGTCAAAATGCCGGAAATGGACGGCTTTCAGACTGCGGAGCTGATTCGTTCCCGAAAACGTTCCCGCCACACGCCCATCCTTTTTCTCACCGGCTACAAAAGCGACGAACACCTGTTCCGCGGTTATGACCTGGGCGCGGTCGATTTTCTGTTCAAACCCATCGTTCCGGAGATTCTTCGCTCCAAAGTCTCCGTGTTCGTGGATTTAAGCCGCAATCACGCGACCCTCCGCCGTCAGACCGCGATTCTGGGCAAAGCCGAACAGAGGTTTCGATCGCTGCTCGAAGGCGCTCCGGATGCGATGATCATCAGTTCCGAACACGGCGTCATCAGCCTGGTGAATTCGCAAGTGGAAAAGGTGTTCGGCTACCGCCGCGAAGACCTGATCGACCACAACATCCATATGCTGGTCCCGGAATGGAGCGGTCTTTCCGCGCCTGCGGGCTCGTTCAAGGAAATCCGTGCCATGCGAAAAAATGCGAGCGCTTTCCCGGCGGAAATCAGCCTCAGCCCGCTGCAAACCGATGAAGGCATCCTGGTGATCTCAGCGATTCGCGACATCACCGAACGAAGAGCCGCCGACGACGCGATTCGCGAGTTGAACACGACGTTAGAGCGGCGCGTCTCGGAACGGACCGAGGAACTTCTCAAATCGAATGAGGCTTTGCGGCAATCGAATGACGATTTGAATCAGTTCGCCTACGCCGCCAGCCACGATCTTCAGGAGCCCCTGCGAATGGTCGCGCTATATTGCGAGCTGCTCGAGAAAAAATACGGCGACCGGCTGGACCAGCAGGCGAGTCGCTTCATTTCCTTCGCGGTTAATGGCGCGCGGCACATGGAATTGCTGTTGAAAGATCTGCTGGCCTACTCGCAAGCCGGATCCTCAGCCGCGGGACCCGCCGGTCCGGTAAACTGCGAAGCCGTCGTGGACAAGGCGCTGTTCAACTTGCAGACTTCCATTCAGGAGAACGGGGCCCGCATCACCCGCAGCAGTTTGCCGGTAGTTCGCGCCCACGAAGTGCGGCTGGTGCAAGTTTTTCAGAACTTGATCGGCAATGCCATTAAGTACCGCCGTGCCGAGGCGCCGGTCATCGACATCCGCGCCGAACGCCGCGCCGCGGATTGGCTCTTCTCCATCAGCGACAACGGCATCGGAATCAAGCCCGAATACAGCCAGCAGATCTTCGGCATCTTCAAACGCCTTCACGGCAACACTTACACGGGAACCGGCATCGGCCTCGCGATCTGCCAGCGTATTGTCGAGAACTATGGAGGACGAATCTGGGTGGAATCCACTCCCGGCGAGGGTTCGCGATTCCAATTCACTTTGCCCGAAGGCAGTTCCCGGCTCTCGTAAGGCGGTTAATCTAGCCCGCTTACAAGTTGTCCGCCCAATTGACTACCTGAGCTTTCTCCCGTAAGTCCTCATAAAACACGGAGAAAGCGTCGCCATTCCACAGAATGTTGACCAACCCCGACGTCGCCACCGAACCTTCCTGCTCGACGATCGCGTTCAAGGGGATCTCCACCAGAGAATCAGTCGGATTGCGGAGGGAGCTTCCAGGATGCTCCTCGAGTCTCACGCCTCTGACCGGTCCCGAAAGCTGATAGCGAATTGGCGAACGGGAAGCTTGCATATTCGCGGGCCTCGCTACGTCCAGAATATAACATTTCAGGTGCCCGCGGGCCGTGTCTTTTGGCCGAAACAGACCCGCGTTCCGGGTGTCTTATAATGTCGGCATCGCTAATGAGTTCACCCATGCCAGAACGCGTCCCCGAGTCGTATGATGAACTCCCCCGCGCCCGTGAAGCGTTTCGCGAGTTCGTATCCATGGCTGTGCATGATTTGCGCGAGCCGCTGCGGACCATCGGCACCAGCGCCGATCTGCTGGTTCAAGTCTGCGACGGCGCCGAGGATGATCGCGCGGCGCATTGTTTGAATCTCATTCAGCAGGGCGTGGATCGACTCGACCTGTTGTTGCGCGACATCGCCGATTACTGCCATGCGGAAGGCCGCGAGCTTCGCCTTCAGAACATCAGCATGGAGGCGGCCTTGGGCGAGGCGCAGCGCCAGGTCTCCGAGTCGCTGCAGGTCAACGATGCCATCCTAACTCACGATCCGCTCCCGGACGTAGCGGGAGACTTCTTCGCACTGTCGACGGTGTTCCGGAACATGCTTCAGAACTCCTGCCGGTTCCGGTCGGTGGAATCTCCGCGCATTCATGTAACCTCCATGCGCGACGGACCGGAGTGGCGCTTTTCCGTGCGCGACAACGGCATGGGATTTAAGCCCGCTTACGCTGAAACCATTTTTCAGCCATTCAGGCGCCTGAACGGCAAACAGTTTCCCGGAAGCGGACTGGGGTTGCCGTTCGCCAGGAGAATCGTGGCGCAGCACGGTGGGCGAATGTGGGCGGAATCCGCGCCTGGCGAGGGCTCCACGTTCTGGTTCAGCCTTCCGGCTTCATGAAAACCCGAGGCATTACGTGCCGGGCCTATAATGGCCATCCGACCGCACAATCATTCCGAGAGGAGCGAGGAATCTGTTTTTCGTTCGGCTGGTATCAACGCTTTAAGAGCCGGGCGTTGTACGTAATGACTACGTGGCCTGTGCGTGCGGTTACCTTCTCGTCATTTGTCGGCGGACGCTCCGTTGGCATTCTGCCCCTTCAGCAGATCTCTTACGACTTCGCCCAGCCTCATGAACTCGGCCAGACGCGACGGTTTCCGGAAGTAATGCGTCGCACCCAACTGCGCGATTTGCTCCTTGTCTCTCGGCGAATCCGAAGACGTCAGAATAATCACCGGAACGTGGGCGCACCGTCGAGTCTTTCGGGCGCATTCCAGCACTTCCGCACCCGTCTTCTTCGGAAGATTCAGATCCAGAAGAATCAGGTCCGGACACCCGTCGGCATCGCCGCGATCCACTTCGTGCAGAAATTCCACCGCTTTTTCACCATCGTCAAAGACGCGAAGACTGAAGTCTAGTCCTCCCAGTTCCAGGGCCTCACGCACCAGGAACACATCGGGCTCGGCGTCTTCCACCAGGACAATTTCAAACCGTGGGTGGGTCATCGAAGCCCGATCCTTTGAACCTGCTTTCGATGACGTGCACCCCAGCGGCCAAACTGAGAATTTTCAACTATCCCCCCACTCCGGTTCCTAAAGAAGCCTTCCCGGCGGCAGCAGCGGCCTCGGCCGCCGCGAACTCCGCCAGCCGGTTATGCAAGGTCCGGATGCTGATTCCCAGGATCTGGGCAGCCTGCTTTTTATTGTTATGGGTCTGCTTCAGCGTCAGCCGGATGTAGGCTTCTTCCACGGCGCGAAGCTGCAACCCGCCTTCGATGTTAATGCCGGATTCGCTGGCGGGCCGTGGGGGCGCGGCGGGACTCTGCTGCCGCGCTTCCGGAACCCGGAAGGAAAGCGGCAGGTGCTCGGGCAAAACCGTGCCTTCGCCCGCAACGATTACCGCCCGTTCCAGCACATTGCGTAATTCCCTCACGTTGCCCGGCCAGGAGTGAGACATCAGATGTGTTAACACTTCCGGATGAAGATCCGTAACGCGATAGCTGCCCTTTTCGTTCAGACTCCGGATCATGGCCTCGATGATGTAGGGAACATCCTCCATCCGATGGCGCAGCGGCGGCAACGCGATGTGAAACACATTCAGGCGATAGTACAAATCCTCGCGCAGCAGCTTCTTTTCTACTGCTTCCTGGGGCGACCGGTTGGTGGCCGCCAACACGCGAACATCCACCGGAATCTCCGTCTTCCCGCCCAGCCGCCGGATCTTCGATTCTTCCAGAACGCGCAGCAGCTTGGCCTGCATCCCCACGGGCATTTCCGCAATTTCGTCCAGAAACAGCGTGCCTTGATGCGCGTCCTCAAAGCATCCCGCGCGGCTTCCGGCGGCGCCCGTGAACGCTCCTTTTTCGTGCCCGAACAGCTCGCTTTCGATCAGCGTCTCCGGCAGCGCTGCGCAATTGATGGCGACGAACGGCTCCGCCGCCCTGGGACTCAGCTTGTGAATCGCCGCCGCCACGCGCTCTTTCCCCGTGCCGCTCTCGCCCGTGATCAGAACGCGGGCCGAGGTGGGCGCCACCTGCTCGATCATGGAAAACACCTGGCGCATCGACGGAGAGACGCCGACCAGGTCCTCCAGCACCCCCTTGTAACGAAGCTGGCGCTTCAGCCTCTGTGTTTCGGTTACCAAGCTCTTGAATCGAACTGCGCGATCGAGCAGCGTGGCGAGCACACCCGGCGGAGCGGGTTTTTCCAGGAACCAGAACGCATGATAGTCGTGCACGATGGAGACGGCTTTGTCGATGCTGCCGAATCCCGTCAGAACCACCACCGGCGTGGGATCTCCCAACTCCAGCAGCCTCCGCAGCAGTTCCAGGCCATCCATGCCGGGCATCACCAAATCCGTGACGACCGCGTCGTACGAACCCGCTCCCAATTTTTCGATGGCTTGTTCGCCATCCTCCGCGGGTTCCGCTGCATGGCCCAACGCCGTGATTATGTTCGCCAGGCTCTGACGCTCGCACGGATCGTCGTCGACCACCAAGACCCGGGCGGTCACAGGCTTAGGTGCCATGGGCGTATTCTACTCGATTCACTGAAGTTGGAAATGATCGCCTCCGGAGTGCAATTTCTGCACTGAAGGGTAAAATGTGCGCGCTTGATTCGTATAAATGCCGCAGGATCGGGACAAAAACGGCCGTGGGCGCCTGAGCATTTCGCTGCTCGGCCGCCCACGGCCACAATGGAAGAGGGCTCTCCGATAACCCCCTCCCATGCTCCGATGCGAAGCGTGTGCATTCAAGTCCCAAGTTGGTTAAACGTTAGCACTTGCAGTGCCACGATTACTCGCCGGGTAGCACCAGGTAGCCGGTGACCGAACTCGGCGTCACTTTCGTGATTCGAAGCTCCCGCCGCTTGCCGTCCCTGTATCCGTAGAACACCACGGGCTCCTGTTTGGCTTGGTTTCGGAGCCAGATGGTGCGGCGGTCCGCGAGCAGCCACATCCACCCGCTGACGCGTCCGTCGGCGACATTCGTTCCGGTGATTCCCAGCGAGATTCCCGGCGCGAGCTCCCGGCTGTGGTTCTTCTCCACGTTAAAACTGATGTTTCTGCCGGTCGACATCTTGGGATTGGGAGGGGGGTTCGGTGCCGGGTCGGGCGCCGCTTTTGGTGCCGGCTCCATCGCGGGCTTCGTTGTGGCAACGGCGGCGACTTCCTCCACACGATCCGGAACGGCCGGCGACGGCACCTGTCGCGCTTTAACGATAAAACGTTCCGGCGCGGGACCGACGTAGTAAAACGGGTAGCATGTAACCAACGTGAGTTCCGGATGTTCGCCCGGCTTCAGAACCCCCACATTGTCCGGATTCACGATTTCAGTCGACGTCACTTCGTACCAGAAATTCCCGTTCAGTGTCTCCACTTGAATCAAGTCCTTGTCGCGAATCGAGGCCAGCCCACGGAACAGAGTGTCCCGGTGTCCCGCGATGCCGACGTTGCCCGCCTGTCCCGGAAAGGCAGTCCCGGGAATATGGCCGGCGGCGATTCCGAGCGTGCTCTGGCTGACTCCCTCGCGCACCACCGCTCGCACATTGAGCCGCGGAATCGCAATCCGTCCAATCCAGGAATTACTAGCGACGTGAATCGGCTTGACCGCCGGAGGAGGAACACGCCGCGGGACCGGCTTGCGAAGCAACTCTATCTTTGACTCCAGGTATTGTTTTACGGTTGCAGTTTGTCCCGAAACCTCGTGGTCGAAAACCCAGTTTTGCCAATCCTGCCAGATCGTCAGCATCGCGTACGAAGTTACAAAGATGCCGATGCCGGTGATGCCCGCGCCCAGCAGAAAGTACCCAAGCCATTTCCTGAGTCTCGGCATAACGAAAAGAACCGGCGCTCGAAAACCGACTATTCCACTGCTCCTGTGGTCGCGGCTAAGCCGCCTGAGCCGCGACCACAGGCAGCGGTCGGAGTAGCAGGCTTCCACACGCCCTTTTTATTAGACGCGCGAGCGCCGATTGGCGACCGACTTTTACGCGGATTCCTTTCGCCGGATCAAGCCGTACAATCCGAGCGAAAACAGGCCGGCGAGTCCGATCGCCGGGTAAGGTGTCGCAGTCTTAGGCAGATCCTGCGGAGGAGTTGTGGGCGCCGGAGGCTCCGCCTGCGGCGCTGGAGCCGGAGGCTGAGGAGGAGGCTCCGCCTGCGCCACTTCATTTGGTTCGGGTTGAGGTTCAGCCTGGGCCTGAGGCTCAGGAGCCGGTGCCGGCTCCGCGCCTGGAGGCGCCGGTTCAGGAGCAACCGCAGCCGGCGCAGGTACAGGTGCAGGCGCAGGGGCCGAAGTGTTTAGAGCTACTAATTGATGTAAATGCTTCGGGTATGTAAATTCCTGCCCGAAATTATCGCCAGGATAGAACCATGCGCGCAACGCCTTCGCGTTTCCCGGGGGCGTTTCCCAGAACAGGAATCGGGAATTCCCGGTCGGTTGCAGGCGATAGTTCGGAATCGCCAGGATCGTGTTGACGATGTGGCTCTCGTCGGCGTTAAAGATTTGGACCACGTGGCGCTCCGAGCTCAACGTGGCGAGCTTGAACACGTAAGTTCCCGCGGGAAGATAGGTGTCGGTAACCTGGATCGGCTGATCCACGGTCAGAACGGTCCTTTTATCCCACTCGTCGGCTTTGGCGTGAAACATCACCGCGCTGAGCGCGAGCGCAGCGCCGCAAAGCGCGACGGACGCTGCCGGCCTGAAAAGGGCACGTAATTTCATGATGAAGACTCCTTTCTATTGCTGCCGGGCAAAGAAAACCCGAAACAGCGCGACTCGCTTGTGTTTGAGGCAAGTACCTCGCCGAACTCCGCAAGTCGCCTGAAATCAGACCGGTGTGCAAAGGTTGCTCGCTTGTGCAAGGTATTTCTTACGCTGACCGTGCGGCGCTCGGAACTTCTTGCAAGCGTTCTCCTGCCTTTTCGCGGCGCGGGCGTGGATGGCGCGCCGATTGCATGATTCGTCGCGACGGGTAACGGAGAACAACATGCCACTCCTCTACATAGTGCTAGTCTTGATTGTGATCGGGATGGCGTTATGGTTGATCAATACCTACATCCCCATGGCCGGAAGTATCAAGACCATCCTCAATGCAGTCGTAGTGATTTGCGTATGCGTGTGGCTGCTCAAGGCCTTCGATCTTTGGACCACCGTCACCAACTACCGCGTGCCGCACTGACCGTTGGCGCGGTTTTATTTTTTTCCGCTGTCGCGTGCCTCGCTCAAGTGCCCGCGGCGCCCGCGACCAACGCCGCTCCCCATGCCGCGGATCCGCTCGGTCGCGACACTCCGCAAAGCAGTGTCGTATCGTTCCTCGAAGTCGCGCACGCGCGCAATTACTCGAAAGCCTGGCGTTATCTCGACCTGCGCAAGCTCCCCCAGAAGCAGAGGCTGAGCGACGGCCCGCAGCTCGCACAACAGTTAGAACAAATTTTGGATAACGACACGCAATTCGACGTCGCCTCGTTAAGCCGGCAGCCCGAGGGCGACCTCGACGATTCTCATCCCAAAAATCGCGAGCAGATCGACACCTTTACCGTCGACGGCAAGCCCGTCAATCTGCAATTGGAACGGGTGACTCTGCACAACGGGAGTTCGGTCTGGCTGTTTTCCGGCGACAGCGTGACCCTGATCCCGCAGCTTGCTCGTCAGACCAGCGATTCACCGGTCGAACGCTATCTGCCGCTGCCTTTGGTGAACTGGAGACTGCTCGATACGCCAATCTGGCGCTGGATCGCGTTGATCCTTTTGGCCGTTGGAATCACGATATTCTCCGGCTTTCTTTCGCGCGGCGTGCTGCGGCTGATTCATCCCCTATCGAAACGGGTGGCGCCTCACGTGGACTGGAGCGCGCTCGAAATGTTCGTAGGGCCGACGCGGACTCTGCTAGGCGTAGCCATGTTCCGCGCCGGAATGGTCTGGATGGAACCGTCCGCCTTGCCCCGGCTTTATCTGGAACGCGCGGTGGGCCTCCTGTTTTCCCTGGGCGTCGCGTGGTTGCTCGCGCAGTTCGTGGAACTCACCATGCGGCATCTGCGCGCCACTTTGGGCGACAAATTCCAGACGTTGTCCTACTCGGTGCTCCCTCTGCTATCTCGCGCTCTCAAGATCTCCATTCTGCTGCTCGCGATCGTCGTTACGCTCGACAATTGGGGCTACAACACGCGGACCATTCTCGCGACCCTCGGCATCGGCGGACTGGCGATCGCGCTGGCCGCGCAAAAAACCGTCGAGAACCTGTTCGGGGGCGTCGCCGTCATCAGCGACCGCCCGGTGGTGGTCGGCGATTATTGCAAATTTGGAAATCAGACCGGAACCGTGGAAGATATCGGCCTTCGCTCCACCCGCATCCGCACCGACGATCGAACGCTGGTGACCGTTCCCAACGGACCGTTCTCGTCGATGACGCTTGAGAATTTCTCGCGGCGCGATAAGATGCTGCTGCATTTCACCTTGAATCTTCGCCGCGATACCACTCCCGAACAAGTGCGCGCCGTGCTTGGGTCGATTTCCGCTCTCCTCAAAGGGAACAAAAAATTCGAGATTGGGGCTATACCGGTGCGATTTATCGGCGTCGGAACGTACTCACTCGACCTCGAAGTATCCCTTTATGTGTTGACGCGAGATGGAGACGAGTTTCTCCAAATCCAGCAGGACCTGTTCCTGGGAATCTTAGACGCGATCGAAGCAGCCGGCACCGCTCTCGCTTTGCCGACACAGGCGAGTATCCCTTTCGCTCGGCCCGATCACGCGCTGAACCAAAGCCGTCCGCAATAACTGTCTGTGCGAAAACCGACGATTAACCGCCCCTTGCAGTCGCGCTGCGCGAGCCGTGACCAAAGGGAGCGGTTAATATAGCGGGTTTTCACAGGGACTCAATAAGAGAGCCGGCTACAGGGTGCTAGGCGGCGGCAGGATCTGGAAATTGTCGGGCGTGAACAGCACCACGCGCACCTGGCCGCGTGGACCGATCGGCCCAATCGGTTTTCCATTCCAACGCACTTCGATCCCGCCCGCATTGCCGACTTTCATCTGCGCGGCTTCGAGTCCGGTCAGCGTCTTGGTCTGGCTCGGCTCCAGGATTCCCGAGAACACTTTCTTGCCGTCGCTGGTGATCGACAGCCACGTCTTCTCCGTCGCGGAGAGATTCAGCACGACGCGATTCACTCCGTCCGGCCCGGTCATAGTGGTGACATCGATCGACGGCGCAGATCCAGGCGAGGCGGTTGGAACCGGCGCGCTGACCTTCTGCGCCGCGACTCTCGACGAATCCAGGGCTGGCGGAACGCTTAGCGAGATCTGCGCCTTTGCGCGACTGAGCCCGCCGTTGTTGTACCACGCGTAGAATCCCGAAGTCGCCAGCACCATCGCTGCCAGCCCCGCCAAGGGCAGTCCGATGCGCCGGTCCGGGAAATACCTACGATTCCCGTCGCGCACGATCGGATCGAGATGCCGCAACGGCGAGCCGCCTAAGGGATTCCCCGATTGTGCCAGCGGCGTATAGCGAGAGTCGGCTCCCGGCAATGGCAGCGGCTCCAATGGCGCGGTTAACGCTTCGACGCCCGGCTGGAGCAAAGTCTCGTCCACATGCAGGATGGAAGCGTACTGCTTTACGAAGCTTTTATAGAAGAAACTTCCAGGAAGGCTTCGCAAGTCATCCCGCTCGATCGCTCGAAGGTAAGATTGCGTAATGCAGAGTTCCTCCGCGATCTCTGCCAACTCGCGCCCTTGCCGTTCGCGTTCTGCTTTTAAAATCGCCCCTACGGAGTTCATCATTGAATACCTTATAGGATTAGCGCTATCCCGGCCCTTCCGGCTGGACGTACTATAATACAACAGCTCGTCAAAGCATAGTGCCCCCCCCGCCGATCGTCACCGTAGTGGTTGTCAACTGGAACCGGAAGGCCCTTTTGCGGGCCTGCCTGGACTCCCTTTCTCGCCAAAACCACCCCAGTTTTGAGGTGGTGGTGGTCGATAACGGGTCGGATGACGGCTCGCCCGAGCTGATCCGGGAACTGGCTCCTTCGTACCCGGTACCTTTGAGGCTGATCGTCAATTCGACCAATCTGGGCTTTTGCGCTGCCAACAACCAGGGGATCGCGGCGTCTCAATCCGAGCTGGTCGCGCTGCTCAACAACGATGCCGAGGCCGATCCCGGCTGGCTGGCCGCGCTCGAATCCGTGATCCGCTCAAGCGACGACGTCGGCATGGTTGCGTCCAAGATTCTGGTGTGGGAAGATCCGCGCAGGATCGATAAAGTCGGCCACCTGATCTATCCCGACGGCCAGAATCGTGGACGCGGAACCGGCCAGTTGGACCAGGGCCAGTTCGACCGGGTGGACGAGACTCTCTGGCCGGACGGATGCGCGGCCATGTACCGCCGTGCGATGCTAGATGAAGTCGGAGGTTTTGACGAGGATTTCTTCGCCTACGCCGACGACGCCGAGCTGGGATTGCGCGGCAGGATCGCCGGGTGGACGTGCTTGTATGCGCCCGGTGCTGTAGTGCGGCATCATCGGGGGGCAACGCTGGGCTTGGGCTCGGCGCGGCGGCTGACGTTGATTGAACGGAATCGCGTCCTGCTGGTGGTGAAACTGTTTCCGTGGAATCTGCTGTGGGTAAACGGCGCGTATTTTCTGGCAAGAATCGTGGCGGGCCTGGTGGCGGCGATCCGCAACCGGGGGGAACTGCGCCGCTACTCGGGAACGCAGGGAAAGCTCCAGGCAGCAATGGCGCTGCTTCGGGGAACGGCGTCGGCGGTGCCCATGATCCCGCGCATGCTCCGCAAGCGGCGGGCGTTTCGATCGAAACACCGGCTCACATCGCGCCAGATTCGCAGCCTGCTGCTGCGCCACCAGATTTCGCTGCGGGAGCTGTCCGAACAAGCGAACTGATCCCAGGCGATTCAGCGTGCCCTGCCTGCGGCTCACCTGAATTTCGAACGCTATTCTCCGCCACCGACCGCCTCTACGGGACCACCTCGAAGATCTTTCAAATCGTCGAGTGCCGCAAGTGCCGGTTAATCCGTCTGCACCCGCAGCCGTCTCCCTTGGAGTTGCGCGACTATTACCCTCCCCATTACTGGTTTGTCCCCGAAACCAACGCCGCCGATCGACTGGAGCAGAGGTATCGCCGCTTCGTCCTGCGCGATCATCTCCATTTCGTCGAGCGCGCACTCACCGAGTCTGAAGAAGAGGGTCTCGTGCTGGACGTCGGGTGCGGCGGCGGCCTGTTTCTTCAAATGCTCGCCGAGCGCCGCAAAGTGCGCGTCACCGGCCTCGATTTTTCTCTCGACGCCGCGAATGTCGCCTGGCGCCGCGCCGGAGTCCCTGCCGTATGCGCGACGCTTTCGCGTCCCCCCTTCGCTCCCGGGAGCTGCGCCGCCGTGACGATGTTTCACGTCCTCGAACATCTCTACGACCCGGCGAGTTATCTCGACGCCGCGCATCAGCTTCTTCGACCCGACGGCCGCCTCATTCTTCAAGTTCCCAACGCCGCCTGCTGGCAGTTTCTGTTGCTCGGCGAGCGTTGGAACGGCATCGATGTCCCCAGACACCTGATCGATTTTCGTCTCTCCGACATCGAGCTTCTGCTCGACCATTGCGGCTTCGAAGTCCTGCGTGCGAAGCATTTTTCTCTGCGCGACAATCCCGCCGGCATGGCTACCAGCCTCGCGCCCATGCTCGATCCGATGGCGCGGCGGCTGCGGCATATCGAGGAAACTCCGCGACAGCGCCTGTTCAAGGATCTCGTCTACGCCACATTGGTCGCCGCGTGCCTGCCGTTCACTTTGTTTGAAGCCGCGTGTCGTGCCGGGTCCACCATCATGGTGGAGGCCCGAAAGAAATCGTGATCTACGATCGTCTGCGCGACGCGATGCCGCGTCCCGTGCGGCGCTATGTCCAGCACTTCGAAACCTCCATCGACGACGCGGTGGCAGCCTTCGCGAAATCTCTCGAACCCCAGGCCCGGGTCTTAGACGCGGGCGCCGGGGAAGGGAATTACAAGCACCATTTCGCGCGCCAGCGCTATTGCGGCCTGGATCTCGCGATCGGCGACTCGGCGTGGAATTATTCGCGCCTCGACGTAGTCGGCGATCTCATGCAACTTCCTTTTCGCGATGCGACGTTCGACGCGTCCCTGAACGTCGTCACGCTCGAACATGTTCCCGAGCCAGGCCGAGTAGTCCAGGAGCTGGCCCGCACTCTAGGTCCCGGCGGCCGTCTGCTGCTGATCGCGCCCCACGAATGGGAGGAGCACCAGCAGCCCCACGACTATTTTCGCTACACGCGCTTCGGCCTGAATTATCTTCTGACCCGCGCCGGGCTGGTCGAAATTTCAATCGTCCCGGTCGGCGGATTCTTCCGCCTTCTCTCTCGACGCCTGTTCAATGCTCTGCAATTCTTCCCGGGACCTCTGATGTTCCTCGCGGCGATCTTCCTGGTCCCTCCGGCTCTAGTCATGCCTCTTTTCGATTCGCTCGACCGTAAGCGAAGCTTCACGCTCGGGTTCATCTGCACCGCCCGCAAACTCTAAACTGGACATATATGCTCCGCGCAGCCGTTTTGACTCTCGCCGTTTCCGCCGCCGCTAGCGCCGCCAGCTTTTCCGGCGCCTCCGCCTTCGAGTTCACCAAGCACGCCGTCGCCTTCGGGCCTCGCCCGCCCGGTTCCGAAGCGAACCACAAATTGCAAGCTTACATCGTCGCGCAACTCAAACTCGACGGATGCGAGATTATCGAAGACGCGTTCACCGCCAAGACTCCGAAGGGCGAAATCGCGATGAAAAACATCATCGCGAAATTCCCCGGCAAAAGCGGCAAGGCCATCGCCATCACCGGACATTTCGACACCAAACTGTTCCCGGGAAGAAAATTCGTCGGCGCGAACGATGGCGGATCCTCCACAGGCCTGCTGCTCGAACTCGCCCGCGTGCTGGCCCATCAACCTCGCAAAGACGACGTGTATCTCGCGTTCTTCGACGGCGAAGAAGCCATTCGCGAAGAGTGGGAAGGCGAGGACAACCTGTACGGCAGCCGCCATCTTGCCGCGCGCTGGCAGAAAGATGGTACGCTTTCCCGCCTCAAGGCTCTGATCAACGTCGACATGATCGGCGACAAGAGCCTCAACATCAAACAAGAATCCCAGTCCAATCGCGCTTTGACAAAATTGATCTGGAGCACCGCGGCCGAGCTCGGCTACCAGGCTTACTTCGTCGACGAAAGCATCGCCGAGGACGACGACCACAAACCTTTTCTCGACCTCCGCGTCCCCGCGGTCGACGTCATCGACGTGGACTATCCGCCGTGGCACAAAGATGAAGATACTTTGGACAAAATTAGCGCGCAGAGCCTGGAGATCGTCGGGACCGTCGTGCTCGAAGTGATCCACCGCCTGGAGCAGTAGTTCTCACGTGTGATGGAGTCAAACCCCAAATGTGCATGATTGCCCTCTCTCTGCCGGGAACTCTATTCGCCGAGAGCGGCGTCCAAGCGGTACAAGAAGCGCAGCGGAAATGGATCGAGTCCTACAATCGCCACGACGACCGTACCCTTGCGTCGATTGAGGCAGACAATTTCCAAGTGGTCTTCGGAGACGGGCGCGTTCAGAACAAGGCCGATCAAGTCGCCGCCGTTCGCAGGACGCTACCCGCCGGAGCCGAATATGAAGTTGTGATCGAGGCAACCGAGGTGCGGCTATACGGAAATGCCGCCGTCCTTACAGGGATCGTCGTGGAAAGAGGCAAATTCCCCAACGATCACGGGATCATGCAGCCGTTCAACCAACGCTCTCGCCACACCGATACCTGGATATTCCAAAAGGGCCGCTGGCAAGTCGTGTCCTCGCATCTGAGCGATCTCAAGTGAGCCGCAAATCCCGGCCCGTCATCTCTTTCGGCTGACTCACTCCAAACATCCCCAGAATCGTCGGCGCGATGTCTTGCAATGCACCCCCCGGCCGCAGTGGACGCTTCTCTTCATCGACCACAATGAACGGCACCGGATTCGTCGTGTGATAGGTGTGTGGACCCTTGGTCACAGGATCGATCATCGTCTCCGCGTTGCCATGATCGGCGGTGATGATCCAACGCCCGCCGGCCCGTCGCAACGCGGAGTAAATCCGCCCCAGGCCCGCATCCACGGTTTCCACAGCCTTCACGGTCGGGGCGAATTTTCCGGAGTGTCCGACCATGTCGGCATTCGCGTAGTTCATCACGATCACATCGAAAGAACCCTGGTCGATCGCCTTCACCACCGCCTCCGTAACCCCCTCGGCATTCATCTCGGGCTTTAGATCGTACGTCGCAACTTTCGGAGAAGGCACCAGTTCCCGCTCTTCTCCCGGGTACGGTTTTTCATTCCCGCCGTTGAAGAAATAGGTCACATGGGCATACTTTTCCGTTTCCGCGACCCGCAGATTCTTCCAGTTCAACTGCGCCATGACGTTCGCCAGGATGTTGTTGGGCATCTCCCGCGTCAGCACGAAAGGGACCGAAAATGTTTTATCGTACTGGGTCATGGTCGTGAAGTGCAGCTTCAACGGACCCTCGGTCAAGGTCTGCGTCATCTCCCGACCGCGATCGGCGCGATAGTTGAAAAAAATGCACGCATCTTCCGGCCGGATGCGCCCCACCGGTTCGTGCCGCTCGTCTACGATCGTCACCGGCTCGACAAACTCGTCCGTAATCCCGCGCTCATAGGACCGCTTCATCGCCGCGACCGGGTCGGTCGCCTTCTCGCCGATCCCGTCCACCATCGCGGCCTTGGCGCGCTCAATCCGGTCCCAGCGCTTGTCCCGATCCATGGCGTAATAGCGCCCCGAAATCGTTGCGATACGGCCGATCCCGATCCTGCGCATCTCTTTTTGCAGCGCCTCGATGAAACCCGCGCCGCTCTCCGGAGGGGTGTCGCGTCCATCCATGAAGCAATGGACGCAAGCATCGGTCACGCCTTCTCGTTTGGCCATCTCCAGCAGCGCATACAGATGCGTATTCATCGAATGCACGCCGCCGTCGCTCAACAGGCCCATCAGGTGCAAGCGCCGTCCACGCGCGTGATGCATGGCTGCGAGCAGCACGGGATTCTGAAAAAACTCGCCCGATGAAATCATCAGGTCAATGCGGGTGACGTCCATATAGATGACTCGCCCAGCCCCGATGTTCAGATGCCCGACTTCGCTGTTGCCCATCTGCCCGTCCGGCAACCCCACCGACGGCCCCGAGGTTTGAACCAAAGTGTTCGGATATTCTTTCAACAGCCGGTCGTAGTTGGGTTTGTGCGCCGCGGCGATCGCATTTCCCTCGGTGGCAGGCGAGCAGCCCCAGCCATCCAGAATGGTCAGAACCAGCGGACGTCCGTTCATCGGCGGAACGCCTGGCGGCCCGCGAACCGCGCACCGGACCCGAGATCCTCTTCGATCCTCAAAAGCTGGTTATACTTGGCGATCCGATCCGTGCGGCTCGCCGATCCCGTCTTGATCTGGCCGGCTCCGGTCCCGACCGCGAAGTCCGCGATGAACGGATCCTCCGTCTCGCCCGACCGGTGCGAAATCACCGCGGTGTATCCCGCATCCGACGCCATCTTCACGGCTTCGAACGTCTCGGTGACCGTCCCGATCTGGTTCAGCTTGATCAAAATCGAATTGGCGATCCCTCGCTCGATTCCTTTGGCGAATATCGATGTGTTGGTGACATAGATGTCGTCGCCCACAAGCTGGATTTTCTTTCCCAGCGTGTCCGTCAGCAGCTTCCAGCCATCCCAATCGTCCTCCGCCATGCCGTCTTCGAGCGAAACGATGGGATACTGGCGCACCCAGTTGGCCCAGAAATCGACTATTTCACTCGAGGTCCTCTCACTCTTGTCGGACTTCTTGAACACGTACTTCTTTTTGGCGGAATCGTAAAATTCGCTCGCGGCCGGA
>Ga0209415_10007782_pt1 | contig 18649 bp, 17 predicted proteins | sample PeaSoiSIISIP2007_FD_187696 | JGI IMG/M metagenome (GOLD analysis project Ga0209415, IMG submission 187696) | Peat soil microbial communities from Weissenstadt, Germany - SII-SIP-2007 (SPAdes) (version 2) | ecosystem: Environmental > Terrestrial > Soil > Wetlands > Peat | place: Germany...
GAGCTTAACAATACGGGGAGCTTGACCGTCACAGAACTGAATACTATTCAGGTACAGGTCGTGAATATGCTCCACAGTCGACTTTTCACGTCGGATGTAGTGTTCGTTGACATCGACCTTTTCCAAGAATGGAACAAAGCCATCGAGAAGCTGAAAGCGGGCGAAGCTAAGGAATTTTCGGGGATGATTGGAGGGTTGTTAGAGGATATTCGACAAGTGGCGCTCAAAGACCTTGCCCGATGACTCTCTGCTGCATCTCGTTGAGTATGTGACTTTCGTCCCCAGTTGATTAAGGTCCAGTTTCCTGTCATTCGTGCATCTTCATCCACAACTCTGACTCGTGGTATGCTGAGTTTCGGTTTCATGGATGAGGATGTATTTGTCTGGACGAGGACGAGTTTCGCTGGAGGTGTAATCCGGCAACAAAAAACGACCAATGAGGGTCGCGATGGTCGAGCACACAAGCACCGACCGTGCTCCTTTCCCTGTTATGACCTACCAGGGAACCGATGTTCGGCTCTTGTTAATTTCCGGCTCGCTGGTAAACAAGAGGCAGGTTAAAGGCTCGACCCTCATCAGCCGCCTCTCCATCGCGGAGTGGTGCACCTCAACGAAGGCTCTCGCTTAGCAAGCGAGAGCCTTCACGCTTCTAGAAAAGAGCCTGCCGTATACTTCCTCTGTGTCGGATCGCGTATTTCCACTAGCTCGTAACGTACCCAAAAGCAAACGCAAAGTGTCATCCGCAGCGAAAGCCTACTTCGTTGCTCTGGAACACGATTTGACACTCTTCCATCTAACAATCGTCAGTGCGGCGAAATTTGATTACGCGACCTTCATAGCTCAGTATGCATTAGACGGCAAAGATGCGAAGGACAGCCCCTATGCTGATCATCTTGCACTCGCTCATGATGATCCAGGCCCAACAACAATCGAGTTTCGAAAACACAGTCAACAGTTCTTAGAGATGTTCTTGGCACGTACTGTAGATAATTTCCAATGCTATATCGTGGACCTCGTCCGCGAGGTATTACATTTGAAACCGGAAATTCTCACGAACAGCCAACCCTCGATCAGTATGGAGACACTCCTTAACTTTTCGTCTAAAGAAGAAGTCGTCCACCACGTAATCGAAAAGAAGGTCAACTCGCTCGCATATCAGGGATTTAATGAACTACAGGATTGGTGTACAGAAAGAGGAATTCCCATCATTCCGCCCGCTGGGAAACAATACGACCTAGCGGAAATTATCGCGACAAGGAACATCATCGTCCATAACAGAGGACTCGTTGACGAGAAATACCTGAAGGTAGTTACGAACCCTTCTTTCAAGTTAGGGGAATGTCGCAGTCTGGAGTCAACAGATTTTTATGACGTGTCACTCGTAATGGGTGATTGCGTCCGTGCAACAGATCTTGCCGCCGTCCGGAAATTCAAAATACCAGTTGTGAGTTGCAAGGAGCAAAGAATACATCGCTTATTGAGAGAAGACCACGACAACCAATCGACTCACTCCTAGGTATCGAAGATCGTCTCCGCTCCACCTCTGTGATCGCCTTCCAACGTCGCGACAGGCGGCGCAACGAGGCTCGATGTTCGCGACATCCGGGGAGCAATCCGGGGACTGACGGGACATTCACGGATTTCTTGTGCGGCCTGGCCCACACATCCCCGCCCGCCCGAGACGAGGTTGCCCGATCCTCGCGTTTCTTTGCGAGGGTGGGTGCGAAACTCTCAACCCACAGCCCATCGCTTTCTTATTGACTGTACGCTTCATGCCAGATATTCTTAGTCAAGACGCGTTATCCAGAAGATAACGCTTGATCTTTGACAATCTGACCCGACCTGACCGTGAGGTTTCTGGGGCTGCGTCCTTAGAGTGAGTTTCCCAAGCCTCTCTGAAACTAACCGGCTGGCCCTGCTAGTAGGAGTTTGGCCCAAGTCCCAAAACGGAACGCTAGTCCGCCGCGACCCGGCGTAACTCCCATGTTCTCTAGATTTTGCGTATAACTCCTTAAAACTCAAAGATCTAGCACATAGTCAAAGTTTAAATCTCTTGTTTTCTAGATTTTGCAGCCAACAGGGGGAGGGGGGTACCCGGTACTAAACAGTAAACTCAGTCCCAAAGTAGGAATTCGAAACCTGGTCCCCGAATTAATCCTTCACCGCGAAGACCAGAAAATAATCCATCCCGTCGCCCTTGACGAAGTCATACCGTGACTGCAAAGCGTAACCAGCTTCGGAAGCTTCTTTGATCACGATATCTGAAGCTACGCCATGGTTTTCGCCGTTGCCGTTGCGGTCAATGACTCCCACCTTGGCGCCGGGGCGAAGGGAGGCGCGCAGGTTTTGCAGCAGAACGACGGGCTTATCCACTTCGTGGTAGGTCTTCAGCAGTAGGACGGAGTCGATCTGATTCGCGGGCAGTTGCGGGTCATCGCTTTTGCTCAGAACGGTCTTCACGTTGTGCAGGCCTTCTTTCTGAGCTCGCTTGTCGATGTAACGCGTAGCCTCAGGATTGATGTCGACCGCGTACACGCTGCCGGTCTCGGTCACCCGGCGCGCGGCGCGCACCGTGAACCAGCCGGAGCCGGCGCCGATGTCGGCGACGGTTTTACCCGGGGCGATCTCGAGGATGTCCATGACACGGTTGATCTGAAGCCGCTCGTCTCGGCCCGGCGAATCAAAAATCGAGAGATCGCCGGTGTAAGGCTTGCTCGTCTTTCGGGGCGCGATCTGCTGAGCTGCGCTTGCAGGAGCGCTTTGCGCTTGAGTGCAAACCGGCGTCAGGAAGAGAAGAAGCAACGCAAGCACAACGCGGTGCCTGAACATGGGTTTAGTCTCCAGACAATTCTTCTCTCAGGATAGACTGAGAAAGATTGGATTTGGTGAGCATTGGCACTGCATTCAAGCTTGCGGTTTGGCTTGGTGAGGCGCATACACTTCTGCTACTCTGCTAACACTTCTTAAAACGAGGAAATCTTCAAAAGATGCGATACCCCAAGCTGTTCAGTGTCACGATCACGTTGCTAATTTGTTTCATCCTCCCGCTCTCGGCCGCCGACAAAAGCAAAACCAACGCAAACTCTTCCGACGCCAACAAGCCCTCTTACGAATTGCCACAGCCAGCCAAAGAAAATCTCGATTACAACATGTACCAGCAGATCCGGATCGAAGGTTTGACCCACTCCCATGTGATGGAGTACGCCTCCGCGCTGATGGATGGGATTGGTCCGCGGCTGACCGGCTCGCCGAATCTGAAGCACGCCAACGAATGGACGCGCGATCAGCTCGCCGCTATGGGTTGCACGAATGCGCACCTAGAAGATTGGGGCGAATTCGGCATGGGCTGGCAGCAGCTCAACACCTGGACGCGCATGTCTTCCCCCGATACCGCCGTGTTCATTACTCAGGCTGCACCGTGGTCGCCTTCGAGCAATGGGACCATAAGCGGACAAGCGGTTTGGATGGACGTCAAGAAGGAAGAGGATCTGGACAAGTACAAAGGGAAGCTCGCTGGCAAGGTAGTTCTGCTCGGCGAAATGCGCGAAGTCAAGCCGGTGGACAAGCCGCTCTTTGAGCGCGACGACGAAAAAGACCTGGCCAAGATCATCGAGCATCCACTCGTGCCAGAGCAGGAATACTTTACGCCGGAGCTCATGAAATCGATCGACCTGCGGCAGAAGATTTCAAAGTTCCTGGCCGACGAGCATGCGCTGGCGGTGATTCTTCCCAGCCGCGATGGCAGAAACAACGGCGGCTCTGGTGGAACCATCTTCGTTGACAGCAGCCGCGGCCTGGGATGGTTTAGCTACCAGCGCGAGCACATTCAACCCGTTCCGGTTGTAATCGCGGCCATTGAAAACTATGGACGCGTCTACCGGCTGCTTAAAGCCAATGTCCCGGTCAGCATCGAGATGAACGTCGATGTAAAGTTCACTGGCGATCACGAACACGGCTTCGATACCATCGCCGAAATTCCGGGGACTGATCCGAAGTTGAAGGATGAAGTTGTTATGGTCGGCGGCCATCTGGATTCGTGGGCGGCCGCGACCGGCGCGACCGACAACGGAGCGGGAACCGTGGTTGCGATGGAAGTGATGCGCATTCTCAACGCGCTCCAGGTAAAACCGCGGCGCACGATCCGCATCGGGTTATGGACTGGGGAAGAGCAGGGCCTGTTCGGCTCGATCGGCTACGTGAAGCAACATTTTGGATTTGTGCCGCTCTCTACCGCGCCTGACCAAGTCAAATTGCCCGAATGGCTCCGCAAACCGGCAGGACCGCTTGTACTGAAGCCCGATCAGCAAAAGATCTCGGGGTATTTCAACGTGGACAACGGCAGCGGCAAGATCCTTGGAGTCTATTTGCAGGAGAATATCGCCGAGACCCCTATCTTTGCGCAATGGATCGAACCATTGAAGGACCTTGGAGTGACCGCGATCAGCGTGCGCAATACCGAAGGCACCGATCACGAGTCCTTCGATGCAGTCGGCATCCCGGGCTTCCAGTTCATTCAGGACAAGCTCGACTACGCCACGCGGACTCATCACTCGAACATGGATACCTACGAGCGGCTGCAGCCGGGCGATCTGGCGCAGGCGGCTACCGTTGAGGCGATCTTCGTTTACAACACTGCCATGCGTGACCAGATGCTGCCGCGCAAGCCCTTGCCACATCCGGAACTCGAAGACCAGCGCAAGGCGCCGCTTAAGAGGTTGATGCCCGGTGCGGTGGAAGTGGAAGAGAAAGACGCAAAAGAAAACAAGTAGCGGTGCCTAGACCAATCTCACGATTATCTGTATTTATGAATTGTCATCCCGAAGCGAAGCGAGGGATCTAGGTTCTTGCCTGCACGACCGCATCGCCGTAGCAACAAACACCCAGATCCCTCGCTTTGCTCGGGATGACAAAATTGTTTGATCCTACTTCTCGGCCCCGAACAATTTGGAATGAAATTCCATGACCTCGCCGATGTGTGCGCCAAAGTATGACGCGCTGTGATTGCCTGGATAGAGATGGAATTCGTGCTTGATGTGCTCTTCCTGAAGTTGCTTGTCGAGGGCCGCAGCTCCAACCTCAAATCCATATTCGTCATCCCGTCCGCAGTTGAAATAGATGGCTAGCGTGCTGATCGCAGTTTTATTTTTCCTGGCCAACGAGAATGGATCGTTTTTCTTCCAGTGGGGAACGTTGATGGGATCGCCGAAGACGGATCCCAGCAGCCTGCCCAGCAGAGTGCCGGAGCGTAGCGCAGCGTTGAGTTCTTGTGGAGATTCGGTCATGAGAGCCGCGCTTTGCGCGCTCACGGCTGAGAACATGCCGGGATCGGCGAATGCAAAACGAAGCGCTCCGTAACCTCCCATGGAAATGCCAGTAATCGCTCTTGCCTTACGCTCCCTGCGAATGCGGTAGTTGGTTTCAATGTAGGGGATGAATTCTTGGAGAAAGAAATCGCTGTAGCGGACTTTGCCGTCCGCGGAGTTTACGTAGAAGCTGGCCTTTGCCTCCGGAGTGACGATCAGGAAATCACCGATCTTGTGCTGCTGACGCAGGTCTTCGATCAGGTTCCATCCCGCGGTTTTGAACAGGGTCTGTTCATTCTCACCGAGGCCGTGCAGGAAATAGAGCACCGGGTAACGCCTTGCGGGAGCGGAATCGTATCCAGGCGGCAAGAGTACACAGTAGTGGACTATTTCTCCGAGGATGTGACTCTTGAGGGTGTTGCAATCGATACGGCTCTGCGCCGATGCGGAGATTGTGAGAAACAGCAGGAACGGAACAAACCGCTGCCACCGAAGCATGAGATTCAGTTTACAGGTTACGGCGGCATCTGCGCGCTGCTGAGACGTAGCAAGCACACGTCTCTACAGAAGGATAAATGTAGAGACGTTGCTTGCAACGTCTCATTCGTAGCGCAACGCTTGGACGGGATCAAGGCGCGCGGCGCGACTCGCGGGATACAAACCGGACAGCAAGCTCACTACTATCGCGAAGGCGATTGCACCGAGCACCAACCACCAGGGTACAAACCAAATCTGTTCTGGCGGGAAATGTTGACGTTTCAAATAAACGTTCGTGCCCAGATTGATGACCCGCCCAATGGCCCAGCCCAGTGCAACTCCCACGAACCCGCCGAAAATGCCCATCACACCAGCCTCGGCAAAGAACAATCCTTTCACATCGCCATCACTGGCGCCGATGGCCTTCATAATTCCGATTTCGCGGCGGCGCTCGAGAATTGCCATCACCAGCGTATTGATGATTCCAATGGAGGCAACCGCGAGGGCCAAGCTGCCAAAAATTCCGAGGAACAAATCGAGCACGGCGAAAAACTGCCGCAGGCTGCGGGTCGCATCGACAATCGAAAAAGTATTGAAGCCCATCTTCTTGATTGCGTCTTCGACGGCTTGAACCTGGGTAGGACTTTTGACGTGCACCTCGACAGTTGTGTACGCAGGCGTACTATTCGCCATGTTGGTTGTGTCGCGTAAGTCGGAAGGCTGCATCACGTGCAAGTTCTGCGCGAGTTTCAGCGGCATAAAGACGCGTGCTCTGGCTTGGCCGCGCATGCTGTCGGGATCAAGATCGGAGACGCCGACGATCTTCAAAGTCGTTTCGCGCGAGATTACAGAATAGGCTGAGCCCCCGGGATTGTTCGTCTCAGCTGAATTGGCTGATGAAGTGTCTTTTTTCGCGGCTATGTCGGTTGCGGGCGTCGCGGTTCGTTCGGCATACTTCATTGTCAGTTGCTTGCCGAGCAGAGGCTTTGCCAAGTCCGTCACGCTTTCTTCTTCACTACCTGCTTTCGGTGTCTTCCCCAGCAGCTGCGCGGCGAAAGATTTCTGCAGAATGACCTCGGGCGCCGTATCCGACGAAAAGAAACTACCCTGCATGCCGTCGAAGGCGTCGTTATTTTTGGCTGAAAAAGGAAGGCCCGCCATCATCGTCAAGTACGGCTTGTCTTCATAGCGAAGTTCGGTGATGAAGCGGATGTCTGGATAGGCCTCGACCACGTTGGGGAGTTGCGCAATCTGTTGCCGCGCGGACTCGTTGAGTGCGGGACTTTCGGCTGGCGCAGGGCCGTTCTCTTCCTGCTCGCGGTTAAAACCACGCAAGTCGCGACGCGAGGTGACGACTACGGTGTCAAACAATCCAGACTTTTGCAACCGCCTTCCCGCTAACTGCTGTAGCCCGATACCCAACGAGAGCATGGCGACCAGCGAAGCTACTCCGACGGAGATGCCAACGGTGGTAAGCGAGTTGCGCAGGATGGATTCACGCAGGTTCCGCACCGCTAGCTCGGCCATGTCGTAAGTTTTCACAACCTGCCTCCGCGCATTTGCGCGCTGTTGGTGGAGACGACATTGGATTGATCCCCGACCAATTTTCCATCCGCGAGGAAGATCATTCGATTGGCGTAGCGCTCGGCTAAAGTGCGTTCGTGCGTAACCATGATGATTGTCATGCCCAGCGTTTCATTGAACTCTCGAATGAAGTTCATGATTTCCGTGCCCGTCTGGCTGTCGAGATTGCCGGTGGGCTCATCCGCCAGCAAGAACTGTGGCTGATTGATCAATGCCCGAGCCAACGAGGCCCGCTGTTGCTCACCGCCGGAGAGTTCGGTGGGACGATGACGCAACCTGGCGCTAAGGCCGACTCGGTCCAATGCTTGCCGGGCCAATCCCCCGCGTTTGTCGCGATCCACTTCCGCAAAGCGCAGCGGCAACTCCACGTTTTCGAGCAGGGTCATGCTGGGAATGAGGTTGAAAGACTGAAATACCATCCCCACAGTGTGCAACCGATATTTGGCTAGCTCCTCGCGTGAGAGCTTTGCCAAATCGCTTTTTTGCACGACCACGTTTCCGGAGGTAGGACGATCAAGGCCAGCGATGAGGTTGAGCAGCGACGACTTGCCGGAACCGGAAGTACCGAGCAGAGCGACAAACTCACCTGCAACGACCTGGATGGAGATGCCATCGACGGCACGGATCAAAGTATCGCCCATGCGGTAATGACGGCACAGATTCTCCGTATGAATAGCGATTGAGCTTTCAGCGCGAGGCATGGGCTAACGGGACTCTCCTCTTACCAAACGCAGAGTGTCGGCGAGGTCAGGATCGCCGTTTCGGCCCGGTTTGGATGGTTCATCTCCCGCCGTGACCGGCACGGCATCACCTTCGCCGGGAGCCAGAAACAGATTGGTCTCGACGCCGTGTTGCCGGGTGTAGAGATCGTAATAGCGGCCGTGCAAAGCATACAGTTCTTCGTGGGTGCCGCGTTCGACAACTCGTCCCTGTTCAACGACCAGGATCTGGTCGGCTCTGCGGATGGTAGAAAGCCGATGCGCGATCACGAAAGTAGTTCGTCCTTGCATCAGGTAGGAAAGACCTTGCTGGATCAGTTGCTCCGATTCGGAGTCGAGACTCGAAGTGGCCTCGTCAAGAATCAGGATGCGCGGCTCCGCCAGAATTGCTCGGGCAATCGAAATCCGCTGGCGCTGTCCTCCCGAGAGCTTCACTCCTCGTTCGCCGACCACGGTGTCGTACTTGTCGGCAAAGCCCTCGGCGAACTCATCCACACGGGCGATGCGGCAGGCTCGCAGAATATCTTCTTCGCTGGCATCGGGACGTGAGAAGGCAACATTCTCCCGGATGGTGCCGTCAAACAGAAACGACTCCTGCAAGACCACTCCCAGACGCGTGCGATAAGAATCCAGCCGCACCGTGCTCAGATCGACGCCGTCGACCAAAACCTTGCCCAGCGTGGGCACGTTGAAAGCCGTAATCAGTCCGATGGTGGTCGACTTGCCGGAACCGGATGGCCCAACCAGCGCGGTGACCGTCCCAGGCGCAGCGTGAAAAGAGATGTCGTTGAGGACCATCCGACTACCGTCGTAGCTGAAGCTGACGTTGTCGAAGTCGATGTTGCCGCGAATCTCGTTCAAAACTACGGTTCGTTTGGGATCGTGATCTTCGCGCCGCTCGCTCATGATTTCATGCGTGCGTTCGAGTCCGGCTAACGCCTCGGTGAGTTGAGTGCCGATCTGAACGATCTGCATGATGGGTGCGACCAGGAAGCCAAGGAAAAGCGTGTAGGTGAAGAAACCGCCGAGGCTCAACATCCCGGCTGTGATCTGGCGCGCGCCAACGTACATAATCACGGCGCCCACCACGCCAAGAAGCAAACTGGCGGAGAGACTCATCACCGATGTGGCGGTCAGAGTTCGCAGAACGTTTTCGAGCAGACGTTGCACGCCGCGTGCGAAAACATTCTCCTCGCGCTGTTCGGCGTGATAACCCTTGACCACCCGAACCCCTCCAAGCGATTCCGCAAGCCGGCCGGTCACTTCAGCATTAATTTTGCTGCGCTCGCGAAAGATGGGACGGATGGTCCCAAAGGCTTTATAGAGGGCACTTGCAAATAGCAGCAAGAATCCGAAAGCCACCGCGGTCATGAGGGCGCTGATGCGGAACAGCACGACCAGCGCAATTCCCGCGGTCATCAGGCCTCCAACCAGATCGACTAATCCAGTACCGATCAAGTTGCGAACACCCTCGACATCGCTCATGATGCGCGAGACCAGCACACCGCTCTTGGTCGAATCGTGGAAAGAGATCGGCAGCCAGCCAATGTGCGCTTGAACCTTTTGACGAAGTTCCGTGATCAGCCGCTGCGCGGCTTTCGAGAGCAATTGCGTCAACGAAAACGACGTAATTCCCTGAATTACGGTAGCGGCTAAGACGCCGAGCACCAGCGGCTTCAGCAGTTGAGTGTTGTGCTTGATGATGACGCTATCGATCAGATATTTGGTGGAGTAGGGAAGCACGAGACCCGAAACGCGATTGATCACCATCAGCAGAAAGCCGAGGGCAAGCACGGCACGGCGCGGGCGAATGAGTTCCCAGACCTGGGGGAGAACGGCGATAAGCCTTTCTCGGGCAGGGCGCTTGGGTGGTTTGCGATCGGAATCCACTGTACGCATTAGACACTATTTGGCGAGCATGGGGTTCATTTTGTCGAACCGTCAAGCGATGGGGCGATGTGATAATATCGCGCCTTTAAAACACAAATCTATGGCAAACGTAGAGCGAGGCAGTTGCCGTTTCAAAGCGATCCAGGGGGCGGACGGAAAGTTCGTCATCCGGATGGAGATGTTTCACCAAACCGTGCCGCTGCTGGCGGACGCGACCGTTGATTTCGAATTGCTGAACGGAACGACACAGGACCAGGCGAGAAAGCTGGCCGAGTCCGTGAATGATCGGGTGACTGGTGTTTTGATCACCAAGCCGTGATGGTAAAGCCAGCTTACGAGCGATTAATTTCCAAATCGAAAGACAACCTCAACGTCTAGCTTCTTGGAAATCGGTTCGCCGTTTTCCAGCGGCGGACGGAACAGCCACTCATGGACGATATCAACTGCCTTCTGGTCCAGCCCCATTCCTAGCCCTCGTTCCACTTTTATATTGCGCGCGATGCCGTCGATGCCGACGTTCACTGACACGACTACTATGCCCTGAACATTCGCTTTTCGAGCTTCATTCGTGTACTCAGGGTCGGGTGCGAACAAAACGATGGGGTTGCTCCTGCCTTGAATCCCGGACCACGACGAACTGCAGTCGGGGATCGGTTGTGAAGGCAGTTCAAAAGTAACAAGCTTGCTAGGATCAGAAGATACGTTTTCGATCCTCACGTAATGCCCGACGTCATCTGCGGTCAAGACGTTAAGCCAAGGCCCTGTCCTCTTCGATACTCGAACCTTTGCCCCGCACTTCAGCCTGGTGGCAGCGTGAACTTCGCAGAAATCTTCAAATGCGAGGGCGAAGGGACGGTCTTTCCGGCCGGAACAATCGATGTATCCCGTCTCGCTGCTCTGAGCAGCGGCAGGGAGAAGCGCTAGACAAAGCAGTGGGGTGATCAATCCTTTCAGGCTCCGGACCTCCTCAAAACTGCGAAATGAGTTTAAACTATCAGCTAGGATTCTCTTTGAGAATGTTTTCTGAACTCAATAGCCCCGGGTCACCTGAAGAGACGAAACCCGAATCTGCCAGCTTATCCGACGAACGCGAGTTGGAGCTCCTGCTAGCCGAGAGCTGGAACCGCCCCTTGTGGAAACGCTTGCTCGACCACGTGCGCGACACTTTGTCGCCGGAGAAGCTGCCTCCGTTGCGCCTTACTTCGCGGCCGGTAGATGTCGGTATGCTGGCGGGCGACATTTTGAGTTTGCCTTGGTATCGCACGGTGTTCACGAACCTGGGGGACGTGATCTCGCCGGAGACGCTGCCACCTTTGCAGTTGGAGTCACGCCCCGTCGATGTGGGCGAGTTGATCGCCGATCAGATGAGTCATATGTGGTGGACTTCGCTGTTGCGAAGTCTCGCCGATGCGGCTGCTCCTGAGCGCCTGCCTGCATTGCAATTGACCTCGGCCCCGATGGATGACCCCAGCCTCACTCAGGGTGCGATGCAGTTGCCGCGCTGGTCCTCTGTGATCAGCACGCCCAAGGTGTTTTATCCCGACAAGCCAAAGGCGGCCTTCGTGCCGGCTGCTCGAGTCGCTGCGCCGCTGCCCAAACCAGACCCGGCTGAAGTTGAATTCGTGCACGTCCTCGAAGCCGATGTAAAAAGGGATTTGCGGCGCTCTGTTTTCCGCCAACGCTTGTGGGTTTCCCTTGCGGTTCTAGAGATGCTGGCTTTGATTGGCACTTCTCTCTGGTGGAAGTGAATACGTGGACTCTGCGCGATAGGACGCTATCACTCCGATCTTCTCTGCCCACTTCTGTAACATTGCGCGATTATAGTAAGCTTCTGGTTTTGTCTCGTTATATTTCATACAAGAGATGGAGAGTTGATGAGCTGCGATTCCCGCGACCACGAGCTGGGGATGAACCGGAAGATCACGCGGCGCGACTTCCTCGATGGAGTTGCTGTTGCGGTGGGTGGGTCAATTCTGGCCTCGGGCGCTCCGTGGCTGCACGGTCTTGGGTCGAGTGATTCGGTTTTTGCTCCCGAGAAGGATCCGAAGTACTATCCGCCGGCTTTGATGGGAATGCGCGGGAATCACGAGGGCACGTACACTTCCGCGCACAGCCTGCGCGACGGCGAGTTCTGGGAGTCTGCGGGTCAACCCGAGAGCACCGGCGAGAAATACGATCTGGTGATTGTGGGAGGCGGAATCAGCGGGCTGGCCGCCGCATATTTCTATCGCAAACAGGCAGGACAGAACGCCCGGATTCTCATCCTCGACAACCACGACGATTTCGGCGGGCACGCCAAGCGCAACGAGTTTCGGGCGGGGAACCGGCTGTTATTGAGCTATGGCGGCACGCAGTCGATCGAGAGCCCGGCACGATATAGCAAAGTGGCGAAGGCTCTCATCGCCGACCTCGGTATCGACACCCAGCGCTTTTACAAAGCTTACGATCAAAAGCTGTACGCGAAGCTGAACACCGCGTGCTTCTTCGATCGCGAAACTTTCGGCGAGGACCGCCTCGTGCTCGGCATGGGATCTACGCCTTGGCCCGAGTTCCTCAGCAAAGCACCGCTTTCAGAGCCGGTTCGTCGCGACATCGGGCGCGTTTACGCGGAGAAAGTCGATTACCTTCCGGGCTTGTCGAAGCAAGAGAAGTACGCTCGGCTGGCCAAGATCAGCTATGCTGACTATCTAACCAAAGTTTGCAAGCTCAGTCCAGAGGCGCTGCCGTTTTTCCAGACTTATCCGCACGATTTGTTCGGCGTTGGCATCGATGCTGTTTCCGCTCTCGCTTGTTTCGAAAATGGCGACGACTACCACTCGTTCACCTATCCCGGCTTTGACGGCTTGAACCTCGGCGAAGTGGAAAAAGAAGAGCCCTACATTTTCCATTTTCCCGACGGCAACGCGTCGATCGCGCGGCTGCTGGTTCGGTCACTGATTCCCGCAGCGATTCCCGGCCAAAATATGGAGGACGTGGTTTCGGCCCGCGCCGACTACAGCCGTCTCGACGATGCCAAGGCCTCGGTCCGGATTCGCTTGAACTCGACCGTCGTGCAAGTCCGCCACAATGGCGCGGCAAATTCGGCGAAGGATGTAACCGTTTCGTACATGCGCGGCGGAAAGCTACAAAGCGTGCAGGCGAGCGCCTGTGTTCTGGCCTGCTACAACATGATGATTCCGTATCTGTGTCCCGAGCTCCCCCAAAAACAGCAAGACGCGCTTCACTACCTCGTCAAGGTTCCGCTCGTCTACACCCACGTTGCGATCCGCAGCTGGACTGCTTTTCAGAGTCTGGGCATTCATCAGATCGTTGCGCCCGGCGGTTACCATACTTATACGGCGCTCGATTTTCCCGTCAGCCTGGGCCAGTATGAATTTCCCGCCAAGCCCGATGAACCCATGGTTCTGTTCATGCTGCGCACGCCCTGCAAACCGGGGCTGCCGCAGCGCGATCAATTTCGAGCGGGCAGGGCGGAACTCATGCGAACGCCGTTTTCGACTTTTGAGCGGAATGTCAGAGACCAACTGGCAAGAATGCTGGGCTCCGCGGGTTTCGATCCGGCGCGCGACGTTGAGGGCATCACTGTAAATCGATGGGCTCACGGCTATGCTTACAGCCCGAATTCTTTGTTCGATCCCGACTGGCCCGAAGGCGAACAACCATGGGTAGTGGGACGAAAGCCATTCGGCCGGATCACGATTGCGAACTCTGACGCCGGTGCCAGCGCCTATACGGATGTGGCGATCGATCAGGCGTATCGCGCAGTCGGAGAATTAGGGACTCGAAGCTGAATAGTAAGCGTCGGAGTAGCTCTACTTCTCCGGCGGTGGCTGCGGTGCTTTCTGCCCGCTACTGGCTTCGACCAGTTTCTGCACAGATGGCACGACCATTAGCAACAATTGCGCCTTCGGCTTCTGCGCTTCTTCCAATAAGGCGAATTGTTCCGTTGCCCATGCAGCGGGAGCGCGCTCTCCGCGATCCATGTAGTCCAGCGCCTGGAGGCCGGTTGTAGCCACGGCAGAAAGATCCTGAGACAGTGGAACGATCTCCTTTAACAGAAACGATTGGCTCTCAAGCAGCTGCAGATTACTCTGGTTGTCCCGCCAGCGGATCAGTAATGCTTTGACTTCTTGTTTGGCCTCGGAATCAGCGTGGCCGGCAATCAGCGCGTCGACCAGATTCCCGAATTGTCGAGCGGTCGTGCTCTCAGGACGAGCTGCGTCTATGACCCGATTCAATGGCGACAAGCTCGTGGCCTCGACAACGGCAAGCTCTTCGCGGTTGTAGTCCTTCACCGGTTCCACGACGTCTGTAAATGTGCGCAGAGCCGAAATGTCATTCGACCCCGCGATGCGGCGCAGCATCGGCCCGTAGCTGGAGTTGTGCGTGAGCCCGAGCCAATCCAGCCATCGGCTAACTTCAGCCAGGCGCCGATACATCGAATTGACGTCGGTCACATTCTGTTGCGACCACAGCCGCTCCGCGATGGCTGCGGTTCGAGGCCAGATGCGCGAATCAATATTTTCGGGCGACACATACTCCGACCACATGCAGGCCTCGCCGCCCAGGATGAGTTTCTTTTCGTCTGGACTCAGGTTTGCCGCCGCGTCGCTCATCGGATCAACCGCGTAATGCCTCGAAGCTGGCCACATCAGATCGACGTAATACCCAAAGGAAAGAATGTCGCGATATCCCTGCTTGGCTGCAGCCGCCAGCGAATCCTGCCCGCGCCACGATTGCACGACGATGTCTTTAGGCAAGTCCGGCCGCAGGATCTCATCCCACCCCACCATCGTTTTCCCGTGCTTGCTCACGATTTTCTGCACGCGGGTGTTGAAGTACGCTTGCAGATCTTGATTGGTCTTGAGCCCGTGAGCGTGCATGAACGCCTGAATGTTCGGATTCGCGTCCCATTGCTTCCCGTTGACCTCGTCGCCGCCAATATGGAAATACTGATCAGGAAAGAGCTGTGCCATCTCCCCGATGAAGGCGTCCAGAAACTTGTAGGTCCGCTCCTGTGTAGGATCCATGGCCGGATCGAAGACGCCCCATTTGCGTTCGATTTGATACGGCCCTGGTCCGCTGGCCAGTTCGGGATAGCCAACAAACCACGCTGTGCTGTGCCCTGGCATATCAAATTCCGGGACCACACGAATGCCACGGTCGTGCGCATAAGCGATCAGGTCGCGCACTTCATCTTGGGTGTAGTAGAGGCCGTCCGAGCCCATCTCTTGCAGCTTGGGGAATTTCTTGCTTTCAACGCGGAAACCCTGATTCTCCGAGAGGTGCCAGTGAAATACGTTCAGCTTGACCGCTGCCATGCCATCCAGATTGCGCTTCAGAACATCGAGTGGAATGAAGTGGCGGCCCACGTCGATCATCAATCCGCGCCAGGGAAAGCGTGGCTGGTCCTGAATCGCAATTGCCGGTACGGCGAAGCCATCGGAAGTGGTTTGCACCAGCTGCTGAAAAGTCTCCAGCCCGCGCATGATTCCGAGCGTCGTCGCTGCATCGAGCTTCGCACCCGCAAGGCTAATCTCAAGCGAGTACGATTCATCCTCACCGAGTTCCTGTACGGCTTTACTTGCGTGTTCAGTGTGAACTACCAGCTTTGCCTTAGCTGCATCCGTCACCTTCATGTCCAACGGAGGCATGCCCGTCTGGCGGCGGAGATTATCCAGGAAGCGTTGAACCGCCCGTTGCAATTGCACATCGGAGGGACCGCTGATTCCAACCGTGAACGAAGCATCAATGACAAGCTGGCCAGTTTTAAGTTGCACCTGGGCCGGCATCGGCATGAGACTTGATGGCCGTGGCTCAGCGGCGGTGGAAGACACAAATACCGAACACAGGATCAGAATTACAAGAATAGCCCGCACAGAATGATCTCCTGGCTTTGCATGTGGAAGGGGCAGGATAGTGGAATCCCGAGCAGTCCGCAAATCACGAATAAGACCTGCTCGGAGAATTTTCCCTGAAGAAGGAAAGTTGATCGCTGGTAAGACTGAAAACCAATACTGCGAACTGCTCCTATCCTTTTCCCGCAGCCTGAGCGCAGTGGAGCAGATTTACATCCCAGATGAAAGGCTCTGACGAAAGGCTTTCGACACCGATTTCACCTTGTCTTCGGGTGCCTTGCTTGCCGACCCACACGACTCGAAACTGAGCCTGATCCTCATCATGCTGGAGGTGGAGGATCGCGCCGGCCCTGACTGGACGGATCATTCCCTGCAACACCGCTCCGCGATCGCTGATGTTTCTGACTTGAGCATGCTGCGTGAAGGGCATGGACTTGGCATCGACACCCCAGATGCGCACCGTCAGGAATGCGGCGACACGTCGATTGCGACGACGATCCATAGGACCCGTTTGAATTCGACTCCCTGAGAATGTACGGCATATTCATCATTATCGAAACTTACCGCGGTCACCCGAAAACGGGTACCGAAAGTCACCCACGGCTGGCCTAGGATGAAGATCGAGGCGGGGCTTTTGACAGAATCAATCCATGTCGGGCATCGAGCACGCGCCGGGGCCGCGCGGATCGCCGCAACTCCCGCACGCTCCCACCGAAGGGGACGCGCCTGCGGATCCTTTGGTCGACATGGCAAAAACCGAAAGTTGCTGTGCCAGTTTCTTGCTCTGGCATTTGGGGCATTCGGCTTTCTTGCTCCCGTAGACCAACGCTTCAAATGGATGATTGCATTCCTGGCAAACGTACTCGAAGATGGGCATGGACAACTCCTGACGGTTTTACAGACCTTATCCATTTAAAATCAAAGTGTGGGAACTACGCAAACGGTAGCGCAACAATTTGTGGCACGACGCGGATTGCATGGTGGACATCGCCAAACCTTGGCTAGTTTCTTTCTCCCACGGCGCCTCAGCGTCCCCCCAGCCGAAAAACGCTTGATCGAAGTTGAAGCCGGCGTTCAAGTGCTGTGCCACTGCCATTGGCAGACAGACCGGGAAAACGCGCTGACGGTGATTATTGTGCACGGCCTCGAGGGTTCGAGTGAATCCCAGTACATGCTCGGCATTGCGGCGAAGGGCATGGCCGCGGGCATGAACGTGGTGCGCATGAACCAGCGCAATTGCGGCGGCACAGACGCGTTGTCACCTACTCTTTATCACTCGGGGCGGTCTCAGGATATCGCTGCTGTTGCTAAGAATCTGCAGCTCCAGGACCGGATTTCCCGATTCGCTCTCGCTGGATTCTCCATGGGCGGCAACCTGGTATTAAAGCTCGCAGGCGAATGGGGAAAGGGAGGGCCACCCCAGTTCCGCGCAGTTGCGGCGGTGTGTCCGTCCATGAACCTCGCTGCCTCAGCCGACGCCCTGCATATACCCGCCAATCGCCTCTACGAGTATTATTTTATGTGGCAACTTCGCCGTCGTCTAAGAGCGAAAACGCGTTTCTTTCCTCGAGTATTCGATACCTCGCGTATGCGGGGTGTGACCAGCCTTCGTGATTTCGACGACAAGGTCACGGCTCACTATTGCGGCTTTGAGGGCGCATCGGATTATTACGAACGCTCGGCCGCCGCCAACGTCGTCGACCGCATCGCCGTGCCGACGTTGATCCTGCACGCGGCCAACGATCCTTTCATCCGCATTCTTCCGGAAACGCGGCGGAAGATTCTTTCCAACCCTCATATCACTTTTGTCGAAACTGAGGACGGTGGCCATTGCTCGTTCCTCGCCCAACCTGATGGCGACGATGGCCGCTGGGCGGAGCGGCAGGTCGTGGAATTTCTACGTGCGTTCTGAGCACGTGGGGACAGCCGCCCTCGGCTGTCCGTCGAGCGCAAGCTCGACTTCTCTCCTATACAATCACCTTCTCGAATGAAACCGGGCGTGAAAATCGCATTAGCGGCAGCTCTAATCCTTGCGCTGGCGTTTCTTCTTCACGCCGAGCCCGTATCACAACTGAAGCCCACAAATTACGTCAACGACTTTGCTGGCGTTCTCAACCCGAACACCGTCGCGCAACTCAATAGCATCTGCCAGCAAATCGACGAGAAGGCACACGCGCAAATTGCCGCCGTCACCATCAAGTCGCTGGACGGATCTGATATCGAAAGTTATGCGGTCGCCCTGTTCAAGCAATGGGGCATCGGCAGCAAAGCTACCGACCACGGTGCGCTCATCCTGCTGGCCACACAGGATCGCCGCTACCGAATTGAAGTTGGCTACGGGCTTGAACCGATTTTGCCCGATGGCAAAGTCGGTGGCTTCGGACGCGAAGCGCTTCCGCTGCTCAAGCAAAATGATTATGACGGCGCCGTGGCGCTCTTGACTATGCGGGTTGCGGATGTGATCGCGCAGGACGCCGGCATTCAGTTGACCGGCTCGCGTCCCGTCGCGCCGGCGGAGAGGGAAGAACCGAACAAAGGAATGTCTGTTGTTGGAATCATCGTTCTCGTTGTTGTTTTTCTGATTTTGGTGTCCACACCTTTTGGGCGGTTGCTCCTCTTCAGCATGTTATTAGGGGGTCGCGGCGGCGGTGGTGGTGGAGGTTTTGGCGGCGGGGGCGGCGGGTTCGGAGGCTTTGGTGGTGGCAGTTCGGGCGGTGGCGGAGCAAGTGGAAGCTGGTAGGTTGAAGCAAAAGGGGCACTATGGTTGCGGAAAAACAGATTAACGAATTCATCAGCCGGTTGCGTGCGGCGTCAGGAG
>Ga0209415_10007783_pt1 | contig 18648 bp, 13 predicted proteins | sample PeaSoiSIISIP2007_FD_187696 | JGI IMG/M metagenome (GOLD analysis project Ga0209415, IMG submission 187696) | Peat soil microbial communities from Weissenstadt, Germany - SII-SIP-2007 (SPAdes) (version 2) | ecosystem: Environmental > Terrestrial > Soil > Wetlands > Peat | place: Germany...
AGGGGCCTGGCGCAAGTCTCGATGAACCTGACCGATTTCGAGCAGACTCCCATCCACCGCGTCTTCGAATACGTGAAGCGCGAAGCCGCGCGCTTCGGCGTCATACCCGTTTCCAGCGAAATCGTAGGCTTGATTCCAAAAAAGGCGCTGGAACAGGCCGCGGAATGGTTTCTGCAAGTAGAACATTTCGATTCCTCGCTGATTCTCGAAAACCGCCTGACCGCGGTCATGGGCGGCAAGATGGCCGTCGGCGGACTGCGCGCCGGAGTCGAGCCCTTCATCGAACAATTAGCCGCTCCGACTGCCACTCCCGGAGGAGGCAGCGCCGCCGCCGCCACCGGAGCCATGGCCGCCGGACTGGCAGGCATGGTCGCATCCATGTCGCGCGGCAAGAAAGCGTATCTGCAGCACGAAAGCCAGCTCAGCGAAGCCATCGCAAGACTCAGCCAGCTTCGCGAGGAATTGAAAGCTGCGATCGACGCCGACGCTGAGTCCTACAACGTCGTCATGAAGGCCTACAAGTCGGCGAAGGAAAGATCCGATGGCGACGCCGCGATCAGCGCCGCGCTCAAGCAGGCGACCAGCGTCCCTCTGGGCGTCGCCGAAAAAGCAGTCGAGGTGTCGCAGATTGCCGCTAAGCTGAAGCCGATGACCAACCCAAATATGAAGTCTGATCTGACGACGGCAATCGCCCTGGCAAAAGCCGCTCTCGAAGGTGCGCTCGCCAATGTCGAGATCAACCTCGATTCGCTGAAGGACGAGGCGTTTGTGGCCGACACACGGAAGCGTGCAGCGGCGCTGAAAGGCTAGACGATGGTTAGAAAACTGAGTGTCGCGCTGATTGTGGCCGTGGGGCTCGCCGCCATCGGCAGTCTGTTTGTTAACCGGCCTCGATACCATCGTCAGAATCTCAAGTCCTGCTTCGACGATGCCGGAGGGCTTCACGCGGGAGCTTCGGTGCGGATAGCTGGAGTAGATGTGGGAACTGTCGGTACCGTTCGAGTCAATCCGCAAGACAAGAATTGTCCAGCACAGGTTGAAATGCTTTTGGCTACGACCTATGAGATCAAGATTCCAAAGGATTCGATCGCAGGAATCGAGACAGCAGGAATACTCGGCGCACCCTATGTGAGCATCGACACGACGCAAGCATCCGGTGCGCCCATCGAGAACTACGGCTACCTGAAAAGTAAACCCAGCGCCAACACCATGTCCTTAAGAGACCAGCTCAAGGCGGCAGACGTGTTGCTCCGTTTAGTTGATCAAGCTATAAAAGAGAGGGAGAAAGAAGTGCCGAAGGACAGTAGCCCTCCTGCGCACCCGTCAAGTCGCTAGCCGTTCCCTCACTGTTTGTGCCCGAACCGTATGTTTCTCCCGCAAACTTCCCCGCGTGGAGCGTTCCAACACCAGCCGTGAAGAAACACTTTAGTTACCGTTCTGCCGCGCGATTAGGGACTAAAATAGCTTCACAACGGTTTAGAGATCGCCAAAGATCGCCAACTCCGGGTTTGCAGCTCGCATCTAAACACTGCAGACCCCATATTAGGGATTTCGTTTTCGAGGAACTTCTATGAAGAATTTGTGTCTTGCGGCTGTGCTTCTGTGCGCGACGTTTGGTTATGCCATGCCGATGGCGTCGTCGGCACGCTCCATGGTGCCTGCTGAAATTCAGCAGCTGATCGGCGTCGACTACCGGGCGCTCAAGGATTCCCCCACCGCCCAGGCCCTGAAAGCGCAGGTCCTGCCCGAGAACTTGAAGGAGTTCGAAGTCGCGCTCAAGGGTATCGGCATCGACACCGATCGCGATCTCGACCAGCTCGATTTTGCCTCCTTCCGCACCGAGAAGAAGGGTATCCAAATCATCGGCGTGGCCCAGGGATCGTTTTCCGCCAAGGCCCTCATCAAGAAGATGAAAACCAAGAAGATCACCGGCACCAAATACGGCACCACCGTCGTTTATCCCATGGACGGCGGTTTCGTGATGACCTTCCTCGACGACAACACGCTGGCCTTCGGCACTTCCGAGTCCTTGCACAGCGCCCTCAATACCCGCGACGGCAAGCGCCCCTCCATGGATTCGAATTCCGTGATGACCGACCAGATGTCGGCCGTCGACAGTTCCCCCATGTGGAGCATCCTCGACCAGCAGGGAACCCAGGCCGTAATGTTTTCCGCTATGGGCGATGCTTCCAAAGTCGGCGACTACGAGACCATCAAAAAACGCATTCTGGCTTCGCGCTACACCATGAACTTCCAGAGCGGAGTGAATTTCGATTTCAGCGTGCTGACCGCCGATTCGATGACCGCGGCCACCCTTTCCACCGTCCTCAAGGGCGTCATGCTGTACAAGAAGCTCAACGCCAGTCCGGTCGAGAAGACAGCCATCGACTCGACCACCATCGATTCCGACAGCGCGAATCTGCAGGTGCATTTCAAAAGCGACGACCAGAAGTTCCAGGCCCTGATGCACTCGCCCCTGTTCGCCGCGGTTTCGCGCTAATCGTGTCGCAGTAATCGCTCCAGACTCAGCAGCGCCTGAAAAAACAAAAGTCCCGGATGTCATCACGGGACTTTTTTCGCTCTGCGTTTCGGTAAAGTCTCATCGCGCCGGACGGCCGGTTCCGGGCATCGGTTATGTACTGAAGAAGTACATGAAACCAGCGCCGACTTTCTTTCTGTCGGGACGGTCCATTCCTGCCTGGATTACTGGCCTTACCTCGGCAATCTATAACGAGGTCTCGCAATCTTTCTGCGCCGGTGGTAGTGTCGCACCCAGCTTGGCCTGTCCGGTTACGCGATTGCCAAGGTCGCGAAGTCGAACGCCGTTCTTGAGGTTGAACTCCATCTCTTCGAGAGTGATCCCCTTCGTCTCGGGCACAAACAGAGCGACGAACGCGACCGCGAGCGCGCAGAAGACTGCGAACACATAGAAGATCGACGCGTTCCCATGCGCTTGCATAAAGGAGAGAGCGTTCGCCATTACGAGACCGGCGAAGGTCCAGTTGACCATGGTCGTGATCGTCATCCCGATTTCGCGGCCCTCGATCGGGAAGATTTCGGAACACACGAGCCAGACGACCGGCCCCCAAGAGACCGCAAAGCCAAAGATGTAGAGGATCGCCGATCCGAGCAGCACTGCCTTCGGCGTGCCACCAATCATTGCGGGGTTGGAAACGGAGCCAATCGCCTGGAAAGCGACCCCTGCCGCGATCATGGTGACGAGCATGGTTACCGCGCCCACGTAGAGGAGCTTCTTGCGTCCCCACTTCTCGACCAGGTGGATCGCTGGGAAGGTGAAGAGCATGTTCACCGTCGGAACCGTCATCGCCGCGAGCAATCCCTTCATGCCCGCGTAACCGAAAATCGTTGGGGAGTAGTAGATCATCATGTTGATGCCAACGAGTTGCTGGAAAACCTGCAAAAGCACGCCCACCATCAGCACCTTGATAAAGTAGCCGCGCATGACGATCGCGACACCCGCGCCCTGCCGTCCGTGCAGAGCCTGCTCGATCTCCTCGATCTCGACGTCGATCTCGTGCTGTGTATTCAGCGTGCGGCGCAGGACGACGATCGCCTCCTCCCTCCGCCCCTTAAGCATCAGCCAGCGCGGGCTCTCGGGGAGAATGAAGCCGCCCAGGAACATCAGTGCCGCGAACAACGTGATCGTCAGGAACATGAGCGGCAGAGAGGTGCCCGGGTTCATGAAGGCCCGGGCGATGAAGACGTTGGTCAGCGAGATCAGGAATATGCCAATGGTGATCATCAACTGGAAGAGCGTACCCATCGAGCCACGGATGGATGCTGGCGCCGTTTCGGACAAGAAAAGGGGAACGACGAAGGATGCGACCCCGACCCCGAAGCCGAGGGCAAAGCGGCAGGCGGAGAGCACCGGCAGCGGCGGAAGTAGCGCCGAAAGCGCTGAGGCCGCGGTGAAGATGAAGCCGGCGAAGAGGAGACTGCGCTTGCGCCCGAGGAAGCGCGCGAACAGGCCAGAGAGCAGCGCCCCGGCGATGCCGCCGGTCGCCAGGATGGACGAGTAGTGCTCTCCGCCTTGGACGCCCAAGTGATAGTGCCGCTGGATCGTTTCGAGCGAGTTCGCGATAAATCCCTGGTCGAGGCCGAACAGCAGCCCGCCCAGTGCGGCCACCGAGCAAATCACGTAGACGATTGTCTTGTAGCCGCCGGACTGCGCTCCGACCAGCCCCGCTTGAGCCATTCCCACCTCCACCCCTGTTCTCTCAACTGAGATCGTCAAAAAGAGCGTACTTTATTTGTCATTCAAATAGTAGTTTCCATTTAGCGTACCAAGGCCCGGTTCCATGGTCGACATCAGATTCATACGCTGCTCGTGCCCGGTGGCGCAGCAGCCGCGCGCTCGGCAAACACAACGCTTGGTTCGGGTCGGAATTAGTCCCCACGGCCGTCACCCGTCGGCCCGAACATCGGTCCAAAAGATGCGTTCACCTGCGGATTCAGTTGCCACGTTCGATGAGGCGCTCGCGGCGCAACCGCAAGCACCGGGGTTTCTGGGCGCCCCCCGGACACGATTGCGAAAGTGCCCGGCTTTAGTACCAGCTTCTCGGTAGCCCCAACCTCACCGTAACAGAATTGCGGCACCAGTTGTTGGAGTTTGGCGAGGATGGAAGTTCGCTGGCCGAGCGACATGGCTACATAGAGTTCGTCCAGCCCACGTTTCAACGCTGGCCAGGCCAGCTTGACACTTTCCGTACAGGCGATCTTCGCGCAGGCGCTGGGCAGCACCCGCTCGTCGGGATAAAAAAGCTCTTCGAAGAGTTTTTCTCCCGGGCGCAGTCCGATGAACTCGAACTCCTGGTGAAGTTTGCCCGAGAGACGCGCCAGAGTTTTCGCCATGTCCGTAACCCGGACCGGCTCCCCCATGTCGAGCACCAGGATGTCGCCGCTCCGGCCGATCGCGAACGCCTGCAACACCAGGCTGACCGCTTCCGAAATCGTCATGAAGAAGCGGGTGATCTCCGGGTGCGTAATGGTGATGGGCTGGTTTTGACGGATCTGTTCCTGGAAGAGCGGAATCACGCTGCCATTCGATCCGAGAACGTTGCCAAAGCGCACCGAGACGCAACGCAGCCGCTCCCCGGGCCAGGCCGCGAGAATCAATTCTCCCACCCGCTTGGTGCAGCCCATGACGTTGGTCGGATTCACCGCCTTGTCCGACGAAATCATCACGAAGGTGCCGCAATTCGAATTCTGGGCCACGTTCAACAACGCCACCAGGCCGAAAATGTTATTGCCGACCGCCTCTTCCACGTTGTCTTCCATCACGGGCACGTGCTTGTAGGCGCCGGCATGGAAGACGATCTCGACCCCGTAGGTCAGGAATACTTTGCGCATGCGCTCCGGGTTGCTGAAGTCGGCGACACAGAATGCCTTGCGCCCGCCTCCCTCGCCCACGTCCTCGCCTTGGGCAAGCTGGCGCTGCAAGTTGAAAATCCCGGTTTCATTCCGGTCAAGGCACAATAGCAGCCTCGGTTTGTAGGTCCAGATCTGCCGGCTTAGCTCGGAGCCGATCGATCCCGCGGCGCCCGTCACCATAACCACGCGGCCCCGAATCTGCTCGCCGACTGCTTCCAGATCGAGGTCGACCGGGATTCGGCCCAGCAGGTCGGTGAGCGAAACCTCCCGCACCTGCTGCAGGGTGACTCGACCGGCGATCAGTTCCGCCATTTCCGGGACCGTACGGAAGGCGACGCCCGCCTCTTTACAAAGAGCGACGAAGCGGCGCATCTGGGCTTGGGTTGCCGACGGAATCGCAATCAGAATTTCGTCGATTCTTTGCTGGCGCACTACGTGGGCCAGCGCCGCGACCGGTCCGAGCACCGGCACGCCCAGGACCCGCAGCCCCTTCTTGAGCGGATTGTCATCCACACACCCGATGACCCGATAACCAGTCCCTACTTCCTGGGTCTCGCGAATGATCATCTGCGCGGCATGCCCGGCGCCCACAAGGACCATGCGCTTGGTGGCGGAATCTGTCCGCACCGTTTCCGCCAGCAAGCGCGAGAACACGCGCACGCCGCTCAACAGCGTAAAAGTGAGCAATGCCTCCAAAGCATAAATCGACAGCGGAAAGGCTTGCAGTCCCAACCCATAGCGCACGATAAAGAAAAAGGCGAACGAGCCGGTCAGGATGGCTTTCCCCACATCTACCGCATCGCTGATCCCCGTATGCCGCCACCAGCCATGCATGAGATTAAAAAAGGGCATGACCGCGAGGCGGACCACAACGAGTATGGGGGCCGCGGCCCAGAGCAGGATCGAGTCCGGCAGCCGGAACTCGAAGCGCAGCAGCCAGGCGCCGATCAGGGAGCATAGAATGAGGCCTGCTTGCGATACCAGCACCACGATAGACCGGCAGCGCAGCAGCGCGGAAGACTTCTGATGAATTGTTCCCATAGTACGGCGAGGTCACTTCCTTGGTAACCGACAGTTATCTGGTTGATCGGCTGCGGTGGGCAGTTCCTTGAGGCTGAGGAGGATTTGACTGATGGACTCCAAGCCGTCAAGGCTGCAGCGATTTCTAGCGGGCGCCGCCCGTGGGTCAGTCAGCGTGCAAGTGCCGCGGGAGATTGGAAGACATTACGAATGGAGGCGCTAGTGCTGCACGCCGTCCGCCTTGAACACTCTCCAGAGGGTTCGGGCTAAGATCTTCAGGTCCAGCGAAAAGGACTGCGCCGTCATGTACTCAGCGTCGTAGCGAACCTTGTGGGGAATCTCCAACCTGTCGCGGCCATTGACTTGCGCCCAGCCGGTAATTCCGGGGACCAGTCGATGCACGCCATAAAGGGTCCGCAGCGCAACCAGATCGCCCTGATTGAAGAGCGCCGGCCGGGGTCCCACCAGGCTCAGATCGCCTCTCCACACGCTCGCCAGTTGCGGCAATTCGTCCAGGCTGGTCTTGCGCAACAGGGCTCCGATCGGGGTCAGATAGCGCCCCGGGCGCCGCAACAAGTGCGTCGCCACCTGCGGTGTGTCGACCCGCATGGTCCTGAACTTGGGCATGAGAAAAACCCGGTTGTCTTTTCCCACTCGTTTCGACCAATGCAACGCGGGTCCGGCCGACGTCAAGCGCACGGCGGCCCATACCAGTAACAACAACGGACTGGACAGGATCAGAAACATTCCCCCCAGGACCAGATCCGTGCCGCGCTTCCAGGCCGGTAACCGGTGCGCCGAAAGACCCAAGGCTGTCGTGGCCATAGTGAACGATAAAAGGGAACGATGAAGGTGAGCGATGAAAGTGAGCTGTGAAAGTGAGTGCTGCAGCTGAGTTACGAAGCCGAGGCCCGTGCTTTTGGAGGCGCGCCCGGCCCCTTGATCACGCGCTTGTCGGGGCTGAGCAAGTGTTCCATGCGCTTGAATCGAGCGCGCGCCTTTACCGCCAGACGAACCAGAAGTTTGCTGGCGCGGCTTTTGCCAAAGTAGTCGTAAGCCTCATTGAATTCGATCAACGCCTCGTGCAATTCGCGCAGCGAGCTTTTGGGGGTCTGGTTGACGCTTTGACTTCCAAAGTGCACGATCTCCGCGCAGGGCGTGTAATGCACCGTGTACCCTTTTTGTTTCAGCATGAAGTTGTAGGCCAGGTCGGAGACAAAGAGCCGGAAACGTTCATCCAGCATGCCCGCCTTCTCCCAGGTAGACCGCCGAATGACATAGGCGGTCGTACCAATGCTGTCCACCGCCTGCGCTCTTGAATAGTCAAAGCCAGTGGCATAGTAACGGTCCGTGAGCCGGCTCCCGGGAAACAGTTTGTGCCAGTTGAGGGCTTGCAGCGCCAGCGTGCCGGGTCCGGAAAAATGACGGATGCAATGCTGCACCGAACAGTCGGGATTCAGCAACTTCGGACCGCAGGCCGCCACCTGCGGATTCTCGTCCATGTACTGGACGAGGCCGGCAAAAGCATTGCTGATCAGCAAGGTATCGCTGTTTAAATGGCAGGCGTAACGTGCCCGCGACCGGCGCATCCCGAGGTTCGTGTTTCTGACATAGCCCTGGTTCGTCCGGTTCCGGACCAGAATGACTTCGGGGAAAACGCCGGCGACCATGTCGGCGCTGCCGTCTTCGGAACAGTCATCGACGCAGATCACTTCAAACCTGACGCCCCGCGTGTGTTCGTAAATTGAGGAAATACAATTCTCCAGCAAACGCCGCGTGTTGTAGCTCGGAATGATGACGGTTAGATCGAGTAGCGGTTCCATCGTTTCTCCTGAATTTGTCGGGATGCCCGGCCACTCCGCTGAGGTGCCTGGTTCACGCTTCCTTGGATGGGAACTTGCACAGGAGTTTTCGAACATCTCCGTTGTTTGCGCATCACAGACTCCGGCCGGGTGCGGGGAGCATACTCGTGCCCTGCCTGGGGACACTTTGATGGTTTTCTTGCCGAGAGTGCGTTCCGCCATCCGGTATCTCAGCTGGAGCGATCCGGTCTACAAATGGAAGCTGTCCCGCGCGACTTGCCCCTCGTGCGGCGCCCGTCTCTTTATCTCCTTGAAGCCGAGCGATTTCTTGACGCGCTGCTTGTCTTGCCGAGCCAACGCCGTGAACCTCGCCCTCATTCCCGTCATCGAAAGCGACTTCGGCCCGTCCGCCCGCGTCGCCCATGCTTATGAACTGTCAACTTTCGGCGCCACCCACGACTATCTGCACCAGCGCTTTGAGCAAGTCACGGTCAGCGAGTACATGCCGGGTGAAGTGAAGGGCGCGGTCTTCAATGGGGTGCTGAACCAGGACGTTCAGGACCTCACTTTCGCGGATGATTCCTTTGACCTGATTACGTCGAATCAGGTCATGGAGCATGTGCCGGACGACATTCAGGGGTTTCGAGAGTGCTGGAGGACGCTCAAACCGCGGGGCAGGTTGATCTTTACCGTGCCCCTGTACGACACTCCCCATACCATCAGGATGGCCGAGGTGACCCCGGATGGAATACGCCTTCTGCAGGAACCGGAATACCATGACAGCCGCTTGGGCGGCCCCAGGTCGGCATTGACGTTCTGGCGGCACTCCTGCCACGATATTTGTGACCGGTTAAGGGCGGCCGGATTTCAGACGGCGAAACTGGTGGATGTGATGATTGCACCCTCGCAGCGATTCCCGACTCGAGTCGTGCATGCTGCTAAGGATTAGAGATCTCCGGCTTTGCCTGCGCTCGCTTGACGGCCGGCGGTCCGGACGCTGCCCGCGCGCGCAACCACACCCTAAGCACGCGAACCGGATATTTCGCGGTCTCCACCGATATGCCCACCAGGTACTGAACCACGCTAATATTGCTCCCCTTCATCAGGCTCTTTAAGGCCAGCATTCTCGACCCATGCATGGCCGGTACATCCTGGCTCAGGCCCGACATACCAATTGCGCGCTTGAATCCCCCACCCAGGACACGTCCAATGTGTGCACCCCGGGATCGACGCCTCGAGAGCAACTCTACCCAGCACTTCCAGTCCTCGTTTCTGCGAAACGACGCATCAAAGGGACCCATCTTCTGGCGCACCACCATCACCGTCGGTGCGGCATAATTCCGGAACAGAAAACTCCAGGAGGAAAGCGCAGACAGAGACGGAGAGAGCGGCGAGTTGTCATGACCATCTTCTCGATCGTCACGAAGGTGGCTGATATCGTCGATGTAGCCGTGCGTCGAAAAATCAAGATTGTGGTCGGTCATCAGACCGTACTGGATCGAGATCTTGTCCGCATACCACACGTCGTCGGAATCCAGAAACGCCAGGTAACGGCTGCGGGCGGCCGAGACGCCGGCATTTCTCGCGGTGGCCGGCCCCTGGTTCGTGTCCAGATGAAGGCAACGAATCGGGATGCTGTCAGGGCAGGAAGCCGCGATTGCCGCGCACTGTCCCCAATCGTCGCTGCCGTCATCCACGAGGATGATTTCCCGGGGAAGCAAGGACTGCCCAAATACCGAGTCTAACGCCCGTTTCAGCGTGGAAGAGGAGTTATAGGTTGGTAGGATGACGCTCACATCGCAACTCATTCTGTCTCCCCAAGAAAATGATAGGGACTCATGCGGATCGCTGTCTCAACGAATAAGAATTGCTCACGAGCACAGCAGAACGTCCATCGGAGCTTCGGCGGCCGGAGCCAGCTCTTTCGCCATCTTTCCAACCCAGCCGAGAGCCGCCAGGAATATGGCGTACGACAGGAGCGTGTTCACCGCCGCTCCCCGGGCGCCGTAACTCGGGATGAAAAACAAGTTCAAGACGATGTTGCTGCCCGCGCCGATCATGGTGCAAAGCAGGACCCTCTTCTCCATGCCCCAGGCGATGAAAGCGTTGCTCAAGTAAGAGGTCATGAAATCCAGCGGTATCGACCAGGCCAGCAAGAGCAGCAGCGGGCCTGCCGCCAGGAACTGATGTCCAAACACAACCAGCAGCACCATCCGGCGGGAGATTGAAATGGCGGCCGCGATCAGCATCCCCGCCCCCAGCAGTGGGGCCAGGATACGCGCCCTCAGCATTCGCGCCCGGTCTTCCACCCCGTGCCGCGCAAAGCGCGGATAAAGAACCTGGGTGAGCAGGTAGTAGGTGGACAGCACCTGGTTCAAGACACGATACGCGGCGCCATAGAGACCTACCTGTTCCGGACTCGACAGGACCCCCAGCATAAGAATGTCGATCGTGTTGAACGCCAGGTTGCACAGCCATGCCAGTCCCATGATGCGAGTGCGCCGCCACGCCAGCGCTTCGCGGATAGCTTCCAGCGTCCCGCCGTTTACCGGTTGCGGTCGTTGCCTTCTCCACCATGCCCAGAAGATCGCTCCCTGCAGCAGGAACCCGAACGCATTGCCGCCCACTGCCCACCCGAGGACGCGCTCGCCCTCGGGCTTGCCGAGCAGAATGAACGCCAGCAAACTGAGCGGAACGGCGGATCTCGCCAGACCCACCAGATACAATCGCTCCTGCCCCCACGCCGCCCAGTCCAGAGAAATGGCATACAGCGCGCCCACTGCCGAAAAGGCGAACAGAAAGACCTTCATTTCCACCGGAAGTTTTGCGCATGCCGAATAAACCAGCAGCCAGGGCAGGACCAGCCCGGCCACGGCCAGGCGCCGCCGCTGCACTTGATCGACAATGTAGCCGGCGGCTTGGGGATACATCGCCAGCAGACGCGCTCCCACATGCCGCAAACCGAAATCAATCAGCGGCTGCAGATATTGCGTCAAGCTCTGGGCCAGGGCATACACTCCCAGAATCACGATCCCGTAGCGGTGGCCGAGCAGCACCACGGTCGCAACACTGGACACGCGGCCTAAGACGTCGCCCGCCCCAAGGTGAAGCATATTCCTGAGCAGCGCGCGAAATGGGATCCTCATTGACGGATAATTGGGACGGTGACAATTGGGACGGTGACGAGTGGGACGTGCCCATCGGAACCATGGAACGGCGCGCCTAACGATTGGCGGACTCTTGGCCAAGCGGCGTGGCGCTGCGGCTTCGATTGGGCAAACCTAAATCGCGGGGACCGAAAATGTAGCCCACCAGTTGACCCGTCCCGCGCCGCGCGCACACAGACGCTCGGGCCAGGTCGCCCTGGCACAGCCTGATCGCGGCACCGCCAAAGGACCGGATAAGATCGCTGCCGACCTGGCGCAGCGGATAATGATGGATCCGCTGCACACAACCCTCGCTTAAGGCGTACGAGTAGGTCTTTCTCTTTTGATACTCGATGGAATACATCGCCGGGTGGTGGACCGTCAGCGAGGGTTCGTACCACATTTGGAATCCATTTTCGAGCGCGCGCAACACGTAATCTCTTTCCTCGCCCGCCTGATATTCGGAGGGTGCGCCGATGCCGAAGTTCTCATTGAAACCGCCCACCGCAATCGCGGCCGCCTGTCGCATGAATAGCGTCGCCGAGGATACGCATTTTGAGACGTCGGTCTTGCCACACACCCGTGCCGATGCCGGCGTTCTTGGTCCGGCAGGCGTGTTTTCCGCCGTCCGCAAGGCCACGCCCAGCAGCGCGAACCCGGAATGGGACTCGAACCAGGCCGCGACCTCGGCCAGCAAGTTCGCCGGATACCAACAGTCGTCGTCGGGAAAGGCAATAATGTCTCCCTTCGCGACCCGGAGGCCGGCGTTTCGAGCCCGGGACAGCCCGCGCTCCGACCGCAGGCGTTCGACCGCCAGGCTGGCATGACGGCGCAACCCGGGGACCAACCGGTCGTCGGGATTCTGGTCCACCACGATGATTTCAAAATCGCGGTAGCTTTGCTCCCCGAGACTCGAAAGCAACCGGTCAAGTTCCGCCACGCGGTTGATCGTCGCGACGATGAGTGAGATCATGGATGCTCTCCGAGTAGTTCCTGAATTGCCAGTTCTTGCCTTCGCCGCCTGCGCACGCGGTGGTCGAACGCATCGCCGCCTCGCCATAGAACGCCGCCGATGCGGCCGAGGACCTGGTAGAGATACCAGCCCGCCTGCAGCAGGAGCACTGAGATTGCCACACGCAAGGTCGTCGATACCCAGGCCAAAAGGTCGCCCCGAGCCATAAACAGCACGTCTGGAAGGATCAAGGCAACCAGGAAGAGTCCGAAACGATTCCTGGCCTGCAGATGCATTCGGTGAAGGAGAGCGCCCAATAGTCCGGAGACGATCAGGACTCCCCAGAGGCCGCCCAGCAAATAAGCTTCCGCCACATACGAGGACCCGCCGCCGTACCCAATTTGATAGGCCGCCGGATTCAGAAACATCGAAACATCGTCGGAGAAATGCTTTCCGGCAACGTATTTCATCTGATCGGCGGGAAAAAACGCCGCCTGCAATTCGCCGGCAAGATAGGGAACGACATAGGGAGCGAAACGCCATCGGTAGGCGACCGCGATTTCGGTGACATTGAGGGAGTTGCCCAGGCCGGCAATGAACTCGGAAGGTCCGGCCAGCGCCTCGGATTGATCATTCAGGATGCGAAACGAGCCGATCAAGGAGCCAGCCAGCACCAGTCCAGCCCCGAGCAGCCCCAGCGCATAAAGGCGGGCGCGCCGGCCGGACTTGATCTTGGCCACATACCAGAGCGAGAGAATCAGACCGAAAATCGCCCCGCGCGAGCCGAGCAGAAGGATCGGCGCGGTAATTGTGAAATAGACGGCGGTTGCCAGGCGCAGGAACTTCCTCCGCTCGTCCAGCACGAAGACGCCGACGAAAGCGGGCAGGCTGATGAGCGAGATGGCACGGATCGGCAGCGGGATGCTCGAAACCAGACCTCCACGGTCAAGAAAAAGCGCGAGATATCCGCCGTGCTCCCCGGCGTACTGGTAATAGCAATAGTTCTTGTACAGTTGCACGGGCACGCTTAACCAGAACAGCAAGTAGAGATAGGGCAAGAACCGGTCGAAGGGTCCGCCAGCGGGCGGGCAAGAGAAACGGTAGTTCCAGCGGCAAGGCGCATAAATGCAAATGGCGGAGAGGGCAAGCGAGAGCAGTACCAGGGCCGCCACCGGTCGGGACACGTCAAAGGGATAGGACGTCAGCAGAGTGATCCGGAAGATGTCGGGGGGGACGCCTCCGGCGCAATATGCCAGCAAACGGCCGGCTTGGAACAGGGTCAACATGCAGAGGAAGAAGAAACAAGGATGCCGTCCGCCATCGAACCGCTTCCAAGCCAGGCCGATCAGCGAAAGCAGCAATAGCAGGGTGACGACCGCGGCCCCATCCGCACTGAGCCAACCCATGAGGAAGCCGAGGGCGGCGGCCGCGACCACGGCAAGGTAGCCGAGCACCTCGAGAGCGGCGCCCAACGGGGAGGATGCAACCGGTCGGGCCGGAGTTGTTGTCGGATGGGCGTTCATGGCGTTGCCGGAAGTTGGCTGCTAGGAGTTTCGCGGAAAAACGGAAGTCTTTAACATTGCTACGCGAGCGGCGATCTCCTGGTTCGATCCCAGCCGGCGGAAGGCCTCGGCCGTCAGGACGTACACGACCGCGCCGAGGAACCCTAACAGGGTTGCAATCACGATGATCCAAGCTCGCGGCGGCCAGGATTTCCGGTCCGGCGCGACGGCCGGATCAAGGACCTGGATCACGGCGGCGGTCTTAGCCTCATCGAGCCGGGCGGCTTCATACTGTTTCGCCAGCAATTCAAAAAGGGTCTCGGCATACTTCACATCTCTCAATTTGCGGACGTACTGCAAGCCGGCTTCCGGAACGCTGCCTACCGGGACCTGGACGCTGCCCGTGACGCCGCCGGCGTCATCGCCCGCCCCACCTCCGGGCGTGCCGCTTTGCTTTTCGAGCCGGGCCAGTTGCTCACGCAGGCCGGAGAGTTGCTGCTCACGCAGCCTGACGTCGGGATTCTCCTCGGTTGAAAACAGCCGCATGGCATGCAATTCCACTTCTTTCGCGGCCATCAGCGCGCGCAGTTTCACCACCGACTCGATAATGGCTTTTGCCTGACCATCGAGTTGGATCAGGCCGGTCTTTCGCTCGGTCTGCTTTAACGCTTGTTCCGCGTCGGCCAGATTGTTCTTGGCCAGCTCCAACTGGCGTTCGAAAAATATACGCCGCTGCCCGGCTTCGGTTACGGCGAGGTCCTGCGTCAGCCGGCGCAATTCGTCCACGTAGGCGTTGGCGATTTGGGGCGCACGCGCCGGGTCTTTGTCCTCGACCGAGATGCTCACCAGACCCTCCTTGCCAAGTACGATGCTGCTGGCTTTTTCGAGGTCCTCGCGGGCGTCGGACATCTTCCGGTCCCGATAGACGCCGAGAAGATCGAAGCGCCGGATCAAGGCGTCTTCCGCGTTGCGGCTGCGCAGCATCCCCACATACAGGTCATTGGGATTCTTTAGCCCAAGATCTTTCTGCGCCAGGGCCGCCATCGGTCCCAGCCCTCCCAGTTGTCCGATCATCGATGCGGCCAGCGACGGGCTTTGCTGCGGTGGCAGGATGCTGATCGTGGCGCTGTAGCGGTTGGGCAATGCGAGCGCCGCCATTGTCGCCAGAACGGCGGCCGCGAAAGTCGTCCGCCAGAGAACCCCCTTGCGTCCCGACAGAACGATCAGCAAATCGAGCGCCTTGCACTCGCCCGGCTCGTCTGGGCCGGCACTCCCCTGCAGCCGCCAGGCTGGGGTCTGAAGGCCGGAAGCCCCACGGTCGAGAGTGTCATCGTCCATGGTGGCAGCGGCTGCGGTCTCCGAAGCGGTCGTCGTCATACTGATCATTGCCATGAAACTGAAATCGAACCGCTCATCGAACCACCCCGCGTTGCATCACGATCGGAATCACGCGGACCGAAGAAGCTCGTTGCATCCCGCTCACTGAATGACCCTGATCGCCGCCGCCCCCAGGGCAAATTGCGAGAAAACCTGGCTCCAATCGCGCAAGCCCTTGAGGAACGAGCCATGGGACAGGCGCTCCGGCACCACGATGGCATCGCCCGGCATCAGGCGAAGCGCGGCAAAGCCTCCGTTCCACAAGCCCTTCACCGACTGTTTGCTGATCACCGAGCCGTCGGCCCGAATGACAAACATTCGGGCCGTGTCCGCGTCGCGCGTGGGTCCGCCCGCCTGCTTCAAATAACCGTCCACCCGCGCCTCGCGCCGGTAGAGGAACGAGTTCTTGTTGTACACCGCACCCAGCATCTCCACCGTCGCCGGGCGATAGGGGACCACCATGCGGTCGCCGTCTTCGAGCGTGATTTCCGGCAGGTCGTTCGCTCCCCGGGAGTCCGGTCTCAGATCGAGGACCACGCGTCCCGTCGCTTTAACTTCGCGAAGTTTCTCGACCAGTTGCCGCTGCGCCTCCAGTTTCGCGCGGTTGTCGGCAATTTCGTCGGGATTGACTCCGGAGGGCGCGAGGGCATTGCGGGAAATGTCTTCCTCGAGTGTTTCAATCATCCGGTCGAGGCCCTTCTGCTGATCGGTGCGCACCGATTCACGCGTAAACTCAGCCCCGTACAGATAGGCGTTCGCGGTAAACCCGCCCACTCGCTCGACTAGGTGGCGGACGGTTTCGCCCGCCTCGGCCCGGTAGACCCCGGCAGCACGGAATTCCCCCTCCAGGCGCACGAACTTGCTCTGTCTTTCGAGCGGCACGGCGAGATCGTTCTGCGAAAAAATGGTGATGACGTCGCCCGGTTCGAGCGCCAGGTTGTTTTGCTCATCCCCCTGTAACACCAGTTTGCCCAGGTCGAAGGGAACCAGACGCGTGGTAAGGTCCTGCAGGTTCAGCCGCTGAATCACCGCATAGTCCCAGTTGATCTCCGGAGCATCGCGCGCGATCTGTTTTCGCAGTTCTGCCGCCGTCGTCCCGGTCTCGGTCTTGGGCGGCGTCGGCGGACGGTCAAACCGGGACTCGCCTCTCCCGCCGCCCGCCTTGCCGCCTCCCTCTGCGATGTTCGCAGCCCCGTTGGTGGCGCGCCAATAGTCGCGCGTGACCAGCGCGTCCTGGTTGGGGATGACATCCCGCAGATGCATGCCGCTATGCCATTCCGTGCGTCCGGGATGAGCGACATTTCCCCGCAGCGTCACCGCGTTTTGAAAGCGCGGAGAAAGCGAGAAGATGCGGACCACGTCCCCATCCTGCAATACGCGCTCCAAACCCGGCCCGTCGAGAGGAAATTCCTCGACCCGGCGAATGCTGTGGTTTTCGATGCGTTCCACCACCGCTTTTTGTCCATCCGCCGTCGTCCCCAGGCCTCCCGCCATCTCGATTGCGCTCGCCAGATTTGTACCTCCCCGCCGTTCCCCCTCCCGCAGTTCATAGATCGCCGGCGCATTCACGCTGCCCGCGATCGCAATGGAAGGTCCGGCGGGCGGAATGTAGATGACATCGCCCTGCAACAGCCTGGCGTCCTTCGACTTGTCGCCCTGCAGGAGCAGGTCATAGAAGTCGAATTCCGTGACTACGCGGTTGTTTCGTTTGAGTTCGATGCGCCGCATGGACCCGCTACTCGACGGCCCGCCCGAAGCGAACAGAGCGTTTACCAGCGTCGACAGGGAACTGACCGTGTAAGCTCCGGGACGCCGGGCCTGGCCGACGACAAACACCTGAATGGATCGCAGCTGTCCCATGCTGACGGTCAAATCGAAATTGCGGAACACCCGCCCGATCGCGGTCCGGAAATACTCCGGCAGTTGCTGGTACCGCAATCCGGACACCGACAACGTTCCGGCCTTGGGCAGGAAGACCTGGCCGCTGCGGTCGACCACCAGCCTCGCATCCAGATCGATCTGTCCCCAGGCGCGGATCAGGATCTCGTCTCCCGGCCCGATCAGGTAATCGTCGGTAACGGGAACGCGGTCGGCGGGAGCGAAGGTGGTGGGGACGCTGTCGAAAAGACTGTGTCCATAGATTGGCAATCGGCGGCCGATCGAACTGGCCACAAATTCTTGAAATTCGGTGGGTGTCGGTTCCGGCATCGCGTCCGTATTCGAAGGGACACCCCGCTTCGGGCGCCGCCCTGCTTCCGGGTTCCGGTTTTGCCCCGCATTAATATTGATATTGTCGATACTCTTATCGTCGTTCTGGTCCCCGCGGTTGGGCCAGGTGGCGTTCGGAGGCGAGTCCTTGAAAAGCGGCGTTTGCGGCGTTGGATCCCCCCCTTGCCCGGTATTGGGGTCGGCGTTGCCTTCGGCGGCGCGAGGGGTTGCAGGACACCCGTTCTCCCCACATTGCGGATCGTCGGCGGCCGGCGTCCGCAGCGTCGTTTGAGCCGGTCCGCGACCGGACAATGCCAGCAGAACCAGCAACGCGGCACCGATCCAGCGCCGTGCCTGACTGGCCGGCGCGGACCATTCACCTCGGCGCCTGCATTCCTCCGGGAGCCTTTTTTCCGAGAGCATTCCTTCTGACCCCGATATCGTGCGGATGATTGCTCTTAAGTTCACAAGTTCACTGGAAGTTCAGCGCCTTGCGCCACGCCGGATGGTAGGTAAACTCAATCGAGGCCACCGTGTCCGGACCGGCGAGCGGCGATAGCACCGGGAAGTTCCACCGTTCGTACTGCAGAAATGTCGTAATCTCCATTTCCGCGTGAAGTTGAAATGTTGCTCGCACGGAGAAATCCTGAATGTCGCCGCCCGCCGGTATGAAATCGCGGTCGACATGGGCCTTGCGGTACCCCGCTTGTATCGAGTTGCGCGGCGACAGCCAATAGGTGCTCCAGAGCTGAAGGCCGTGGCCCTCCCGCCCCACCCAGGAACCAACCAGATGCCCGTCGTTGGTGTAGCAGTCGCGGTAGCCGGCATCGTAGTAGAAGAATTTGCCGCCAGAGTTGGACACCTTCGGAGAGTCCGACCACGCCACCTCGACGCGGAAATCAAGTTTCGAGATGCGGGGAATCTGCGGCAGATAAACACCCGGGTTCATGAGCGAGCGTCCCGGAGCGCTCAGCGGCGAAGGGTCGTCGTCGGTCATGCCGTCGTTGTAGAGAACCACCCATTTCCGCAGGCCGGGGATGCGATAGCTGAAATCGAAACCGCCGCGCCGGTCGCCCACGTAGGCCGGGGTGCCGGGTATCGAATTGTTGTTGTTCCCGACGCTGACCAAGCCACTCCAGAACTTGCCGAGGGTCACCGGACGGAACGTGATGATGCGCGAGAAGCCGAATTCCAGGTTGGGCGTCGGCTTGAAACTTAGCTTCTGGCCATCAATCGCTGGAAGTGGCGGG
>Ga0209415_10007784_pt1 | contig 18648 bp, 21 predicted proteins | sample PeaSoiSIISIP2007_FD_187696 | JGI IMG/M metagenome (GOLD analysis project Ga0209415, IMG submission 187696) | Peat soil microbial communities from Weissenstadt, Germany - SII-SIP-2007 (SPAdes) (version 2) | ecosystem: Environmental > Terrestrial > Soil > Wetlands > Peat | place: Germany...
AACCATCCCGTCGCCTTCGCGGTCGCCGTAGGCGCGGCGGGTCTTCGCGGGGAGGGTGGGGTGCACGCTGATCTAGTAGCACGTGGCGCCGCTCACCCTTCGAGTCTGGCGAGCAGCGGATTCACGTAGTCCGGCGCGCGCGCCACGACGCCCGCGTACCCTTTGCCGCCGGTGCGCTCGCGCTTGACGTCGGCGAAGGCGCCGCGCCCGATGGCGTCCCAGATCGTATCGCGCTGGACCTCCTCGAGCAGGCGGAGGGCCTCGTCGAGGACGTGGATGGCGCGGTGGGCGATGATCCCGTCGGGCTTGAAGTCGATCTCGTCGCCGAGGTGGCGGCACGCGCCGAAGACGTACCGCGTCGCCTTCAGCGCGAGGTACCGGTCCATGAGCAGCGGATTGTGGATTGCCTCGCTGAACATACCGAGCAGCTCGATGCTCTGCTTCGTCGTGACCCCCACGAGATCGAACATCGCGTCGTGCACGTGCGCGAAGAAGATGTCGCCGGTCTTGTGCTTGGTGGGTGGCATCCACTTGATCGGGTGGCGATCGAAGATCTGGCGCACGAGCTGAGCCTGCGCGATCTCGAGCAGCAGCGAGTCCTCGAGCCACGGGTCGATCTCGTAGGCATGCCCGAGGCCCATCTGCTCCTCCTTCAGCCCCGCGCGGAGGGCAAACGCCTCGTTGATGAACTGGCTGGCGAGGACGGTGTGCGCCTTCTCCACGGCGTCCGCCGTCGTGAGGTAGTTGTCCTCGCCGGTATTGATGACGATGCCGGAGCGTGCGATGAGCCGACGCGATACGTACTGGTCGACGAAGGTGCGGCACATGTTGATGTCGCGGAAGAGGATCCCGTACATCGCGTCGTTGAGGAGCATGTCCAGGCGCTCCACGGCGCCCATCCAGGCGATCTCCGCCATGCACAGGCCGGACGAGTAGTTCGTCTGCATCACGTAGCGGCCGCGGGTCTCGCTCGCCTCGTCGAGGGCTCGGCGGATGATGGCGAAGTTCTCCTGCGTCGCGAAGGTGCCACCGTATCCCTCGGTCGTGGCCCCCTGCGGGACGTAGTCGAGAAGCGACTGCGCCGTCGCCCGGATGACGGCCACGATGTCCGCCCCGGCGTGCGCGGCGGCCCTTGCCTGCACGGCGTCGTCGTAGATGTTCCCGGTCGCCACGATGACGTACTTCAGCGGGGTGGGGCCCGGCGGGACGCGGCGCATCAGCGCGGTCCGTTCGTCACGCGCGCGGTCGATGCGCGCGAGGGCGGCGTCGGTGTGGGGTCGCAGCGCGTCGCGGACCTCGTCCGGGCCGGGGGCGCCGTCGCCTCCGTCGATCTGGGAGGCGAACGCCAGGCGTTCGGCCGCGTCCTGCGCACTGGGGGCCCCTCCGAGCAGCGCCCGCCCCAAGAAGAACGCGATGCCCCGACCCAGCAAGCCCGCGGCCCGGTAGCGCTCGACCGCCGTGTTGACCAGCGGGACGCCCTGGTCGTCCACACCGTCGGCCCCGTAGGCGCGCAGGATCGTCCGCTCGACGCCGACGGTCGTGTGCGCGTCGATGTAGCGCTGGACGTCGTCTGCGATCTCGCCCGCGAGCGCGCGGCACCGCGCGACCTTGGCGAGATCGACAGGGACGGTGGCCACGTATCCTCCGGGGCTCCCGGCTCAAGGGTACACGATCGGCCGCGCCGCAGTGCGCGGGGAGGCGCCGTGGAGTACGCTCGCGCGCATGCACGTCATCCTGCACCTCGCGGTCCTGGCGCTCACGATCCTCGTCCTGTCTTGGGTGCTCCCGAGCGTACGCATCCGGAGCGCCGGGACCGCAATCACGGTCGCGATCGTGTTCAGCCTGCTGAACTTCTTCCTCGGGTGGCTCATCTGGGTGCTGCTGTTCGTGCCCGCGATCTTGACCCTCGGGGTGCTCTTCCTCTTCGTGCCGTTCATCGTGAACGCCGTCGTGCTCTGGCTGACCGACAAGCTCCTCGCCAACTTCGAGATCGACAGCACCGGCGCCCTGCTCGTCTCGGCGGCCGTCATCACGCTCGTCAACGGGGCGTTCAACGCGCGGCTCCTGAGCGCCATTGCGAACGGGCATCCGCACGGCTCGTACCTGGAGCCGGGCTGGGTCTGAGGCCGAGGCGTCAGGCCAGGATCCCGTAAGGTCCGCCTCGCTCGAGCGCGCGTGCGTAGGCCGGACGCGCATGAATGCGCTCGAGGAAGGCGGACAGCCTGGGACGACGCGCGCCGGCATTCCCGCGAGACGCGCCTGCCTCCACCGGGAAGCTCATCACGATGTCCGCGGCGGTGAACTGGTCCCCGGCGAACCATTCGCTCTTCCCGAGCTCGCTCTCGATGAAATCGAGGTGCAGAGCGATCTGGGGGTCGACGAACGCCTTCTCGACGCCCTGCGCGATCCGGCGCACGACGGGGCGCACGATGGCGGGCATCGGCGCGCGCGGGATCTGCGTGAAGATGAGCTTGAGCACGAGCGGGGGCATCGCCGAGCCTTCCGCGTAGTGGAGCCAGTACGTGAAGCGCAGGCGCTCGGGGGTTCCGGCCGGCGGCACGAGGCGTCCCTGACCGTAACGTTCCAAGACGTACTCCACGATCGCTCCCGACTCGGCGATCGTGAGGTCGCCGTCGGTGATGACGGGCGACTTGCCGAGAGGGTGCACCGCCCGGAGAGACTTCGGCGCGAGCATCGTCTTCGCGTCGCGCTCGTAGCGCTTGATCTCGTAGGGGAGCCCCAGCTCCTCGAGGAGCCAGAGGATGCGCTGAGACCGGGAGTTATTGAGGTGATGGACGGTGATCATTGCCCTACCTAACACGCGTCCGCGGGCTTCAGCGGGCGTTGATCGCCATGACTACGGCGTACGCCACGAACCCGACGGCGGCCATGCCGCGCGCCACGCGCACTCCGCGGCCCTCCCCGGCTCCGAACGCCAGCAGGCCGAGCCCGGCGATCATGGCGACCGCCGAGACGGCGAGGACGGCGAGCCATCCTCGCCCGAGGGTCGTGTCTTCCTGGAGCGCAGCGAGCATCGCCTCGCTCGATACGCGCGGTACAGCGGGGTCCTTGCTCGAGGCCGCGACGCGGGCGAGGCCCTCCTCGGCGGTCCGTCGCCAGAGCGTCTGGGGCGACCCGACGGCGCGAGTCTCGAGCGCAGCGGTCCGCATCGCCCCGTAGGCCAGCAGAGCGATCAGATCGTCGCCTCGCGCCTCCGCGTCGTGACCGATGGCCGCGAGCCGCCGGAGCCCCCGGTCGGGCCACGGGCTCCCTGGCACGAACGCCTCGGCCGCGGCCCGGGCTTGTGCGATGGCCTCGGGCCAGTCGGCCTTTGCGGCCGCAGCGTCCGAAGCCCCGACCGCGTCGTGCCCGATCGCCAGCTCGCGGGCTGCCGCGATGCTCACGACGGAGGCAACGGTCAAGGCCGCGATCCCCATCGCGCGACCGAGAGCCGTCACGAGAAATCGCGCCTGCGGAATGCGAGCGCGGCGATGACGAGCAGCGCCGCCGAGTAGAACACCGCGTGCATCGCGGCGACCCCGACGTACCGCCATGCCGCCTGCCCCGCGATCTGTCCGAGCAGCAGGGCGCGGGCGGGCACGTAGACGTGCAGGTTGGGCACGATCCGGGCGATCGCCGCGAAGACGAAGGCCACGGACTCCCCGAACATCCTCTTCGGGAGGTGCGCGAGCGTATCCGCCGAGCGCCCGATGACGAACACCAACGCGGTGAAGGTCGCCGTGAGGAACGGCGACGAGAACGACGAGAAGAGCGTGGCGACGGCTGCGACGATGGCCACCTCGCAGATCGAGAGGAGCGCCCCTGCCACGACGAGCTGCCGGTCCTCGGGCGCGGGGGATGCCACGCGCCACATCACGACGGCGAGGATGAACGACCACGGGATCACCACGAAGACGCGGCTGTGGCGCGCGCGCGCGATGGCGATCCCGAGGACGACGAGCATCACGCCGAACGGGATGGCTACCTTGGACATCGCCTGGTCGGCCTCGAGCGCGAGGGTTCCGAGGATCGCGGCGGCATCCGCCGCCACGAAGACCGCCACCGTGAGCAGTGCCCCGAGGTATTTTCCGAGCAGGTACTCCCAGCGCCGGATGGGCCGCGAGAGGATCGGGAAGACCGTCTTGTGCTCGAGCTCCCGGTAAAGGGACGTCGACCCGAGGACGATCGCGACGAGGACGCCGTACAGCGACAGCGCCGCCACGCCGAGGTCGGCCACGACGCGCAGCTCGTTGTGGAGCGACAGCGACGCGACGACCATCGCGTACGCGCACGTCGCGAGCGCGACCGCGAACACGCCGATGAGGAGCCTCGCCCTGACGGCCTCCCGGTAGGTGTTGAGCGCGATGACGAGGATGCGCGAGAGCATCGTGCGCGGCGAGAGTACCCTACCGCGCTGCTCGCCGTCCCGCGGAGGACGTCTCGGCCACCAGCCCGCGGATGCGCTCGGGGATCGTCAGCGCCGTCTCCCGGACGCGGTCCTCGAAGAGATCGCGCAGGAGCCCCGGGCCCATGTCGATGAGGACGCCGTACGTGAGCATGGTGCGGCCGTCAGCCAGCGGCTCGGCGCGGAGCGAGCCCCACACGTCCTCGATGTCGTGCCGAAATCGGTTCTCGAGGCGGAACGTAACGCCATTCCCGCGCGTCTCCCGGTGGACGCGCATCGTGTAGACCACCTGAAGGAAGACGCTTCCGTGCGTCACCTCGATGAGCGGATCTTCCCCGACCGTGCCCACGGCGCGCGCGGAGCGAAGCTCGGGCAGGACGCGGTTCCAGGCGTCGACGCTGTCGAAGAGGCGCGCCACGTCGTCGGCGTCCGCGTCGAGGATCGCGTACGTCACGCCCCCCACGTAGTGGCGGCCCCCGCGATCGAGTGTCTGGGTGCGCGTGACCGACTGGCCGCGGAAGAGGTCCCCGATCTCGCGAGCGGAGAGCCCATCCGCGCGCGCAGGACCGCTCGCGAGGGCGAGCGCCGCGAGGACGGCAAGGAGCGCGAGGAGGGGGGAGCGCACGGGTATCCGAGGGTAAGAACGCCAGGCGAGAGGCGCAACGTCCCTGAGCTCAGCCACCCGTAAGACGATGTCGTCTCGTGTGAGATTTTACCGGACGACGACGAGCCGCACCCGCGGGCCGATCTCGACCGTGAGGTCATCCGGGGCCTCGTGCAGATCCCCGTCGATCATGTACCGAACGCGGCGGCTGGTTGCGCGTACGACCATGCGGCTCGCCACGGCCTCGTACGACCGTCCTGGCCGCATCGACTCCGCGCGGTGAATCCGCGGGAGCTCCTTCACGAGTGTCAACGCCGACGAGTGGACTCCCAGCGCGTGGAACGCGCGCGGACGCTCGTCGAAGCGGTTGAATGGCTTGAAGCTCAGGCCCACGTGCGCGATCGTGCCGGCCGCGACTGCGAGGTAGTCGCGCTCGGGCCAGCGCGTTCCCCCGTCGAGCTCGACGGAGCCCCGAAAGGGCTCGGCCATGCGGCGGATGGTCTCCCCGCCGACGAAGGCGCTCCCGATGCCGCGCGCGAGAGTCTTGGCCGCCACGATCGGCGTCGGGTCGCCCGAGCGGTAGTACTCCGCGAGGAAGCCGTGCATGACGCCGGTGCCGAACAGGAATCCGTATTTGGGGGCAGCGCCGCCGGCGGGGGCGATGCGCATGACGTGCCGCTCGACGTCGACGAGCGGCTCGTTCGCGCGCTGCGCATAGTCCCGGATGAGCCTCGCGAGGAGCCCTTCGGGCTGGCCGCGGCGAACGCCGACCGAGTTGGCGACCGTGTTCATCGTCCCGCCGCGCAGCAGCGCGACCCGCGGGATGGTGGCGCCGCCGTAGACGTCGAGGAAGCCGGTGAGCGTCACATGGTTGGTCCCGTCCCCGCCGCTGATGGCGAGGACGTCGATGTCGACGCGGCGGAAGTCCTCCGCGATTCGATAGAGCTCGTCCACCGAACGCGCTTCGCGGACCACCCCGTGGCTCCCGAGGCGGCGCGAGAGGCGCAGAGCCGCGCCTGGATCGCGCAGGTTGCGGCGGCTGCGGGGGTTGAGAACGACGCCGATGCCCGACATTGGGGCGCCTATGAAGCGCCTGGGCCAGGCGACAAGTCAATGGTTATGGTGGTTCCGGCGGAAATGACGGACTCCTTTTCGAGCCAAGCGCAGGTCAAGGCGGCGAGGAGCTCCGTCCTCGCGGTGCCCATGCGGGATCTGGCCACGCTCGTCGTCACGGGCAAGGATCGGATCAGCTGGCTCAACGGACTGATGACCTGCGACCTGATGAAGCGGCCAGAAGGGGAGGCCCGGTACGGCCTCGTGGTCGTTCGCAACGGGCGAGTCCTGACGGACGCCGTGGTGGTGGTCGACGACGCGAGGGCGTTGGTTGTGCTGCCGGGGGAGCACGTGGAGGGGGTGCGCGCGCACCTGAACCACTACCTTGTCATGGAGGACGCCGTCGTCGAGCCCCGGGCCGACGCCTTCGTGGTGTGGACGGTGCACGGACCTCGCTCGGGCGACGTTCTCGCCGCGGCGCGCGGGGCGGGCGGCGCCGGAGGGGTCGTCGACCGGACGGGACTGGGCGGCGCCGTCGTGCTCGCGCCCGAGTCATGCCAGACCGCGGTGCGCGACGCCCTCCAGCGTGCGGTGGCGGCTGCCGGCGGGTCGTTTGGCGATGACGCCGGCTGGGAAGCGCTCCGCCTCGAGCGAGGCGTGGCTCGTTTCGGCGTGGACTTCGACGAGAAGAGCTACCCGCAGGAGGCGTCGCTCGAGAACGTGGCGGTGAGCTTCGACAAGGGCTGCTACCTCGGCCAGGAGGTCGTCTGCATGCTCCAGATGCGCGGCCACGTGAAGCGCAAGCTCGCGGCGATCGTGATCGAGAGCGACGCGCCGCCCGACCGCGGCACGGCCGTGACGGACGAGGCCGGCGCGTCGGTCGGAGAGATCACGAGCGCTGCCGCGTCGCCGACCCTCGGCAAAGCGGTAGCCCTCGCGATGATCAAGCGCGCCCTCGCCAAGCAGGGGCAGCACGTGGTGGTCGGCGGAGCGCGCGCGGAAGTGGTCGACCGGCCGGCGTGAGAGTAAGAGGGTCCGGCGTGATCCTGCTTCGCCCGCTGCTCGTTGTCCTTGCCCTCGCACCGTGCGCCTGCGTCTCTCAGGTTACCTTCGACCGCAGCCTTGCGGACGCGGCGAAGGCGAAGGCCGACGCCGAGGCCCGGCACGCGCAGGACGAGGCCCGGATCAAGGACGTGGAGGGGCAGCTGCAGGCCGTCGAGGCCGCGATCCAGGAGCGGGACTCGAAGCTGAGCGACCTGTCGACCGAAGCCCACAACGGGCAAGCCATGCTCGACGAGCAGACGGCCATCAACCAGCAGCTCCGGGGTGAGCTCCAGCGCCTGGGCAAGGACGTCGACAAAGTGCTCGCGGACCGCGGGACGCTCTCGAAGGCGCTCGAGGATGCGCGGGCGCGCCTCGATGAGCTGCGCAAAGCACAGGCGGCGGGAGAAGCGCGGATCACCCTCTTCCGGGACTTCGAGCGGCGCTTCAAGCCCCTGGTCGACGGGGGACAGCTCGGGGTCCTGACGCGGCGCGGGCAGCTGGTCATCGCTCTGGCGGGCGATCTTCTGTTCGAGACAGGGCACGTGGAACTGCGCACGGCCGGCAAGGGCGTCCTGATGGAGGTCGCGCGCGCGCTGCAGGTATCGTCGTCGCCAGTCACGGGGCGGCGATATCTGGTGACCGCGCACGCGGATCCGCTCGAGGCCATGGGCCCCTCGGGCTCGACGGGAGCCTCGTCCGGCAGGGGCCGCGGGGAGACTTCGAGGCCCCGCCGCGTGAAGACGGCGTGGGAGCTCACAGCCGCGAGGGCAGTCGCCGTCGTCGAGTACGTCATCTCGCTGGGCGTCCCGGCCGAGTCGCTCACCGCCGCTGGCGCGGGGTCGTTCGATCCACTCGTCCCGAACGACAGCGTCGAGGCGCGCGCCAGGAACCGGCGCGTCGAGATCGCGCTCCTCCCGACGGCGGAAGAGACGCTCCCGGTCGCGCTGACGAAGCCGTCAGCATCACCCTGACGAGGGCTTGAGGAGGGCCTCCCACCTCAGGGACTCGCCCACCTCGCCCGAGATCTTCTTCGCCAGCCAGGGACGCTGGATCGGCATGATGAACAGGCCTGCTCCTGCCTCGTCGCGCGCGCCTGCTGGGCCGGCTGGGGGAGTCCGCGAGGCCTTACGCTTGCCGGTCGAGAAGAAGGCGACCAGGCGGCCGTCCGGACTGCAGGCCGCGTACGTGTTCGCTCCCTCGTGCTGCGTGAGCCGGCGGATGCCTCCACCCCCGGTATCCGTCGCGATGATGTCGGTCCCCGATCCCACGCCGACCGTGTAGATGAGAAGAAGCCCCTGGGGCGTGTCGCAGAAGACCGGAGCGCTCGCCATGAAGCCCGGCGGCGAGACGGGCTTGCCGTCGATGAAGACACGCTGCACGGGCGAGCCCGCGACGTAGGCGATCTTGCCTAGCGGCCCGAAGACGGGGTGATTCGCGAACGGCGCGGTCGGCATCGGCAGCAGCTTCTCGCGGTTGCCGACCCATAGCTGGCTCTGCCCCTCGCTCATCACGGTGAGCGCCATCCGCGATCGATCCGCGCTGAACGCGAGCCCCATGATCGAGCCGGGGACCGACAGGGGGACTGGCGTCGCGCTCGGGCCGAAAGCGAGCCGGAACGGCGAGTAGTCCGTCGAGAGCGCGTAGTAGATCTGCCCGCCGGGACCGAAGGCCGGCGACAGCGCGGTCGCGTCCGAGGGGCCCACGGTGCGCAGATCGAACCCGTCGGCGTCGATCGCGAAGACGCGCCGCCAGCGCCCGACCTTCTCGGCGTAGGTCATCTCGCTCGCGAATCCTCCCGGCCGGCCCGTCAGCGCGCCGAGCAGCTGATCGACGAGACGGTGGGAAGCCGCCCGGACCTCGGTCGTGGCGGTCGCGACGACCGCGCGGAACGCGGGCTTCGGATCGGGCGCGGGAGTCCCGCGAGCCTTCTGGGCGGCGGCCTGCGCTTGCGTGGGTGTCAGGTAGGCCTCGCCGACCAGCTCCGTCTTCGCGGAGTCGTCCGCGGCCGGCTGCGCGAAGACCCGCACCACGTATTCGGCGCCGGTGTCTCGCCAGGCCGCGAGGTCGAGGGGCGTCGTGTGCGTGAACGGTCCCGACGGCGACGCGGCCTCGTCGATCACCTCGAACTGGCCGCTCAGGTCCATGTCGTGCACGACGACCAGGTGCACGACCGTGTCGGCAGACCCCGTGGGTACGACCGGCACCACGCCCATCTTCGGCAGCGGCGGCAGGCCGTTCGCGGACCCGTTGACCTCGACCGTGCCCAGGATGCTCTCGTCGGGCTCGGCGCTGCCAGCGGCGGCGGGCTGGTCTGCCGACGCGGCCGGGCCAAGCACGAGCGGCGCGGCTATCGCGACGACCAGGGCGGGGAGTAGGAAGATCGGCGCGCGAGGAATCGTCATTCGCAGAACTTCTGGATGGTGCACTGAAACCCCACCGGCACCGTCTGTCCGAGCATGTCCGGGTACATCGGTGGGGGAGCCGGCAGCTCGGCGCCGCCCGACTGGATGCGGGTCAGCGTCGCCGTGACTTCCGCGTCGAAGGTGGAATCGCCGCTCGGCTTCACGATCGTGAAGCTACCCACCTTGCGGTCTCCCGTCACGGTGACGACGGCCGTGGCGTGCAAAGTCTTCAGCGTGGCAAACGGGATCTTGCCGCGGATCTGGAAATGCCCCGCGAACCATGACGCGAGTTGCGCCCGGTACATGTCGGCGGCGCGCCCTTTGAGAGGGTCGGTTTCCGTGCCCGTGGCGGATCCTTGCTCGGATCCCTCGCTCGATGTTGGCGCCGTCGCGACGGCGCTCGCCGATTCGGGCGCTGTGGGGTTCGTAGGCTCGGCCTTGCCGGCGTCCGGGACCGGTGCCGAGGCGTCGAGGACGGGATGCTTCGGGATTGCTTCGGGTGTCTTCTCCGCTTCGGTCGAAGGGAGGGGGGTCTGCGTCTTCGCGGCGGGCGGGGTCTTGCGCAGCCATTGAGAGGGGAGCTTCCCGGGCGTCTTGCTCCCGAGCTTGAGCACCGGCGTGATCGAGACGGCGATCGGCTGGGCGTTCTGGTTGGAGATATCGGCCTCGACAAATCGCGGCGACGGCATCGAGAACGCCGCCACGAAGAGCAGCTGCGCCAGCAGGGCGATCGCGGAGGCGATGACGATGTCCTGCAGGTCGAACGTGGAGGGAGCCGCGGTGCTCACGGCTTCAGCTCTTCGGGGTCCACCAGGAGGTTGAGCGACGTGACGCCCGCAGCCCTAGCCGCGGCCACGGACCGGGCGACGACGCCGTAACGCGCGTCCTTGTCGGCGCGGATGTAGAGTTCGTGCTCCTTCTGCACGCGCGCGTTCGTCGCGAGGACCCTCTCGAGGTCCTTGGTCACGTCGTCTTCGCCGAAGAGGATTCGCTCCTCCTTCGTGACGGATACGACGAGCTTCGCGTCCTTGATGGGTGTGTTCGCCGCCTGGACCTCCGGCAGATCGATGCGCAGCCCCGACGTCAGGAGCGGGGCGGTGACCATGAAGACGATGAGGAGGACGAGCATCACGTCGACGAGCGGCGTGACGTTGATCTCCTTGAACGCGCCCCCACCGCGAGTGCCCCCCGAGAGCGCCATGGCGAGATCGGTCCCCGCCTACGCCCTTGGACGGAGGCTTCCGGGCCGCGCGGGCACCAGCGCCACCGGTGCGCTGCCTTCGGCGGACTGCTCGGCGACGACCGCGACCCATTCGGCGGCACCTGCTTCGAGCTCCGAGACGAAATCCCCGACCCGCTTGTCGATCCAGTTGTAGAAGAAGACGGCCGGGATGGCCGCCGCAAGGCCGATGGCGGTGGTGATGAGCGCCTCGCCGATTGCGGGAGCGACGACGGGCAGGCTCGCCGTCTTCGCCGCGCCGATCCGGATGAATGCGTCCATGATCCCGTATACGGTCCCGAAGAGGCCGATGAACGGCGCGCCCGACGCGATGAACGCGAGAAACCACATGAGGGCGCGCGCGCCCTGGCCCTCGGCGACGATGGCTCGGTCTGCGACCGCGCGCAGGCGGTCGATCTGCGCGCCGGCGCCGCGAACGTAGAGCGCCACGACGACGCGCGCTCCCGGCGCACCGTGCGCGCGAGCCGTCTCGAAGAGCTCGGCCACCGAGCTGGCGCGGCGGGCGCGGCGCTCGAAGTCGTTCTCGGTGCTGCGCAGCCTCGACAGCTGGATCAGCTTGAGCACCGCGATCATCCACACCAGAAGCGAGCACACGACGAGCATGGCGATCGTGATCTTGATGGGCCATGCCGCGTGCTGGAACAGACCGACGAGGTCGAGCTTGACCGTCGGCACCTCCGGCGGTGCGGCGTCGGCTGCAATCTGCTGGAGGGTCATCGCAAACGTTCGCGATCGCTCACTGGCCGAGCATCACGTCGACCCGACGGTCGCGAGCCCAGCTCGGTTCGTCGCCGCCGGTCGCGTCCATTGCGCCGCGGGACGACGAGTCCGTCTTCCCCTTGTCCATGCCTTTGCCGAGCATGTACTTGGCCACGGAGTCGGCCCGCGACTGGCCGAGCGTCATGTTGTAGTCGCTCCCTCCCCGCGGGTCGGCGTGACCCACGAGCTTGAGCTGGCGGCCCTTCAGCGGTCCCGTCGTGAAGCAGACGGCGACCTGGTCCAGGACGCGGGTGTCGTCGGGACGCAGGTTCGACGAGTCGAAGGCGAAGTAGGCGTCGGGCGGGCTGATGCCGCACGCGTGAACGATCTCGTCCGAGATCCGTACGGCGCTGGCCGTGGGCGAGTCGGGCGCCTTCTCGGGCAGACGCGCCGCGGGGGGCGGCGCTGTGGGCGCGGGCTTCGTGTCACTTGCGGTCTTGGGCGGTGGGGTATCCCCGCACGCGAGGATGGGCGACATCGTGAGGACAATCGAAACGACCGTCAAACCAATCGGGCTCTTCATCGGGTGTCTCCTGTCGACCGCAGAAACGCTCTCAGACGGCGTAATCTTTCCTTGCACCGAGCGTCAAGGGAGCCGATCGCCGTACATGGCAGCGGCAACGCCTCAGATTCTCCTTTCCAGCTTGAATCGACGCGACAGCTCATCGTCACCCGGGATGCGGGTGACGCGGAGCATTTCGAGAGCGATCTCGCGGATCCGTCCGTCCTTGTGCACCTTCAGGTGCAGCCGATCACCGTCGCTCTTGAGGACATCGCACCGCCCGAAGGCAAAATGGTCGATGATGTCCCCCGCCTCGGGGACCGGAGCGTCGAGGTCGATCCCAGGTCGCGCGGGGCGTACGGGCATCGCCGCCGCCCGGGTCTGCTGCGCCGGGCGCGCCCTCGGGGCCGGGGTGCGGTCGGCGTCGACGCTGGCCTCAAGGGCGGCGGACCAGGCCGGGTTCTGCGAGGCGGCGTCCGCAGCGGTGGGGCGCCGCGCCGTGAGCGCCCGGTCGGGCGAGGGACCGAACATCCAGATCCCGGCGGCCCCGTCGAGGGCGCGCCCGATCGCCAGGTCATCGAACGCCGTGACCAGCATCTCGAGCGCCACGGCGCGCGCGCTCTCGATCTCTCCGGCGAGGGTCTCGAGCCCCAGGTCGGTCTCGCGCGCCAGCACCGCCCGCAGCGAGCCCGAAAGCACGCCGTCGACCATCCCGAGCCACCCGTCGACGGCGAGCGCCTGCACCGGACCGGCGAGGACGTGCGCGCTGCCGAGACCGCCCGTCTCCGCGTCGTAGGCGCGGAGCGACACGTCGGCGAGCACACCACTGGCGCGGAGCCATCCGCACGAGACCCCTTCCTTGCGGAGCGCGTCCATCACCGCGCCGGGCAGGATCTCTCCGTCCGATGCGCGGAGCACGAAGTGGCGCACCTTTTCGGCGCGATGCACGCGCAGAGTCATGGCGCGCTCGCCCCCGGTGCGGTTGGAGGCGCAGGCGTCGCTTTGCCCTGCGGCGCCCAGCGCACCCCGAGGGTGAAGCGAAAGCGAGGCTGGGTGAGGACGTCGTCCCCTCCGACCGGGATCGCGCCGCCTCCACCGAGCTGCAGCGAGAGGTCCCCTCCGGGAAGGGGCGAGGTGCGGGCCGCGAGCTGCCACTCGGCGGGTGTGTCCGCCGTGCTCGGGCTGGTCACGGGGGCCTGCTGGGGGAGCGCCGGCAGGGCCCACCCTTCGAGCGTCACGCTGAGGAGCTGGCGGGGAACGACGTCGAACCCGACCCCGACCGCCGTCACGATCTGCGCGCCGACTCGCACGTCCAGGAGCTCGGTCGCGGGGCGCAGCCTCGCTCCGACCTCGGCGCCGGCGAACCAGCGTCCGCGGGCGACGCTGGCAGCGATGCTCGGCACGAACACTCCCGAGCCCTCACCGGCGAACTGACCCCGATCGCCCGTGGGCGCGCTCACCTCGAAGCGGCCGAGCAGGCCCCAGCCATCGGCCGGCGTGTGCGAACCGGCAGCCCCCGCGAGCGCGTACGCGAACCCGAAGCGGATGTCGCGCTGGGCGGTCTGCTGCAGCCCCGGCCCGCCAGTGACGGGCGCGAGCCCCGTGCCCCCCTGGGCGAACGTGAGGGGCAGGGCGAGATCCAGCTCGAGATGATTGCCGACGCCGTACGACCAGAGGAAAGTCCCGTTGATCTGATTGTCGATGGCGTTCTGGTCGCTCCCCGGGCCGCCGGGGGCGGCCACATGGATCACGATCGGGCGAGACGCGTACGTCGACACGAGGCCGAACCCGAGCTGACCTCCTGCCGTGGTCTGGGTCGATCCCACGGCCACGAAACGCGCGGGCCCGGCGTGTGGCCACAGAGTGTCGTCGTCGATGCAGGTGCTCAGGCTCCCAGAGCAGTTCGTCGCCCAGGCCGATCGAGCGTACGCGCTCGACGCGATCGAGACCCCCCACGCGAAGAGGGCAGGTCCGATCCCGCGGCGCATGGGCGCGGGACCTTACCACCATTGTGGTAAATGGCGCGCATGCGGTTGACCCGCGCGGCTCCGCTCGTCCTCGGGAGCGCGTCTCCACGCAGGCGAGAGCTGGTCGCGTTGATCGACGTGCCCTTCATCGTGCGCGCGGCGGACGTCGACGAGTCGCCGCGCCAAGGCGAGGAACCCGCGGCGTACCTCGAGCGAATCGTCGGCGCAAAGCTCGAGGCCGTGCGGGCAGCCGATCTCGGGCGTGCTGCGGCGGTCCTCGTGGCCGACACCATCGTCGTGTCGCCGGGCGAGACGATCTTGGGCAAGCCCGTGGACGACGGCGACGGGCAGTCGATGATCGAGCGTCTGTCGGCGACAACGCACGAGGTGCGTACGCGGTTCTTGCTTGCCGGCGCCGGCCCACGGGATCGCGTGGATCATGCCGAGACGGTCACCACGCGGGTGACGTTTCGTGCCATCTCTCCGGACGAGGCGCGAGCGTACGTTGCGATGGGCGAGGGGAGAGACAAAGCGGGCGGGTACGCCGTGCAAGGGCGCGCCGCCACGTTCGTGGAGGGCATCGAAGGCAGCTACACGAACGTGGTCGGGCTCCCGCTCAGCCAGGTCATCGGCGCCATGCGCGCCCTCGGATGGCTGCCGCGCGGTGCGTGAGCCGCGCGTGAGCCATCCCGTGATCGGTCACGGCGTCAGGATCGGGATGCCGCCGTCGCCGAACGGATCGGGGAGCGTGGGGAACTGGATCTGCCCCGTCAGCCCGACCTCGACTCCCGGCAGCGTGACGCCGACGGAGACCGGCTTGCTCAGGTCGCCGAGGAGATCGTTGACGGGAGCGACCGGGTCGATCCGGATGCCCTGCGGGGGCAGGAGTTCTTGGATCGTGCCGATCGGATTGATCGTGACCCCGGCGTCGCCGACGGATACGCCGACGGTGGGCTCGGGGATGGGGATTCCCAGGATGCTCAGGTCCTGGGCCGACTTTCCGGTCACTTCGGTGCCGGGGCTCCCATCGGGTGCAGCGCCGCAGCCTTGAAGCGAGAAGCCAACGGCAATGGCGGCGAACATGACCCGACTGCTAATGATCTTCATGACTGATCCTCCAGTGTGCGAGCGGGAACTGTCCCGGCCAATCGAGGTCGGAAATCTCGCGCTCGCGGTCTTCGTTTTCGGAACTTCGTTTTCGGAAACGGTGTTGCTACGAAAGTCTTTCAACCGGGAGTGAGCGCCTGCACGACGCAGGCGACATGGTTCGAGCACGTCGGATCGTCGATGCACGCGGTGATGGCCAGGATCGTGGCATCGTTGAACGGCGCGTACTGGGTCAGGCAGGGGGGCTGGGTGGCCCCGCCGTCGCCGTCCTGGGCGCACGTCGGCATCATGAGTTTGTTGCAGAGCGCGACGACGTCGGCCGATGGTGTGAAGGACGACGCGAGCGTGGACTGACAGGCACTTACGGCGGTGTCGTTGAGGGTCTCCGTGCAGGTTGCGGTGGCCACGCAGGACGTCAGTGCGGCGACGTAGTCGCTGCGATAAAGAACGAGGTCTGTCCCGTTCGGCGGGCCGGATTCGTTCATCTCGTCGCAGTTGATGACGCAGTCGGTGACGTTCACCGAGCCGCCGTCCACCATCGAAGCGCAGGTCTGCGCGCGGTTGCATGCGTCGGTGCAGAATGCTCCGACGCCCGTCTTTCCCGCGGGGCTTCCGGCCCCCGAATCTGCCGCGGGCGGTGCTCCGTCGCCAGACGGCACGTGCCCGCCCGCGTCCGTGGACCCGTCGCGTGAGGCGCCGGCAGCAGATCCATCCTGAGTCAGCGTCGAGCCCTCGGTCGTCATGGCGCCGTCCCCGGAAGCATCCTCGCCTCCCGGTCCCTGCCCGGTGCCTCCCGCGTCGTCCGTGCTCTGGGCGCCAGACGGGCTCGTGCTCGAGCACGCGAGCGCGCCGAGGGCGAGGGTCAAAGCGAAGGTGGCTACGCGTCCGGTCATCGAGTCCTCCGACGCTCCGTGAGCGTCCGCGAGGACCGTAAGCAGGGTCTATACCAATGCGGATATTGTAACTTCACCGCTCTTTCGCGTGTGCCGGACCCGAGTGGACGGAACGATTCGCGCGAGCGCCTGCGCAAGCCGGGCGCGAGCGCGCGCGGGGCCTGCGGCCCGCGTGTATGCTCGCGCGCGTGCGGGAGCGGCGTGTCGACGCGTACCTCGTCTTCGCCATCGCATTGGCCGCTCGACTCGCGGTTGTTGCGTGGGCGCACGGGCGCTTCCCGGCGGCAGAGGACGGGCGCTTCTACGACATCCTCGCGCGCCGCCTGGCGAGCGGGGTCGGGTACACGTGGCTCTGGGAAGACGGCGCGTTGACCTATGCGGCACACTATCCGGTGGGCTACCCCGCGATGCTCGCGGCGGCGTATGCCCTCGTCGGCCCGTCGCGGGGTGTCGCGATGACACTGAATGCTCTCGTCGGCGCGGTGGGAGCGTGGGGGGCGCACCGCCTGGTGGACGTGCCGGGGGTCGCGAGATGGCGACCGTTCGCAGCGGGCCTCGCCGTCGCCCTGCACCCGGCGCTGGTACCGTACACGGCGGCGCTGATGACGGAGGGCGTCGCCGCCTCGCTGGTCGTCGTCGCGGCGGTACTCGCGCAGGGCGCCCGCGGGCCCGGCAAGGCGTGGCCACGGTGGATGGGCGCCGGTGTCGCGATGGGGCTGGCGACGCTGGTCCGGCCGCAGTCACTCGTCCTGGCGCCTGTCCTCGGCGTGCTGTCTGCTCGACCAGAGGCTGGATGGCGGTCACGATGGGGGCCGGCGATTGCGGTGACCCTCGTCGCGCTCGCGTGCGTGGGTCCCTGGACCGCCCGCAACTGCGTGCGCATGCATCGCTGCGCGCTCGTCAGCGTCAATGGGGGGTGGAACCTGCTCATCGGCGCGACGACGACCAGCGGCCGCTGGGAGCCGCTGTCCGCGCCTCCCGAGTGCGCGACCGAGTGGGACGAAGCTCGCAAGGACGCTTGCTTCGAGCGTGTCGCGTGGGTCCGCATCGCCGGCGCCCCAGGCGCGTGGATCGCGCGAGCCCCTGCGAAGCTGGCCGCCACGCTGGACTACTTCGGTGCCGCCCCGTGGTACCTGCACGCGAGCGCCCCGGACGCCTTCGGCGAGGACGCGAAGGCGAAGCTCGGGGCGCTGGAGACGGTCGCGTGTCGTCTCTTCCTCATTGCGGCCCTCGTCGCCATGGCCCGCATGAATGGCCTCCGTCCCGCGACGCGCACGGGCGTCGCCGCGGTCGGAGCCCTGGCCGCGCTCACGGTATACGGGTGGATCGGCTATGCGGCGATCGTGACGTGCGCCATCCTCGCGGGCTGGCGCGCCGTCGCGCGCGCTCCGATGATCGTCCCTGCGACCGCCGCCGTCATCGCGGCCACGATGGTCGTCCACGCGATCTTCTTCGGCGACGGCCGCTACGGCCTCGCGGTCGTCCCCTTCGTGAGCGCGCTGGCGTTCATGACGAGGTAGGTAGTTACCTGCGCGATCGCGCGAGCCCGATGCCGCCGCTCGCGAGGGCGTCCGCGATGAATTCGGAAAGAAGGACGTCGTCCTCCTTCCTCGCCGCGGTCACCAGCTGGGCCGAGGCGGCGGCGCTGCCCAGGCGGGCCAGGGCCTTGTACTGGACGAACCGCACGAGCGGATCGTCATCGAGGGAGACCTTCTCTGACGCGGGCCACGGCTCGCCCGGACCTGCCGCCATCGCGGCCACGTTCCATGCGGCTGCGCGCATTGGCGCGTCGTGCTCGGGGAGCCCCCGCATGGCCCCCTCGACCGCCGCCTGGTTTTCCTGGAGGGCGGTCGGGCCGTACGGCGTGTCGTCCAGCCCTGCTTCGGCGTGGATCTGCGCCTCGTCCGCGAAGACGCGCGCGCTCGGTTCTCCGAGGAGAGAGAGCGCCCGCATCGCGAGATCGCTCGCCATCTCGCGGGCCGCGTCGCTCGTGGCCCGGTCGGCGAGGCGCTGGGTCGTGCTCGCGTCGCTTCCGAGCACGTTAGGCGCGGACGCGGCGGCGCGGCCGCGGAGCACGCCCCGCCAGACGACGACGCCGTCCTGGACCCGCTTCGCCTCACACGAGAGGTCGACGTAGAGGACGAGCATCTCGGCGCTGCCGAGCATGCTGGTCCTCGACCGCAGCGCGAAGCGATCGAGCGAGCACCGCGCCCGATAGCCTCCCAGCTCGCCGCCGTGCAACGCCCGTCCCTCGAGCTCCGACTTCATCGCGGACGTGAGGACCGCCGCGGGTCCGGGCGGAGCGATGTTGTTCGCTATCGCGTCGGCCCTGCCCACGACGAGCGGCTCGATCTCGACCGGAGTTGGGTCGCGCGCCGCGCCGGGCGCGATGTTCGGAGCGTGCAGCGCCAGCGGTGGCGCGGAGCACGCCCCGAGGGGCAGCGCGAGGGCCACGACGCGCATCGTCCGGCGAGGACGCGAAGGCGAAGTCTCCCGCATCGTCTCCAGTGTGCACCCATTGCGCGCAGGCCGTCCAAGGTGCAGATTGGACCCCACGTCGACGCCGCTCGGGTGATCGCCGGCAGCGCTTCGGCGCGGCGGGAGGAAAGTCCGAGCTCCACAGAGCACGATGCCGGGTAACGCCCGGTGGCGGAAACGCCGAGGAGAGTGCC
>Ga0209415_10007785_pt1 | contig 18647 bp, 17 predicted proteins | sample PeaSoiSIISIP2007_FD_187696 | JGI IMG/M metagenome (GOLD analysis project Ga0209415, IMG submission 187696) | Peat soil microbial communities from Weissenstadt, Germany - SII-SIP-2007 (SPAdes) (version 2) | ecosystem: Environmental > Terrestrial > Soil > Wetlands > Peat | place: Germany...
CGGTGAACAGCAGTACGTTGGTGATCCAGATCTCGACGCCGGCGAGGATCAACTCGCGGCCGTTGCTGGTGTGGCCGTGGAGCAACCGGTGTATCAGCAGCGTGAGGTTGAGCAGGTTGCTTGCGCTGACAAGGCCGACCAGCGCGAGCGCGACCCGCCGGCGCTCGGGCCGGTGCCGTCCGGCGCGCGGTGTCGTCGCGACGAGGGCCAGCAGCAGCACTCCCTCGACCGCAGGGATCAGCCAGACGTTCTTGATCGTCAGGTAGCTCGGCAGATCGAGGCTGAGCGCGATCGCCGCGAGCACCGTCAGCTGGGCCGGCCAGAACGGGTCGCGCCGGGCGAACTCCGCGGCCCTGCGCTGCGCGATCCCCTCGAGATCGCTCACCGCAGCGTCACGCTTCGTCCGCTGACGAACCCCTCCAGCGCCAGGACGTCCCGCACGACGGCGTCGGGCACCGGCTCGTCGGTCATCACGACCATCGCCGCGAGACCGCTGTGGTCGGGGTCGGGCTGGCGACCGACGGCCGCCGAGGAGATGTTGATGCCGAGGCGCCCGAAGGCGGTGCCGAGGTGCCCGATCATGCCCGGCACGTCGCGGTAGCGAAAGACCGACACGTGGCGCTCCAGCTCGACCATGAAGCGGTGCTCCCAGACTTCGGCGAGGTGGGGCACGTGGCTGGGGCCGATGCCGATCCCGGCGACCGAGACCCGCTCGCCGCCGGCGACGACCGTCACGCGAATCAGCTCGTTGAAGTCCTGTGCCTCGCTGCTAGTGGTCTCCTCGACGACGATCCCGCGCTCCTCGGCGAAGGCCGCCGCGTTGACGTAGTTGACCGCCTGCTCGGTGCGCCCGTGCATCGCGCCGGTGATCACCGCGAGGGTCAGCAGACGGGTGTCGAGCTCGGCGATGCGACCCATGAAGGCCGCCTCGATCCGCTCGACCGAGCTGCCCTGCGCGAGCCCCATCGCCAGGCGCCCGAGCTGCTCGGCGAGCGGCAGAAACGGCGCCAGCGCGGCCATCTCCTCGGCGTCGACCGAGGGAATGTTGACGGCGGTGGTGACAGCGCCGCCGGTCAGCGCGGCGACGATCTGCTGCGCACTCTGGAAGCCGGCCCGGTCGGTCGCCTCAGCCGTCGAGGCGCCGAGGTGCGGCGTGACCACGACGTTGGGGTAGCCGTGGAACAGCGGGTAGTCGGTGATCGGCTCGCGCGGGAACACGTCGAGCGCCGCGCCGGCGACCTTGCCGCTGTCCAGTGCGGCCTGCAGCGCCTGATCGTCGATCAGCCCGCCGCGCGCGACGTTGAGGATTCGCACGCCGTCGCGCATCTTCGCGATCGCGGCCGCGTCGATGATCCCCCGCGTCTCGTCGGTCATCGGCAGATGGACGGTGATGAAGTCGGCGCGCGCGTAGACCGCATCGACGCTCGCCGCCCGCTCCACCCCCAGCTCGCGGTAGCGCTCGGCGGAGACCAGCGGATCGAACGCGATCACGTGCATCCCGAAGCCCCGCGCGCGTGCCGCGACGAGCTGCCCGATCCGCCCGAAGCCGAGGATCCCGAGCTGCTTCTCATACAGCTCGACGCCCGAGAACTTCGCGCGCTCCCAGCGCCCCGCCGTCAGCGAGGCGTGCGCTCGCGGGATGTTGCGTACGAGTGCGAGCAGCAGCGCCAGCGTGTGCTCGGCGGCGGTCACGACGTTGGATTGCGGCGCGTTGGCGACGACGATGCCCCGCCGCGTCGCCGCCGCGACATCGACGTTGTCCACGCCGACCCCGGCCCGGGCGATCACGCGCAGCCGTTCGCCGCGATCGATCAGCTCGGCGGTCAGCGTGGTCGCCGAGCGGATCAGGATCGCGTCGAAGGAGCCGATCCGCTCCGCGAGCGTCTCCGGCGACCAGTCAAACCCGGTCACCACCTCGAAATGCTCGCGCAGCAGCGTCAGCCCGGACTCGCCAACGTCCTCGCGGACCAGCACTCGAGCGCTCATCCGACACGCTCCAGCAGATAGTCGATACAGGCGGTCAGCGCGCGCACGTCGTCGGGCTCGATCGCCGGGAACATCGCGATCCGCAGCTGGTTGCGCCCGAGCTTGCGGTATGGCTCGACGTCGACGATGCCGTTCGCGCGAAGCGCGCGTGCGAGCGCAGCCGCGTCGACCGACTGCTCGAAGTCGATCGTCCCGACGACCAGCGAGCGCAGTCGCGGATCGGCGACGAACGGCGTCGTCACGCTGCAGCGGGCGGCCCACTCGTACAGATGCCCGGAGGACTCGCGCGTGCGCGCGATGCACCAGTCCAGCCCGCCGTTGTCGAGCATCCAGTCCAGCTGCTCCGCCATCAGGTAGAGCGTGGCGATCGCGGGCGTGTTCGCGGTCTGCTCCGCGGCCGAGCTCTCGAGCGCGATCGCGAGCGAGAGGAACGCCGGGATGTAGCGTCCCGAGGCGGAGATCTGCGCCGCACGCTCGAGTGCCGCGGGGCTCAGCAAGGCGAGCCACAGGCCACCGTCGGAGCCGAAGCTCTTCTGCGGGGCGAAGTAGTAGGCGTCGGCCTGCGAGGCGTCGAGCGGCAGGCCGCCCGCGCCCGAGGTTCCGTCGATCACGACCAGCGCGCCGGCCGCGCCGGCGGGGCGGGCGACGTCGATCATCACGCCGGTCGAGGTCTCGTTGTGCGCCCAGGCGAGGACGTCTGCCTCCGGTGAGGCGGTCGGTGCCGGCGCGCTCCCGGGCTCGGCGGCGACGATGATCGGATCGGCAAGAAACGGGGCGAGCGTCGTGACCTCGGCGAACTTGCTCGAGAACTCGCCGTTGACGAGGTGCAGTGCCCGCTCGCGGACGAGACCGAACGCTGCGATCTCCCAGAACGCGCTGGCGCCCCCGTTTCCGAGCGCCACGGTGTAGCCGTCGGGCAGCGAGAACAGCTCGTACAGCCCCGCACGCACGCGCGCGACGAGCCCGCGAACCGGCGCCTGGCGGTGCGAGGTACCCAGCAGCGCGGCGCCGTCGCCGGCGAGGCGGGCGAGCGCCGCCGGGCGGATCTTCGAAGGACCGCTGCCGAAGCGACCGTCGCTCGGCTTCAGCGACGCGGGGATGGCAATCGGTGCGGTGCTCTCGGGTGCGTTGGTCATGCGTGGCCTCGGTGCGTTGAAACGGTGGGCGAAAGGGCTGCGGGGGGCCGGCTCAGATCGGCATGCGATCGGTGATCGTCGCGCTCCATCCTCGCGGCAGTCGCGCGGCGCCGACGCCGGTCGGCGCCTCGCCGGCGAGCACGCAGTACTCGGGTGCCGGGCCGAGTGCGAGCTGGCGCTGCCAAAGACCGGCGTGTTCGCCGTCCATCCCGTCACCCAGCAGCGCAGCGAGCAACGGCGCCTCGACGCCGCGGGGTTTCTCGATCCAGACCGCCACGCGCGCCTGCTCCAGCGTCGCCGTGCCCTCGAGCAGCCGGTAGATGCTGCCGCTTCCCGGTCCAGCCTGGCGCGCCGCCGCGTCGTGGGCGCTCAGATGGCCACGTCCGACCGCCGCCTCGTTGAGCACGCCCAGCGCCGCGAAATCCTCCACCACGTACCAATCCTCAAACGCCGGCACGTCACCGAGCCAGTTCGGCGCCGGGGCGCGAAACGACACCGAGCGGACGAAGCCGCCCGGCGGGCGCGCGGCGATCGAGCGGTGAAAGCGGCTGATCGCGGCCGCGTAGACCTCCGGCGCGACCCCGGGGGCGGGGCGGTGCCAGAAGACGTAGGCGAGCATCAGAAGCTCGGCTTGATCCAGTCCATATGCGAGCGCAGCTCCTTGCCGACGTCCTCGACCTGCGAGGCCGCCTGCTCCGCACGCATGCGCTTGAAGTTCTCCTGGCCGGCGCGGTTCTCGGCGATCCATTCCCGCGCGAACGCGCCCGACTGGATCTCGCCGAGGATCTGCTTCATGCTCTCGCGCGTCTGAGCGGTGATCACGCGCTTGCCGCGCGTGTAGTCGCCGTACTCGGCCGTGTTGGAGATCGAGAAGCGCATGCCGGCGAGACCCTTCTCGTACATCAGATCGACGATCAGCTTCAGCTCGTGGAGGCATTCGAAGTAGGCCATCTCCGGGTCGTAGCCAGCCTCGACGAGCGTCTCGAAGCCGGCCTGGACGAGCTCCGACGCGCCGCCGCAGAGGACCGCCTGCTCGCCGAAGAGGTCGGTCTCGGTCTCGTCCTTGAAAGTGGTTTCGATCACGCCGCCGCGTGTGCAGCCGATCCCCTTGGCGTACGCCAGCGCCAGCGCGCGCGCGTTTCCGGTGGCGTCCTGGTGGATCGCGACCAGGCCGGGAACTCCGGAGCCCTCGGTGTACTGCCGGCGCACGAGATGTCCCGGGCCCTTTGGCGCGACCAGCGCCACGTCGACGCCCGGCGGCGGAACGACCTCGCCGTAGTGGATCGAGAACCCATGCCCGAACAGCAGCAGGTTGCCCTCGGCGACGCCGTCACGGACCTGCTGCTCCCAGACGTCGTGGTGGAGCTCATCCGGCGCGAGGATCATCACGAGATCGCCGCGACTCGCTGCTTCGACCACGCCCAGCACCTCGAGACCGGCTTCACGCGCAGCCGCGATCGAGCCCGAGCCCTCGCGCAGCCCGACGACGACATCGACACCGGAATCCCTGAGGTTCAGCGAGTGCGCGTGGCCCTGGGATCCGTAGCCGATGATCGCGACGGTCTTGCCGTCGAGCAGGGCGAGGTCCGCGTCGTCGTCGTAGATCATGCGCGGCAGGCTACCGCGTCGCGGGAGCCGGCGGTCCTCACGCCTGCGCTGCGGCCACCAGCGTGCGGCCCGGCACGGCGAGCTCGCCGCTCGCGCTGGCGTATGGCGCGAGGCGCGCCGCGAGCTCGGCTTCGACCGCCTCGGCCTGCTGCTCGTCGGCCTGCTCGAACGCTGCCCGGGTCGAAACGGAGAGGTCGAGGTGCGTCGCCCACCAGCTGTCGAAGTCGGGGCCGCTGCGCGCGATCTCGACCGCATCGATCACGATGTCGGTGAAGCCGGCCTGCTCGAGCATCGACCGCAGCAGTCCCGTGTCGGCGAGCGCGAAGGGCCCCGGCGTCCCCGCCACCGGCGCGACCGCGAGGCCGTGCTCGACCAGCACGGCGGTGGGAATCGTCGACCACGGATTGCGTTCCCGCTGATCCCAGACCGCCAGCACGACGCGGCCGCCGCTGCGCAGCACCCGCCGTGTCTCGCGCAGCGCCGCGGCCGGGTCGACCATCAACATGTAGCCCCAGCGGCAGAGCACCGCGTCGAGGCTCGCAAGCTCGAGGTCGATCCACTCGCCGCCGAGCACGCGGAACTCGACGTTCCGAAGGCCCAGCGCGGCGGCGCGCGCGCGCGCAAGCTCGACCATCGCCTCGGATTGATCGCTGCAGATCAGCGTGCCGCCCGGCTCGATCAGCGGCGCCGCGAGAAAGCCCAGCTCGCCCGGCCCGGCGGCCAGGTCGAGCACGCGCTCGCCGGGGCGCAGCGCCGCGGCGTCGAGCATCCAGGCCGAGACCGCTGCCGTCTGGTTCCCCCAGGACGCCTGCTGGCGCCCCCAGCCGGCCGCGGCGGCATCCCAGCACTCGAGGATCGTGCGCCGTTCCTCGTCGTGGTCGCGCCCGCCGGCGCTCGGATCCAGGCCTTCAGCGGACAGGACAGCGCCGGTGTAGAGGTGTTGGCGCCGCGCCGGGCGGCCGGGCGCTCGAGCGGCCCGTAGAGACCGCAGCGCGTGCCGGCACGACCGCGCGGCGGGTATTGAGCTCGCCGCCGTCAATCGAACGCCGATCTATCAAGGAATCGGACAGCTGAGCACCTCCTGGCCGTGAGCTGAGCGCTGGCCGGGCGGGCGCGTCGAGGTGAAGCTGATCGTCGCACTGCGGTAGTCGTCGCGGCCGTCGGGACACGGCCTGGCGTTCGAGAGGACGAGTTCGATCGGGTAGGAGTGAAACCTGCCCGCCGCGCAGTTCGGCGTGCAGTCGTTGATGTAGTACTGCCCGCTGCCGTGAGCTGTCGTGCCGCCGAACGAGCTCCAGCGCAGGCGGGTCAGCGATCGGTTGTCATCGGCACAGGCGAGGATGATCGCCGACGGGCGCAGCTGTGACTTGGTGCAGTTGCCGACGACCCGCCGCGCGTCGGCGGACGCGAGCGCAGAGATCGCGATGGCGCCGAGCAGGAGGAAGGCCGCGATCAGCACTCGTGCGCGCACGTGGCGACCCTACGGCTTCGCATTGCGGCCGTCAACCGCCAGACGGGCTCGCTGCAGCTTGCCCGACGCGGTGCGCGGCAGCGAGTCGGTGAAGGCGATCGCCTTAGGAACCTTGAACCCGCCGAGGCGTTCGGCGCAGTGGGCTCGCAGAGCGTCGGCGCCGACGTCCGCGCGGACCACGACCAGCGCGTGCACGACCTCCCCCCACTGCTGATCTGCAACGCCGTACACCGCGGCCTCGACGACCGCCGGGTGCTCCTCGAGCACCGACTCGACCTCGCTCGGTGCGACGTTCTCGCCGCCCGAGATGATCGCGTCGGATTTGCGCCCGATCACGTGCAGCGTGCCGTCGGCGCCGAGCTCCCCGAGGTCGCCGGTTGCCAGCGTGCCACCGACCACGGCGGGACTCAGCGTTGGCCCGCTGACGAGGATCTCGCCGTCTGGCGCCAGCGCGACGCGGGTGCAGAAGAGCGGCGGTCCGGCGTCGACGCTGCCTTCGCCGGGTGCCTGGGTCGCAACCTGCGAGCAGGCCTCGGTCAGCCCGTAGGTCTGGCTGACGACGACACCGGCCGAGCGCGCTCGCCGGAGCAGCGCTGCCGGGACCGATCCGCCCCCGGCGAGCGCGCAGCGCAATGCGGGCGGATCGGCGAGACCCCCGTCGAGCAGCCGTGTCAGCGTCGTCGCGACCACGCTGACGAGCGTGATCTCGCGCTCCATCAGCGCGTCGAGTGCGTCCGCGAGGACGAACCGCTCGTGCACCACGGCGGTGGTGCCGTAGATCGCGCTGCGCACGATGATCGACAGCCCGCCGACGTGCACGAGCGGCAGCGTGCACAACCAGCGTTCGCGCGGATCGAGCCCGAGTGCCACCGCCGAGCCGATCGCGCTCCAGAGGAGGTTGCCAAAGGTCAGCGGGACCTCGGTGGGCTCGCCGCTGGTCCCCGAGGTGCGCAGCAGGACCGCCGTCGCGTCGAGCTCGTGCTCGGGGGCCCCGGCGAGCGCGCTTCCGGAGCACTCCAGCGGCTGCTCGATCACCGCGTCGACGCCGAGCGGCAGACGCGAGCGCGCCGGTGTGCGCAGGTCGACCGGTACCGCCACGGCGCCCGCCCGCAGGCACGCGTGCAGCGCGACGACGAAGTCGATCCCGGGCGCAAGGGCGATCGCCACGCGCGACCCGGGCGCGACCGCGAGCTCGTGTGCGCCGGCGGCGGCGAGTCGCTCGAGCTCGCGATAGCGCAGCCGGCGCTCGCCCGTCTCGACCGCCACACGATCCGGCCAGCGCCGGGCGCTCCGTGTCAACCACGCTTCGACTCGCACGCTCGAAAGGCTAGCCTTGCGGTCGTGGACGCGAGCAGCAGCGGTGCGGTCGAGTGGGTCGCAGACGGCGAGTACGCCGACATCCGCTACGAGCGCTCACGCGACCCGGGGATCGCGAAGATCACGATCAACCGCCCCGAGGTCCGTAACGCCTTTCGCCCGCAGACGGTGCTCGAGCTGGCCGAGGCATTCACGCGGGCCCGCGACGACACCACGGTCGGCGTGATCGTGCTCACCGGTGAGGGTCCCGATGCGTTCTGCTCCGGCGGCGATCAGCGCGTCCGCGGCGATAGCGGCTACGAGAGCGAGCCGGGTGGTGTCGGGCGCTTCCACGTCACCGACCTGCACGTCCAGATCCGTCGCACCCCCAAGCCGGTCGTCGCGATGGTCGCCGGCTACGCGATCGGCGGTGGCCACGTACTGCATGTCGTGTGCGACCTGACGATCGCCGCCGAGAACGCCCGCTTCGGCCAGACCGGTCCGCGTGTCGGCTCGTTCGACGGCGGCTATGGGGCGAGCATCCTCGCCGCCCAGGTCGGCCAGAAGCGTGCGAAGGAGATCTGGTTCCTATGCCGCCAGTACGACGCGGTGCAGGCGCTCGAGTGGGGTCTCGTCAACGCCGTCGTGCCGCTCGAGCGTCTCGAGCAGGAGACCGTCGCGTGGTGTCGCGAGATGCTCGCGCTCTCGCCGTTCGCGCTGCGGCTGCTGAAGGCGAGCTTCAACGCCGCGGAGGACGGGCTCGCCGGATTGCAGCAGCTCGCCCACGACGCGAACCTCCTCTTCTACGGCTCCGAGGAGGCCCGCGAGGGCCGCACCGCCTACGCCGAGAAGCGCGCACCCGACTTTTCGCAGTTCCCGCGTCGCCCGTGAGAATCTGGTTGATGGCCGCGAGGCCGCGGACGCTCCCGGCCGCCATCGCACCGGTGCTCGTCGGCACCTCGCTGGCGATCCGCTACGGCACCTTCCACCCGATCGCCTTCATCGCCGCGCTGCTCGGCGCGATCCTGATTCAGATCGGCACCAACCTCTCCAACGACTACTCCGACGCGCGGCGAGGCGCCGACAGCGACGAGCGAATCGGCCCGGTGCGCGTGACGGCGGGCGGCCTGGTACCGCCACGCCAGGTCCTGATCGCGACCTACCTGACCTTCGGCGCCGCCGTGCTCTGCGGCGCCTATCTGATCGCGGTCGCCGGCTGGGCGCTGCTGGCGGTCGGCGCGGCGTCGATCCTCGCCGGCGTCCTCTACACCGGCGGACCGCGACCATACGGCTACGAGGGACTTGGCGAGGTGTTCGTCTTCCTGTTCTTCGGACTCGTCGCCGTGACCGGCTCCTACTTCGTGCAGCGCCGCGGCCTTCCGTGGCAGGCGTTCGTGCTGGCGGTGCCGGTGGGGCTGCTGATCGCGGCGATCCTCGTCGTCAACAACGCGCGCGACATCGACACCGACCGGCGCGCCGGCAAGCGCACCCTCGCGGTGCGGCTCGGGCGCGAGCGCACGCGCGTGCTGTTCGTCGCGATGATCGCGGTCGCGTTCGTGACCTCGTGGGTGCCGTGGTTTGCCGGCGCGCTGTCGCCGTGGCTGTTCGTGACGGCGGCGGCGGCGCCGCTCGCGATCGGCGTCGTACAGACGGTGCGCACGCACGCCGACGGGCCGTCGTTGAACGAAGCGCTCGCTCGCACCGCGAAGCTGGCGCTGGTGTTCTGCCTGCTGCTCTGCGCCGGCGTGCTGGCGAGCTAGTGGGCCTCTAGGCGATGGAGCTGGAGTTCGATCGCCTCGAGCTGCGCTTCGCGCAACCTCAGGCGACCGCATTCGGCGTGCTGCATTCACGCGAGCTGATCGAGGTGACGCTGACCGGCGCCGACGGGATCGCCGGCCATGGAGAGGCGGCGGCGCTCGAGCCCTACGACGGTGTGTCAACCGAGCGGGTGCTGTTGGCGCTCGAGGCCTACCGGGCACCCCTGGCGGCCTCGGCGCGCAGCGGCGGGGGCACGCTGCTCGATGCCTGCCGCGCGTGCGACCCGTTGCCGCAGGCGCTCGCGGCGATCGATATCGCGCTGTGGGACATCGCCGGCAAGCGTGCCGGCCGTCCGGTCTGCGAGCTGCTCAGCGAGGCGCCGGCCACCGCCATCGCGGTGAACGCGAGCGTCGCCGCCGCGACGCCGCAGCAGGCCGCACGGGCCGCCGCTGACGCCGTTGCCGACGGCTACTCGTGCATCAAGCTCAAGGTGGGGTTTGCCGACGATCTCGATCGCGTCGCGGCGGTCCGCGAAGCGATCGGCCCCGACGCGAGCTTGCGGCTCGATGCCAACGGGGCGTGGGGCGTGGCGCAGGCCGAGCAGCTGCTCTCCCGGCTCGGCGTCTACGGCCTCGAGCTCGTCGAGGAGCCGGTGCGCGGCCTGTCGCAGACGCGTGCGCTGCGTGCGCGCGTGCCGGTCCGCATCGCGATCGACGAGACCGCCGCGCTGCCGGGGGCCCTGACCGCCCGCGTCGCCGACGCCGTGTGCCTGAAGATCTCGCGCTGCGGCGGGATCGGCCCGCTGCTCGCGGCGGCGGCACTCGTGCGCGCGAGCGGCGCCGAGGTCTATGTGTCCTCGACCTACGACGGCCCGCGCGGCATCGCCGCGGCGCTCCACGCGGCCGCAGCACTCGCGCCGCTGCCGTCATGCGGCCTCGCGACGCTCGAGCTGTTCGAGCCGACACTCCGCCGGCTGCCCGTCGTCGGCGGCGAGATCGCCGTGCCGCGCGGGCCCGGGCTCGGCCTGTAGCGATCAGCCGCCGTCGCACAGCGCGCGAGCGACCTCGCGCGGGGCCTGCAGGGCCACCCGGTGCCCGACACCGGGCACGCAGTGAAAGGTCGCTCGGCCGGTGCCGGCGGCAATGCGCCGCCCATGCAGGACGTACGCCGGGTCGCGCTCCCCGGCCAGGACCCTGACCCCCATCGTCAGCTCGCCGAGCCGATCCCACATCGGCGCGACCGCGCCCGGACCGAGGCCGCGGAGCATCGCGGCCAACTCGGCGGGCGTGCAGCGGCGCTCATCCGCGGCGATCTCCTCGGCGACGTGGTCGGGGTCGTGCGCGAACAGCGGCTGCGCGCGCCAGCGCGATATGAAGGACTCGATCGAGTCGCGCTCGATCTCCGCCGCCAGCGCGTCGTCCGCGACCCTGCGCGCCTCGCGCTCGCTGCGATCCTCGATGCCGGCGCTGGCGGAGACGAGCACCAGCCGCACGATCCGATCGGGTATCGCCAGCGCGGCGTGCAGCGCGAGGCGTCCGCCCATCGAGTAGCCGACCAGGATCGCGGGCTCGGCGGCGGTCGCACCGCAGACCAGCGCGGTGACGCCGTCGGGCGTCAGCGGATCGGCGGCGGCGAGGTTCAGCGCAACCGTGGCGAAACGCCCCGCGGGCAGCTCCGCGATCACGCGATCCCAGTGGCGGGCCGTGCCGGCAAAGCCGTGCAGCAGGACGACGGGGATCGGCATCGCGGTCAGTGTGACGTGGCCGCGGGCGCGCCGCGCTCATCAGGCGGCGGCGGGTACGGTTCGCGCTGAGCAACCCCAACGCCGGATCACCTCCTGACACCCGCCCCGGACACCCACGATCTGATCGCCGCGTTCGTCGACGAGCTCGTGCGCTGCGGGATGACCGACGCCTGCACCTCCCCCGGGTCGCGCTCGACGCCGCTGGTCCTGGCGATCGCCCGAGAGCCCCGGCTTCGCGCGCACTCGCACATCGACGAGCGCTCGAGCGGGTTCTTCGCGCTGGGGATCGCGAAAGCCACCGCGCGAGCGGTCGCGCTGACGTGCACCTCCGGGACCGCCGCCGCCAACCTCGCCCCGGCCGTGATCGAGGCGAGCGAAGCGCGCGTCCCGCTGATCGTCCTGACCGCCGACCGTCCGCCGGAGCTGCGCGAGATCGGCGCGGGCCAGACGATCGACCAGATCAAGCTCTACGGCGACGCCGTTCGCTGGTTCTTCGAGGTCGGCAACCACGAGGCGACGCCCGAGCGGATGGCCTGGATCCGGGCGCTCGCGTGTCGCGCGTGGGCCGCCGCGAACGGCGAGCGGCCCGGGCCGGTGCACCTGAACTGGCCGCTTCGCGAGCCGCTCGTCACGGCGGCGGCCGGGCCGGCCTCCGGCGGGCGCTCCGGCGGGCGCCCGTGGGTCGTGGTGGCCGCCCGAGCGAGCGAGGCGGCGCGGCTGGGCGACCACGTGAGCGGGTCCGCGCGCGGGGTGATCGTAGCCGGGCGCGACGACGCCGGACTCGCGCCGGCGATCCCCGCGCTCGCGCAGGCAGCGGGCTACCCGCTGCTCGCGGACCCGCTGTCGGGCGCGCGGCGCGGGAGTGCCGCGATCGCACACTACGACGCGCTGCTGCGCGACGCGGGGTTCGCGCGCGAGCACGCTCCCGAGGTCGTCGTCAGGGTCGGCGACCTGCCGACGTCCAAGTCGCTGCGGGCCTGGCTGGGCGCCCTGGGCGGGGCACGCCAGATCCTCGTCGACCCGCAGCTGGGCTGGCAGGACCCGGCCTCGGTGGTCGAGCTCGTGATACGGGCGGACCCGCGCTTGCTCGAGCCCCCGGCCGCGGCCGACCCGGGATGGCTCGAACGCTGGCGGAGCGCCGATGCGCGCGCCGCCGGCGCGATCGAGGAGACCCTCGGGGAGGAGCTCAGCGAGCCGAACGTCGCACGAGCGGTGGCCGACACGCTGCCGCCGGCCGCGACCGTGTTCGTCGCCGCCTCGATGCCGGTTCGCGATCTCGAGTCGTTTTGGCCGGTACGCGACGACGCCCCGCGCGTGCTCTCCAACCGCGGCGCCAACGGCATCGACGGAACGCTGTCGAGCGCGCTCGGCGTGGCCGCGGTCGCCCAGGGGCCGGTCGTCGCGCTGATCGGCGACGTCGCCTTCGCCCACGATCTCGGTGGCCTGCTCGCGGCTTCGCGGCTCGGCCTGTCGCTCACGATCGTGCTGATCAACAACGGCGGTGCGGCGGTCTTCGACTACCTGCCGATCGCCGGCGAGCACGATGTCTACGAGCAGCACGTGGCGACGCCGACCGGCCTTGACTTCGAGCGCGCGGCGGCGCTTTACGGCTTTCGCCACGAGCGGCCGCAGACGCTCGACGCGCTGCGCGCGCTGCTCGCACAGCCCGCCCCCGGCACGCTGATCGAGGTTCGCACCGACCGATCGGCCGGGCTCGCGCTGCACGAGCGCGTGTGGTCCGCCGTCGCGCGCAGCCGGACCGCGTGACCCTGCCGGGCCGAGGCGCTCAGGCCGCGAGCACCGGCAGCAGGGCGCCGAGCTTGACCTCGGTCTCGGCGAGCTCGGCCGCCGGGTCCGAGTCGGCCACGATGCCGTTGCCGGCATAGCAGCGAGCCAGCGAGCCTTCGATCAGCGCGCAGCGCAGGGCGACGCAGAACTCCCCGTCCTCGTTGGCGTCGGTCCAGCCGACCGGCCCCGCGTACCAGCCGCGGTCGATGCCCTCGAGCGCGCGAATCAGCGGCAGCGCGACGGCCGACGGCTCTCCTCCGACGGCGGGTGTCGGATGCAGTAGGCCCGCCAGCTCGACGGCCGCGACCGGTGCGGCGAGCTGCGCACGGATCGGCGTGGCGAGATGCTGGATGTTGGCGACCCGCACCAGCTCCGGCTCCTCGGGCATCGTCACCCAGACCGCGTGCGGGCGCAGCGCGCGCTCGATCCGGCGGGCGACGATCGCGTGCTCCTCGCGCTCCTTGTCCGAGCGCAGCAGCCGCTCGCCGAGGTGGTCATCGACCGCCGGGTCGGCGCTGCGCCCGATCGACCCGGCGAGCGCGACGGTGCTGACGCGGAGGCCCTCTCGGCGCATCAAAAGCTCCGGCGTCGCGCCGATGAAGGTGGCCTCACCGCGCCCGACGGCGTATACGAAGCAGCCTCCGAACGCCTCGCGCAGCACACCGAAGACCGCTGCGGCGTCGTAGCGTGCCGGGCCGTGGACGTCGACCTCGCGCGCCAGCACGATCTTCTCGAGCCGCCCCGCGGCCATCAGCTCCACGGCCCGTCCGACCGCTGCCTCGTAGTGCTCGGGGGCCATTGCGCCGGCGATCGTGTGGCGCTCGGTTGGATGGGGGTCAAGCAGCGCGAGCGGCAGCTCGCGCAGCGACGCGAGCCGTCGCTCGACGCGCTCCTGCAGCTGCCCGGCGACGTCGTCCGGGTGCGCCAGCGCGGCGACCGTGCACCACACCTCCTCACCCCGGCGGACCAGCGCGACCTCGGGCACGACCAGCGATGCCGGAGCGAAACCGGACCAGTGCGGGGTGTTGCCTCCGTCGTGGGCGAAGGCGAAGCCGCCGCAGGCGATCAGCCCGCCGCCGGTCGGCCCTCCCGACGGCTCGACGCAGGCCCGCGCGACGAGGTCGCGCCAGCGCGCAGCGGTGCGCTCGAAGCGAAGATGCCCGCGATCCTCGAGCGCCACCACGGCTCCAAGCGTCGCCACGACGGTTCGCTCACGGTCGGGTTGCTCGAAGCACATCCAGGGCTCCCCCGCGCGCCGCGAGCCGAGCACCACCGCGCTCGGGTCCACTCCGTCGGCGAGCCGCCAGCTGACCGCCGCGACGCAGTCGCCGTGTCGCCGTGCGCGGCGCACCGCCCGCCGAAGTTGTGCGTCGAGGGCCGTGCGCTGATGCTCACCGAGCGCGAAGCGTCCCGCCTGGCCCCCGCCATCGGCGGTTGGCCGGGCAGCCGGGGAGTCCGTCGGGTGCGTCCGCGCGTGCGAGCCGCTCGGTGGGAGCACTACGTCTCCGCGCGACCTCGCGACATTGCGATCTCGCCGGTGCGCATCATCTCGATCAGGCCGTGGACGCGCACCAGGCGCTCGAAGGCCTCGATCTTCTCGGCGCTGCCGGTCACCTCGATCGTCAGCGAGCGCTTCGTGGTGTCGACGACACGACCGCGGAAGATCTCCGTGTACTCGAGGATCTCGCTGCGCGCCTGCGCCTCCGCGCTGACCTTGAACAGCGCCAGCTCTCGCGTGACCGTGCCGGCCGGCTCGAGGTCGCGGATCTTCAGCACGTTGACCAGCTTGTGCAGCTGCTTGGTCACCTGATCGATCGGATGCAGCGCGCCGTCGACGGTCAGCGTGATCCGCGAGAACTGCTCGTTGTCGGTCGGGCCGACGGTGAGCGTCTCGATGTTGAAGCCGCGTCGCGCGAACAGGCCGGCGATGCGCGTCAGGACACCCGGCCGGTTCTCGACCAGGATCGAGAGGACGTGCTTGCGGCCGGTCCGCAGGCCAACGGCGGCATCGAGCTCCTCGAGGCTCAGCGGCGTCTTGGTTCCGGGTTCACCCATCGTCGATCACCCCACCATGTCGCGCGCGGCGGCGCCGGGCGCGATCATCGGGTAGGTGTTCTCCTCGCGAGTCACGCGGACGTCGGCGACGACCGCGCCGGGCGTCGCGATCGCGTTGCGAATGTCCTCGACCAGCGAGCCCTTGTCGGTGAAGCGCAGCCCGGTCGCGCCGTAGGCCTGGGCGAGCTTGACGAAATCCGGGTAGTCGCCCATGTCGACCTGGCTGTAGCGGTGGTCCCAGAACAGCTCCTGCCACTGGCGGACCATGCCGAGGTAGCCGTTGTTCATGATGAACACCTTGACCGGGATCTGCTCCTGCACGCAGGTGGCGAGCTCCTGGATGTTCATCTGGATCGAGCCGTCACCGGCGATCACGCAGACCGTCTGATCGGGCGCTCCGACCTTGGCGCCCATCGCAGCCGGCAGGCCGAAGCCCATCGTGCCCAGGCCGCCGGAGTTGATCCACTGGCGCGGCCGCGTGAAGTGGTAGTACTGAGCGGTCCACATCTGGTGCTGGCCGACGTCGGAGACGACGATCGCCTGCCCGTCGGTCGCTTCGTAGAGCGCCTGGATCAGGTACTGCGGCTTGATCTCCGAGTCGGCACTGTCCTCGTAGCGCAGCGGATGCTCGGCCTTCCAGGCCTCGATCTTGGTCCACCAGTCGCCGAGGCGGGCAGGATCGGCATCGAGCGCGCGGTATTCGACCAGCAGCTTGCGCAGCACGTTGCGGGCGTCGCCGACGATCGGGATGTGCGCCGGCACGTTCTTGGAGATCTCCGCGGGATCGATGTCGATGTGGATGAACTTCGCCTGCGGCGCAAACTCCGCGAGCTTGCCGGTGATGCGATCGTCAAAGCGCGCCCCGATCGCGCAGATCAGGTCGGCTTCGTCCATCGCGTAGTTCGCGGCGCGCGTCCCGTGCATGCCGAGCATCCCGAGCCACTGCGGATGCGTGCCGGGGAAGCCGCCGAGTCCCATCAGCGTGCAGGTGACCGGGAAGCGATCCGCGGTCGCGAACTCGACGAGCTCCGCGGCGGCTCCGGAGTTGATCACTCCGCCGCCGGCGTAGATCACCGGCCGCCGCGCGCTCGCCAGTGCGTTTGCCGCCTGGCGGATCTGCTTCTGGTTGCCCTCGGTCGTCGGCTGGTAGCCGGGGAGCGAGACGTCCAGCACCGGTTCGTACGGGATCTCGGCGCGCGAGAGGTCCTGTGGAACGTCGATCACGACCGGTCCGGGCCGCCCGGTTCGCGCGATGTGAAAGGCCTCGTGGATCGCGCGCGGGATCTCCAGCGGGTGCTGGATCATGAACGAGTGCTTGACGATCGGCAGCGTGATGCCCATCGTGTCGGCCTCCTGGAAGCCGTCGGTGCCGAGCAGTTCGGTGCGGACCTGGCCGGTGATGAAGACGACCGGCACCGAGTCCATCATCGCGTCGGCGATCGGCGTCACGAGGTTGGTCGCGCCCGGCCCGGAGGTCGCGAGCGCGACGCCCACCTTGCCGGTCGCCTTCGCGTAGCCCTCCGCCGCGTGCCCCCCACCCGCCTCGTGGCGCACGAGCACGTGGCGAATCCCGGCGTCGTAGAACGCATCGTAGGTCGGGAGGTTCGCGCCACCCGGGAGGCCGAATACGACGTCGACGCCCTCGGCTTTTAGGCACTCCATCACGGCATCGACTGCACGCATCGCACAAACCTCCTTTCAGCAGGGTCGGTACGCAAAACGGCCCGCGAAACAGGCCTCACCGGTCAGAATAGCGTGCCGGCGCTCCGTTTCCTGCCGGTGCAATCAGAGCCGCGCACGAACCCGCATCGAGGGATCCGGCTCGATCAGCTCCGAGTCCTCGGGGTATTCGAGGTCGGTGCCGCAGCGCATGCACATCGCGTCGTAGTGGCGCACCGCCCGGCCACAGCCCGGGCAGATTCGCAGCGCCTCCTCGGTCTCATGGCGGTAGAGGGCGGCCATCAGCGGCCCGAGGATCGGGACCACGCCGGAGATCATGAACCAGACAAAGAACGAGCTGCCCTTGCGCGTGCCGATGTATCCACCGGCGCACGCCGAGAGCAGGCAGACCGCGAGGCCTGCGGCATAGACCCAGTTCAGAATAGGACGCGGACCGCCCAGACGGCGCCGATGATCGCGACGACCACCGCGATGATCGTCGCGACCACGATCACGACGTGAAACAGCAGGTGGAGCAGGATCCACGCGCAGACGAGCAGTACCAGCGCGGCAAGCGCATGACGGCCGAACGACTGCATGCGGCCCCCGGTGGGTGTGCGACTCTCGGTGTGTTGTTCGTTCATACGGAAGAGCTTACGCTCCCCCGCGACGCTACCGGTGAGGATGAACCGGGTAGGGCCGGTGCTCGGGTCGCGCCGGTGACGCGGAGGCTGCCAGGCGAGCAAGGGTGTAGCGCCGCAGGACCGTCGGCGCCTTCACCATCGTGGACGCCTCGTCCACCTGCGGGAAGAGCAGGAACCTGGATCGGGCGTTAGGTGTGTTCATGGCCGAAATGATCCGCTCGAAGCCGCTCGGCGTCGTTGGCCGTGTGGCCAAGATCACCCAACGCGACTTCGCCTCGCTGTCGGCGCCCGCTCAGGGCGAAACGTCGCCCGAATCGAGGCCGAGCGCCTCATGGATCAGCCGGGCCACCTCGGCGCCGTCGGCGCGGCCGCGGGTTTCGCGCATGACCGGCCCGATCAGCGCCCCGATCGCCTTGGCGTTGCCCGTCCGCACCTGCTCTGCGGCGAGCGGGTCGCCGGCGATCACCCGGGCTACGATCGCTGCCAGCCCGACCTCGTCGTCGATCGCCTCGAGGCCGCGTGCCGCGACGATCTGCGCGGGATCACCGCCGTCTGCAACGAGCACGCTCAACACCTCGCGAGCCGCGGTGACCGTGAGCGTCCGCTCGGCGACCATGGCGACGAGCGCCGCGAGCGCCGCCGGCGCGAGCGTGCTCGCAGCCGGGTCTTCGTCACCGAGTGCGCCGACGAGCTCGCCCCCGACCCAGTCGGCGAGCCGCCGCGGGTGCGCGGCGTCGGCGGCGAGGGCGCGCTCGTAGAAGTCGCCGAGCTCCGCGCGGAACGCGAGCTGGCGGGCCCGCTCGGCGCTCAGGCCGAGCTCGCGCTCGAAGCGCTCGGCGCGCGCCGCCGGCAGCTCGGGCATCGCCGCGCGCGCATCGTCGAGCATCGCCTCGGTCGTCGCGATCGGCACCAGATCGGGTTCCGGGAAGTAGCGGTAGTCGTGCGCCTCCTCCTTGGAGCGAAGCGAGCTGATCGCGCCGGATTGCGGATCGAAGTGGAGCGTCTCCTGCACGACCTCCTCGCCCGCTTCGAGGATCGCCCGCTGGCGCTCGATCTCGGCGGCGACACCGCGTTCGAGGAAGCGAAACGAGTTCATGTTCTTGAGCTCCGTCTTGGTCCCGAGCTGCTCGCTGCCGACCGGCCGCAGCGACACGTTGGCGTCGGCACGCAGCGAGCCCTCCTCCATGTTCACGTCGCTGACCCCCAGCACGCGCAGCGTCGCGCGCAGCAGCTCGAGCCACTCGCGGGCCTGCGCCGGCGAGTGCACGTCGGGCTCGGTGACGATCTCGACGAGCGGCGTCCCACCGCGGTTGAAATCGACGACCGACTGCTCCGAGCCATGAATCCGTCCGCTGGCGCCGATGTGAACGAGCTTCGCGGCGTCCTCCTCGAGATGCACCCGGTGGATCCGCACGCCGGCCAGTTGCCCGCCGCGGCACAGCGGCTCGTCGTACTGGGAGATCTGGTAGCCCTTGGGCAGGTCGGGGTAGAAGTAGTTCTTG
>Ga0209415_10007786_pt1 | contig 18647 bp, 14 predicted proteins | sample PeaSoiSIISIP2007_FD_187696 | JGI IMG/M metagenome (GOLD analysis project Ga0209415, IMG submission 187696) | Peat soil microbial communities from Weissenstadt, Germany - SII-SIP-2007 (SPAdes) (version 2) | ecosystem: Environmental > Terrestrial > Soil > Wetlands > Peat | place: Germany...
GCGTAACGGACCGAGGCTCGGACGAGCCGCTTGGACCCGAACTCGGAGATCGGCTTGATGCCGATACCCGACCCGTCGCGGATGGGCCAGCCCATCTCGTCGCGGAGGTAGGCGGTGAACTTGACGGCCTCGGGCGTGCCCGCCTGCACCTCGTAGCCGGCATAGACGTCTTCGGTGTTCTCCCGGAAGATGACCATGTCCACCAGCTCGGGGTGGCGGACCGGCGAGGGCACGCCCTGGAACCAGCGCACCGGGCGCAGGCACACGTAGAGGTCCAGCAGCTGGCGGAGCGCCACGTTGAGCGAGCGGATGCCCCCGCCGATGGGGGTGGTAAGGGGGCCCTTGATGCCGATCAGGTGATCGCGGAATGCGTCGACGGTCTCGTCGGGCAGCCAGTTGCCGACCTCGTCGAAGGCCTTCTGCCCGGCCAGCACCTCCTTCCAGGCCACCCGCTTCCCGTGCTTCTCGGCCGCTGCGTCGAGGACCAGGCGGGCGGCGGGCCAGATGTCGACGCCGGTGCCGTCCCCCTCGATGAAGGGGATGATCGGCTCGTCGGGGACGACCAGGGTGCCGTCGGCGGTCGTGGTGATCTTCTCGGCCATGCCCGGAGCCTAACGGGAGCGCGTCTCGTCGAACGAAGCGGCCGGGGGGTCAGGACGCCCGGATTGGGTCGGGGACGAGCCCCAGGGCGCCATAGATCTCGCGGGTCGCGCTCGAGCGGTTGAGGGTGTAGAAGTGCAGGCCAGGGGCCCCGGCGGCCAGCAGCGACCGGCAGAGCTCGGTCGCCAGCTCGACCCCCGCCCGGCGCACACCCTCGTCGCCGTCGACCTCGGCGACCGCCTCCAGCCGGCGCACCATCCACTCGGGCACCGGCGCGCCCATGGTGGCCATGCGGGGCACCGACGCGAGCGAGGTGACCGGCATGACGCCCGGGATCACCGGCCGGGTGACGCCGCGCTCGGCCAGGTCGGCCACCAGCCCCTGGTACTCGCCCAGCTCGAAGAAGAACTGGGTGATGGCGAAGTCGGCCTCGCGCAGCTTCTCGGCCAGGCGGTCGCGGTCGCTCGCCAGGTCGGGCGAGGCGGGGTGGCCGATCGGTTGCGCCGCCACGCCGATCGAGTAGCCACCGATGGCCCGGGCGAGCCGCACCAGCTCGATGGCGTGGGGCAGCTCGCGCGGCGGACCGGTCCCCTCGGGGACGGGGTCGCCGCCCAACGCGAGCAGGTTCTCCACGCCGGACCGGCGGAACGAGACGAGGATCTCGGCCAGCTCGAGGCGGGTGTGGGCCACGCAGACGAGGTGGGCCATGGGGGTGAGCGAGGTGGTGTGCAGCATCCCGGACACGAGGTTGTGGGTCCGGGCCCGGGACTCGGCGCCCCCCCGGTAGGTGACGGACACAAAGGAAGGCCCGAGCGGCTGCAGGTCGGCCAGGGTGCGGGCCAGCGTGCGCAGCTCCTCGTCGCTCTTCGGTGGGAAGAACTCGAACGAGTAGGTCGGCCCGGCGGCCAGCAGGTCGGCGATCTTGGTCACCCGGACCAGGGTAGTTCGGGGTCGGCCGCTCCAAGGAGGGCTGGCTCAGTGCCGGAAGTGCCGCTCGCCGGTCGTGAGCAGGGCGATCCCGGCCGCATCGGCCGCCTCGATGACCGCCGCGTCGCCGACCGAGCCGCCGGGGTGCACGACCGCGGTGACCCCGGCCCGGGCCAACACCTCGAGCCCGTCGGGGAAGGGGAAGAACGCGTCGCTGGCCGCGGCGGCGCCCTTGGCCCGCTCCGCCGCCCGCGCCACCGCCAGCTCCGCTGCCACCACCCGGCTCTGCTGGCCCGCCCCGACGCCGGCGGTGGCGCCGCCGATCGCCACCACGACGGCGTTGGAGCTGGTGCGGGCGCACACGGCCCAGGCCAGGGCGAGGTCGGCCAGCTGCTCGGCCGAGGGGGCCACCCGCGTGACGACCGCCCACTCGCCGGGCCGGGCGCGCAGCTCGTCGCCGTCTTGGACGAGGGCCCCCTGCCCGAGCGTCCGCACGAAGCGGATGGTCACCTCGGGCGCCGCGGCGCTCAGGAGTCGCGTGGCCTTGCGGCGGGTGCGCAGCCGCTCGAGCGCGGCCGTGTCGAAGCCGCTGGCCACGATGACGTCGGCCTGCGGCCCGGCCGCGATCACCTCGGCCAGATCGGCGTCGACCGGCCCCCCGATCGCCACCACGCCGCCGAAGGCGGCCTGGGGGTCGCTCTCCAGGGCGAGCCGGTAGGCGGTGGCGAGATCGGCCGCCACCGCCGCGCCGGAGGGGTTGGCGTGCTTCATGATCGCCACCGCCGGCCGGCCGGCGGTGCCCAGCTCGTGGACGAGGCGCCACCCGGCGTCGGTGTCGAACAGGTTGAGGTAGGAGAGGGCGCGCCCGCCGTGCAGGACCGCGGCGTCCCACCACGACGTGCCACCGGCCAGCCGGTACCGGGCGCCGCGCTGGTGCGGGTTCTCGCCGTAGTGGAGCTCTTCGGCGCGTTCGAGCGTGAGATGCAGCGTGGGCGGCAGCAGCTCGCCGTCGTCGAACCACTCGACGATGGCCGCGTCGTAGGCGGCCGTGTGCGCAAACGCAGTCCGCGCCAGGCGCCGCCGCGTCGCGTCGGAGAGCACCCCATCGGCGCGCAGCTCGTCGAGCACCGCCCCGTAGTCATCCGGAGACGTGACGACCCCCACGTGTGCGTGGTTCTTGGCCGCGCCGCGCACCATCGAGGGCCCACCCACGTCGATGAGCTCGATCGAGGGGTCGCTCGAGAACGGGTAGAGGTTGGACACCACGAGGTCGATCGGCTCGATGCCCTGCGCCGCCAGGTCGGCCATGTGCTCGGGCTTGGACCGGTCGGCCAGGATCCCGCCGTGGAGGGCCGGGTGCAGCGTCTTCACCCGGCCGTCGAGCATCTCGGGCGAGCCGGTGACGTCGGCCACCTGTTGGTGGGCGATGCCGGCCTCGGCCAGGGCCGCGGCCGTCTGGCCGCTCGCCACCAGCTCCCAGCCCAACTCGTCCAGCCCGCGCGCGAGGTCGAGGAGGCCGCGCTTGTCGTAGACGGAGAGGAGGGCCCTCACGCCGGCGCCGTCTGGGAACGGGCGAGGGCCTCGGCGCCGCGCCCGGCCGCCAGCTCGCCCAGGACCGCTTTGATGGTCGCCGGGTACAGCCGGCGCTCGACCGCCTTGATCCGCTCGTGCAGGGAGTCCGCGGTGTCGCCCGACAGGACGGCCACCTGCTCCTGGGCGAGGATCGGCCCGGCGTCCATCTCGAGCGTGGCCACGTGCACCGTGCACCCGGTCACGGCCACCCCGGCCTCCAGCGCGTCCTCCACCCCGTGCCAGCCCGGGAACGCCGGCAGGAGCGCCGGGTGAGTGTTGAGAATGCGCCCGGGGTAGGCCCGGTGGATCGGGTCGTCGAGGATCGTGCCGAAGCCGGCCATGGCGACCAGATCGACCGCGCCGGCGCGCAGCCGGTCCGTGATCGCGCTGGTGAAGGCGTGGCGGTCGAACTCGCGTCCGTACCCGCCCCAGTGGCGCCGGTCCAGCAGCTCGACCTGGACCCGATGACGGCGCGCGACGTCGAGCGCACCACAGACGCGGTCAGCCAGCACGAGGTGGACCGGCACGCCATCGGCGACCATGGCGTCCAAGATCGTGCCGCTGCCGGAGACCAGCACACCGACGCGCACGCGGCCACGCTACCCGCCCGCAGTGACACCCGAGAACGGCCCGGGACGCGCCGACGGGCCCGCTAGGCGAGCGCCCGGACGACCTCGACCATCCGCTCGCCCGCCTCGGTGGGGTTGGCGGCGACGGAGACCCCGGCGGCCGACAGCGCATCCATCTTGGCCTGGGCGGTGCCCTGGGACCCCGAGATGATGGCGCCCGCGTGGCCCATCTTGCGGCCGGGCGGCGCCGTGACGCCGGCGATGTAGGCGACCACCGGCTTGGTCATCTGCGCGCCGATGAACCCGGCGGCCCGCTCCTCCTCGGACCCGCCGATCTCGCCGATCATCATGACGGCGCGGGTGTCGGGGTCGGCTTGGAAGGCCTCGAGGCAGTCGATGAAGTTGGTGCCGGGCACCGGGTCCCCGCCGATGCCGACGCAGGTGGTCTGGCCCACCCCTTGCTGGGAGAGCTCATAGAGGGCCTGGTAGGTGAGGGTGCCGGAGCGGCTCACAATGCCGACGGGGCCCCCGGCCAGGGCGATGTCGCCCGAGGTGATCCCGATGTTGGTCTTGCCCGGCGAGATGATGCCCGGGCAATTCGGTCCGAGCAGGCGGACCGTCGGGAACTCCCGCCGCAGGCGGTTGTAGGTGAGCGCCTCGTCCTGGGCCGGGATGCCCTCGGTGATGCAGACGATGAAGCCGATGCCGGCCACCGCCGCCTCCAAGATGGCGTCACAGGCGAACCGGGGCGGCACGACGACGAAGGAGGCGTCGGCCCCGGTGGCCGCCACGGCCTCGTGCATCGAGTCGAACACCGGGATGCCCTCCACGTCGGTCCCGCCCTTGCCCGGCGTGACCCCGGCCACCACCTGGGTGCCGTAGTCGCGGTTGCGCAGCCCGTGGAAGCGGCCCTGTCCGCCCGTCAGGCCCTGGACGACCACCTTCGTGCGCTCGTCGACGAAGATGCTCATTGGCCCGCCTGCCCGGCCAGGGCGACGGCCCGGCGGGCGCCGTCGAGCATGGTCGACTCGGCCAGCAGTCGGTCCGACAGGTGGGGGGCGAGCAGCTCGCGGCCCTCGACCGAGTTGGTGCCGTCCAGCCGGAGCACGATGGGCGAGCGGATCTCGACGTGAGTCAGCGCCTCGATGATCCCCTTGGCCACCTCGTCGACCCGCGTGATGCCGCCGAAGATGTTGACGAAGATCGACCGGACGGCCGGGTCGGAGTTGATGACCTCCAACGCGGCGGCCATGACCGCGGCGTTGGCGCCGCCGCCGATGTCCAAGAAGTTGGCCGCGGACCCGCCGACCTGGGTCACCACGTCCAGCGTCGACATGGCCAGGCCCGCCCCGTTGGCGATGATGCCGACCGAGCCCGAGAGCCCGATGTAGTTGAGGCCGCGCGCTTTGGCCATCTTCTCGCGCTCGTCGTCGGTGTCGCTGCCCCCCAGTGCCTCCCACTCGGGATGGCGGTAGGCGGCGTTCTCGTCGAGGGTGACCTTGGCGTCGAGCGCGTGCACCCGGCCGTCGGTGGTGAAGATGAGCGGGTTGATCTCGGCCAGGTCGCAGTCCCCCTCGACGAAGCAGTGGTAGAGGCGGACGAGCACGGTCGCCGCTTCGTCCCGGGCTTCCTCGTCGAGCCCGGCCTCGTCGACCCAGCGACGAGCCGTCTCCTGGCTCAGGCCTTCGACCGGATCGATGTGCAGCCGCGCGATCGCCTCGGGGTTGGTGGCGGCCACCTCCTCGATGTCGACGCCGCCGGCCGTCGACAGCATGCCGAGGTGCAACTTGTTCGGACGGTCGAGGGTGAAGCTGGCGTAGTACTCACGGGCGATGTCCGAGGCGTGCTCGATCCACAGCCGCTTCACGACGTGGCCCTTGATGTCGAGGCCGAGGATGGCCCCGGCGTGCTGGCGCACCTCGGCCGGGTCCTTGGCCAGCTTGATGCCGCCCGCCTTGCCGCGGCCCCCGACCTTCACCTGCGCCTTGACCACCACCGGGTAGCCGGCCTGGTCGGCCTGGACGACCGCCTCCTCCACCGTGTCGGCGACGCCGCCCGGCGAGGTGGGGATGCCGAAGCGATGGAAGTACTGCTTGCCCTGGTACTCGTAGAGATCCACCCCTCGCCCTTCTCTTGACTGTCGATGGGCGCCGCGGCGCGGATCGCCCATTCTGTTCGTTGTGCCGCCCCGCGCCGGCCGGCGGCCGGCGGTTCGGATCAGACCCCGAGCGCCTCCTCACGACGATCGAGGGCCTCGGCCAACCAGGCACCGATCGCCGGCAAGGGAACACCCGGCGTGAACACATGGGCGACCCCGAGGCCCTCCAGCGTCGGGATGTCCGCCTCGGGGATGATGCCGCCGACGACGACCAGCACGTCGGGCCGACCCTGCTCGGCCAGCGCGTCGATGACCCGGGGCACGAGCGTGAGATGGGCGCCCGAGAGCATCGACAGCCCGACGGCGTCCGCGTCCTCCTGGACCACCGCGTGGACGATCTGCTCGGGGGTCTGGTGCAGGCCCGTGTAGACGACCTCGAACCCGGCGTCGCGCAGCGCCCGGGCGATGACCTTGGCCCCGCGATCGTGACCGTCGAGCCCCGGTTTGGCCACCACGACCCGGTAGGGACGCTCCATTTGCGCCGATGATAGGCGGGGACCCCTGGCCCGGGGCCAGCCGGGAGCGTCCTGCGTCCGCTGCGACCGGCACCGACCGCCTCCCGTTGGGTGCCGCGGCACCTCATTCGACCTGGCGCGGCAGGGTTGCCCGGGCCGGGTCGAGCACCGGGCCGCTCGCGCGCACACGGTATGGTGGGGCGACCGACGCACGTCGAGGGTCGGCTCCGGCGCAGCTGAGAGAGGTGCCCGTCGACGGACGGGGCCGGGTGGGCGCGAACCGGAGGACACGAGTGGCTGAGATCGAGATCGGCATCTTCAAGTCGGGACGGCAGGCCTACGGGTTCGACGACATCGCCATCGTGCCCAGCCGCCGCACCCGCGACCCCGAGGACGTCGACATCTCCTGGGAGATCGATGCCTATCGCTTCGAGCTGCCCCTCCTCGGCGCCGCCATGGACGGGGTCACGAGCCCGGCCACGGCCATCGAGCTCGGCCGCCTGGGCGGGCTCGGCGTGCTCAACCTGGAGGGCCTCTGGACCCGCTACGAGGATCCCTCCCACCTGTTCGACGAGATCCGCGAGCTCGACGACGACAAGGCGACGGCCCGGATGCAGCAGATGTACATGGAGCCGATCAAGCCCGAGCTCGTGACCGAGCGGATCCGCCAGATCAAGGAGGCCGGCGTGGTGGCCGCCGCCTCGATCACCCCGCAGCGCACGGTCTCGCTGGCCCCGGCCGTGCTGAAGGCCGAGCTCGACCTCCTCGTCATCCAGGGCACCGTGGTGTCGGCCGAGCACGTCTCGAAGACCACCGAGCCGCTCAACCTGAAGCGCTTCATCCGCGAGTTCGACCTGCCCGTCATCGTCGGTGGCTGCGCCTCGTACCAGGCCGGGCTGCACCTCATGCGCACCGGGGCGGTGGGCGTGCTGGTGGGCGTCGGCCCGGGTAACGCCTGCACCACCCGCGGCGTCCTCGGCCTCGGCGTCCCCCAGGCGACGGCGATCGCCGACGTCGCCGGCGCCCGGATGCGCCACCTGGACGAGACCGGCGTCTACGTGCACGTGATCGCGGACGGCGGCATGAGCCGGGGCGGTGACATCGCCAAGGCCATCGTCTGCGGCGCCGACGCGGTGATGCTCGGGTCCCCCCTCACCTCCGCGGTCGAGGCACCGGCCCGCGGCTTCCACTGGGGCATGGCCACCTTCCACCCGACCCTGCCCCGCGGCACCCGGGTGCGCACCGACGTGCGCGGCAGCCTGAAGGAGGTCCTCCTCGGCCCGGCGCACGAGAACGACGGCCGCATGAACCTCTTCGGGGCGCTCAAGACGGCGATGGCCACCTGCGGCTACGAGACGCTGAAGGAGTTCCAGAAGGCCGAGGTGATGGTGGCGCCGTCCCTGCAGACCGAGGGCAAGCAGCTGCAGCGCGCCCAGGGCGTGGGCATGGGGCATTGAGCGCGGTCGACGACGCCGTTCTCGTCGTCGACTTCGGCGCGCAGTACGCGCGCCTCATCGCCCGCCGGGTGCGCGAGGCGCACGTGTACTCAGAGATCGTCCCGCCGACCCTGTCGGCGGCCGAGTTCGTCGCCCGCCGGCCGCGCGGCATCATCCTCTCGGGCGGCCCGCGTTCGGTCTACGACCAGCCCGCCCCCGAGGTGGACCCGGCCATCTACGACACCGGCATCCCCATCCTCGGCATCTGCTACGGCGCCCAGCTGCTCGCCCGCCAGTTGGGGGGCACCGTCACCAACACCGGCCGCGGCGAGTACGGCCGCACCCGGTTGGAGCTGACCGCGTCCTCCCCGCTGTGCCCGGACTGGCCCCCCTCGCTCGAGGTCTGGATGAGCCACGCGGACTCCATCACCGCGGTGCCGAAGGGCTTCGTGGCCACCGCCTCGAGCCCCGAGGCGCCCGTCGCCGCCCTGTTCGACCCCGACCGACGCATCTTCGGCGTGCAGTTCCACCCAGAGGTGGTCCACACCGAGCGCGGCACCGAGCTGCTCGAGCACTTCGTGCACGACATCTGCGGCGGCGGCGCCAACTGGACGCACGTCTCGATCATCGAGTCACAGGTGGCGGCGATCCGCGCCCAGGTGGGCAGCGACCGGGTGCTGTGCGCGCTCTCGGGCGGCGTGGACTCCGCGGTGGCCGCCGCCCTCGTGCACAAGGCGATCGGGGACCAGCTCACCTGCGTCTTCGTGGACACCGGCCTGATGCGGGCCGGCGAGGCCGAGCAGGTCGAGGAGACCTTCCAGCGCCAGTTCCACATCGACCTCGTCCACGTGAAGGCGGTCGACCGCTTCTTCAGTGCCTTGGCGGGGGTGACCGATCCAGAGCGCAAGCGCAAAGTGATCGGCGAGCTGTTCATCCGCATCTTCGAGGAGGTGGCCCGCGACCTCGGGGCCGGGACGGGCGGCGACGGCCCGCAGTTCCTGGTGCAGGGCACCCTGTACCCCGACGTCATCGAGTCCGGGGCGGGGCAGTCGGCCAGCATCAAGTCCCACCACAACGTGGGCGGCCTGCCCGAAGACCTCGCGTTCGAACTCGTCGAGCCGCTCCGGCTCCTTTTCAAGGACGAGGTGCGGGCCATCGGCGAGGAGCTGGGCCTGCCGAGCGAGATCGTGTGGCGCCAGCCGTTCCCGGGCCCCGGCCTGGCCGTGCGGGTCACCGGCGAGGTGACGCGGGCGCGGGTCGAGATCGTGCGGGCCGCCGACGCCATCGTGACCGAGGAGGTCCGCAAGGCCGGCCTCTACCGGACGCTCTGGCAGAGCTTCGCCGTCCTCCCCGACACCCGCACCGTCGGCGTGATGGGCGACGGCCGGACCTACGAGTACCCGATCATCATCCGCGCCGTCACGAGCGACGACGCCATGACCGCCGACTGGGCCCGCCTCCCCTACGACCTGGTGGAGCGCATGGCCTCGCGCATCATCAACGAGGTCGACGGCGTGAACCGCGTCGCCCTCGACGTCACCTCGAAACCGCCCGGCACCATCGAGTGGGAGTGACGGTGCCGCCGGGGACCGGCGACACCGGGCGGCTGCTCACGCTGTTCGATCCGGCGGCGGGACCGCCTGGGTTCGCGGACGACGAGGACACCGACCCGCCGGTCTCCCTCGACGCGCCGCCCGCGCCACCGCACCTGCCGATCGACGACACCGACGAGTCCGCCCCGTCCCAGGGGGCGGCGGACGACCGGGACGAGGCGTGGGAGGAGCTGCATCGGACCAGCCGCAGCCCGCGCCCCGACGAGCTCCTGGTGGACCTGAACGAGCCGCAGCGGGCGGCGGTCGTCCACCGCGGCGGGCCGCTGCTGGTGGTGGCCGGCGCCGGGTCGGGCAAGACGCGGGTCCTCACCCGGCGCATCGCCCACCTGCTCGCCTCGGGCGAGGTGGCCCCGTGGGAGATCCTGGCCATCACCTTCACCAACAAGGCGGCCGACGAGATGCGCCGGCGGGTGGTCGAACTGGTCGGCGGGCGGGCCAAGCGGATGTGGGTGTCCACCTTCCACTCGGCCTGCCTGCGGATGCTGCGCTCGCACGCCACCCGGCTCGGCTACCGGTCCTCGTTCACCGTCTACGACGACCAGGACTCGCGTCGCCTGGTCGAGCTGGTCATGGCCGAGCACGGGCTCGACACGAAACGCCTGCCGCCGCGCTCGGTGGCCGCCGTCATCTCCCAGGCCAAGTCCGAGCTGATCGACTTCGAGACCTTCGCGGGCCGGGGCACCGCCAACGACCCCTTCCACCGGCGCATCGCCGACGTCTACCGCGTCTACCAGCAGCGCCTGCTGGCGGCCAACGCCATGGACTTCGACGACCTGCTGATGGTGGCCGTCAACCTCCTCCAGGGCGTCGACGAGGTGCGCACCGCCTACCAGGAGCGGTTCAAGCACGTGCTGGTCGACGAATACCAGGACACCAACCGGGCCCAGAACGAGCTCGTCATCCTGCTCGGCGCGGGGCACCGCAACGTCTGCGTGGTGGGCGACTCCGACCAGTCCGTGTACCGCTGGCGCGGTGCGGACATCCGCAACATCTTGCAGTTCGAAGAGGTGTTCGGCGACACCAAGACGGTGGTGCTCGAACAGAACTACCGCTCCACCCAGCGGATCCTCGACGCGGCCAACGCCATCATCGCCCACAACCCCACGCGCCGGGCGAAGCGCCTCTTCACCGAGGACGAGGAAGGCCCCAAGATCTGCCGCTACCGCGCCGAGGATGAGCACGACGAGGCGAGCTGGGTGGCGAGCGAGATCGTGCGCCTCGGTCGCGACGACGGCCTCCCGGCCGGCGACGTGGCCGTGTTCTACCGGACCAACGCCCAGAGCCGGGTGCTCGAAGAGGCGCTGGTGCGCCGCGACGTCCCCTACAAGGTGGTCGGCGGCACCCGCTTCTACGACCGCCGCGAGATCAAGGACGTCCTCGCCTACATCCGCCTGCTCGGGAACCCCGACGACGAGGTTTCCGCCCGGCGCGTGGTGAACGTGCCCAAGCGCGGCATCGGCGAGGCCTCCGTGGCCAAGCTGGTGGCCTGGTCCCGCAGCCACTCGACCACCTTCCTCGACGCGCTGGCCCACGCCGAGGACGCGGGGCTGAGCGCCAAGGCCCTGGAGGGGGCGGCGAAGCTCAACGCGCTGCTCGACGACCTGCGGCGCCAGGCCGGCACCCTCGGGCCGGGCGCGCTGGTCCAGGCCGTCGCCGAGCGCACCGGCTACCTGGGCGAGCTGGTGGCCGAGCGCAGCCACGAGGCCGACGGGCGCATCGAGAACCTGGCCGAGCTGGCCGGGATGGCGGCCGAGTACGAGGACCTGGCCGAGTTCTTAGAGACGGTGGCCCTCGTCTCGGACGCCGACGAGCTCCAGGACGAGCGCAGCAAGGTGTCGCTCATGACCCTGCACACGGCCAAGGGCCTGGAGTTCCCGGCCGTGTTCCTGACCGGCCTGGAGGACGGGATCTTCCCCCATATGCGCGCCCTCGGCGAGCCCCTCGAGCTCGAGGAGGAGCGTCGGCTCTGCTACGTGGGGGTCACCCGGGCGCGCCGTCTCCTCTACCTGTCGCACGCCTGGACCCGCACCCTGTGGGGCACCACCTCTCGCAACATCCCGAGCCGCTTCCTGGCCGAGGTGCCGGCCGAGCTGGTCCGCGACGTCGGCATCATCGGGGCCGGCGGGACGGGCGCCGCCACGCCGCGCGAGGCCCGGTCGACCGGGGCCGAGGACCTGGGCCTGGCCAAGGGCGACCGGGTCGTCCACGAGCGCTGGGGCGAGGGCACCGTGCTCTCCACCCGCGGCGAGGGGGCGAAGGCCCAGGCGGCGGTGCGCTTCGCCTCGGTCGGCGACAAGCAGCTCCTGCTGTCGGCCGCCCCGGTCCGCCGGGCCTGACCCTACGGCGCCGCGGCCGCCCCGAAGGCCCGACGCGCCGGCGCCTTGGGGACGTCGCGGAACGGGACGTCCCGATCGGTGGCGGGGTCCTTGGCCAGCCCGAGGATCCGCTCCGAAAGGATGTTGCGCTGGATCTGGTCCGAGCCCCCGCCGATCGAGTTCATGAAGGCCATCATCGAAGACACGTTGGCCTCGAGGGCGTCGGGCGCGCCCGGGCCGTACAGCGTGCCGGCCGGGCCGAGCAGCGCCGAGGCCAGGGCGGCGGACTCGTGCAGCACCCGCGACATGGCCAGCTTGCCGAGCGAGGCGGCCGGCGACGAGGTGCCGCCGGCCGACGCGGCCTTGGCCCGCGCCGCGTTCCAGCCGATCACCTGGCGCCGGGCATAGAGGTCGGCCAGCGACTGCCGGACGACCGGATCGGTGCTCCGCCCCGTCCGGCGCGCCAGCTCGAAGAGGTCGAGGCGGGCGCCGACCGGCAGGCGACGGGGGTCGCGGACCGGCCCGGTCGCCGACCCCATGACCAGGCGCTCGTGGGCGAGGGCGGTCTGGAGGACCCGCCAGCCGTCGTTGAGGTCGCCCAGCAGATGGTCGGCCGGGATCCGGGCGTCCGTCAGGAACACCTCGTTGAAGAACGCGTCGCCGGTCATCTGGCGGATGGGGCGGACCTCGACCCCGACCTGTCGCATCGGCAGGACGAAGTAGCTGATCCCGCGGTGCTTGGGCTGGTCCCAGTCGGTGCGCGCGATGAGCACGCCGAAGTCCGCCAGGTGGCCGGCCGTGGTCCAGATCTTCTGGCCGTTCACGACCCACTCGTCGCCGTCGCGCTCGGCCCGGGTCTGGAGCGCGGCCAGGTCCGACCCCGCCCCCGGCTCGCTGTAGAGGAGACAGCCGCGAAGCTCGCCCAGCAGAATGGGCCGCAGCAGCTCGCGCTTCAGGCTGTCCCGGCCGAAGGCGAGGATCGTGTTCCCGGCGATATGGAGCTCGATCGGGAGCTGCGAGGAGATCGAGTCGAGCCCGCCCCCCGGGGCGCCGACCCGCGCGAATTCCTCGGCCACGATGCCCGACAGGGCCCGGGCGCTGCCCCGGCCGTACCAGGCCTCGGGCCAGCTCGGGCTGGCCCAGCCGGCGTCGACCACCTGGGCCCGCCAGGCGCCCGGGTCGAGTTTCCGGTCCCAGTGCTGTGCCAGCCAGGAACGAACCTCCGCCCGGAGGGCGTCGGCAGCCTGCTGGTCGAGTGCGACCGTCACGGCCCTCCTCGTCGGAAACGGGCGTCGCTCGACCTTACCCAACCGGAACCCGCTTCTTTCGGGGGCCCGATGTGCGCGTTAGCTATTACCGAACCGCTGACCGTTCCGGTCGCGGTGCGCTGGCTCGGCGGGTGATGAGCACTGAACTGGGATCATGCCTCGCGAGCCGTCCGTCAACACGCTCCCAGTAACCGCCGCCCACCGCCCGCCGACGCTCCCGTCGTAGGTACAAATCGGCGGAACCTGGTCACATGACGACCCTCGGGTTCACGCCCCGCAGGTCACCTCTGGTGACGTTCTGCGTGGCCGCTCTAACCCCTTGATCTCAAACAGCCACGCTGGGGATGGTCCGGTGGAGTCAATGAAGTTCCGGTTGGTACCCGGCAAGCCCACGGTGCTGTCGAGGGCACATGTGACGTAAGTCCCTGGTGACGCCCCGTCCAGGGTCCCACACTTGCCATATGGCAAACGGACGCAAGATCGCGGGTGCGGCGGGTGTGGCTGCCGTCGTTTACGGGGTTTGGGTGCGCCCTCGGCTTTGGCGCTGGGGCGCAACCGACGAGGAAGTCTCTGGTCCGTATCCTGGCGGCGACCTGCTCCCGGAGGGCGAGAGGGCGGCGACGATGGCCGTCACGATCGAGGCACCATCGGATCAGGTCTGGCCGTGGCTTGTCCAGATGGGCGGTGATCGTGGCGGTTGGTACTCCTGGGATCGCCTCGACAATGGAGGTCGCCCGAGTGCTCAGGAGGTCCACACCGAATGGCAAGACCTAGCCCTCGGCGACTACGTCAAGTACTGGACACGGAGTGGTCCCGTTGACGCGTGGGAGGTCGCAGCCCTTGAACCGAACCGCTTCTTGGCACTGCGTGGGTTGATCGATCTGCGAGGCCGTAACCTCGATCCGAGGCAGCCGCGGCCATCCTCCTACGTGGAAGGGCTCTGGTGCTTCAAGTTGAACGAACTGCCCGGCGGACGAACACGCCTGGTCATCGGCGGCTACCAGGCCATCCGCCCACGATGGATTGAGCGCATCTTCAACTATTGGCTCTACATCCCCGTCACCTGGATCATGCAGGCGCGCATGTTGGCCGTGCTCAAGCGGAATATCGAACGAGCGGCTCGGGTACGACCGTACACAGTGACCTCACCGGAGAATCCCCCGGTGGAGTCGAAGAGGCTGTCGGCGATCGCCTGATCAGGGGCGCACCATCGTGTCATCGTCAGTGCGTTGAAAGGGCGGTTCGAAAGGTTCTCGTCACCGTTGCGTCGCAGCATCCCCCGAGAGGACGTTTTCAGCGCTCCTCTCTTGGGTTCTGACCTGCCCTGACAGCGGGTCTGTGGCCCAGGTGGCCTCGGGTTGATCCCAACCGGTGACGTCGGGCTAGGTTCGACAGACAAGATCCAGCGACGACGCTCGGAACGGGAGGACACAGATGAGGCGGCTGGCCATCGTGGGCATGCTCGTCGCCCTGGCGATGCTCCTCCCCGGACCGCTGGCCGGCGCCAGCGGTCACAAGCCGCCCGCCAAACACCACAAGTCGAAGCCCAAGCCCAAGCCCAAGGCGTCGGCACTGGCCACCTCGTGCACCGTCGTCACCCAGGCCGAGGCCGGGGCCGCGCTGGGGCAGTCGGTGACGACGGGAGTCCTCGGGCACGCCACCGTCGAGGGCGGGCTCGCCTGCGTCTACTACGGCCCGAGCGCCCCGCCGGGCGCCAGCCCCGACGTCCCGTCCCCCGACAGCGTCCGGGTGGTCCTCGTGACCGGCACCGACGCCCTCAAGTGGTTCAACGACTACAAGGGCAAGGTACACGCCCAGGCGATCTCGGGCCTCGGCGACCAGGCCTACTACGACGGGTACGCGTCGGTCAGCGTGCTGAAGGGCAACGAGTACCTGCGGGTGGCCGTCGCCGGCCCGACCGGCATCTCGATGAGCGCCGAGGAGCAGCTGGCCCGGGACGCGCTGCCCCGGATGTAGGGCGGTCGCTCAGCCGTTCTTGGGCAGTTGGGAGAACGGCACGACGCGGTCGTCGCCCGGCTCCTTGGGCAACCCGAGCGCGCGCTCGCCGATGATGTTGCGCTGGATCTGGTCGGTTCCGCCGTAGATGGGCGGCGCCTGCGCGTACAGCGAGAGCGACGTCATCATGGCCACCGAGAAGTCCCCGCCGCGGACCGCAGCCAGCGTCTTTTGCCCCGCCTCGTCGTAGGCGTGCAGCGTCCCGTCGACACCGGCGATCGACAGCCCGAGATCGCGCGAGAGCCGCATGATGTCGCTCATCGTGAGCTTGGCGATGTTGGCCATCCCGGGGATGTCGCCGCCCGACGCGCGGACCGCCTTCAGCCGTTCGGCGTTGTAGCGGGCCACCTCGTTCATCGTGTGGAGCCTGGCCAGCCCCTGACGGACCACCGGGTCCGTGTTGACCCCCTTGGTCTTGGCCAGCTGCATCAGCTGGCCGGCCCCCGAAGGGCGCAGGAACGGCGCGCCGCCGCGCCGGCGGGGCTGGGCCTCGGCCGGGGTGACGAAGTCGCCCGCCCGCCGGGCGAGCTGGCCGCCGACGGTGCCGGGCATCGCGCCGAAGCCACCGGCCCCACCGCCGGCGCCGGCACCGAGCCCGGCCCGCTCGTTGGCGAGCGTGGTGTTGGCCGCGTTCCAGCCGCTGTTCACGCCGCCGATGACGCCGTCCTCGCCCACGCGGGCATCGGTCATGAAGACCTCGTTGAAGAGCGAGCTGCCGCTCATCTCGCGCAGCGGCCGTACGTCGATACCGGGCTGACGCATGTTGATCGCGAACCAGGTGATGCCTTGGTGCTTGGGGACGTCGAAGTTGGTGCGGGCGAGCAGCATGCCCATGTCGGCCATCTGGGCGCCCGAGGTCCAGACCTTCTGGCCGTTCACGACGAACTCGTCGCCGTCTTTGACGGCGCGGGTGGTGAGGCCGGCCAGATCCGATCCGGCCCCCGGCTCGCTGAACAGCTGGCACCAGGACTGCTGACCGGTCACGATGTCGCGTACGTAGTGGTCGACCTGCTCCCGGGTCCCGTGGGCGGCGATGGTCGGGGCCGCCAGCAGGAGCCCCAGGCCACCGGGGGCACCCAGGGCGCCGAACTTCCCGATCTCCTGCGCGACGCGCCCGGCGTCCACCCGCGACACGCCCCGGCCGTAGGCGGTCGAGGGAAGGGTGGGGGCCGACCACCCGGCGGTCCCCAGGCGCTCCCACCAGTCAGCGACCGTGAGGTCGGGGTCCCAGTTGGTCTTGAGCCATGCCTGCAGCTCGGCGACCAACTCGTCGCCGGTCACGATGTCGGTGTCGACCTTGGTCATCTCTCCCAGTCCTTTCGTGGCCGGGCGCCTGCGTCAGCGTCGACAGCCTCGAGCCCCCAGCCTATGGCCCGCGGCGGTGACCGTCTGTCACTCGACCCGGTCATGCCCCGCCCGCCCGCCGGGCCCCTCAGGCGGGCTCGAAGGGGAGCTCCAGGACGAGGGACAGGAGCTGGACCAGCAGCCGGGCGGTGGCCCCCCAGACGGTCTCCCCGTCGACCTCGAAGAACCACACCGCCCGCCGGGGGTCCGGGCCGGGCAGGGGCTGCCCGGCCAGCTGGGTCCAGCGCTCCTCGTGGAAGACCCCGTCGGCCACCAGGTCGGCCAGGGCCACGTCGAACGCCCGGGCCACCTCGGCCGGGTTGGGCACGAGCGTCGGCCGCCCGGGCAGGACCCCCACCACGGGCGTGATGAACGAGCTGGCCGTGAGCGTGAAGAGGGGGTGGAGCCAGCCCACCACCTCCACCTCGCCCGGCCGGAGCCCCACCTCCTCGAAGGCCTCCCGGCGGGCGGCCGCCGGGGCGTCCTCGCCCGGGTCGACGCGGCCGCCCGGAAAGCTGACCTGCCCCCGGTGGGAGCGCAGCGAGGCGGAGCGCCGGGTGAGCACCACCCGGGTCTCGCCGGCCTCCTCGAAGAGGGCCACCAGCACGGCCGAGGCGGAGGCCCGCTCGCCCGGCGGGGGTCCGCCGGCCCCCCGGCCCGCCGCAAGCGGTGGCTCGAAGGCGGGGGCCGGGCCGCGGTGCCCGGCCCGCTCGAGGGCGGAGAGGACGTGGGCCAGGGTGAGTCCGACCCGGTGTGCGGTCGGCAGGGCCTCCCAGGGCGCGGGCGCGCCGAGGGTGACCTCCCCCGGGCGGGGAACGGGGACCAGCTCGTCGTCTGGGTGGGGGGTGGCCATCGCAGCGGTCACGCTACGACGGTCCGGGCCGCATCGGCCCGGCTACATCATCCCCATGCCACCCATGCCGCCCATGCCGCCGCCCATGGCGGCCGCGGCGGCGGCCGCGTCCACCTTCTCGGGCTTGTCGGCGACGAGCGCCTCGGTGGTGAGCATGAGGGCCGCGATCGACGCGGCGTTCTGCAGCGCGGAGCGGGTGACCTTGGCCGGGTCGACGATGCCGGCCTTCAGCAGGTCCTCCAGCTGGCCGGTCAGGGCGTTCAACCCGATGGGCCCCTTGGCCGCTTCGACCTGCTGCACCTGGATGGCGCCCTCCATGCCGGCGTTGATGGCGATCCAGCGCAGCGGCTCCTCCAGGGCGCGGGCCACGATGCGGGCGCCGGTCGCCTCGTCGCCGTGCAGCAACTCGGCCGCCTTCAGCACGGCGCTCCGGCTGCGGATGAGGGCCGTGCCCCCGCCGGCCACGATGCCCTCCTCGACCGCGGCGCGGGTGGCCGACAGCGCGTCCTCGATGCGGTGCTTCTTCTCCTTCAACTCGACCTCGGTGGCGGCGCCCACCTTCACGACGGCGACCCCACCGGCCAGCTTGGCCAGGCGCTCCTGGAGCTTCTCTTTGTCCCAGTCCGAGTCGCTGTCGTCGATCTCGCGCTTGATCTGGGCGATCCGGCCCTTCACGGCCTCCTCGGACCCGGCGCCGTCGACGAGCGTGGTGTCGTCCTTGGTGACGATCACCCGCCGGGCGCGGCCCAAGAGGTCGAGCGTGGTGCCCTCCAACTTGAGGCCGATCTCCTCGCTGATGACCTGGCCGCCCGAGAGGATCGCCATGTCCTCCAGCATCGCCTTGCGGCGCTCACCGAACCCGGGGGCCTTCACGGCCACCGAGGTGAAGGTGCCGCGGATCTTGTTGACGACGAGGGTGGCCAGCGCCTCGCCCTCCACGTCCTCGGCCACGATCAAGAGCGGCTTGCCCTGCGACATGACCTTCTCCATGACCGGCAGGAGGTCGTGCACCGCGCTGATCTTCTGGTTGAAGAACAAGATGAGCGGGTCCTCGAGCACCGACTCCTGGCGCTCCTGGTCGGTCACGAAGTAGGGGGACAGGTAGCCCTTGTCGAACTGCATGCCCTCGGTGAGCTCGAGCTCCATGCCGAAGGTGTTGGACTCCTCGACGGTGACGGTGCCGTCCTTGCCCACCTTGTCGATGGCCTCGGCCAGCACCTCGCCGATGGCGGTGTCGGCCGCCGAGATCGACGCCACCTGCGCGATCTGCTCCTTGGAGTCGACGTCCTTGGCCTGGGACGCGATGGACTTCACCACCGCGGCGACCGCCTTGTCGATGCCCCGCTTGAGCGACGTCGGGTTCGCTCCGGCGGCCACGTTGCGCAGGCCCTCTGAGATCAGGATCTGGGCGAGGACCGTCGCCGTGGTGGTGCCGTCGCCGGCCACGTCGTTGGTCTTGGTGGCGACCTCCTTCACCAGCTGGGCGCCCATGTTCTCGAAGGGGTCCTCCAGCTCCACCTC
>Ga0209415_10007787_pt1 | contig 18646 bp, 16 predicted proteins | sample PeaSoiSIISIP2007_FD_187696 | JGI IMG/M metagenome (GOLD analysis project Ga0209415, IMG submission 187696) | Peat soil microbial communities from Weissenstadt, Germany - SII-SIP-2007 (SPAdes) (version 2) | ecosystem: Environmental > Terrestrial > Soil > Wetlands > Peat | place: Germany...
GTCTCGAAAACGTATGCTTTCGGAAGTTTCGCGTCGCCGTTGCCTTTGAGGTACTGTTCAAAGAACGGGAAGAGGATGTTCTTCCGGTAATACTCGCCGGTGCTTGAGGCGAAGTCCACGCGTCCCAGGTGCTCCCCGTCATAGCGCGCCCAGCCGCCATGCACCCAGGGCCCGACTACGAGTGCATTGAAGATTCCGGAATTGTTTTGGTCGATCGAATGAAAGGTCGTGAACGGTCCCTGCAGGTCTTCGGCGTCGAACCATCCACCCACGGTGAGCACGGCACAATGAATGTTCTTCATGTGCGGCGCCAGATTGCGTACCTTCCAGTAGTCGTCGAAAGTATCGTGTTGCACCTGGTCGTCCCACAGCGCGCTCTTGCCCTCCAGATACTTCCGCAGATTCGACAGCGGCCCGGTTTGCAAATAAAACTCGTAAGCGTCTTTGGTTCCCCAGTCGAAAGGCACCGAACCCTTCGGCGGGAGTTGAGGATTTTCCTGTGGCTTGAACTGGCTGTAGAAGCCAAAGTTCGCCGCCAGCATGAACGCGCCGCCGTGGTAGGCGTCGTCTCCCATGAAAAGATCGGTCATCGGAGCCTGGGGAGAAGCCGCCTTGAGCGCCGGGTGCGAGTCAATGATGCTGGCGGAAGTGAAGAATCCGGGGTACGAAATGCCCCAGATGCCGGCATTGCCGTTATGGTTGGGGACGTTCTTGAGCAGCCAGTCAATGGTGTCATAGAGATCGCTGGCGTCGTCCACGTCCTGGTTGGATTTCTTGTTGTCGAGATGCGGCCGCATCTCAAGGAATTTGCCTTCGGACATGTACCGGCCCCGCACATCCTGGAAAACAAAGATGTATCCCGCCTTGTCAAACTCGGGGGAAGGGCCCAGGGAAGTCCGGTACTGGTCAACGCCGTAAGGGCCTACGCTATAGGGTGTGCGGTCAATCAGGAAAGGATAGGCGTGAGCACTATCTTTCGGCGCATACACCGACGTGAACAGCCGCACGCCATCTCTCATGGGAATGCGGTATTCATACTTGGTGTAATGCTCTTTCACGTCGAATTCGACGGTCTCGGGCCTGGTTTGTCCGAAAAGGCGGGTGCCAAGGCAAAGAAAAATGAAAACGGCGGTAGGGGTCCGGCGCATAGCGCTCCTCCGTGACAGAATCGCGACGATTGAACCAATCGGCAACGCTATCTGCCGGGCTGGGCCGAGTCAAGTAGGATTCTTGCCGTCGCTGTACAATAAAAGTTCGCACGGCAAAAATTCGCACGGCGCAGCTCGGCTGCTGCCGAGCACGGGGCTAAAACGGATCATGTTCGAGGTTACGGTCGAAGATACATTTGCCGCAGGCCACTACCTGCGCAACTACAAAGGGAAGTGCGAGAACCCGCACGGGCATAACTACAAGATCCGGGTCACGCTGGCCGGGGCGGAACTCGACAAGGCCGGGCTGTTGCTTGATTTCAAGGATCTGCGCGAAGTGATGAAGCACGTTATCGAGCGGCTCGACCATAAGATGATCAACGATGTCGAGCCCTTCACCGCGATCAATCCTTCCGCCGAAAACCTGGCAAAATATTTTTACGACGAATCGAACACCCGGCTGGAGAAGGTGACCGGCGGACGCGTGCGCGTGAAGGACGTAACCGTTTTCGAGACCGACACCACCACTGCCAAATACAGCGAATAGGGCTGCTGGCGGCTGTTTTCCATGCAGATCACCGAAATCTACAAATCCCTGCAGGGCGAATCCACTTACGCAGGGCTGCCGTGCGTGTTCGTGCGGCTCACCGGATGCAACCTGCGCTGTACCTGGTGCGACAGCGAGTACACCTTCCAGGGCGGTCGCAAGATGGCTGTCGAAGAGGTGCGCGCCGAAGTGCTGCGCCTCAGCCCGCCTGGCGGACTCGTCGAAATCACGGGCGGCGAACCCATGCTGCAGGAAAAAGAAGTCGTGCCCCTCATGCAGGGCCTGTTGTCTGACGGATATCAGGTGTTGCTGGAAACCAGCGGCGAGCGGCCCCTCGGCCGCGTGCCCGCCGAAGTGGTGAAGATCGTGGACGTGAAGTGTCCGGATTCGGGCGAAGCCGATACATTTCATGCGGGCAACCTGGAGACGCTGTCGCCGCGCGACGAGATCAAGTTCGTGCTCGCCACCCGCGCTGACTACGAGTTTGCCCGGGACTTCACCCACCGGCACCGTCTTGCCGCACGGGTAAATGCGGTACTATTCTCGCCAGCATTTCGCAAAGACGCCACCGGCGCCCGCGACAGCTCATTCTGCCTGCTCGATCCCAAGGATCTGGCCGAGTGGATCATTGCCGACAACCTCCCCGTCCGGCTCGGCCTGCAGCTGCACAAGTTCATCTGGGATCCGGCGGTCAAGGGCGTCTAGGAAGATTGTTGATTGCTGATTGTTGATTGCTGATTGAAAATCCACCGGTCGGCCTCTGGGTTTTCAATCAACAATCAAAAATCAACAATCAAAAATCAACAATCAGCAATCAACAGTAGACCATGCCGAATGCGGACCAATCCCGTGCGGTGGTGTTGCTCAGCGGCGGCATGGATTCCTGTGTCTGTGCGGCCCTGGCCGCTCGCGACCATGACGCCGCCGCGGTTCACGTCAGCTACGGCCAGCGCACGGAGGAGCGCGAGCGGCAATCGTTCCTTGCCATCTGCGACCGGCTGAAGATTCGCGATAAACTGCTGGTCAGAAACGACGCCCTGCGCGCCATTGGCGGCTCCGCCCTCACCGACGCTTCCATCGCCGTTCCCAGGGCGGAACACGCTGGGCAGGGCATTCCGGTCACCTACGTGCCCTTTCGCAACGCGCACTTCCTGGCCGTCGCCGTCAGCTGGGCCGAGACACTCAACGCGCAGAAGGTGTACATTGGTGCGGTCGAACCCGATAGTTCCGGCTATCCCGACTGCCGTCCCGCGTACTACAAAGCTTTCAACGAGGTCGTGAAAGCCGGGACCAAAGAGGGGCGAATCGAGATCGTGACGCCTCTGATCGCCATGCGCAAATCCGAGATTGTGCGCCTTGGCCTTGAACTGGGTGCGCCCTTCGATTTAACTTGGTCTTGTTACAGCCGTGAGGATCGGGCCTGCGGAGTGTGCGACAGCTGCGCCTTGCGCCTGCGTGCGTTTGCCGCTGCCGGAACCAGGGATCCGATTTCCTACGCGGCGTAATTGAGATTCGCAACGGGATTTCCTGACGGCCGAACCTCGCTGCAGTAGATTCGGGGTTGGGCTCGCCAAATTTTCGGTTTGCCGGGAGGCAAAATGAAAAAGTATTTCGCAATTCTCCTATTCGCAGTGCTGGCTGTGGGTCTGGGCTCTCGTCCTGCTGCTGCCCAGTCCGGTTCCGTCAAGGGCGTGTGCAAGGACGTTCAAGGCGCTCCTATGGCAGATGCCGTGGTCGTGTGGACGAATCAGGACAACGGGCAGAAGTACGTCCTGAAGACCAACAAGAAGGGTGAATACTTCTCGCTAGGAGTTTCGGCCGGCAAGTACACGGTGACGCTGTACAAGAATGCCGACGATCAGAAGGCGGGCAAGGAGACGTTCCACGAGGGTGGTTTTATCGTCCAGGTGGACGAAAACACCCTGGATTTTGATCTCAAGAAAGAGCAGGAGAGCCAGGGCAAGGGCGTCGGCCTTACCCCCGAGCAGTTGAAGCAGATTCAAGAGCAGAAGGCCAAGCAGGAGAAGGAAGTCAACACGGTCAAGACCCTCAATGACAAGCTGAATGCTGCCAAGACGGCTGCCGACGCCGGTGACTACGATACCGCCATTGCCGCCTTGAACGACGCCAACCAAATGGATCCGTCCCGCGACCTGGTCTGGTTCAAGTTGGGCGACTACTATCGCATGTCCGCCACCAAGCAGACGGATTCGGCCGAAAAGCAAAAGCGCCTGGCCTCGGCTGTCGAGTCCTACCAGAAAGCCGTCGAACTCAAGAAGGCGGCTCCCCCGGACAAGGATCCCGCCGCCGGCGCCAAGACTCTCGCCGCGTACTACAACAACCTGGCTGAAGCCTACGCCAAGTCCAATAAAACGGATGACGCGGTCAAGACCTATCAGCTCGCGGCCCAGACCGATCCGACGGCCAGCGGCCAATACCTGTTCAACACCGGCGCCGTGCTCACCAACGCGGGCAAAGTGGACGACGCCATCGCCGCCTTCGACAAAGTGATCGCCGCCGATCCCAACAAGGCCGATGCCTACTACTGGAAAGGGGTGAACATGATCGGTAAGGCTACCCTCCAGGGCGACAAAATGGTTGCGCCTCCGGGAACGGCCGACGCCTTCCAGAAGTATCTTGAGCTACAGCCGACCGGCAGTTACGCCGATGCCGCCAAGCAGATGCTGGCCAGCATTGGAGCGTCGGTGGAAACCAGCTTCGGCAATAAAAAGAAACCCCCCAAGAAGTAACTTACGGGGGATTACAAATCACGATCAGGGCGGCTCACCGGGCCGCCCTGTTTATTTGCGCTCGTCATTTGGGCTCCCTATGTGCGCTCGTTATTTGCCCCTCGGCAGTTACCAAAGTACATGCCCTAGCTGGCCTTCGCTCCCGATCCGGGGCGCGGTACAGTTGACTATCTCCCCTTCTTAACTTCCCCGTCTGTGGTGAGTGCTGCGCCGAAGTGTGACAACGGAATGTGACAACAGAGGTGTGACAACGTATGGCCGCGCCAACCATTGCGCCAATTTCGGTTGTTTTAGAGGGCTTCGACCGAGGCGGCAGAATCGCCACCTCCGCGCTCTTGAGCGCCATGCTGGGCGCCACCGACAAGATCAGCGACCTGATCTTCTCCCCTGGACGGCCGCCGCAGGTACAGGTTTACGGGCAGATGGTTCCGGTGCAGGTGCCGGGAATGAACCTGCTCACCGCCGACGATACGCGCCACATCGCCGCCGACCTCATCGGAGACAACAAGCAGGCCATCACCACTCTGCGCGAGCAGGGCGCCTGCGATATCTCGTACGGCCTCGCCGGACTGGCCCGTTTTCGGGTCAACATTTTCATCCAGCGCGGCAGTTGCGCGGTGGTGATGCGCGTGATTCCCACTACCATTCCCGACTCAGCCACGCTCCGGCTTCCGCAGCAGCTTTCCGACGTCACCCGTCTGCGCGACGGCATTGTCCTAGTCACGGGAGCCGCCGGTTCCGGCAAGTCTTCTACGCTCGCGGTGCTGCTCGATTGCATCAACCGCGAAAAGTACTACCACGTCATCACCATCGAAGATCCCATCGAATTCCTGCACAACCACAAATGCTGCACCATCCATCAGCGGGAACTGCACAGCGACACTCCGAGTTTTGCCCACGCGCTTCGTTCCGCCATGCGGCAGGCGCCCAAGGTGATCCTGGTCGGCGAAATGCGCGACCGGGAGACCATTGAAATCGTGCTGGAGGCCGCTGAAACCGGACACCTGGTTTTCTCCAGCCTCAATACGATGGACGCGTCGAAGACCGTCGAGCGCATCGTCAGTTCGTTCTCACCCGCCGAGCAACTGGCCGTGCGCGAGCGTTTGGCGAAATCTTTCCGCTACATCATCTGCCAGCGCCTGATTTCGAAGGCCGATCGCAGCGGCCGGGTTCCGGTCTTTGAAATCCTGAAAGCCAATGCCCGCACCCGCGAGTGCATCGAAAAAGGCGAGCGCGAAGGCAGAACCCTGCTCGAGATCATCAAGGCAAGCTCGTCTGAGGGGATGCAGCACTTCGACGGCGAGATCGCTGCCCTGGTCAGCGACCGCGTCGTGGACCTGGAGACCGGACTCTCATTCGCCAGCAATCCCGCCGTGCTGGGGCAGGAACTGGCCCGGTAGAGAAGCAGAATTCTGTCCGCTGAGTCACCGCGCCGGTTCCTCACCGGCTCAAGCCCTGACGGCTCAGACACTCACCAGAGCGGAGCCACCTGTTCCTGCGTGAATACGGGGGAGGGCCCATTGCGGCTGGAAAGGTGGATCGTGCTCAGGAAGGGCTTCACTTGAGGATCGTAGGTCACGGTGATGAGTCCGCCCCTGCCCTGGGAACCGTCGAAGCCGCTGCGCCCGTCGCTACCGTCTCTTCCACTCGACCCGCTTGGCGAACCCATCCCGCCCGAGCCCCCTCGGCCACCCCTCCCGCCCCGGCCTCCCGATCCTCCCGCGCCTCCATCGGCGCTCACGGTCAGCGAACCGCCTTGGGGATCCACCAGGTAGAGCTTCCGATGTCCGGCTGCCGATACACTGACCTGGAGAAGCGGGTGCCTGCCGGATCGGAGCGCCACCTTCACTTGCACGGGCGGCGCGTTCCCGCCGGGGCCACCATCCTGCCCATCCGAACCGTTGGTGCCATCGGAGCCGTTCCCGCCCGGCGAAGGATTATTCGGATCCATCGAGCCCGTGCTGCCGCTTGCGCCATCCATTCCATCCGTACCACTCATGCCGCTTGAGCCAGAGCTGCCGGAGAAATTCGCGGTGAAGGCGACGTCGTACCGAAACGGAATGTCCAGCTCGGCGCGCAAGTCTGGGTGACTGGGCACGGTGACAGTGATATGCCCCACCTTCCCGTCGCTGATCCTGGGATCGCGGGCCAGAGATACGATACCTTTCTGGTTGACGGTCACCACCGTTGCCGCGACCGCCAGATCCTTCCACATGACCTTTCCGCCACCCTTGCCTTCGGTCTGCAACGTCTTGCCATCCGGCTGGGTCACGGCTACAACCAGCGGGGATTTCTGTCCCGGAGCGATGCCCGGGCCCTTCGGCAGGCTCGCCTCAATCGAGGCGATGGGGGTCCTGTCGAGGTAGACTTTCCATCGCAGTTCGACTTTCACGCTTGTGCAGGCAGTTTGCGCAAGCAGGCACGCCGCTCCCAGGCACGTCGCCAAGCCGATGCGCGTCCATCGCGGGATGCAGGCTTTCCGGGGATTTTTCATAGGAGACGTCTCGGTCAATCGAACCCTGTACCAGACAGCATGTTCCGATCTGATTTCATTTAAAGGGTAAAGTTTTGTGAATATTTATCAAGGGAATCGTCCCGGATTATCCCCTTCTTTCCTCTATGATCTCTCTATGTCCGTTGCGCCGGTCCAGTCCACGATTCTGAGCTTTGAAGATGCTCGCCGCGTGGTCGAGAAGCATGCGGCCCAAATTCAGCCTCCGGCCACGGAGGCGGTGGACCTGCTCTCGGCTGCCGGACGCGTGCTGGCGGAGCCAATTCTCGCCGACCGGGATTTTCCGCCCTTTCCCCGATCCGCCCGCGACGGTTATGCCGTTCGCGCCGCGGATTTGCCCCAACTTCCCGCGAGACTCAATTTGGTTGGCGAAATTCGAGCCGGGGCCAACCCAGAGGAAATCCCCACTAACATCAGCCCTGGACAGGCTGCTTCCATCATGACCGGGGCTCCGGTTCCGGATGGCGCCGACTGTGTGGTTATGGTCGAATACACGAAGCGGCAGGGCGACGCCGTCGAGATTGCAAGCGGCATCACCGCCGGAGCCAACATCGTTCCCCGCGGCGCCGAAGCCCGGCAGGGCAGCCGCCTGCTCGACCGCGGCCGGCGCCTGAATGATGCGGCCATCGCGCTGGCCGCGTCGGTGGGCAAGTCGCAGCTCAACGTCTACGCCAGGCCCCGCGTTGCCATCCTTGCCACCGGCGACGAACTGGTCGAGATCGGCGCCACTCCCGGCCCTACGCAGATTCGCAACTCGAACAGCTATTCGCTGGCCGTGCAGGTTCGTGAAGCCGGAGGAGAGCCGATTCTCCTGCCCATCGCGCCCGACGAGCGGGAAGCTCTGAGCAGCCTGATCGAGCAAGGCTTGCAATACGATCTGCTGCTGATTACCGGTGGAGTCTCCGTGGGCCGCTACGACCTGGTCGAAAAAGTTCTGGCAGAGCTGCAAGCCAAATTCTTCTTCACCGGAGCCCAAATCCAGCCCGGCCGTCCGGTCGTGTTTGGCGTTTGTGGCGCGGGCGCCCTCGCCCGCGAAGGCCGGCAGAGTTACTTCTTCGGCCTCCCCGGCAACCCCGTCTCCACCATGGTCACATTCGAACTCTTCGCCCGGCCCATGCTCGAAGCTTTGGCCGGCCAGTCGCCCCGCAAGCTCACGTTTTTCCATGCCCGCCTGAAGTCAGAAATCCGCGTCAAGCCCGGCCTGCGCCGTTTCCTTCCAGCCGTGGTTTCCGGAGAATTCGAGCACGCGGAAGTCGAGCGCGTGGCCTGGCAGGGATCGGGCGACATGGCCGCAACCGCGCTGGCCAACTGCTACGTCGTCATCCCGCCGGACCGCGAGCACATCGCGGCGGGCGAGTGGGCGGCGGTCCTGCTCCGCTAGATCGGCGCCGGGACGCGGAGCGTGTTTCATAGATAGACCCGACGATGATTTCGGGAAGGGCACGGCTTCAGCCGTGCCGCTGCGAGCCGTATAAGAGCGGGCTTTAGCCCCTGGGAGCCTGATCGCCAACTACGGAACTGGTTTATGAAAACAGATCCAGCAGAGCCGCGCGAAGCCGAGCCAAACACGTCAAGACGCCCGATACTTAAATAACTTCCGGCACTCCGCTCTCAAGAAATGGCCGAAGACGGGAATATCACGGCCGCCTTTTTCAAGCACCAGCTCGCAGGAAATGAGACACGCCCGCCACTTGTATTCCTCGGTGCCGTGTTTCTTGCCGTAGGCGGTGATGTCTTCCTGCGAAACCCCAAACACCACCGCTCCGATCTTCGACCACACGCAGGCGCCCGCGCACATGGCGCACGGTTCATGCGTGGAATACAACACGAACTCCGGCAGGTACCGGCCGTATCCGGACGAAACATATTTCAAAGTTTCAAGCTCCACATGCTTGATGGACGACCCGGAAGTCTTTACCCGGTTGCCGGCCGACGCGATCACCACCTCCCGTTTGCCAATCAGCCGCGTAACGACCGCGCCGATCGGATAGTCGCCCCGGTCGCGGGCGCGCTTCGCCTCCGCGATAGCCAACTGCATAAACTTCTTCTTCGGTTTGTAGGTCGGTGGAATCATTTCTTCTCCCGGGGCCACAGGTTCTGGGCCGCTTCATTCGCACGGCACCGCCGAGCGGAGGATATCACCGGCGACTGCCGGCGTGCATTTATGAGCTCCAACCTCACCTGCGACCTGACATGTAAGATAGAAGGGCCGCATGGCGAAAAAGCTCTCTCATTACGATCCCGCCGGACGCGCCCGCATGGTGGACGTTTCCGGCAAATCGGCAACTCGCCGCGAGGCCGAAGCCAGCGCCTTCGTGGCCATGAAACCTTCGGTGCTCGCCGCCCTGCCGGAAAATCCCAAGGGCGATCCGCTGGAAGTGGCGCGGCTGGCCGGCATCATGGCGGCCAAGCGCACGGCCGAGCTGATCCCCATGTGCCATCCTCTGCCGCTGGCGCTCGTTGATGTCCACATGCGCCTGTGCGAGAATGGCGTCGCTATTGCCTCGAAAGTAACGACCACCGCCGCCACCGGCGTTGAAATGGAGGCCCTGGTGGCCGCCAGCGTGGCCGCGCTGACGGTTTACGATATGTGCAAGGGCGCGGATAAAGGCATCGAGATTCGCCAGATCGTGCTCGAACGCAAGAGCGGCGGCAAGAGCGGCGAGTATCGCCGCAAGCCGAAATAGCCAATCGCATGGCCAACGACGTCAAACTGCTTCTGGTGGACGACAACCCCATGGTGCTCGGGATGCTGGAGCAGGCCTTGTCTCCGCTCGCCCGCACGGCTACCTCTACCGACACCGCCGACGCGCTTTTGAAGGCCGTGGACAATCCCCCGGATCTGGTGGTCATTGACTACCGCATGCCTGGAATGGACGGGCGGCAACTGCTGGAGCGGCTGAAGAGCCGGCCGGCCACCGCGAATTTTTCCTCGGTGCTGATGGCCAGCAAGGCCGACATTGCCGAGCGCCTTTCTCCGCAGGACGCCGCCGACGACTATCTCGAAAAACCGTTCTTCCTGAAAGACGCCACCCGCCGCATCAAGCGCATGATTGACCGCATCGCGCTCGAGAAAATGGCCAAGACCGCGCCTTCGGACGGCGTCGTGCGCGGCAACCTGTCGCAGATGAACGTGATTGACCTGATGCAGTCGCTTGAAATGGGCCGCAAGAGCTGCCAAATCAGCCTGACCAACGAAGGCGACCGCTGCGAAGTATTTTTCGTCGAAGGCCAGGTCAAGCACGCGACCTATGGTGCGCTCGTGGGCGATGAAGCCGTCTTCAAAGTCCTGCGCTGGACCGGCGGCAGCTTCCAGCTCGACTTCGAGGGCAAGACCGACAAAGAGACGACAAAACTCAACACCCAGGGCCTGCTGATGGAGGGCCTGCGCCTGCTCGACGAATCGCAGCGCGATGCGGGCGAAGCGGAGCCGGCAGCCGAGCCGGTGGCAACACCACCCGCCGCCAGCGCGGGCGTTCCCAGGACGCACGGAGGCCGCCACACCGGAAGGGACGATGAGGATGATGTCCTCCTCGACAACTAACCCCGGTTCCGCCGCCGGCGTTATTACTGCCGCCGTTGTCACCATCAGCGATTCCAGCAGTCGGGGCGAACGCGAAGACCGCTCCGGCCCAGCTGTAGCCCAGTTTCTCGAAAAGCTCAACTTCAAGGTTGTCGTGCGCGAAGTGGTTCCCGACGATCGCCTCCAGATTCAGAATCTTCTCATCCGGTTGGCGCGGGAAGTACGTTTCATCGTGACCACCGGCGGTACCGGAATCGCTCCCCGCGACGTTACGCCCGACGCAACCGCCGCCGTCTGCGATCGCCTGGTGGATGGCATCGCCGAACGCATGCGCAGCGAAGGGACGAAGAAGACGCCGTTTGCCGCGCTGAGCCGCGGCCTTTGCGGCGTACGGGGCCGTGCCCTCATCCTCAACCTGCCGGGCAGCCCCAAAGGGGCAGTCGAGTCGCTGGAAGCGGTCGCAGGCTTGATCCCCCACGCCATAGATCTCCTAAGCGGCAACACCGAACATAAGTAGTGGGGTTAGTCCTGTGGGGACAGCAGTGGGATAATCATGTGGGCACAGCCGCCCTCGGCTGTCCAGCCGTGACGGTGTTTGTCGCGGCAGTTAGGTCCGTCAACTCCCCCATTGCTGGTGTCCCCCGCCTGACACATTTCGCAGGGTCACGTAAACTAACCCTTCCCCTTGAAAACCATCGGACACATTCTGGCGCGCTATACGGCCTGGATCTGGGGTCTGCTCAAAGTGCTCGGCATCTGGGGCGTTTTCGCCATCGCCTTCGCCGACAGCGCCTTGCTGGGCATGCCCGTGGATGCGATCGTGGCCGCCTACGTGTATCAGGATCGCAAGCGCCTGCTCTTTTATATCGTCATGGCGTCGCTCGGTTCGGCGCTCGGCAGCGTCCCGCTCTACCTCATCGGATATCTGGGCGGCGAAAAGGTCCTGCGCAAGCGGATTTCGGAAGAACGCTTTCAGAAGATTCATCAATCCTTTGAGCACCACGAATTCTGGGCGCTGATGTTCCCCGGCATGTTGCCGCCGCCGATGCCGTTCAAGATTTTTGTGCTGGCTGCAGCCGTCTTCGAAATGCGCTTCACTCATTTCCTGGCTGCCATCTTCGCCGGAAGATTCGTGCGCTTTCTCGTGCTGTCTGTGCTGACCTTGTGGTTCGGCCCGCAGGTGGTTCAGCTGACGGGTGCCCTGTTCAAGCGGCATTTCTGGTGGGTGTTGGCGGCGCTGGCACTGATTGGAGTGGTCGTCTGGCTGGTGCGCCGCGGCAGAAAGGCAAAGAACGCGAGCGCACAGCCTGGCCAGCGTGCACAAGGAATCAATCAATGACGATGAGGTTTGCTACGCCGCCGCGTGACCGCCCGAATCGCGCGTCCGTTCCACGAGCGAGTGTGCCAGCGCAGCCATGCCAAAGAACGCCACCGAAAAGAAAAGATCGCTTTCCACCGTCCCGCGCAGGAACGGAAGCCCCGCCGTATAAGACATCATCAAGCCGGCAAAGCCTCGTGGATACATATCCGGCCACGCCGCCCACACCGCAAAATTGCTGACCAGGAAAAACGACGCCGAACTCGCCAGCGCCGCTGCCGCCACCCGCCACAAGCCCGCTTTGTCCCGCAGGCCGGTGCCAAGCCACAGAATCGCTGCATACCACACCCAGGTGACCAGGTGGTCCCAGGTAAATACGTAGGCATAGATGTACTTGGTTAGGATCACATCGGTGGCCGCCAGCAGCAGCAGTGGAACCCAGTATTGCCGCCGCGATCCGCGCGCGCCAAAAAACAAAAGCGACGCCGCCAAGGGCGTGAAGTGCCACGCATGAGGCAGGACGTTCAGCGGGCCGGCAAAAGGCAGAAACCGCACCGCAATAGCGAGCAACACAAAGATGTAAGCCAGCATGATCACCTCACAAGCAAGATATTATTCTGGGCGTTGCCACGCCCGCCGTCAAGAGAGGCCATGTGGCGACGGCCGCCTCGGCCGTCCCGTCGAGCGCAGCGAGACGCCCCTACCGCTGTCCCGGATCCGGCACCACCACCTGCTTGTCTTCTGTTCCGAGTACATCGCCAACCACCCGCAGGTTCTTGTCAATCTCCACCGCCTGGCCCAGCGGATTCCCACTCCTCTGCCTTCTGAGAAGGCCCAAACTCCCGCTATAGCGCAGGTCAATCATCCGCACGATGTAGCCCTCCTGCGGCGCAGGCAACACCTCGGTCTCAGTAATCGGATACTGCGCCCAATCCAGAAAAGCTCGTCCAGCGTACGATCCCTTCGCCGCCAGGGTCACCGGCGTTTCCTCCGGCTTGTAACGGATCTGAAGCTCTTCCCTCGGATCCACTTCCGGCCCAAGAGAGTCCACCGGCGCCAGCGCAAAAAACGCGGGAGTCTCGACCACGCCATACCAGTGAAACGGATCAATCATCCGAGGATAAGCCGAAACCTGCACCGGGTCGGCATTCTCATAAGTTCTCGCCGCAAGCGCCTCAACCGCCCGCCGGTGCTCATAATCCCGCACTCCCCACATCAGCACCACGCCGAGCAATCCCAGCGTCGCAGCCAGACGGCCTCTCGGCCCGCGCCGCCGCGCGCCAATTTCGGCATCAATCAGGCCAAACAGCGCCGGCGCCACGAGTCCGATCGTCAGCAGCGCCAGCATGACCGGCTCGACAATAAAAACGATGTCCCACGAATACCATTTCCCGGAAAAGGGCCAGAACGGCCGCACTCCGTAGTTGTTGGTGAAATCCAGCAAGATGTGGCTCAGCCCGGCCAGGCACGCATAAAGAAAGAGAATTCCCCACCGCGGCGGCAAGTTGGGATCTCTTGTCTTGCGCCCGCGCAGCCGCCATACGAGATAGACAAAGCCCACCACCACCAGCGCATCGAGCAGCACGCCCACGAACGAATGGGTGAAGCCCCGATGATGGGCAAAGCCGAAAACGCGCCCGCGAAACCCCGACAGAACATCGAGGTCCGGCGCCTCCGCCGCGAGCGTGAGCGTCAGCGTGGCCAGCGCCGTCTTCCGGTTCAACCCGGCGCGGCCCAGGCATGCGCCCGTCAGAAAGTGAGTGATCGGTTCCAATCAGTTCGATGAATTCTATGACATTCGGAGCCCACGTGGGGGGAAGCCCTATTGGGGAGGAGCAAATGTGGGCACGGGCAAATGCGAGGACGGACAAATGTGGGGACGGGCGCCTCGCCCGTCCAGCCGAGCGCAGCGAGGCGCTCCCACCCACTTCGCTCCCCCGAGCAACTTGTGGGGACAGCCGCCCTCGGCTGTCCGGTCGAGCGAAGCTCGACAGCCGCTCCACAAAATCCTTCAGCTCGGCGCCAGCACGGTCAGTGCATCCGGAACCACCGTGATCTCCGCCGGCAGCGTTCCCAGCAGTTCCCCATCCGCCTCGACATACACGTTTCGCCGCCCCTGCTCTCCGCCCGACCCTTCCCGGTACCGGCACGAAACCTTTCTGCAATCGGCCAGGACAATGCCGGGCACATTCCACCCTTGCCGCAGCACTCCCCGGGTCACGTAGGCCAGGTAGGCCAAACGGCTGGCTGTGCGGCACAGAACCAGCCGCACATCGTCCCGTTCCAGCGACGCTCCGGGAACCAGTTCCTGCACCACTCCGCCGAAATTGCTGATCCGCACCACCATGAGTTCGGTCACCTCAACTCGCTTCGCCTCGGCCCCAATCTCGTCGTAGTCTGCCACGAACCACGTCATCGGATAGCTGAACCACATTTTCCACGCCTTGGCGTAATACGCGGCGATGCCCATCCGCTGCTTGGCCCCGCTGTGCAGCTTGTAGAAAAGGTGCGCATCCACGCCCATCCCGGCGGCGACCGTAAAGTATCGCGTCCCAGGATTTCCCCGCAAATCCCGATACGCGATGCGCCCAAGCGCCACCCGCCGCGGCTGCGCAGTTAGCGCCGCTTTCGCCGCCGCCGTCACGTTCAGTGGAAAGCCCAGGTCGTGCGCGAGCGCGTTGGCTGTTCCCATGGGCAAAATCGCCAGCGCCACCGGAGAATTCGCCAGTACCTGCAAGACGTTGTGGATCGTCCCATCGCCCCCACAGGCGAAAATCGTGTCGCAGCCTGCGGCGATCACTCGCCGTATCTCCTCCGCGGCCTGAGCCCGCGATTCCGCCAGCACCAGTTCAGCCTTGACCCCAGCCCCGGTCAGCACAGCCAGAGCCGATTCCAGTTCTCGCCGGCGTTTCCTGCTGCCGCCGGACTCCGGGTTGTAAACTAACGCGGCCTGGCGCATCACGGGGATCGCTGCTGGATTGTACCTGAGGCCCGGAAGCGAGGACTTGGCAGAGGCCTTGGCAAAGCAAGCTGACTTGGCATAATCTGGGCGCACTCACAAGGGGCACACTTCCCGATCGGATTTTTGTTTTTTACGGTTCCGGCTCTTCAACTGAGATCGTAAGGAGGGCTGCACAGATGAAAACTCTGGCGCGGTTGCTGTATGTTGCTTTGCTGTGCGCGTGCGCCGCAGCGCAGGATCACGCTTCCCACAGGCAAGCCCACCCGGCCACGCTGGTCACCGGACTAGGTGATCTTCATCACCCGGTTTCCACCCACAACGCCGAAGCCCAGAAGTTCTTCGATCAGGGGCTGCGCTTCATCTACGCATTTAATCACGCTGAGGCCGCACGCTCCTTCCAGCACGCCGCCGAACTCGATCCCAACCTGGCGATGGCCGATTGGGGTGTCGCCGAAGCGGTCGGTCCGAACTACAACGACCCGGCCGATCCCGAGCGTTACCAGCATGCCCACGACGCCGTCCAGAAGGCTGTGGATTTATCCCCCGGAGCCTCCCCCGCCGAGCAGGCTTACATTCAGGCCATGGCCAAGCGTTTTCCCGCCGACCCGAATTCCGACCTGAAGAAAGCCGCTGAGGACTACCACGACGCCATGCGTCAGGTCGCCGCGCAGTTTCCTGACGATCTCGACGCAGCCACGCTCTTCGCCGAGTCTGGCATGAACCTGCACCCGTGGGGCTTGTGGCATCAGGACGGCACGCCCGAAGCCGGTACCGAGGAGATCGTGGCCACGCTGGAATCCGTGATGAAACGCGATCCCAACCACCTGGGCGCCATCCACTATTACATCCATGCTGTAGAGGCCTCGAACAATCCTGAGCGCGCGCTGGCCGGAGCCAACAAACTGGCCGCGCTGGCGCCTGGCGCCGGACACATCGTGCACATGCCCGCCCACGTCTACATTCGTACCGGCGACTACGAGGCGGCCGTCAAGACCAATGAGCAGGCGGCTGAAGTTGACCGCGCGTACCTCAAGGCCACCGGCGCGCAGGGCATCTACCCGATGATGTATTACAGCCACAACCTTCACTTCGTCGCCATGTGCGGCGCCATGAACGGCCGCTATGCCGAAGCCCGCAGGAACGCCGACCTGCTGATGGCCAATGTAGCTCCTCACGTGAAGGATATGCCGCCGCTGGAAGGTTTTATGACCATTCCCATGGCGGTCGAGATTCGCTTTCATCACTGGAACGAGATTCTAAAAATGCCCGCCCCCGACTCCGCCATGAAGACGGCCACCGTTTTCTGGCATTTCGGCCACGGCCTGGCGTTGGCTGGAACCGGGAAGGTAGAAGCAGCAGAAGCCGAGTTCAAGATCGTTTCCGACGCCGAGGCAGCCACGCCCCCGGACGCCATCTTCCAGATGCCCATCAACAACAAGGCCAAAGACATCATGAAGATCGCTGAAGATGTCTTGGGCGCGAAGCTGGCGATGGCGAAGAAAGACAGCAACGCCGCGATCGCCATGCTGCGTGAGGCTGTGGCCATTCAGGACACGCTCAAATACGGAGAACCGCCCGACTGGTTCTATCCGGTACGTGAAAATCTGGGCGCGGCGCTGCTCATGAACGGAGACGCGGCCGGCGCCGAAAAAGTCTTCCGCGACGATCTCGACCGCAACCCGCGCAATCCGCGCTCCCTGTGGGGACTGCGCCAGGCCCTGCTGCAGCAGAAACGCGACTACGACGCCGGTTTCGTCCAGAAACAGTTCGAAACATCGTGGAAGGGCGGTTCGCAAGCCCTGAAACTCGACGACCTGGTGTGAACCAACTCACGTAGGGACGGACGCTTTCGTCCGTCCCGCCAAGCGAAGCGAGGCGGCTAAGCCACCGGGCTGAACGGCCGAGGCGCTGTCGCTCCATGTTTTCTTCCGCATATAATCTTCTGCGATGTCCGCCGCCAAAGATCTGAAAAAGAAGATCGAAACCCTCCGCGACAAGATTCGCCACCACGAGCACCTCTATTACGTCCTCGACCAGCCCGAAATCAGCGACCTTGAATTCGACAAGCTGATGCAGCAGGTCAAGGACCTCGAGTCGCAGCATCCCGAACTCGTCACGCCCGACTCGCCCACCCAGCGCGTCGGCGGCAAGCCCCGCGAAGGATTCGTCAAAGTCCCCCACTCCTCGCCCATGCTCTCGCTCGACAACACCTACAACGAGGACGAACTGCGCGCCTGGGAGCGCCGCGTCCACGAACTCAGCGGCCGCACCGACGTGGACTACGTCTGCGAACTCAAGCTCGACGGCATGTCGCTGGCCCTGACCTATGAAGACGGCATCCTGGTGCGCGGCGTCACCCGCGGCGACGGCAGCACAGGCGAAGACGTCACCCTCAACGTCCGCACCGTGCACTCGATTCCACTTTCCATTGACCGCGACAAGCTCAAGAAGGCCGGCATTCCGCCAGATTTCGAGACGCGCGGCGAACTCCTCATGCCCACCGCGGCTTTCAAGAAACTCAATGAAGAGCGCGAGCGCCAGGGCCTGCCGACCTTTGCCAATCCGCGCAACTTCACCGCCGGCACGGTCCGCCAGCTCGATGCCGGCATCACCGCCCAGCGCCGTCTCGACTACTTCCCCTACATTCTTCTCGAAAACGGCCGAACCTACTTCGATCGTCACTGGGAGACGCTGACCGCTCTCCACGCTGCCGGATTCAAAGTCAACCCCAACCGCAAACTTGTCCACTCCATGGACGAAGTCTGGTCGTTCATCCAGCAGTGGGAAGGGAAGCGCGACTCGCTGCCTTACGAAATTGACGGCATCGTGGTCAAAGTGGACCGCAGCGCTCTGCAGGACGAACTCGGCTTCACCGGCAAGGCTCCGCGTTGGGCCATCGCCTACAAATACGCTGCCCGCGCCGGCATCACCAGGCTTGAAAACGTGCGCTGGCAGGTCGGCCGCACCGGCAAACTCACGCCGGTCGCGGAACTCGCACCCGTCTCCATCGGCGGCACCACCGTCCGCAACGCCACGCTGCACAACATGGATGAGGTCGGACGCCTGGGCGTGAAAATCGGCGACTGGCTCCAGGTCGAGCGCGGCGGCGACGTCATCCCCAAAGTCGCGAAAGTGATTGACGATAAAGATCACCCGCGCGGTAAAGGCGAAATCGAGGCGCCGGAAAAGTGCCCCGTCTGCGGCACCAAAGTCGTCCGCACCGAAGGCGAAGTGGACTACCGCTGCGTCAACGCCAACTGTCCCGCCAAGCTCGCCGGCACGATCCTGCATTACGCCTCGCGCGGCGTCATGAACATTGACGGTATGGGCGAATCGCTGGTCACGCAGCTCATCGAGCGCGAGCTGGTCAAGAACGTCGCCGACATCTACGACCTCACCAGGAAAGATCTGCTCAGCCTCGAGCGCTTCGCCGACAAATCGGCGCAGAACATTCTCGACGAAATCGAAAACTCGAAAAAACTTCCGCTTGAGCGCGTCATCTACGGCCTGGGGATTCGCATGGTCTGCGAACGCACCGCGCAGTTTCTCGCCGAGCACTTCGGCTCGATGGAAGCCCTCGAGAACGCCGGCGTCGAAGATCTGCAAGACGTCAACGAAGTCGGCCCCCGAATCGCCGAAAGCATCGTCGAATTCTTCAGCATCGCGGCTAATCGCAAGCTGGTCGAGCGCCTGCGGAAAGCCGGCCTCACTCTAAAAGGCAAGAAGAAAGAGCGCGGAACGAAACTAGCGGGCAAAACCTTCGTCCTCACCGGAACGCTGACGAAGTACTCGCGCGACGAGGCCAAGAAGCTGATCGAAGACGCCGGCGGAAAGGTAACGGGCTCCGTCAGCAAGAAAACGGACTACGTCGTAGCAGGCGCAGATG
>Ga0209415_10007788_pt1 | contig 18646 bp, 14 predicted proteins | sample PeaSoiSIISIP2007_FD_187696 | JGI IMG/M metagenome (GOLD analysis project Ga0209415, IMG submission 187696) | Peat soil microbial communities from Weissenstadt, Germany - SII-SIP-2007 (SPAdes) (version 2) | ecosystem: Environmental > Terrestrial > Soil > Wetlands > Peat | place: Germany...
TCATGGCCGGCACCGAGAAATACGTGGCTATGCGCGTCGAAAGCCGCTGCGCCGAGCTCATCTTGCATGATCACGTTCTCATTTGGACCAGCGCCCCTGTCGTCGAAAATATACTGTACCTCCCTACATTATGGAAACGCATTTCCATGAACGACTCCGGCCGTGATGCGGCAATCGCGCATAGTATGAGGCGTTTGGCGCTTTCCGGTCATTAAGGAATTTACCGCGCAGTTTTGATTGGGCATGGCCTTCCAAGCCTCTCACGCTGTTGGTATGGTGGCCGCAATCGCGGTGTAGCGCATGATTTTTCAGACGGGGTCAATGCAATGAACAAGATGACAAGCACAATCGGCGCGAGCGACAAGATCGCGCCGAGCTGCCACGCCCGCCCGGGATTGCTCGCGACCGCGATGAGTGTGGCCGGCGCCGCGGCATTGTATCTCGCCATGACGCTGGTCGCGGACGCCGCGACCGTTGCGGTCGCCGGAATCGAGATCGACCGCACGGCCCAGGTCGGCTCATCGACGCTCGTGCTCAATGGTGCCGGTAAACGCACCAAATATTTCTTCGATGTCTATGTGGCCGGTTTGTACCTTTCCGGACATTTATCCGACGCGACGGCGATTCTCGACGACGCGGGCCCCAAACGCGTCTCGATGACGCTCATGCGCACCTTGAGTGCCGAACAGCTCACCGACTCCTTGCGCGAAGGAATCAGTCTCAACAGCACGCCGGCCGAACTCGCCAGCTTCAAATCGCAGCTCGACGCGCTAGTCGGCACCATGAACGCGATCGGATCCGCGACCAAGGGCGATTTGTTGACCATCGATTTTCTCGCCGATGGCACGACGCGCGTCGCGATCCATGGGCAGCCGCGCGGCCAGCCGATTCCCGGGGCGGACTTTCAGCGTGCGCTGCTCAAGGTTTGGCTGGGCGCCAAACCGGTTCAGGGCGACCTCAAGAAAGCGCTACTCGGCGATTGAGAACCGTGTAACAGCGGCGTCAGTCGATCTGCGGCCGCAGTGCGGCACGCGCCGGCGAGGTCGCGGCGCTGCCGCCAGACGCGAGCATGATGCTGAGGATCGCGGCCCACTGCCAGCCGGTCAGGCGCTCGCCGAGAAAGCCGAAACCGACGAGCGCAGCGATCGCGGGTTCCAAGCTCATCAGGACACCGAACGTTCGCGTCGGCAAGCGCGTCAGCGCGAACATCTCCAAGGAATACGGCAGCGCACTCGAAAGCAGCGCAACACCGATCGCAGCCGGCAGCAAGGACGGACTCAACAGCCGGCTGCCGGCTTCGGCGATGCCGAGCGGCAAGATGATCATCGTACCGATGATCGCGCCCAATGCCGTGGTTTGGCCGCCGGCCTGAGCGCCTGCGCGCTTGCCAAACAGAATATAAATCGCCCAGCAAACCCCCGCACCCAATGCATAGGCCAAGCCGACGAAATTCAGCGCGCCGGAGACCCCGCCGAACGGCAGCAGCACCGCGAGTCCGACGACCGCCAGCGCGATCCATAAAAAATCGATGCCTCGACTCGACGCGATCATTGCGACTGCGAGCGGGCCGGTAAATTCCACCGCGACCACGATGCCGAGAGGGACGGTGCGCAAGGCCGAGTAGAAGCACAGATTCATGCACCCCATCGCCACGCCGTAAACCACGATCGCGCCCAGCGTGCGCAAAGTGGGCCGCATCCGCCAGGGGCGCCAGTAAACCAGCAGCATGAGGCTTGCAAGGCTCATGCGCAGCGCGGTCGCTCCCGCGGCCCCGACGAGCGGCAGCAAGCTCTTGGCGATCGTCGCACCCACGGGTATGCAGATCATGGCGCCCATGACCACCGCGGTCGGGCCGGCGACCGGGTAAGCATTGGACCAGCTGAGACGCGCCAACGGCTTCGTCAATCGATCTTCAGGAATCTGAAGCGTCGGGCACCTTCTCGGAGGAGCCCTTGTCGAGAAGGTTCAGATGCTTCATGACTCGATAAAGGTTCTTGCGAATCGTGTTCAACTGGCTGAGGCTGACCGCGGTCTTGATCGCCTCCTTCAAGGGCTGCAGCGGGTAACCGCCGTAGGCCCCCGGTTCCAAAATGTCGTTCGTGACCGAAGATCTTCCTTGCAGAGTCACGTTGTCGGCGATGGTTATATGGGTCGTGACGACCGAGTTGCCGCCCGTCTTGAAGTTGCGGCCGATCTTGGTCGAACCGCCCATCATGAAGCCCGCTGTAAATAAGCTGTTCTCGCCCAGGTCGCAGTTGTGTGCGATGTGGCAAATATTGTCGATTTTCGTTCCGGAGCGGATATACGTCGAGGTGAGCGTCGCTCGATCGATCGCGCAATTTCCGCCGATCTCGACCGCGTCGCCGATCTTCACGTTGCCCAGATGGGTAATTTTGCGCGTCTTGCCGTTTGCGTCGACGGCGTATCCAAAGCCGTCGCAACCGATCGTCGTATGCGGATGGATCTCGCAGTCCTCGCCGAGCTCGCAGCCGGATCCCACGAACACGTGCGGATGCAGCAGGCTCCTCGCGCCGATGCGGGCCTGGTTTTCGATGACGACGTGCGCACCGATCAGGCAATCGTCGCCGACCGAGGCATGGGCGCCGATCACGCAGTAGGGGCCGAGGCAGACGCGCTCGCCGATCACGGCGTCCGCGTGCACGATCGCGGTCGGATGGCGCTCTCCCCATTGTTTGAATCGCAAGCTCTTGGTATCGAAGTACTTGAGCAACATGGCCATGCCCAGCGGAATGCTGCGCGCGGAAAAACAGCAGCTGTCCGCCGAGGCATCGATGCGGAGCGCACCCGCGATCTTCGAATGGATGATCAGAATCGCCGGGTTGCGGCGCAGCGCCGGCGCCAACTGCGCGGGATCCGTGACGTACACCAAACTCGCCGGTGTCGCCTCTTCGGCCACGTGGCTGTAGCTTGCCGATCGATCGAGATTTCCGCCCAAAAATGTGAAAACGTCGGAATGTTCGTTCTTTATGGTTTGTGCGGCGAGCATAAATCCTTGACCCGAAGATGCGGGCGATCCAAATCCGAAGTATGGCAGAATCGACCGCAACGTGCGTATCCCCACAGCATCGCCGCGTGATCCGGTTGCCGCATTTCTGGCGCTGCGCCCGCTGCTGATACTCGACGGTGCGCTCGCCACGGAACTCGAGCGCCGCGGCGCCGATCTGCGTGACCCGCTATGGTCCGCGAAACTGATCATCGATCGGCCCGCTTCGATCGAGGCGGTGCATCTGGATTACTACCGCGCCGGCGCCGATGTCGCGACAACCGCGACTTATCAGGCCACGTTCGAGGGCTTTGCTCGACGCGGCATCGACGCCGCAGGCGCCGCGCAACTGATGCGCGCTGCGGTCGCGCTCGCCTGTGCGGCGCGAGACGAATTTTGGGCCGATGAGTCGAATCGGATTGACCGATTGCGGCCTCTCGTCGCAGCGTCGGTCGGACCCTACGGTGCGATGTTGGCCGACGGATCCGAGTACCGCGGTCATTACCGTGTCAGCGATACCGCGCTGCAGGATTTCCATCGACCGCGAATCCAAGTACTGGCGGAATCGGGTGCGGACCTGCTGGCCTGCGAGACGATTCCGAGTTTGCGCGAGGCTCAGGCGCTGGCCGCCGTACTCGAGGAATTTCCGGCGATGCCCGCTTGGATCAGCTTCTCGTGTAGCGACGGCACGCGCACTTGCGAAGGACAGGAGATCGGCGATTGCGTCGCGCGGTTCAACGATCATGCGCAAATCGTCGGTGTGGGCGTTAATTGCACTGCGCCCGAGCATATTTCCTCGCTGCTACGGCGCATGCAGAACCGAACCAACAAGCCGCTGCTCGTCTATCCAAATTCCGGGGAGCGCTACGACGCCGGTGCCAAGCGATGGCGCGGGCAGCCGGCAGCAACTCCGTTTGCCGAACAAGCGCTACGCTGGTACCGGGAGGGGGCGCGTCTGATCGGCGGATGCTGCCGAACGACGCCGGAGGACATTCGGGCCATCCGTGCTTGGGCCGTCGACAGTAAAACGCCGGCCTCTGCATAGAGGCCGGCGTCTGTTCGCTTGCGATCAATCGCCGCCCTACGGTCTTTCCTTCTCGTTGGGTTGCGGCTTCTTCGGCGGCGGCGCCTTCGGTGGCGGCGCCTTCGGCGGCGGCGGCGTTGCCTTCATTTGGGTCGCCGGCGGGCGCGCTCCGCCATTCACAGGCGGATGGACATTGGGCTGATTGCCCGCCGGAAGTTGATTGCCGGGCGGATGAAACGCGTTCGGCTGAGCGGCGTTCGGCTGACCGGCCGCAGGCGGATGGAAATTATTCGGCTGGACTCCCGGAGCGGGATTGGCATGCATTCCCGCTGCGCCGGCGCCGCCCAACGTATTGCCGCCCGGAGCACCGGGTCTCATCGGTGTGGCACCATGCGCGCCAACGACTCCCGGGCCGGTAAACGCGCCGGGTTTCGCGGTCGCCGCGATCGCGGGGTGTCCCGCGTTAGTACGCACCGAGAGCGCCGGGTTGCTGCTCGCCGCTTGTATGTGCTGCACCTGAGCCGTGGTCGGCGGAACATGGGGTTCCTGGGCATAGGTGCGTTCCTGCACCGTCGCGACGGCCCGTACGCCACCCACACCGTTGAAGCTCACGCGGTTGACCGTGGTGTTATTGTTGATGACCGTTTGATTATACGTGTTGTGAATGACGGTCACGTTGACGTTGGTGATGGCCGTGTTGTAGTGGTAATGGCCGCCGTCCCAACGACCACCGACGAAGCCGACGCCTCCGTAACCAAATCCGTAATTCACGCCGCCGTAAAACCCGATATGCGGACCCCAATAGCCGGCATGGAATCCATAGATCCCACCCGCGAATCCCCAATAGCCGGGAGTCCATAGGACGCCGACACTCGGCGGCTGCACCCAGGTCCCGGGCACCCAGTAATACCCTACGGCGCCGTAATGCCAATAACCGGGTGTCCACAGATATCCGTCCTCCGGGCAGGGCGGCTGTTCATAATCGGGCAATGGCGGCGGTGCCTCGGTCGCGGTGACTTCGACGGCTCCACCACCGACATCGGCCTCGACCGCGGCCGGCGGAGGCGGCGGGGGTGGGGGCGCATAGACGACACGCGGGGGCGGCACGTACGCGGGCTGGACGACGCAAGCGCTCAGCGCAGTCGCTGCCAAAAGCGCCAGCAGTCTTCCGCCGCGAACCATCAGCAGCCGGCCGCGAGGGCTCAATATGTTGGACATGGGTAACATCCTTTTTGGTAATTTAAGTCAAATCTTAGGCTAATCGTTGATGTTCACAAAACAACTAACGTCACAGTTTCGATTAACGTCACAGTTTCGATTAACGTCACAGTTTCGATTAACGTCGCAGTTTCGATCGCAGCTACGACTGTTAAGGAAACGTAACATCGCCCGAGCCGCGGCAGCGCCTTACCAGCCGCACTCCGGCGATATTAAGCCCAATCAATGCTTGATGGGCGCTGCGGTTACGATTGCACGCAGCTCCGTCAGTTTGCCCTTGATCGCCGCGGCGTTCTCAGGGCCCATCCGAATGAGTATCTTCTGCCCCGCAGGCAGCGCCTCGAGCGCGCTGTCGGCATATTCGTACATGACGTGCGGCCGCACCAGGTCGATCGGTTCGGTCACTTGCGGCGTCGCAAGCAGCATATCGATGACGGCGACGAGCCGATCATTGAAATAGCCGGTCGGATAGCCGAGATCCTGATACGCACTCTGGAACAGCGGATAATAATGAATGTACAGATCCGCGGCGCGCTGCATGTCTAGGCCGCGAATCACGGCGACCATACGCCCATAGCGCGCGAAATTCTGCGCATCGAGCGTCGCATGCAATTCGTCGCCCTGCACCTTGAAAACGCCCGGCACCGCGACCACAGGGAGCTTCTGCGCCGCCAATTTCTGGCGCGGCAGATTGTCGATCGTCGCGACGATGCGCCGCACGACATTTTCGCGGATGAGGTAATCCTTGACCGGGGCAGCGCCGACGACGCCGTCAAGCGCCGCGAGGATCGGCGTATCGCTGTCGTTCAACGCGGGCAGCGGCGCCCGACCCGCTGCGTCCTTGGAGCCATCCGGGATGGGATGTTGCGTGACGGGCTCGGGCGGCGGAGCCGGCAGCGGCGTCGGCACGGCCACGGTCGTCGGCGGCGCGCTCGCCCGGTGGGCGAGGTAATACCAGAGGCCGGCACCCAACAGCACCAGCACCAGCGCCACGCCGCCCGGAATAATCCACTTTCTCTCCATATAGTTAATGTACCTGCCTATCGTGTAGAGTCAACCCATGCGCTACCGACTGTTGGGGCAAATCGGGCTTTTCGTTTCAGAAATTTGCCTGGGCACCATGACCTACGGCGGCAAGGTCTTTTGGGAAAACATCGGCAAGCTGCCGCAAGACGCGGTCGACGAACAAATCAAAGCGGCCTTCGAAGCCGGAATCAACTTCATCGACACCGCCAATGTCTATTCGTTCGGCGAATCCGAAAGACTCGTCGGTTGTGCGCTCAAGACACTCGGACTGCCGCGTGACCAGCTCGTCGTCGCGACCAAGGCTACCGGCATCATGAACGAGCTGCCGAACGGCCGCGGCCAGTCGCGCTTTCATTTGTTCAATGAAGTCGACGCGAGCCTCAAACGCTTACAGCTCGATCATATCGATCTGTATCAGCTGCATGGATTCGATCCCTTGACGCCGTTCGACGAGTCGCTGTCAGCGCTCAATGACCTCGTGCGCTCGGGCAAAGTGCGCTACGTCGGGCTATGCAACATGCCGGCGTGGCAGATCATGAAGGCTTTGGGGACCGCGGATCGCCGTGGCTGGGCCAAATTCGTCAGCGTCCAGGCCTATTACACGATCGCCGGACGCGACCTCGAGCGCGAGATCGTGCCGCTGCTGCAAGACCAGAAACTCGGGCTCATGGTTTGGAGTCCGCTCGCGGGCGGCCTGCTCTCGGGTAAATTCAAGCGCGAGGAGCCCGGGCCCGACGACGCCAGGCGGTCGAGCTTCGATTTTCCGCCCGTCGACAAGGATCGCGCGTTCAATTGCGTCGATGCGATGCGCGGCATCGCCGAGAGGCACCGGGTATCGGTCGCGCAGATCGCGCTCGCCTGGGTGTTGAGTAAACCATACGTCAGCACCGTCATCATCGGCGCAAAATCGATGGCGCAGTTGACCGACAACATCGCCTCGACGCGCGTGCAACTCACCGATGAGGATCAACGGCTGCTCGATGCCGTGAGTCAGCTGCCCGCGGAATATCCAGGCTGGATGCTCGCGATGCAGGGCCAATATCGGGCCAAGCCGCCGGTCAAGGAATGATGACTAACGGGATCACCCGCCGCGACTTCATGAACGGCATCGCGATAGCCGTCATCGGAGCCTCCGGCATCGAAATATGCCGGGCCGCAGCGGCCGACGCGCCAACGCCGCCGACCGGGCCGGGCGCGCCGATTGGGCCGGATGTCTATCCTCCCGCTCGCGACGGCTTGCGCGGCAGCCATGTCGGGTCCTTCGAGGCGGCACACCGACTGCGCGACGGCTTGCCGTTCGATCTCGTCGGGACCGAAGTCGCGGAGCATTACGATTTGGTCGTCGTCGGCGGCGGCCTCAGCGGTCTCGCCGGCGCCTATTTCTACCGGCAACATCGGCCCCACGCGCGAATCTTGATTCTGGACACCAACGATGATTTCGGCGGTCATGCGAAGCGCAACGAATTCGAGCTCGACGGCAAGATCATCATCGGCTACGGCGGCACGCAATCGATCGATTCGCCCGAACACACGTACAGCCGCGTCGCAAAGGATTTGCTGCGAGACCTTGGCATCGAGATCAGGCGCTTCGACAGCGCATTCGATCAAGCCTTCAACACGCGTTGGGGACTGAACCAGGCGATCTTCTTCAAGAAAGAAGTGTTCGGCGTCGATCGCCTCGTACGCCGTCCATTCTCGACCTGGACCTTATGGACCGACGATGGCGCGGATCGGACCACGCTGCGCGCCTATATCGACGAGCTGCCGCTCAACGAGCGGGCACGCGCCCAGTTGTTCGAGATGTGCTCGTCGAATCGAGACGTGCTCGCCGGTCATACTGCGGCGCAGCGGTCGGCGATCCTGGAGCGCCTCAGTTATAGTGATTTCCTGCGCAAATATTGGGATGCGGACGACGATGTACTGAAATATCTGCAGACCCGTACCCACGATCTGTGGGCGATCGGCATTGATGCGGTACCCGCAAGCGAGACGCTCTATCTGCCGGGCCTCAAGGCGCAGCGCGAGGCGCTCGCCGGCGCGGGCGGCGCCGAAGTGGAGGAACCGTATATTTATCATTTCCCGGACGGCAATGCGTCGATCGCGCGTTTGCTGGTGCGCAAACTCATTCCCGGCGCGGCGCCGGGCTCGACCATGGACGACATCGTGCTGGCCCGTTTCGATTATCGGCAACTCGACCGTCCCGAGCACGCCGTCCGGATCCGCCTCGGCTCGACGGCCGTGGATGTGCGCAATGTCGGCGAGCGCGTCGAAGTCGCCTACGTCAAAGACGGCACCGTGGCGCGTGTGGCCGCGCGCGGCTGCGTGCTCGCCTGCTACCACGCGATGATCCCCTACATCGCGCCGCAAACGGGTGAGCCGCAGCGCAAGGCGCTGCACGCAAACGTGCGTGCGCCGCTCGTGTACGTGAATCTCATCGCGCGCAACTGGGAACCGTGGCGCAAGCTCGGCGTCGCTTACATCGATAATCCCGGGGGCACGTTCGCCGCGTATCTCGACTACCCGGTCAGCCTCGGCGGCTACCGATTCTCGGCCGATCCGTCTCAGCCGATTTGCATTCACTTGTTCCACACGCCGACGGCGCCGAACCAGGGCCTGACCATGCGCGAGCAATATCGCGCCGGCCGGGCGCGCCTGTACGCAACGAGCTTTGCCGACTTCGAGCGCGAGATCCGCGACGAACTCGGGCGCATGTTGGGACCCGCAGGCTTCGATTTCGACCGCGATATTGCGGCGATCACCGTGAATCGGTGGCCGCACGGCTACTCCTACACGCCGACTCTGCTCTACGACGATCCCGCGGAACAGGCAAAAATAGAAAAACTCGCGCATCAACGCGTGGGACGAATCACGATTGCCAACTCGGATTCCGGCTGGGACGCTTACACGAACGTCGCCTTCGATGCAGCGCATCGCGCGGTCATGGAATTGCTGGCATAGCGTGCGCCAGAGGCAGCGGATCCAGCCCATGAGCGCGCGCGGCATGCGGATCATCTCCGCTCTGTCGCTGGTAATGCTCGGCGCCTGCGGCGGCGGCAAGCCGGTCCAAAGCGGCACACCGGCGATCGCCGGTCCACAGTCCGACGCCGAGAAGGTGCTAAACGTGTATTCTTGGACCGACTACATCGCACCGGATACGGTCGCCAAGTTCGAGCAGGAAACCGGCATCAAGGTGCGCTACGACACCTATGAGAGCAATGAGGTTCTGGAAACCAAATTACTCACAGGCCACACGAATTACGATGTCGTCATTCCGACGGACACGTTCTTCGAACGCCTGATAGGGGCCGGCGTTTTTCGCCGCCTGGATCAAGACGAATTGCCGAATCGATCCAACTTGGATCCGGAAATCATGCGGCGTCTGGCGCTGCACGATCCCGGCAACGCGCATGCCGTGCCCTATTTGTGGAGCACCGTCGGCATCGGCTACAACGAAGCCAAGGTGCGCGACCGGCTGGGCGCGCAGAAGCCGGATAGCTGGTCGGTGCTGCTCGATCCCGCCAATGCCGCAAAACTCGCGGACTGCGGTATCTCGATCGTCGATTCACCGCAGGATGTATTTGCGGCCGTGCTGGTGTATCTCGGACGCGATCCAAATAGCCGCGACCCTCTCGATGCAGAGGCGGTGAGCGCGCTACTGATGAAAATACGTCCATTCGTGCGCTCGATCGACAGCACGCAAAACATCAGCGAACTCGCCAACGGCAGCCTGTGCATGACGCTGACCTGGTCGGGCGATGTGCTGCAGGCAAGGGATCGCGCACGAGAAGCCGGCAACGGCATACAGATCGCGTATCTGCTGCCGCGCGAAGGCTCCGTGTTGACGACCGACATGATCGGCATTCCCGCCGATGCGCCCCACCCGCACAATGCCGAGCTATGGCTCGATTACCTCATGCGCCCCGAAGTCATCGCGGAAATCACCAATGCCGTGAAGTACCCGAACGGCAACATCGCCTCGCTGGCCTTCGTCAAGGACAGCATCAAAGGCGATGCGGCCGTCTACCCGCCCGCCGCGACACGCGACAATTTGCATGCCTTATTTGCGATGCCGCCCGACTACTCCCGCCTGATGACGCGCCTGTGGACGCGTTTCCGCACCGGTGATTGAGCGTAGAGCCGGCGCGGCACCGCGCTCCGCTCAGTGTTTCAGGACCCCCGAGGCCTTCGCAATTTGGGTCGAGATGAAATCCATGAGGGGCGGCGACAGACAATCGTAGGGTTCCAGTCCCAACGCCCGCAGCCGCGCGCGAACCGCGCCTTGATTTGCGGGATCGGCACCGCTCTCGATGATCGAGGAAACGAAGGCCGCGAAGCCGGGCTCGGACCATCCGGCCTGCGGGGATAATTCGGTGTGAATGAAGTCGAATCCGTAAAGCGGGTGGCGGGTGTTTTCGATGCGGCCATACATGTGCACACCGCACTTCTTGCAGGCGTGCCGCTGGATTGTGGCATTGGGATCGACGACGGCGAGCTTGTCGGCGTTCTCGGTGACCTCCAATTTATCGCGCGTGACGACCGCAACGACCGAAAACAAAGCGCCCTTCGGTTTCCAGCACTTGGTGCAGCCGCAAGCATGGTTGTGCGCGGACTGCGACTTGATCGTGACCTTGACGGGCTTGTCCGCACAATGACAGGAGAGCGTGCCGCCCGCGAATTCCTTGCGCGCGGGCGCGATGCCTTTATCAACCGACGGATGAATTGAAATGTTGCTCATAATATTCTTCTCCTTGCTCAATAAATAGTTCCAGCCCCGGCTCGATGATATCAGCGTTTTCCTACAGCCACGACTGACGCCGCGCCGACAGCACGGCAACCGCAGAGTCCGTACAGTGGAGCTTTCCTTGATTCATTTGCCCGACCTGGGTGATCCGCGCCGGCAATCGTCAGGAGTATCGAACGATGCTGAGCTTTTACCGGGCGGCTCTCGCAAGCCTGATGTTGTTGGTGATGCCGACATTGGGTAGCGCGCAGGTTTCGGTGGGTATGTCCATCAACATCGCGCCGCCGGTATTGCCGGTCTACGATCAGCCCCCGATTCCGGGGGACGGCTATTTCTGGACACCGGGCTATTGGGCTTGGTCCGAGAACGGCTATTACTGGGTACCGGGCACTTGGGTCTTGCCGCCGACGCCGGGATATTTGTGGACACCGGGGTATTGGGGGTCGGATGGCGGCGCTTTCTTTTGGCACGACGGCTACTGGGGCACCACGGTCGGCTTCTACGGCGGCGTGAATTACGGGCACGGCTACGGCGGTTACGGCTTTCAAGGCGGCTACTGGCATGGCGGCCACCTTTATTACAATCGTTCGGTCACCAATATTGGGCATATTCACATTGGCAACGTCTACACCAAGAGGGTCACGAATATCGTCTCGGCGAGTCGCGTCAGCTTCAACGGTGGTCATGGCGGTACTACTGCAAAGGCCTCGCGCAGGGAGATTGCCGCAGCGCGCGCTCCGCACGCGGATCTGACGCCGGTGCAACGCCAACACAGTGAAGCGGCCAGAGGTGAACCGACACTGCGCGCGAGCGCCAATCGGGGCAAACCGCCGGTTGCGGCGACGGCGCGGGCCGGGCAACTGTCGGGCGCGGGTGTCGTACCCACTCGGCAAACTTCGCATCGGGCCCCAACGGCGCACACGCGGGAGGTCGCGCCAGCCCGGGAGGCGGCACCGGCGCGGGAGGCCACGCCCGCTCGGCAGCCCGCGCGCGAGCCGGATCGCCACACGCCATGAGCTTCCCAGCTCGGTGCGAATACGGCATTGAGTGAGGCGATTCTGAACGCGCCAACCGTCGTCATTACGGGCGCAACCTCTGGCCTAGGCGCCGTTGCCGCCGAGACTCTCGCTTCGCGCGGAGCCCGTATCATTTTTACCGCACGAGACCGGACCCGGGGACAGGCGACTCTCGCACGCTTGCGCGCGATCGAGCCGCACGCGAATCACAGTGTCCATTACGCCGATTTGTCGATCATCGCGCAAATGAAACGGGTAGCCGGCGAGATCGCCGGTATCGAGCCGCAAATCGACGTATTGATCAATAACGCCGGCATGATGACCAATCGCCGCACGCTCACGGAGGACCGGCTGGAACTCACTTTCGCGACCAACCACATGTCGTATTTCGTCTTGACCTCCCTGTTGCGTGAGCGCTTTGCTCCAGGTGCACGTATCGTCTCCACGGCCTCCGCCATGCACACGCGCGGCGCATTGAATTTCGACGATCTTCAATCGACGAGAAACTTCAGCGGGATGCGCGCTTATGCGAATTCGAAGCTATGCAATATCCTGTTCACGCGAGAACTCGCGAAGCGCCTGCGCGGGACGACCATTACCGCCAACTGCTTTCATCCCGGCTTCGTCGCGACACGCTTCGGCTCTTCGAGCGGAGGACCCTTCGAATTTTTGCTGAGGCTCGGGAAGTATTTCGCATCGACCCCTCGGCAAGGAGCACAAACGATGATTTACTTGGCATGCGCGCCGGAAGTGGCCGATGTATCCGGCGGCTATTTCGCAAATTGCGTTGCCGTTGAACCAAGCCCGGCAGCACGCGACGATGCCTCGGCCAAGCGGCTCTGGGAGATCTCGGCGAAGCTGTCGGGCGTCGACTGGCCGGATGACAATCGATGAGGAAAGGATTGCTTGAAGACGCTCGCGCTGCAGTGTTTGCTTCTGCTATTGCCGGTCGCGGCGCATGCCTGGGGCGACGAGGGTCATGAGATCATCGCTCTGATTGCCTGGAATTACTTGGATCCCTCGGTGCGCGAGAAAGTGACGCTGCTGCTCTCGAGCGATTCGAGCCGCTTGACCGCCGACGACGGCATTGCCGCAGAGGCGACCTGGGCGGATCGCCTCCGCGACACGGATCGGAGCACCGATAAAGCACATTACGACGCGACCCGCGAATGGCACTATGTGGATATCGAACTCGGGGGTCCCGACATCGACGCCGCCTGCTTCGCTCACCCGCGGCTGCCAAGCGGGACATACGCCTCAGCGGGCCCCGCGCATGTTTGCATCGTCGATAAGATCAATGAGTTTCGCCGCGAACTCGCCGATCCGCGCCTGCCGCAATCCGAACGGCTTGCTGCGCTGCAGTTCCTGCTGCACCTCATCGGCGATCTACATCAACCTTTGCATGCCGGCGACGATCACGACCGCGGCGGAAACGACAAGCGCGTCGAAGCGCTTGGGATGCGCGCGGGAACCCTGCATCATTATTGGGATACGGTTTTTGTCGAGCGCCTCGGCGAGCATAGCGCGACAGTTGCCCTAGCGTTGATCGCGGATATTTCTCCCGGGCAGCAGCGGGAATGGCGCGGCGGTACGCCGGCGGCATGGGCGATGCAGTCCTTCGAGCTTGCACGCAAGGTCGCCTATGGTGAACTGCCGGGGCCGGATGCCTCGGGCCGATATCTGCTCGGCGAAACTTACGTCCGCGATGCGACGGCAACCGTACGACTGCAGCTCGAGCGCGCGGGTGTACGGCTCGCGCAAGTGTTGAACGATTCACTGCATTGACGATTGGCGACTGCATTTAGGTCGGCGACTCCATTGACGACCGGCGACTTCCTTTTGCCTCGCCTACAGCGCTTTCGTATCCCATCCGCCGCCGAGCGCCGCGATCAGCGTCACGGTAGCAACGAGCCGGTTCTGCTGGATCGTCACAGCGGATTGCTGATCCGCCAACAAGGTCTGCACCGCCGTAATAACGGTGATATAGGCCACGGTCCCCGCGTTGAACTCGTTGAGCGCCACGTCGGCCGACAATTGTGCGGCGTTTACCGCCCTCGTTTGCAGATCCGCTTCACTTTGCAACACCCGTAGCGCCAGTAACTCGTCTTCGACCGACTGAAATGCGGTCAGCACGGTCTGGCGATAGGCCGCCACGTATTGGTCGTAGGTCGCGCGAGCCCCGGAGACGGCGGCAACCTGTTCGCCGCCCTGAAACACCGTATTGCTCGCGCTCGCGCCGATGGACCAAATGCGGTTGCCGAGTTTGAACAGCTGCGACAAGGGGTCGCCCGCATACCCGCCGAGCGCGGTCAGGCTCAACGACGGAAAATACGCGCCGATCGCGACGCCGATCAGCGCATTCTCCTGCTGCATCTGGCGTTCGGCGGCAGCAACGCCCGGATTGCGCTCCAACAGCGTAGACGGCACGGCAACCGGCACTATCGGCACGTCCGCCGCCAGCGGCGCCTCCGGAATACTCAGATCCGAGGGCAGGTGTCCCGTCAATACGGCGATCGCATGCTCGTAGGTGCCCCTCTGCTGGTCGACAGCGGCCAACTGTGCCTGAGCAGCCAGCAACTGCGCCTGAGCGGCGGCCAAATCACCGTTACTCGCGGTTCCGGACTTGAACTGGCTCTCGGTAATCGCAACGACGCGCTCGTCCAAGCTCACCGATTGCGCGAGCAATTTTCGCAAACTATCGGAGGCGCGCAAATCGAAGTAATCCGTGGCCAGGGTCGCCTGTGCCGACAATTGCGCATTTGCCAAATTGGCCTTGCTGACCTGCAAGCCGGCTTTGCGGCCTTCGACTTGACGGCGAATCGTACCCCATAGGTCCGGCTGCCAGGATGCTTGCGCTTCGAGCGTGAACTCGGTGTGGGTGGTTCCTCCGGCGCCGCTGCCGACCGCACTGGAGACGCTCGCCGTTCCGCCGCCGCCACCGCCGCGTTGAGCGCCGCCGGAAACGGCGAGCGTCGGGAACAGTTGCGCCTGCGCCTCGCGCAGCAGCGCGCGTGCCTCGCGATATTCGGCCTCGTATTCCTTGACGTTCTGATTGGAAATATTGATCTGGCGTTCGAGGTTGTCCAATTCGGGGTCGTTGAATATCGCCCACCACGGACCACGATCGGCGGCGTCCTGCGGGGAACTCGGCTTCCATGACGTATCGCCCGCGTGCGCTTCCTTATAGGCCGCCGGCTCGGGCGCGTCCGGCCGTCGATAATTCGGACCGACCTTACAGCCGCATAGCGTCAGCGCGATGGCCAACATCAGCTTCAGTGCGCCGCTGCGCAGTGTTCTCTCGGGTTTCATGTCATCGCCTCCACGGCGTCTTCGTCGCCGCCCCAAAATCGCTGCCAGCGTTGCCTGCCCCAGCTTTGGAAACGATCCAAGTACACGTACAGCACCGGGGTCGTATAGAGCGTCAGAATCTGGCTCAAAATCAGGCCGCCGACGATCGAGATGCCGAGCGGCTTGCGCATTTCGGCGCCGTTGCCGTAGCTCATCGCAAGCGGCAAGGCGCCGAGCAGGGCCGCGAACGTCGTCATCATGATCGGACGGAAGCGCAACAGGCAAGCCTGGTATATCGCATCGCGCGGCGCGATTCCCTGCGTGCGTTCCGCATGAATCGCAAAATCGATCATCATGATCGCGTTCTTCTTGACGATGCCGATCAGAAGAATCACGCCGATCAACGCGATGATCGTGAATTCCGTATGCGACACCATGAGCGCGAGCACGGCGCCGACTCCCGCCGAAGGCAGCGTCGAGATGATCGTGATCGGATGAATATAGCTCTCGTAGAGGACGCCGAGCACGATGTAGACGGCCAGCAGCGCAGCCGCGATCAGCACGGGCTCGCCGGACAGCGATTGCTGAAAGGTCGCGGCGGTGCCGGCGAACACGCCGTGCACCGAAGTGGGCATTTGGATTTCCTGCATCGCCTGTGCGACCGCCTCGGTCGCGTCGCTCAGGACCATGCCGGATGCCAAATTGAACGAAATCGTAGTCGCGGCGAACAATCCCTGGTGATTGACTGCAAGGCGCGTCGTTCCGGAGGAGAAGCTGCTGACCGCCGCCAGCGGCACCATCGTCTCCACGCTCGCGCTGACCGCAGCGCCGTTCGAAGCGGCGCCGCGGCCGGTATTGGCGATCGCGTTGGTGAGCGCGTTCTGGACGGAATTGCTGGCGCCCGCGACGGTCGTCGTCGGCCTCGACGCTTGCGGCAGACCGACGATCTGCGTCGTCGTCGTGCCGGCATTCGTCGCCACAGCGCCGCCCGGCGTACCGGCGGACGTGCTGACGTAGATATCCTTGAGCGTCTGCGGACTCTCCCAATAGCGCGGCGCAACTTCCATGACGACGTGATATTGGTTCAGGGCATTATAGATCGTCGAGACTTGGCGCTGACCGAATGCATCGTAGAGCGTGCTGTCCATCTGGCTCAGCGTTAATCCAAGGCGCGCGGCGGTCGCACGGTCGAACGCAACGTCAGTCTCGAGTCCCTTGGGCTGCTGATCCGAATTGACGTCCGCGACCACGGTACTGCGCTGCAAGGCGGCCGTGAGCTTCGGTCCCCACTCGTTGAGGTCGTTGGTGTTGTCCGCCTGCAGTGTGAACTGGTATTGCGCGTTCGCTTGACGCGCGCCGACGCGTATGTCCTGGACGGTTTGCAGAAACAACCGGCCGCCCGCGACCTGCGACAACTGGGGGCGCAGCCGCGCGATGACGTCGTCGGCCGACAGCTTTCGCTGCGACAGGGGCTTCAGAAGCACGTAGACCGAGCCCGTATTGGTCTGCGAATTGCCGCCGCCGCTACCCGCCCCCGTGTAGCCCGCGACGCTTTGCACCGCAGGGTCCGCCTGTACGATTTCCATGAACTGGGCGAGCTTGCCCTTCATCAGCTGGAAGGAAATGCTTTGGTCGCAGACGATGCCGCCGGTGATCAATCCCGTATCCTCCTGCGGGAAGAATCCCTTGGGAATGATCGTGAACAGAAGCACGTTGAGCACGATCGTCACCACTAGCGCGCACATGACGAGACGGCCGTGGCGCAGCGACCACGCGAGCGTGCGGTCATAGCCCGCGAGCGCGATTTTCATGAGAGTGCGGCGGTGAGGCCGATCATTCGGTCTGTGGCGCAGGAAGATCGCACACATCATCGGGGTCGTGGTCAGCGATATGACCATGGAAATGAGGATTGCGATCGACAGCGTCGCCGTGAATTCGCGGAATAGGCGCCCGACGATGCCGCCCATGAGCAGGATCGGGATGAAGACCGCGATCAGCGACAGGCTGATCGACACGACGGTGAAGCCGACTTCCTTGGCTCCGACCAGCGCCGCCTCGCGCCTCGGCATTCCGCCCTCGATGTGCCGCGAGATGTTCTCGAGAACCACGATTGCATCGTCGACGACGAATCCGGTCGCGATGGTGAGTGCCATCAGCGAGAGATTGTCGAGACTGTAGCCGAGCAAATACATGCCGCCGAACGTGCCGACGATCGAGACCGGCACGACGATCGCCGGCACGATCGCTGCGCGAAGCTCGCCGAGCGCCGCGAACACGACGAACGTCACGAGCAGCACCGCCAGCATGAGCGTCCACTTGGTGTCCTGCAGCGACGCGCGAATCGTTTGGCTGCGGTCCGAAACTACCGTGACGTTCACGTCGTTCGGCAGCGATGCCTGCAGCTGCGGCAGCTCGGACTTCACTTGGTCGACCGTTTTGATGATGTTCGCGCCCGGCTGTCGCGAGAGGATCACGAGTACCGAAGGTTCGCCGTCGGCACGGCCGTCATTGCGCAAATCCTGTACCGAATCCAGGACGTCGGCGACGTCGCTTAGGCGCACCGCCGCGCCGTTGCGGTAGGCGATCACCAGCGGGCGGTAGTCGGCGGCAACGCGCGCCTGATCGTTGGTATAGAGCTGAAAGCGATGATCGCCCTCATCGATCGTGCCCTTCGGGCTGTTGGCGTTTGCCGATGCCAGCGCAGCACGCACGTCCTCGAGACCGATTCCGTAATTGAACATTGCGGTGGGATTGAGTTCGACGCGCACCGCCGGCAGCGTCGCCCCGCCGATCGAGACCTGACCGATTCCGTCCAATTGCGACAGGCGTTGCTGCAGCACGTTGCTCGCGGCATCGTACAGTTGGCCGCGCGTCAAAGTCTGCGAGGTCAGCGCCAAGATCATCAAGGGAGCGTCGGCGGGATTGACCTTGCGATAGCTCGGGTTGCTGCTGAGGCTCGTCGATACGTCGGCCGAGGCGGCGTTGATCGCCGCTTGCACGTCGCGCGCCGCTCCGTTGATATCGCGGTCCAAGTCGAACTGCATCGTGATTCGGGTTTGCCCGCTGCTGCTTTGCGACGTGATCTCCGTGACGTCGGAGATCTCGCCGAGGTACCGCTCGAGCGGTTCCGCGACGCTCGTCGCGACCGTATCTGGGTCGGCTCCCGGAAGCGAGGCGGAAACCGATATCGTCGGGTAATCGACTTGCGGCAACGGCGCCACCGGCAGGTAGGTGTAGGCCAGGGCGCCGGACAGCAATATCCCCGCCGTCAACAAGGTCGTGGCGATCGGGCGCTCGATAAAGGGGCGCGATACGTTCATGCGATGGCC
>Ga0209415_10007790_pt1 | contig 18645 bp, 9 predicted proteins | sample PeaSoiSIISIP2007_FD_187696 | JGI IMG/M metagenome (GOLD analysis project Ga0209415, IMG submission 187696) | Peat soil microbial communities from Weissenstadt, Germany - SII-SIP-2007 (SPAdes) (version 2) | ecosystem: Environmental > Terrestrial > Soil > Wetlands > Peat | place: Germany...
AATTACGCGTGACCCCGTTATCGGGGTTGTACAGCAATATCCGCATCAGTTTTTCTCCATTCAGTAGCCCCTTTCCGGGCGCGGAACCTCGCAACTTACGATCTCGATCGCTATCTCCAATTTTGATCGTCGCCTCTCGCGGCGCGCCTCCCCATCCGAGTGCCTCAGGGCAGACCCGTGCGAGATCGGCGGGGCTCCGCCAACGCGTCCCTGCCCCCCAAGCGCCGATGACGGCGCGCGTCTTCACCTTCGCCGGAAGGACTTATATCGAGAACGCAGGCCCGAATCTCAAAGCGAGCGCCGCCCCACCGGTGCCCGCATATTCCAGGGCACAGCGCGTAAATAGACTTTCCAGAATTCGCTCTTGGTGGGATGTATCTGAAGTCTTGATCAGTTGCCCCAGAGCGAGTCCCGCCCAAACCGAAGCGAGACCCCAGAGGAGAGCAAATCTAAAAATAAACAGTGTCATGCAGCAGTGTCCAATATTAGACAAGCAGCCACCACCCTATCAGAAACTGGACCACAATGTAATCTTCAAGTCAGCGGAGGTCTATTGCCGATTACTGGTGGAAGGGCCCAGCCTCTTGGCGCTGAGTATGCGGCATCCCACTTTCCGAAGATTCCTTTCGCATTCATATCATCGTCCCGCCGTCTCTCTTGACCATCCACATCAGGAACGATAGGCCTGGAAACGTGGACATGACCTGGCACTCGCAGTGAATCGTGTCACGGAGCCGCGACACCTTCCCTTTGCGTCAGGGAAAGCAACTTGCGCGTTTGGCCGGACCGACTATTGAGCGATAGCGAATGAATAAGGTCACTTCCGCAAGTAAGTCGCACTCACTCAAAGAAGCCAAGGAAAAAGTTCCAGGTCTTCGCGAACTCCCGTTGAACCGGCAGCACCGTGTCGCGGCGAAACGTGCATCAGCTATGCTGCACGTGTTCTTTTGGCTAAGTGGACTAGAGAAGACAGGCCGGGCAACTTCTCCGCAAGCAAACCATTCTAAGCATGCGACAGTGGAACTGTCGTAATGCCATTGGCTCACCCTATGATTCTTCCCAGGCGCGCGCGCGATGCGCTGAGTCTGGTCGCGCTCGTATTGTTATTGCTGCTGCCCGTCCGAGGAGTCGCGCAGAGCGCCAATGCGCCGCGATCGGCCGGCTTGGGCTCCATTCAAGGCACAGTAACGTTTCTCGATCAAGATAAGCCGTCCCCTCTTGAGGGCGTGACCATCAAGCTGAGCGCAGCGTCCGGAGGAATTACCCCAGCTTCAACCATCACCGACACGGCCGGCGCGTATCTATTTTCTGGGCTGCCCGGGAATACCTATACCCTCGAACTGAGCGAGTCCGGGTTCCAGCCTCAAACGGAGACTGTGGTACTCGAGGGCGGCGGCGTCTTGGTCCGCAACTTCAGCCTGCGCCTCACCACTGCCAACCAAACGGTTGAGGTTCGTGAAGGAACAAGCGCATTAGCCACCGAGAATGCGAACAGCACCACCACGGTCAGCGCCACGCAAATTGCGGGCTTGCCGATCGCGCATCCGTCGATTATGGCAACCTTGCCGCTGGTCCCCAGTGTTGTCCGAACGGCGGATGGCCTCTTGAGCATGAAGGGAACCTCCGAAAATCAGGGCATGATGCTGGTGGACTCCGCCGAAACCGTTGACCCGGTAACGGGGAATTTCTCAATCCCCATTTCCTTGGACGCGATCCAGACGGTATCCGTCTCCGAGACTGCCTACAATGCCGAGTATGGCGGGTTCTCCGGCGGCTTGACTGATCTCCATACCAAACCGCCCGGAGATGTCTGGCATTTCGGTCTGAACAATTTTATTCCGGGCTTCCGCGGCAAGGATGGGCGCCTCTACGGCGTCCAGGACGAAGAGCCGCGACTCTATCTAACCGGCCCTCTTCGCAAAGGCAAACTCAATTTTTCCGAAGCGGTCACCTACCAATTCATGAGGCCGCCGGTCCGCGGACTCCCCTGGCCCTACAACGAGACGATCACGCAAGGCGCAGGCGCATTGACCAGCGTTGAGGCGACGCTCTCCCCGAGACACATTTTGACGCTTAATTTGAATCTCTTTTTTCAGCGCGTGCAATATGCGGACATCGGCGCTCTGGTGCCGCAGACCGCATCTTCGGACGAAGGCCAGCGCGGCTGGACCCTGGGCGCGGTAGACAGCTATCAGTTTGCCTCTGGGATGACTCTCAGCACGGTGTTCCAGTACACGCGCCTGAATACCGATGCCGAGGGCCAAGGCTCGGCGGATATGATCATCACGCCGGCGGGATGGAGCGGCAACTTCTTCAATTCCTGGGCGCGAAGGTCCGACCAGTTTCAAATTTTTCCTTCGCTCCAGCATCCTGTAAAGAATTGGCACGGGCGTCACGAATTAAAGGAGGGCGTTATCTTCGGACGCCGCTCCTATGGCGGTTCAATCCAGTCGCATCCAATTCAGTTGCTCCGTGAAGACGGAACACTCGCAGAACGAATTGATTTTCAGGGCGCCGGGATAACTAGCGGCCTCGATACCGAGGTCTCAGAGTTCATTCAGGATCATTGGACGATGACGGATCGCCTGAGCGTGGATCTGGGCGCGCGGCTGGTCAGCCAAACCGCCGGGCGTGAAAGCGCCTTTGCACCCCGCGCAGGATTGGCTTATTCACTCGGGAAAGACCGGAAGACGGCGATTCATACGGGGGCCGGATTGTTCTACGACCGCGTGCCGTTGCTGGCCACGGATTTCACAAATAACCCAACGAGGGTAATTAGCTACTACGACGCAACAGGTCAGTTGATGGGCTCTCCAATCACGCTGGAAAACGTCTACCTCCAAAGTGCCTCAAACGGAGGTTTTGCGGTGGCGAACTCGGATCTGGACCGGGTGGCGCGCAATTTTACCTGGAACGTCGAGCTCGACCACGAAGTGCGGCGGAATTTGGATCTTCGCATCAGCTATCTGCAAAGCGCAACCCGCGATTTGCCCCTCGTCCTTCCCTTGGCTGGCGCCTCCGGCGGCCCTTCTCTTTTAGGGTTAGCCTATGTCGGGAGCTCCCGTTACCACGCTGTGGAAGCCACGCTGCACTACCAGCCGACCGACAGCGACGAGCTGACCGTTTCGTACATCCACAGCCAAGCGCGCAGTGATCTGAACCTACTCGCAAATATCTACGTGCCCTTTGAGCAAGCCGTCATCCGCCCCAACGTCTACGGCATTTCTCCGTCGGACATACCGGATCGCCTCGTGGTTACGGGAACGTTTGCGCTGCCATTCCACTTGGTCCTCTGCCCGGTGGTTGACATCCACACTGGCCTGCCCTATTCCGCGGTGGATATGCTGCAAAATTACGTAGGCGCGCCGGATGCGGCGCGCTTCCCCTATTACTTTTCGCTGGACTTCCAGGTGTACAAGGAATTCGACGTCGCTACCGTGCCGTTTCTCGGCTTCATCAAGGGCCGCACGGCAAGACTCGGAATTTTCTCGCTCGATGTGACGAATCGTCATAATCCGAATGATGTGTTCAACAACGTCACGTCTCCCAGCTTTGGACAGTTCGCCGGGCTCGGGCGGCGCGTGGACGGCTTCGTGTTCGAGATCCACTGAGATCCTCCGGGGCGCCGAAGTTCTCCCTCTGCGCCGGCAGCGAAACAAATCGTTTCTTAAACCGGCCGCCTCGTCATAGGATGCCGCAAGACAGTTCACCTCTTAGGAGGTTTCATGCGAAGAAAATTCTGCTCCATCGCTGTTTTGGGGCTTGCGCTGGCGGTTGCGGCATTCGCTTTGCCCTCGCGTTCCCAGACCACTGCGAGCAAAGGCGCCGATCATCCGGATGCCAGCGGGCATTGGCACGGAGTTTGGACCGCGCCCGGCGGTTGGGTGTACGAAGCGGACTTCCAGATCACTCCCTCGCTCGCCGGCGCCATCCTTACAGACATCAACTGGACGCTGCGCGCCGCCGACACGACCAGAGCGGACTATCAAGGCAAAGTGGGCATGACCGGCGTCGAACACGTGCGCGGGCAGTTTTTCTCCAACGCCGGCCTCTTGACGATGGAGGGTTACGAATTGACCGATCCCAATTCGATTCTCAGCATGGATCGCTACCGTCTGGTGATCTCCGATGACGGCACCACACTGGGCGGCATCACGCGCGATAACGGCGATTGGAACGGGCAGTTCATCGCCAAACGGCAGGCAAACTAGAGCGAGATGTAGTAGAGCGGAGCGCGCGGGCAATAAGGTCGCCCGGCCTTACGTGTCCCAGGAGAAATTCTCCGCGCCGAGCTTGACTTCGGTCCAGCCGGACGGCGGCAAGACATCCACGGGCAGGCCGCCCTCCCAGAGTGTGGCGCCGAGGCGAATTGTCTTCCGCGGATTCCTCACGATCAGTTCGCGCGAGACGGCGATTTCCAAAATCCTGTCGTAGGCGACTTCAATCAGCGGATCGGGCCCGAGCAGGCAGACGTCGTGCGTTTCGGCGCGATAGCCGGTGAGGTCGCCGTTTTCGATCCAGGCGATGATGCGGAGTTCCTGGTCGCCCTGCACCGTCACGCGGAATTCGGCGTCGCGCAAATCCGGGACCGCCTCGGGGAAGACATCCAACCGGACGTAAAGTTTTTCCTCGTCGAACCCGTAGCGCAGTTCGTGCAGAACCGGCGTGCGCCCGTGCATTGAGCCGCCGTGCCGGTCGGCGGAGTAAAGTCCCGCGCCCATCCACTCGAAGTAACTTGAATCGCGCCCGTCCACGCGCACATGCAAGAAACTTTGCGGCGCGGTCACGAACGCCGGCTCGGCAAGCCGCTTGATGGGCTCGGCCAATTCGTCGGGCGCGTCCTTGCCGAGCGCGCGGTAAACGGTGGTGAGCTGCTTGCGGAACATGGCGTCGAACTCCGCATCATTCGACGAACTGTGTTCGGGGCCATACCACCAGAACCAGTCGCTGCCCTCAGCGGCGAGAATGGCTTCATAGGCTTCGTCCAGTTTCTTCTGGCTGGGCGCCTCTTTCGCCCCGTTCCGGCGCAGCTCCGCTTGCTCCGTGTAAAACCTGCGCGCTTCCCCGAGCAGTTGCCAACCCGCGACGTCCTCGCGATCGCCAATCCAGATGTCGAAATTGGCGCTGATCCAGGAGGCCGGGAAAATACCCGCATTCGTCGGAATCTCGCCCGCCTGCGCCAGCGCTTCCGTCGCCGTAAGCGCCCGAATGTCCGGATCGTTCGCGATTCGGCGGTAAAACTCGCGCAGGAACGGCCGGCCATTGGCCGCGTAGTATTCCCAAGCATTTTCGCCGTCCAGGATCAGTGCGACGGTGATCGGCCGGCCGGTATTCACGCGTTCACCGATGAGGCGCAGCCTGCGGTGCAAATCCGCGGCGCCCTCTTCGCAATTCATCCGTGTGTAGACGAATCCGATCAGGTCCGATAGATAGTGATCGCGGAAGAAACAGGAGATCTCGCGCGTGGTCCCAAGTTGAATGCGCCACGGGGTGTAAAGTTTGTCCGCGTTCTCCGGCACGCCGGCGGCGTCGCGGCCAAATCCGATAGAGAGCGTGCGACCCAACACTCCCTCATCGGTCGCGGCCCAGCGGAAGCCCAGATCGGCGGCGAGGCTCAGTGCTTCATCGGAAACGGAACCTTCCGAGGGCCACAATCCCTTCGGCTCGCTCCCAAACACTCGTTTATGAAACTGGCGCGCGCGGACGAGCTGCTCTCGAGCGTCCTCCGGATGGCGGTACGCCGGTGACGGAAGCGGCGTGTAAGAGTTTGAGACGCGCGCGATATCTGTATCGCACACCAGCGGCAAGATCGGATGGTAAAACGGCGTGCAGGAAATCTCGATCTGGCCGCTTTCTTCCGCGCGACGGTACTCCGGGAGAACGCGGCCCAGAAGCTCGATCTGCTTCTCACGCAGAGCAGTCTTATCCTGTTCGGTGAAGTCCGATCCTTTGCTGGCGAGGCGGGCCACGACCGGGTCCAACGCGAAATACTCTTCGTCCATCCAGGCAAGCTGCGAGAGCGTCTGCAAATCGCGCCAGTCTCGCAGCCCAAACGTGGTGACCGCGCGCTTGGGCGTCTGGGCCTCGACGCGCCCGGCCAATTCCAGATAGCGTGGCCAGCGGGACATCAGCCGTTCGCGATTCACCTGGAAGGCGCGATCCAGGATCTCATCCTTCTGCTCCGGCATAAGCGCCTCCGCCGGCGCAAACGCGGCCTCGAACCACGGCTCGCGGAATTTTCCGCTGGCGTACTCTTCGAGCTGAACGCCCAACGAAGGAACCATATTGAAGGTGGCGTGCACGGTCGGGAATTCCTCGAGCACGCGGACCATGCCCCAGTAATCCTTCAAAGCGTGCAGCCGCGTCCAAGGAAGGACGTACTGGCCGCTGGCGGGATCGCGGTACTGCGGCTGGTGCATGTGCCACAGCATCATCAAGTGGACACGATTCATTGCGCGATCCCCTCCGGTAGACGCACACGCAAGATGCTAGAATGGTGACCCTCGATGCGTCTCATCGACCGATACATCTGCCGGGAGGTTTTCTCCCACGCCTTGCTGGGCTTGGTGGTCTTCACCTTCGTCTTTTTCGTCCCGCAACTTGTGCGCTTGATGGATCTCCTCGTGCGGCACACGACGAACTGGCACGACGGTGCGGTCCTGATCTTCAGCGTATTTCCGGGCATCTTGACGTTTACGATCCCGATGGCGGTGCTGGTCGGCATGCTCATCGGCCTCGGCCGCCTTTCAGCGGACAGCGAACTCATTGCCATGAACGCTTTGGGATTGGGCCCGCGGCGATTGCTGGCTCCGCTCGGAGCGCTGGCGCTGGCGGCCACGCTCGTCACCGGAGCATTCACTCTGTGGATCGGTCCCATTGCCGTACACACCTCTCGCGGCCTACAAAGCAGGGTGCTTTCCTCCCAGGCTTCTTTTGAAATTCAGCCGCGTGTGTTTGACGAACGCTTTCCGAACTTAGTCCTCTATATCCAAGACGTCTCCGCGGTGGCCACCCGGTGGCACGGAATTTTTCTGGCGGGGACGGATGCGCAGAACGTATCCCGTGTTACGCTTGCGGAAGACGCGATTGTAATTGCCGATCGCAGCGAGGGCAAGCTGGAGTTGCACCTGCGCAACGGCAGCGTGCACGAAGTCGCACTAGACAACCCCGGCCAGTACTCACTCAGCGCCTTCGGCCAGCGCGACTGGCCGATTGACGCCGGCGGATTCGGCAGCTCCCAAGCCCCGGCCCCGACTCTTTCCGAACTTTCCACACACGAACTCGCCCGGGTGCGAGGTCCTGATTGGCTGTCGGCCCGCTTGGAGGTCAATCGAAGATTCGCTTTCCCCGTCGCGTGTATTGCGTTTGCATTGATCGCCGTGCCGCTCGGAGCGCGTCCGCGGCGCGGCGGACGTGCCGGCGGCTTCGTGGTGATGCTGCTTCTGGTCTGCGGCTACTACGCGCTGTTCGTCTTTGGCGACCGGCTGGCGCGAACCGGCTATCTGCCGCCCGGAATCGGAACGTGGCTCGCGGACATCGTCATCTCGGCGATCGGCATATTCATGTTGCCGCGCATGAGCCGCATGCCGAGCGAGGGCCGGTTCAGCACGGCGCTGCGCCATGTATTTACCTGGGGCGTTGTACACCATCCCGAGGCCGACTCCGCGGCCGGGGCCAGCGGCGGGCAAGGATCTTCGGTCAGGGCTCCGGAGCACATGAAGACGCGGTTGCGCTTCGGATTTTCGTCGGTCATTGATATGTACGTGTTGCGCGGCTTCGTCTTTTACTTTGCGATTCTGCTCGTTGGGTTCGTGGTGATCTTCGAGACGTTTACCCTGTTCGAGCTTTTGGACGATATCGCCAAGCATCGCATCGCCACGTCCGACGTCGTCAGCTACTTTGGATTCCTCACCGTCACGCTCGGCTACCAACTGATCCCGATGGCGGCGCTGACTGCGGTGCTGGTGACGCTGGGCGTGCTGGCAAAGAACAACGAGCTGGTGGCCTTCAAAGCCGCGGGGATCAGTCTTTACCGCGTTTCCGTGCCGTTGCTGGTTGCCGGGCTGATTCTCTCGGGCGGCCTGCTCGTGCTGGATGACACGTATGTGCCCTACGCCAACCAGCGCCAGGACGAATTGTGGAATGAGATGAAGGGACGCCCTCCGCAAACTTATTTTTCGCCATTGCATCAGTGGATTTTCGGCGAAAACGCCAAAATCTATAATTACGAGCTGTTCGATGCCAGCCATAACTTGTTCGGCGGGCTCAACGTGTTCGAGCTCGATCCCACCACCTTCCAAGTACGCCGCCGCGTCTATGCCGCGCGCGCGCACTGGGATCCGCAGCAAGGCGTGTGGATTCTAGAATCCGGATGGGTGCGCGATTTCAGCGACGGCCGCGTCACCAGTTACGTCCCCTTCCTCGCCTACGCGCTCGCCGAATTGAGCGAGCCGCCGAGTTACTTCAATCGCGAAATCCGCCAGTGGGATCAGATGAACTGGGTGCAACTGCGCCAGTACATCCACGAATTGCGGCAGGCGGGATTCGACGTGGCGCGCCTCTCCGTGCAGTTACAGATGAAACTCGCGTTTCCGCTCATGTCCACCATCATTATCCTGCTGGCGATTCCCTTTTCGATTTTGGTCGGGACGCGCGGCGCCATCGGTGGACTGGCGCTGGGAGTGGGCGTGGGAATCGTGTACTGGGCGGCGTCCGCATTGTTTGAGGCCATGGGCGCTGTGGGACAATTGCCGCCGCTGCTCGCCGGCTGGGCGCCGGATTTTATCTTCGGGTTCTTGGGCCTCTATTTTTATCTGCGCATGCCAACGTAGTCCCGCACCGCTCCGCGATCCTGCTGCGCTAATTGCTGCCAACGAAACGCAATCTCGCTGTGAACGCCCGGCCCGGCCCTCCCGAGAACGCGAGAAAATTCGCTGCATCCACATTGTTCACCACTTGATTCGGGTTGAGGTGACCGGTCGCATTCTCTACCGCGACCCGAAAGGCGTATTCCTTGCGGCGAAAATGAAATCGCTTCTCGAGGCCCACATTCAGATCGAAATAGGAAGGGTAACGCGAGCCATCCGGCGCTCCAATCAATTGCCGCTCCTGATCGATGACGCTGAAGGGCAAGCCGGTATGGTACTCGACAAAATAGCTGAGCATGAGATGCCAGAACGGGAGCGGTGTCCACCCGTCTGATACGATGCGATTCGGCACATCCCAGGGGAGCGGGCCGGGTGACTGTGCGGCGAACATAATCGACCCCAGAGTGTAGTCCACCGCCTCGTTGGTCGTGGCGCGCGAGCGCGTGTAGTCGAACGATATCTCCGCATTTTCGCCGAAGCGATGCCGGATCCAAAACTCGCCCGCCACGTAACGGTCGTGACGATTGTTTTCTGCTATGAGAGACAATTCCGTCGCCGGGTCGGTCAGATTCTGGTAGGCGAGGCCATCGCCTTCGCGACGCAGCAGAAAAGACGCTCCGAAAGACGTGTTATGTCCGACTTGCTCTTGCCATTCCACGCTCGTTTTTGAGAACCACGGTTGCTCCAGCCCGGTGCGCGGGGCGAAAAAACTGGTCACAATCGGATTCGGCAACGGCATCGTGCCCGTTGCGTCGTAGAAAACATCCGTGCGTTGCTGATCGAATCCCCGGCCAAGCGTATTCAAGTCCAATGCCGCCGTGTACAAACCCCAGGAAATGGTGAGCTTGGCACGGCCTTCGCCGAGCGGGAAGAGATTGGCTGCGACGCGCGGCCCGACGAAACCGTGCTGGATGAGGCGATCCCAATCGCCGCGAACGCCGATCGCCAGCTCGAATGCTTTCGCAATTTGCCACAAATCCTGCACGTAGCCGCCGGCCTGCGTGTTGGTAAGACGGTAGGCGGACTGGCCCGAGAATGTCGCCACTTCAGAAAGAGATCCATCGGAGCGCCCGAAATCAATTGCGCTCCGCACCGCGGATTGCGAGTAATTGATGGCCGCAACGTTGCCGCCGGCGGAGATCGTGTGACGCCCCAAAAAACGGTGATCCGTGGTCGTGAGATTGCCGAGGACTTGGAGGCGGCGGCCGCGCTGCTCCAGCTGCTGGAAATAGTTTCCCGTGTTGGAGGAAGGCGTAACGATGTAGGCGCCCGTTCCCTGAGGATACGAATCGTCGAGCCCCGAATCCGCCGCCACGCCGAACTGCACGAGCGTCCGGTGGAACCAAATCTGATCGCGAACCGAGGTGAACCAGCGGCGCGCGGGAATCCTCGTCGTGGCGGAATATGGCGTCAGAGCGGCAAGACCGACGTCCGACTGGTACGACTGATTGTAGAGAAAATTAGCGGAGAGCACATTGCCAGGCGTCAAATTAACCTGGATGCGCGTCAGGCTGTCGCCGTACCACGCTGTCGAATAATTCTGCCCGGGCTGCAAACCCGAAATAACGTCGAAGACGCGCCACAAACTCAGCGCCTCCGAAAACCATGCTTTCTTTTTTTCAATGGGACCGGAGAGCGTGAAGCGCGGATACCAGCTGCCGAGATGGAGGCCTTGCTGCACAATCGGGGCGGGAATGAAATCCGTGGTGCCGAAGCGCCAGCGATCGTCGCCAGTAATCGTGCTGAGTGAGAGAACGCCGGCCCCGGCATGCGCGTAGGCCGCGTCCGTATCCCCGCTTTCGACGACTGCCGATTGGACCGCGTCCACGTTTACGCGGGTCGTCAACTGGCCGTTCGTTGGATCGCCGATCTCAAATCCGTCCAGTAAAACTTCGGTCTCACTGACGCGCGCGCCGGCGTAATGGAGCGTTGAGGAAGCGTCAGCGACGACGCCGGGCATGATGGCCAGGCTGTGCGTGAGATCGTGGGTGGAGGGAACGGGAACGTTTAAGATGTCGTGCTGCAACAATTGGACGTCGCGCGTGGTGGTGTCCGGCTGAATCTGCGGCCCGTTCGCGCTGACCTGCACTTGCTGATGGACTTCGGTTTCGTGGTTGATCGTGAAGATGACGTCGTTTGCGCCTGAAGAAATCTCCAGGGAGCGCTTTTCCACTTGAAAGAATCCCGGTTTGCTCAGGCTGACCAATGCGGAACCCGCTGGCACCGCATCGATTTCAAAGTAGCCGGTGGCGTCCGAGTACGCGACGAACGGCGCGCCCGAAGCTGGCGCCAATTGGATTTCTACGCCATCGACGGGCTTTCCGTCTTCGTCACTGACTTGGCCGCGCAATTGCGAAGACCGGGATTGCCCCGCCGCGCACACCGCGGCGAACGCGCAGAGCCCGGCCCACGCTGCAATCTTCCCGAACAAGATGGAAACCTCAAGCGCGATCGCGTCTCCGCACGCGGTCGCACGCACCGCCCGCATTCTACACGCGATAACGATTATATCGAGGAGGATTTGAGCGCTGCGGCCGGGATGCCGCAACCTGCCCGCGCAAGGGCTCGTGAACCAAGAGAAAGTTGAGTTCCAGCGAAGCCGCCGGCGAGACGCAAATCAGCGCGGCACGAGCGAGCGGATCTTTTGAATCACGAGATCGATTCCCACCTCGTTGTAGCCGCCTTCGGGAATGATCACGTCCGCGTGTCGTTTCGAGGGCTCGATGAACTCCATGTGCATCGGACGCACGGTCGCCAGGTACTGGTCCACGACCGACTCGAGAGTTCTACCCCGCTCGCGCATGTCGCGCCCGAGGCGGCGGATGAACCGCAGGTCCGCGTCGGTATCGACGAAGATTTTGATGTCCATCAACTCGCGCAGCAGGCGATTCTCAAAAATCAGAATTCCCTCGACAATGAGCGCGGGCCGCGGCTCGAGGCGCACCGTGTGCGGCGACCTGCGATGCTGGGTGAAGTCGTAGACGGGCCGCTCGATGGCCTGCCCACCGCGCAACTGCCGGACGTCCTCGACAAAAAGGGCGGAGTCCACCGAGTTCGGATGATCGAAGTTCTGTTTGGCCCGCTGGTCGAGCGGCAGGTCGGGGAAATCCCGGTAGTAGTGATCCTGCTGGAGGACGAGCACGCTCGACTCCGGCAGTGCGGAGATAATTCGCCCCACAATCGTCGTCTTGCCGGAGCCCGTGCCCCCGCAAACGCCAATCACCAACCGCTCGGCCAACTGGCCTCCTAGCCTTGAACTTCCGTATTGCTACTTTCTCTTGCCCTTCTTCTTCGAGCGTTTGTCCTCGATCACCGCCTGCGCCGCAGCCAGTCTCGAGATCGGCACGCGGAACGGCGAAGCGCTGACGTAATTCATCCCGGCGCGGTGGCAGAACTTGACGCTTTCCGCATCGCCGCCGTGTTCGCCGCAGATGCCGATCTTCAACTTCGGACGCGTCTTGCGGCCTTGGCTGATCGCCCACTTCATCAGCATTCCAACGCCCTCTATGTCGAGCGACTGGAACGGATCAGCCTTGAAGATTCCGGCCTTCTTCTCGTCCACATAGTCGGGCAGGAAGCGACCGGCATCGTCGCGGGAAAGCCCCATGACCGTCTGGGTGAGATCGTTGGTGCCGAACGAGAAAAACTCGGCGACCTCGGCGATCTGGTCAGCAAGCAAGGCCGCGCGGGGCAGCTCGATCATGGTGCCCACCAGGTACTCGACTTTCACCCCGGCCTTCTGGATCACTTCCTTAGCGACGCGATGCGTCGCGTCGGTGAGAATTTGCAACTCTTTGCGATCCAGGGTCAAGGGGTGCATCACTTCAGGTAATACTTTAACTCCTGCTTTCTTGCACTCTATCGCCGCCTCGATAATCGCCGTGACCTGCATCTCGAGAATCTCAGGATAGGTGATGGAGAGACGGCAGCCGCGGTGGCCCAGCATCGGATTCGCCTCGCGCAACTGCTCGACTCGCCGGATGACTGTCTCGACGTCCACGCCGACTTCCTTGGCAAGTTCCTCTTGCTTGGGACGGTCGTGCGGCACGAACTCGTGGAGTGGCGGATCGATGAGGCGAATCGTCACGGGACAACCGTCCATCGCCTTGAAAATTCCGATGAAATCACGCCGTTGGTACGGCAGGAGCTTGGCCAGCGCATTGCGGCGGGCTTCCGGACTATCCGCTATGATCATCTCTTGAATCGCGAGCTGCCGATCGTGGCTCTTTTCCGGCTGCTCGAAATCCTTGAAGAACATATGCTCGGTGCGACAGAGCCCGATGCCCTCGGCGCCCATTTCGCGCGCTTTCTTAGCGTCGTGAGGGGTATCGGCGTTCGTGCGCACTCTGAGCTGCCGAACCTGATCGGCCCAGCCCATGAGCGTCTGGTACGACTCGGGAAGCTCCGGGGTCACGAGATCCACCTTCCCCGTGTAAACCGTACCTTCACTGCCGTCGAGCGTGAGCCAATCTCCCTGCTTCACGACGAGCCCGCTCGATTGCATCAGCTTCTTTCCGTAATCGATATCCAATTTTTCCGCGCCGACGATGCAGCATTTTCCCCAGCCGCGCGCTACAACGGCCGCATGGCTGGTCTTGCCGCCCGTCGCGGTGAGGATTCCCTCGGCCACGAACATTCCGCCGACATCCTCCGGACTAGTTTCGCGCCGAACGAGAATCACTTTCTCGCCCTTCTTCGCCCAAGCCTCGGCTTCTTCCGCCGTGAACACAGCGCGGCCAACCGCCGCTCCGGGCACGGCATTAATGCCGTCCGCCAGCTTGCGCTTCTTGAGTTCGCCTCGTTCGAATGAGGGGGCGATGACGGGATAAAACAGCCGCTCGATGTCTTCGGCCTTGACCCGCTCGATCGCCACTTCCTTGGAGATGAGCCCCTCTTTCGCCATATCCACTGCCATCTTGAACGTGGCGGTCGGTGTGCGCTTGCCCACGCGCGTCTGGAGCATGTAGAGCGTGCCTTCTTCAACCGTGAACTCCATGTCCTGCATGTCGCGGTAGTGACGCTCGAGCGTGCTGCGGACCTTCTCCAGCTGCTTGTAAACCTTCGGCATCACCTTCGCCATTTCAGTGAGGTGCATCGGCGTGCGAATGCCGGCCACCACGTCCTCGCCCTGCGCGTTGATCAGGAAATCTCCGTAGAAGACTTCCTCGCCGGTCGAGGGGTCGCGTGTGAAGCAGACGCCGGTGCCCGAGTTCTCTCCCGTGTTTCCGAACACCATCTGGACGACGTTCACGGCCGTTCCGATCAAGCCGGTGATGCGCTCCACTCGCCGGTAGGTGACCGCCTTTTCGGCCATCCACGATCCGAACACGGCGCCAATCGCGCCCCACAGCTGCTGCTCAGGGTCTTCGGGGAATTCCTGGCCGGTCTTGGACTTAAAGTATTTCTTGTAGTCGGCGACGAGGTCGCGCCAGCCCTCAGCCGGGACCTGCGTGTCTTCCTTCACCTTTTGCCGCGTCTTCATCTCGCGCAGTTTTTCCTCAAGCTCTTCTTTGGGTAATCCGATTACGACCGAAGAATACATCTGAACGAACCTGCGGTAGGCGTCCCAGGCAAAGCGATCGTTCTTGGTATTGCGCGCCAGGGCTTCCACCGACACGGTGTTCAAGCCGAGATTGAGAATCGTCTCCATCATGCCGGGCATGGAGCGCGCCGACCCGGAGCGCACGCTGACCAGCAGAGGATCTTTGGCGTCGCCGAGTTTCTTGCCCGTGGCGCGCTCGAGGCGCGCCAGGTGCTGCTTCACTTCCTTCGCGAGGCTCGCCGGATACTTCTTGCCGTGCTTGTAGAAATAATCGCAGCACTCCGTAGAAATCGTGAATCCCGCCGGGACGGGCAAGCCGATACGCGTCATTTCTGCGAGGCCTGCGCCTTTGCCGCCGAGGATCTCCTTCATCTCGCCGTTGCCTTCTGCTTTTCCTGCGCCAAAAAAATAGACAAATTTCACTGGTGTTGCTCCTTTGAGTTTTTCGTCTCCATGGTATTGGGCGCGAAAAACTTTTACTTGTCGGCGCGCCGACGTTAGTTAAAGCAATACTTTAAGTCACTCCCTGCTATCCACCCTAGCTGCGCTCGCTGGGGGCGATCTCCGAAAAATCCGCGATCGTTGAAAATTGCGTGAGCAGCTCCGAAAGAAGAGTCAGACGATTCTTCCGGACCTCGGCGTCTTCCGCCATCACCATCACGCCGTCAAAGAAACGATCGACCTTGGGGCGGAGCCCCGCGATGCGCTCGAGCGCTTGCCGATACCGCCGGGCCCGCTTCTCCTCTTCCGCATACCTCGCGACCGAGGCGGCGGATTCGTACAAATCCCGCTCCGCGGCTTCGCTCAGAATCTCGGGTTTCACCGCGGGCAGCTTCCATCCCCCGGGCGATCCCGCTTTCTCCAAAATCTTTCGGATGCGTTTGAATGAAATCGCCAGCGGCTCAAAATCCTTCGTCTTGCGGATCGCGCGCACGGCCTCGACGCGCTGCCGCGCATCCACCAGATCGTCCGCGCCGGCAGCGAGAACTGCGGCGATTTCGTCGTAGGCAAAATTCCACCTCTCTTTGAAGGCGAATCGCAAACGGTCCAGGAGAAACTCCGAAACCGCACGCTCCACCTCAGGTCCTGCGACGATTCCCTTCTGCGATGCGGGGAGAATGGAAGCGGCTCTTGAGATCACCCCGGAAAGCGAGAGCGGCAATTTGCGCTCAACGATGATTTTCACTATTCCGAGCGCCGCCCGGCGCAACGCAAATGGATCGCTTGAACCGGTCGGAACCAGACCCACCGAAAAACACCCCACGAGCGAATCCAGCTTGTCGGCAAGCGAGAGCGCGCACCCCGTCAGATTCCGGGGAATGTCATCCTCCAGCCCCGCCGGCAGATATTGATCGTAGACCGCCCAAGAAACTTCTTCCGGTTCTCCCTGAGCTTTCGCGTAAAGCCCCCCGACCACTCCCTGAAGCTCCGGAAACTCGCGCACCATTTCGGTTACGAGATCGCATTTGGCAAGCTCGGCGGCGCGATCGGCGCCTCCAACACTCGCTTCAAGTATTCCTTCAGCGAACCACAACTCCGCGATCCAGCGCGCCAGCGCGCGCACGCGCTCGATCTTCTGACCGTAGCTGCCGAGCTTTTCCTGAAACGTGACGCCGTCCAACTTCGGCAAGTAGTCGGCGAGCCGACATTTCTGATCGGACTCCCAGAAGAATCTCGCATCCGCGAACCTCGCGCGCAACACCCGCTCGTGTCCAGCGCGGATCACGCCGGCGGGGTCCCCTTTTTGGTTGATGACCGCCAAGAAGCCGGGGGCCAACGAGCCGTCCTTGCGCTCGAGGGCGAAGTATTTCTGATGACCGCGCATGACGGTGACCAGGATTTCTTTTGGGAGTTCGAGAAACGCCGAATCAAACTCGCCCCGGAGAACCTTCGGGTACTCGTTGAGATAAACCACCTGCTCCAGCAGTGCGGCGTCCGGGTGAACCTTCACGCCTCCCTTACCACCGGCACTGTGCAATTCCGATTCGATCTTTCGCCGGCGGTCCTCGGGCCGCACCAACGAAAAATTCGCCCGCAGTCGCTCCACGTAATCCTTGGGGCCGCGCAGTTTGATCTTGGCCTTGCCGAGAAACCGGTGGCCCGCGCTGGCGTCGCCAGACGTTACTTCGCCGATTTGGAAGCGAATGACTTTTCCTCCGAGCAATGCGACGATCCAGCGGATGGGCCGAATGAAGCGCGGCCCCTTCATGCCGGTCCAGTACATGCTCCGCGGCCAGGGGATTTCCGAGATCGCTTTGGGAAGGATTTCCTGCAGGACGGTGATCGCGGGTCGGCCCTTCGTCACCTGCTTGACGGCCAGGCACTCGCCGCGCGGCGTCTGCACCAGGTAGAGTTGCGCGAGCGGCACGCCCTGCTTCTGCGCAAAACTCTCGGCCGCGCGTGTCGGCCGGCCGACATCATCGTAGGCCACACTTTTCGGCGGCCCGGTGATCTCACGGACTTGGTCGGGCTGGCGCATGAGCAGCGGCGAACACAGAGCGGCGAGTCTACGTGGCGCACCATAGGTGATCACCGGCGCCCCGCTCGAGAGATTGTTCGCGGTGAAATGCTTCTCAAGTATTACTTGAAGCTCCTTGATCGCTGCCGGCAGCATTCCGGCGGGAATCTCCTCGCAGCCTATCTCAAAAAGAAAATCTGCGCGATCCTTCATGCGGGCTCCTCAGTGGTCGCCGCAGGATAGCGCTGGTCCAAATAACTCTCCGCCACACGACACGCCAGTTGCCGAACGCGCGCCATCAGTTGCGTCCGCTCCGTCGTGGAAATTACGCCGCGCGAGTCCAGGAGGTTAAATAGGTGAGAGCACTTCAATACGTGATCGTACGCGGCCATCACCGGATACCGCTTCTGCGCTTCGGGCTTCGCCTTCGCGTAGCCATCCAGAAGATGAGCGGCCTCCCGTTCGTGAAGCTCAAACAACTTGCGAGTCGTGTGGGGATCCGCCTGCTCGAAGTTATAGGTCGAGAATTGCTGCTCCTCCGCGAGCCGCACCGAACCATAGCTCGAATCCTTGGTCCAGCGAACGTCATAAACGCTGTCCACGCCTTGCAGATAGGCGGCTATTCGGTCGAGTCCGTAGGTCAACTCCACCGAAACGGGATCGAGGTCCACCCCGCCGCATTGCTGGAAATAGGTGAACTGTGTGATCTCGAGCCCGTCGAGCAGCACCTGCCAACCGACTCCCCACGCGCCCAGCGTGGGAGATTCCCAATTGTCCTCTTCAAACCGGATGTCGTGATCCACGAGGTCAATCCCCATCGCGCCAAGACTCTTGAGGTACACGTCTTGCACATCCGCGGGGGACGGCTTGAGAATCACCTGCATCTGGTGGTGCTTGAAGAGGCGGTTCGGATTCTCGCCGTAGCGACCGTCGGCGGGCCGACGACTGGGCTGCACGTAGGCAACGCGATAGGGATCCGGTCCGAGAACTCGAAGAAACGTCTCCGGATGCATGGTGCCCGCACCGACTTCCACATCGTACGGCTGCTGAAGAATGCAATTGCGGTCGGACCAGAAGCCCTCGAGTTTCAGAATCAGGTCCTGGAATGATAGTCCGCGCTGCGCTTGAAGTTTTACTTTAGCTTTCAAATCCCGCGCCCCACCCCTTCTTCCAACATCTTGCGCGCATTTAATTTCTTCTCAACCTGCAATTCGATCCAGTCCAGCAGGATGGAATTCAGCTCTCTAGCCGCCGAAGACTCCAGTGTCCTCGGGTCCAAATCCGAGAGCTTCTGGTGAAGCATCAGTTTCGCCAGGGCCAACGCCAATGGGGAAACCGCCTTCGATCCCGGCAGACGGCAATTCGCGCACAGAAACGCGACTTGCCCGGGAATTACAAACGCGCCCTGTTCGCCGAGACTCGCTCCGCAACGGCCACATGCTTCCACCGAAGGAAACCATCCTGCCAGCCGCATCATCCACAACGAAAAGTACGACAGCGAAAGCCAGGCATCCGATTGCCGGCGAATCTCGTGCGCCGCGAGCAAGAGCAATCGAAACTGGGCATGCGCGGGCTCGTGTTCTTGCAGCACAAAATCCGTAACTTCGCAGAGCAATGCCAGCGCAACTCCCTTGTGGTAGTCGGCCTGAACGTCCAGGAACGACTCGATCAGCTCGCACTGACTGACGCGCACCAGATCTCGCGTTTCGCGCTCGTAATACCAGACACGAATATGCGAGGACATCTCCAAACAAGAGCCGAACCGGCTCTTGGTCAGG
>Ga0209415_10007791_pt1 | contig 18644 bp, 20 predicted proteins | sample PeaSoiSIISIP2007_FD_187696 | JGI IMG/M metagenome (GOLD analysis project Ga0209415, IMG submission 187696) | Peat soil microbial communities from Weissenstadt, Germany - SII-SIP-2007 (SPAdes) (version 2) | ecosystem: Environmental > Terrestrial > Soil > Wetlands > Peat | place: Germany...
TTGGGCTACACTCCGGAGGACTACTTTGCGCCGTTGTCCGGCTTCAAAGAGTTAGTCGGACTCGACTTCGATGCCACCGTCGAACGGCTCATCGCTCGCGCCGAGGCTCGACTGCGTAATGCGAAGCCTGGCCCCCCGGTGCGGAGCTCGCTCTTTGGCGACCTCGAACGCGGGCGCGGAACGGAAGTCGTCCAGATCTTCACGCCGTTGCTCGACGAGGCTGCGAAACAAGGTCGGGACGTGCCGGTGTTGCGCGCCGCCTACCGCATCATCCGCGTCATGGAAGCGCTCGCCATGCGCGACGGTGGGCTCAACCAGCGCAACGTTGCGTGACGCGATGACGTGGCTGGACGGAGAGGTCGCGCTTGTCACCGGCGGCGGCTCGGGACTGGGACGCGCCGTCGTCGAACGATTCGTGCGTGAGGGCGCGCACGTAGTCGCGTTCGACCGTTCAGCGGAGAACCTCACCGCTCTCAAGGATCAGCTCGGACCCAGCGTCGTGACGGTCATTGGCGATGTCACGAGCCTGCAAGACAATCGGCGCGCCGTGGCCGAGACGGTCGAGACGTTCGGCCGGCTCGACTGCTTCGTCGGCAACGCCGGGCTTCACGACGACTCGATCCCGCTCGTTGCCCTGAGCGCCGAGCAGCTCTCTGGTGCGTTTGACGAACTCTTTGGGATAAACGTGAAGGGCTATCTCCTCGGCGCGAAGGCGGCGCTCCCGGAACTCCTTCGGGTGAACGGCCGGATCATCTTTACGGTATCGAACGCGGGCTTCGATCCGGGCGGCGGCGGCGTTCTGTACTCTGCATCAAAGTGGGCGGTGCGCGGACTCATCAGTCAGCTCGCCTACGAACTCGCACCGCGAATTCGCGTGAATGGTATTGCTCCCGGGCCCTTAGCGAGCAATCTCCGCGGCCCGCGAGCATTGGGACTCCAGGACAAGGAAATCGCGGAAGGGGAACGCTTGGCCGAGAGCGTGAAAATCTCGTCGCCGCTTGGATTTCTGCCGAAGGCGTCGGACTACACGGGAATGTATGTGCTGTTGGCGGCCCGATCGGAATCGCTCACCATTACGGGATCCGTGATCCGAGGCGACTGTGGCGTGGGTATTCGCGGACTCCGCCGCCCAAGAGGCGGCGATGGATTATAGCGAGTGCTGAAACCCACTACGTTTAGCTGGCTGAAACCGAAGGGAGAGAACGTTATGCCGCAGCACAGGTTCACGCCGCAGCGTCTTTTCGCTGCCGTCATCGTCGCGGGGGCGCTCGCGCTCGCGCGCGGTTCGGCGGCTGAAGAGCCGTTCGAAATCTACACGTTTTTGCCGATGACGGGGCCAGCCGCTTTCATCGGGACGAGTTCCGCAAAGGCGATCGCGGCTGCCGAGGACCTCGTGAACCGCACCGGCGGGATCAAAGGGCGGCCCGTCAAGTTCGTGATTTCCGACGATCAGACCAACCCACAGGTCGCCGTGCAAATCATGAGCCAGTTCCTCACGAAGAAACCGTCGATCGTCATCGGCGGGCAACTGGCGGCGCTCTGCAACGCGCCGGCCGGCCTGCTCAAGGCGGATGGCCCGGTGTTTTGGTGCTATTCGCCGGGCGTGCATCCGCCTGCCGGGAGCTGGATCTACTCGACGGGCTTCTCAACCGACGACTACTTTCGCGCGGCTTTCACCTACTTCCGCGGGCGCAATTTCACGAAGATCGCGACCCTGACGTCGACGGATGCCACCGGTCAGGACGCCGACCGTGGGATCACCGAGGCACTAGCGCGGCCCGAAAACCACGGTGTTACGGCGGTCGCTAGGGAGCACTTTGCCCTCACCGACCTCTCGGTCTCGGCGCAGATCGAACGAGTCCGGGCCTCGGATGCGCAAGCGGTCATTGCGTGGGCAAGCGGGACGCCGTTCGGTACCGTGCTGCACGGCCTGCAGCAAGCCGGGCTGACGATCCCCGTCCTTGCGTCTCCTGCGAACCTCGTCTACAGCCAGCTCACCAGTTATGCGTCGATCTGGCCCAACGAGCCGGTCTTATTCGTCGGGTTTCCGGCGCTCGTCCCCGACTCGACGAAGGATCGGCGGGTCCGCTTCGCAGTGAACCAATTCGTGGACGCGATGAAGGCGGCGAAGGTCGACCACCCGGACAGCGGCCAGGCCGCGGCGTGGGACGTGATGATGATCGTCGTCGATGCCTATCGCAAACTCGGGACCAATGCGACGCCGGCGCAGATCAAGGACTACATCAACGCGGTCCGCGGCCGCGGCGGGGTCTTCGGGATGCTCGACTTCCAGGAGAACCCCCAACGCGGCGTGCTCCCGGAGTGGATCACACTGATACGCTGGGATCCGGCGAATAGCCGGTACGTTGCGGTGAGTAAGCCCGGCGGCGCGCCGCTCTAGCCAAAAGTTGCCAGAACGTCGTCGACGTGCTCGGAGAGCGAAAGGGTTAGAATGAGGAAACGCAGCTCGTTCCTTGCTGCGGCAAGTGCTGCCGCTGCTGCGGCTGGCGTGCCGGTGGTTATCTGCGCGCAGCCGCTTACACCACTACGCGTTGCTGGGATTCTCAGTGATGTGTTTGGTGAGCCGTTCTTCGCCAAGGCTTCCGGAGTCTTCGAACGCGCCGGATTCGACCTCGACGTAACGAGTCTCGCCAACGCCGGTGCAGTTTCCGCAGCGATCGGCGGTGGGAGCTTGGAGTTCGGGACCGGCGACCTGATTTCGGGGATCAACGCGATCATCAAGGGAGTCCCCGTCGTGCTGCTGGCGCCCGCCGGGATGTACATCTCCAGTGACAACAGCGCCGTACTCGCGGTTGCCAAAGACGGCCCCATCAAGCAGCCCCGCGACCTCGTCGGTAAGACGATCGGCGTCCCGACGCTCGTCGGTCTTTCGACCGCCACGATACGTGCCTGGCTTCCGGCAAACGGGGTCGACCTTGCATCTGTGAAGATCGTCGAGATTCCTCCGCCTGCTACGTTTGCGGCGATCCAGCGGGGAACGATCGACTGCGCGCTGCTTGGCGAACCTTTCATCACACCGAACAAAGACGAGATACGCGTGATCGGCAAACCATACGACACCATCGCCACCGAGTTCCCGATAGCGGTGTGGTATGGGTCAAGGGCCTGGATCGATGCCGATCGCCAACGCGCGCGCCGCGCGGTGAACGCGATCTACGAGACGGGCCGTTGGTGCAACACCCATCGGGACGAAACGTTCGCTATCCTCGTCCGCGATGCGCACTTCGATGGCGACAAATTGAAAGGGATGATTCGGGCAACATTCGGGACTGGTCCAATTCAGCCAGCTCAGGTGCAACCTGTGCTTAACCTGGCCTATAAAGTGAAGATCTTTGATCGCCAGCTCGAGGCAAGTGAGTTAATCACGAGAATCTGAGTCGCCTCAGCGGGAGAACCTCGCTGGGAATACTTCTTCGATTCGACGCGGCGTCAGCAGGTTTAAAACACCGAGCTATCTTCCCGTATACAGGCTGTCGATGTAGCCGCTGCGGTCGAGCGCGGTGACGAAGCTCGGATCGATGAAATACGAATCCGCATGAAGCTGCATTTCGCGATAGGGGAAGAGCGAACGAGCGAGGCGCAAACCCGCCGCCGACGGATACGGCTTCGAATTCAAGCTGCGCACGGCCACATCGTAGAGGGCTTGCTGACGGGCCGGATCGGTAAGGCCGTACCACTTCTCCATCGCGGCGAAGGCAGCGGTCTTGTTGTGCTTCATCAGCGCGATTGCTTCGACCGTCGACTTGACGAACGCCGCCGCCGCGGTACGGTGCGTCGGAAGCCAGCTCTTGAGTGGATCGATACCGGAGCCGAGAATCGGGAACTTGTATGCGGTGAGGTCGCCCAGGTCGTGATAGCCGAGGCGTAACGCCTCGTCGGCGCCCAACGGATCGCCAAGGAACGCGTCGATGTTGGTTTGGCCGGCGGTGCGCACGCCGAGCACCCCGCTGAGCATCACCCAGTCGGTCTTGGGATCCCAGCCCAAGCGCTGCGCGAGCGCAAGCAACTCGAACGATGGCACATCGCCGGGGACGATATATCCGATCCGCTTGCCGCGCAGTTCGCGCACCGTGCGGATTCCGGACCGGGCGAAGAGGTGGAGCGGGAACGTGGTGTCCATCGTCGCGATGATGACCCGCTGTGGCGCGCCGGCGACCGACGTCATGCGGACGATCGTCGGGCTGCCGCCGCCGATGTTGATGTCGCCGACCAGGTCGGACCGGACGAATTCGGGCGGGACGGTGAGCCCATTGGCGCGCGCGTTGGCTGCGGCGCCGGGCGTGATGAACTGGGTGACGTCGAGGCCGTTTCGGGTGTAGATGCCGTTCTCGGCAGCGACAATGAACGGGATCTTCGTGGCCGAGACGTCACCGAGCTCGACGGTCAGCGACATGCCTGGTGCCTGCGCGCGTGCCGGACCGGCCCAGGCGAACAGCGCTGTCAAGACGACCAGAGAGAGCGATCGTACCAGCATGATGACGGTTTTGCTCCTTCGGCTATTTGCGGGCGACGAGATCGATCAGGGCCGACGTGCCGGTGTGACGCGATCCCTCGTCCATTTCCTCTTCGTACTCAGTGATCGCCACTTCGGCGAAGTCGCCGAAGGCCTGCTCGAGGAGCTCGCGCGTGTAGAGATTTTCGCTCGGCGGTCCCCATTCCGCCGGCTGGCCTGGGACGAGCGCGTGGCCCTCGATCAGCAGCAAACCGCCGTCCCGGAGGGCGTGACGGATTCCGGCGAACATACGGTCGCGTTCGGAAGGGCCGACGTGGACGAAGAGCACCGCGATGACGTCGAACGCGCTCGCCGGCCAGGGCCATTCGGCGAGATCGGCGAGTTCGAGTGTCAGCCGCACGCCCCGCGAGCGTGCCAGCGCTCGCGCCTTGGCCTGTGCCGTCGGCGAGAAGTCGAGCGAGAGCACATCGAGCCCCTGCTGCGCGAGCCAAACGCCGTTGCGTCCTTCGCCGTCGCCGACGGCCAACGCTCGGCCGTGCTTCGGCAGCCGGTCGCGCTGCGAAGCCAAGAACGCGTTCGGCTCGGTGCCGAACGCGTATTCCGGCCCCGCGTACCGGCGTTCCCAGCGATCGAGCTCGCTCATCTCAGTGACCTGCGGCGCGCAGCTCCTCGAGTTGCCTCCGCGCCAGGTGGACGAGGATGCGCCGCAACTCGACGACGCCGCGATCGTGCGAGTACAGATGCTCGTGCCGCTCGAGCCCGGCCTTCAAACCGGCGAGCATCGAGCGGTCTTGCTCGAGGACTTCCCAGTGGCGCGCTTCGAGCCGGTTCTTATAGAGGAAGCGCCACACGTCGCGCTGCCAGCCTTGCACCCGCCGGAACCTCCAGAAGAAGCAGGCAGTGTTCTCGGCATCGATCGGCGTGCCGTACATGATGATTCCGAAATTGCCGCCCGGACCAGCGGAGGGGGGATACGGGATCTCGAGGCGCACGTAGAGGGAGCCTTCGGTGACCAGCTCGCTCCAATCGAAGTTGACGTCGCGCTGCGTCTCCTTGGCGAACACGAAGCCGGTCGGCGTTTCCCGGAGTGCAAACGAGGCCTCGGTCGCGCCGCGCGACATTGAGTGCGACTTGGCGTGCAGAAACTGCCCGTGCATGGGGTCCATGTTGTTGTCGTAGAGATAGCGCCAGAACACGTTCCACTCGGCGTAGCACAGGAACGCGTCGAACTCCGTTTCATCGGTCAGCTCGCGCGGGCCTGAAAAAGAAACGGGCTCCGCATGCAATGCGTCGCCGAAGTACGCGAAAACCGCGCCCTTGAGCTCGAGCGCCGGGTACGTCTTGACGAGCCGCTTCCCGACCATCGCGCACGCGGGTTCGCCGGGAACGGCCAGGACGGTGCCGTCGGGTGCCACCTCGACGAAGTGGTAGCTGCAGCGCAGCCGATCGCCGGCGTTGAAGCCGCGCGAAAGCGGCACGCCGCGGTGCGGACACACGTCCTCCTGGACGTGGACGGCGCCGGTGCGGTCGCGCCAGATCACGAGCGCCTCGCCCAGCCGCCGCACGCCGAGCGGCTGGTCGCCAACCAGGGCGGACGCCACGATCGGATGCCAACGATGACGCAAGCCCAATGCAAGGTAGGCGCGCACCTCGGCGGCACTCGGTTCTATGTGCCGAGCTCCCGGGCGATCGCGACGAAGCGCTCCGGCGACCAGGGCGCGCCGTCGCGCGGGCGTACGCGGGTCGCATTGAGGCGCGCGACCAGCGCGTCGAGCTCGTGGCACCCTTCGGCGAAAGCAGCCTCCAGCGCGTCGGCGAGCTCGTTCTCCCAAGCAGATGGCTCGCGCGTCGCAGCTTGCCGCGAGTTGAGATAGAGCGGCGCGCTCACGGCGTTTTCTTCGCCTGACGTTCGCGCCACTCGCGGGTGAGGCGCTCGCGCACGGGGACGAAGTCGTACGTGGGATAAAACTCGGTCGTGAACGCGCCCCAGGCGCAGCGCTCCAGCTCGACGTTGACGGCGTTGATCGAGCGCGGCGGCAGCCGCAGCGTCACGATTTGTCCGATCCCCATCACCACGTTCCAGCTCACGATCTCGACCCCGGGCGGCGGAAAGCGCTCCCACCACGCGCGCTCGCCGAGCAGGTTCTGGATCTGGTCCAGGTTCTTGCTCTGGTCGTGTTTGAGAAACACCGTGAGCAGCAAGGTCTCCTCCGGCGGCGGATCGGAGCGGTTGATCACAGAGTTGCCCTCCGGCGAGCTTGGGGCGAGCAGGTAAGTGCGCGGCGCGGGGCGCTCATATCAGGACCATGAGCACCCTGACCCGTCGCCGGGCACTTGCATTTGCGCTCGCGCCGCTCCTCGCGCGACCGGCGGCGGCCCAGGATGCCGGGACGATCCGCGTCGTCGGACCGCCGAACGACGGCTACAAGTCGGTCTACTACGGCATGCGTTCGGGGATCTTCCGTAAATACGGCGTGACCGTCGAGGCCTCACTCGTCAACAGCGGCCAGGCTGCCGCGGCCGCCCTCGTCGGGGGCTCGGCCGACGTGGCGTACACCAACATGCTCGCGCTCATCCAGGCGCACCTCAAAGGCATCCCGATGCAAGCGATCGCCGCGGCGACCTGGTACTTGAGCGAGAAGCCGAACGTGCTGATGCTCGTGCTCAAGGACTCGGCAATCCACAGCGCTCGCGACCTCGACGGAAAGACGCTGGGCGCGCCGTCACTCGGCGACATCAACTCGGCCGCAACGCTGGCTTGGATCGAGCAGAACGGCGGCGACGTGAAGTCGCTCCATCTGGTGGAGGTGCCGCCCTCGTCCGGTGTCCCGTTCCTAGAGGAGGGCCGGCTGGCGGCGATCACCATCAACGACCCGCTGCTCAGCCAGGCAATCGCGACCGGGAAGGTCCGCGTCCTCGGTCAGCCGCTCGACGCGATCGCGAAGCGCTTCGAGGCCTCGGCGTTCGCGGTGATGGCCACGGTCGTGGCGCAGCGGATGGACGCGATGCAGCGCTTTGCCCGCGGGATGCACGAGTCGCAGGTTTTCACCAACGCGCATCCCGACCAGACCGTCGACCTGGTCGCTTCGTATTCGGGCGCGACGCCCGAGACGGTTGCCCACAGTCGCCGCGTCACCGACCCGGAGTACGTCGATCCGCGCAACATCCAGCCGCTGATCGACGTGCTCGCGAAATACGGCGTGATCGACAAGGACTTCGCCGCACGCGAGATCATCAGCGCGGCGGCGCTGGCACCGCCGGCGTGACAGCCGCAACCGCAAACCCCGGAGCACATCATGATTTATGAACTGCGCATCTACGAAGCCGTTCCCGGACGGCTCCCGGACCTCTGCAAGCGCTTCGAGACGGCCACCATCAAGATCTGGCGGAAGCACGGCATCGTCCCCATTGGTTTCTGGACGACACTGATCGGTCCCAATAACCAGCACCTCTACTATCTGTTGCAGTGGGAGTCGCTGGCCGACCGAGAGATACGCTGGGCCGCATTTCAAGCCGATCCGGAATGGCTCGCGGCGCGCAGCGAGAGTCAGAAGAACGGTGTGCTGCAAAGCGTGATCAGCAACATCATGCTAGAGCCAACGTCGTTCTCAGCCTTGCGCTGATGAACCGCTCGCAGCTGCTCGTAGGCAGTCTCGCGGCGACGGTAACGTACCGCGACCTGCTCGCGCGGGCACGCGCCGAAGGCACGCTCACGCTGTACGGCACGATCTCGCAACCGCAGATGGCGGCCTTGGCCAAGCGCTTCCAGGCCGAGACGGGGATCCCGGTCGCGACGCTGCGCGGTGACGCCAGCCTCGTCAGCCGGATCGTCACCGAAGCGCGCGCCGGCCACAACACCGTCGACGTCGCCGGCTTGGCGGGCTTCGACACCGACGAGCTCTTCCGCGCGGGCGTGTTGGCACAGTACCGGCCGCCCGAAGCCGACGACCTCCTCGCGGGAACGGTCGATCCCAACGGTTATTGGGTCGCCGCCTTCGTCAACACCGAAGCGATCGCGTACAACCCGGAACGCCTGAAAAGCTTCGGGATGCAGCCGCCTCGGACGTGGGAAGACCTTGCCGCGCCGCAGTGGCGCGGACGCTTTGGATTATTCTCCAGTTCGTACGAGTGGTTCGGCGCGATGAGCCGCTTCTACGGTCGCGAACGTGCCGAGCGCCTCGCGCGAGCCTACGCCGCGAACCAGCCGCGCTTGCTCTCGAGCCACTCGTTGGTCGTTACGGAGACGGCGAGCGGTGAGGTGGCCGGCGCGGCCAACGTCTACGGGTACGACGTCCTCGCCGCGCAGACAAGCGGTCAGCCCATCGCGTTGGTCAACCCGAATCCGACCGTGATCGAGCTGTTCTGTGCCTCGATCGCGCAGGCGGCGCCGCATCCCAACGCGGCCCGTCTCTTCGTGCGCTGGTGGCTGTCGCGGCCGACGCAGCTGTGGTTCCGCGACGAGCTCAAGCGCCTCTCGGCACGCAAGGACGTGCAGAACGATCCGCGCCTGCTCAACGCCAAGGTTCGCTACGTCTTCTCGAACCCCGCCGACAGCGCAAATGCGGCCGATCTGGTGCGCACGTTCAATTCGATCTTCAATGTTCCGGGTTGAGTCAGTCTCCTCTATTGTGACTCCAAGTATTGGTGGATGTAGGAGATCACGATGCTGCCTTCACCGACGGACGAGGCGACGCGTTTGACCGACGAACTGCGCACGTCGCCGGCGGCGAAGATCCCGGGGATGCTGGTCTCCAGCGCGTAGGGCTTACGTTCGAGGCGCCAATCTTCGATGTCGCGGCCGGTACGAACGTAGCCGTAGGCGTCGCGCTCGATGCCGTTGGGGAGCCAGGCCGTCTCGGCGTCCGCGCCGATGAAGATGAACAGCCCGTCGGCCGCGCGTTCGCGCAGTTCGTCCGATGAGGTCGAGCGCGTCACGATTGCTTCGAGCTCTCCATCGCCGCGAACGGCGTCGAGCGTCGTGTGCGTCTCCACCGAGATGTTCGCTTGCGTGCGAAGCTGATCGATCAGATATTGCGACATCGTCCGCGCCAAGCTGTCGGCGCGAACGAGGATCGTCACGCTGCGAGCGTACGGCGCAAAGAACATCGCGGCTTGCCCAGCCGAGTTGCCGCCACCGATCAAGTAAATATTCTTGCTCCGAAGGGAGTGTGCTTCACTGCGCGATGCCCCGTAGAAGACGCCGCGCCCGACGAGAGCGTCGAGACCCGGCACGTCCAACTTCCGCCACATGACACCGGTCGCCAACACGACGCTTCGGGCTCGAAGGCGCCCGTCGCCGTCCAAGACGACGTCGAACGCCTCACCGTCCGGTTCGATCGCCCGAGCCGAGCGCGTGACGACGATCTCGGAACCCAACCGCTTCGCTTGCTGCAGCGCGCGATGGGCCAGCTCGCCTCCCGAGATCCCCGTCACGAAACCGAGGTAGTTTTCGATGCGCGAAGACGTTCCGGCTTGTCCGCCGGGAGCGTCCTGCTCGAGCAAGATCGTCGTCAGGCCTTCCGATCCGCCGTAGAGCGCGGCGGCGAGCCCGGCCGGGCCGCCGCCGACGATCACGACGTCGTATTTCTCGAGCTGCGGCTCGACGGAAAGACCTAGCTCGGCGGCGAGCGCACGATGGTCCGGCGCGATCAAGGTGCGGCCACCCGGGAGCAGCACGGCGGGGCAGGCCGCGGTGTCGACGTGAAGGGCGGCGATTTCGTCCGCGTCCAGCGGGTCGTCGAGATCGAGCCATTCGAACGTGACTTGATTGCGTGAGAGGAAGTCGCGGGTCGCGTGACAGGCCGGGTCGTGCCGGCTGCCGACCACCGCGATTTGGCGGGCGCCGTACGTCGCGTACGCGTCCCGGAAGAACGTCACCCGCCGAGCGAGGGTTTGCGCGATGATGGCGGCGGCCTCGGGCGACTCCGAGATCAGCACGTAAAAGTCGGCGGGATCGGTCCGCATCAAGCGCGACGGCCGCAGCGCGCGCATGGCGCCGAACTGCTCCGTGCCGAGAATGACGGGAAACTCGCCGAAGAACTCGCCCGGATCGAAGGTTGTCGCCTGGCTCTCCTGCCCCGCAAGAAGCCGCACCCGCTCCACTTCTCCGGACAAGAGCGTCCAGAAATAGGCCGCGTCGCCTTCCCGCGTCACCCACTCGCCGGCCGCCACGACGATCTCGGCGGAACGGGCGGCGATCCGCTCGCGCAGGGCAGGCGGGGCGCTGGCGAACAGCGGGACGGTCAGCAGCTCGTCGGCTTCGATCACACGGCCATCATAAACCAGCGGGCGGCCGGCGTCATTCCGGTGGCGCCAGCGCGAGGTACACGACGCTGACGTCGCGATCTCCGTGACCGGCTGCGAGGGCCTGCTGCCACCCGCGGTCGAGCGCCTCGAGCATCGGTAGCGTCCGTCCAACCTGCGCTTCGGCTTGCAAGGCCAAGCGCACGTCCTTTGCGGCCATCGCCAGCGAGAACTCGGGATCGAATGCGCTCGACGCGATCTTCGCCAGTTTCGCGCGAACCATCGGCGCGTCGAGCGGACCGCCTTCCAGGCACTCGACAACGCGGTCGAGCGGCACGCCCAGCGTCTTCGCCAGCGCAGCGATCTCGGCGGTCCCTTCGACGAGTGCGGCCAACCAGGAGTTCAGCACCAGTTTCATCCGCGACCCGGCGCCGGCATCGCCGAGCCAGATCGTCCTCCGACCGAGCGCGGCGAAGAGCCGCTGCAACGCGTCGACCGACGGTTTCGGACCGGACGCCAAGATCGTCAGCGTCCCGGCGTGGGCCGGACCGATGCTGCCGGATACCGGAGCGTCGACGAACGCGACGTCAGAACGCTGTTGCGCCAAAGCGATGGCCTGCGCGGTTGCCGGGATGCCGATCGTGCTCATCTGAACCCAGACAGCACCGGATCGCATCGCCGGAAGCGCCCGCTCCATGGTCGCGATAACCGCTGGGCCATCCGCCAACATGGTGATAACCGTGTCCGTGTCGCGCACGGCCGCCTCAATGTCGGTGAATGCTCGGGCACCGCGCTCCCGCAGGACATCGGATTTGTCCCACGTGCGGTCCCAAACACGCACCTCGAACTCCTTGCCCAACAGGTTTGTCGCCATCGCGGAGCCCATCGCTCCGGCTCCCAAGATGCACACGTTCATAGCCACTGCTCCCTAGCCGGCCGGGACACCGAGCGGCGGTGCCATGAACTCCGGACCGATCGGGTCGTGGACCTCCTCGGTGACGATGCGATCGATCTCCACTTTTGTCGACTCGTCGAGCGTGAAGTCGAGCGCGCCGGGCAACGCATCGAGCTGGTCCGGCCGGCGCGCACCCCACAACGCCGCGCCAACGCCGGGCTGATCCAACACCCAACGCAGCGCCAGGTGAATTACCCGTTTCCCGAAGCGCGTGCGCGCGAGCTCGTCGAGGCGGTCGACGGCGCGCACGTACTGGGCGATCCGCGGCGGTTGGAACTTCGGATCGACGCGCCGCAGATCGTCGCCGGTGAAGGCGGTATCCTCGCGAATCTTCCCGCTCAGCAATCCGCGGCAGAGTGCGCCGTAGGTCAGTGCGGTCAGCTGGTGTTCGCGAGCGTACGGCAGAACGTCGCGCTCGATCCCACGCTCGAAGAGGTTGTAGGGCGGCTGCACGGTGTGGATCGGTGCAAATTGCATGAATTCGTCGATCTGGGCGGGCGAAAAATTGCTCACGCCGATCGCCCGAATCAGCCCTGCGTCGTACAGCGCCCCCATCGCGTGCGCCGTCTCCGCCAGCGGTGTTCCGGGATCGGGCCAGTGGACCTGATAAATGTCGATGTAATCGGTGCGCAGGCGCCGCAACGAATCTTCAATCTCCGCACGGATCCGCCGAGCGGAAGCGTTGCGATGCGGGACGCCGTTTTCGTCCCATTCGAGTGCGACCTTGGTGGCGATGACGGCGGATTCGCGCCGGCCTTCGAGTGCCCGTCCGACGACTTCCTCCGCGTGTCCCTGACCGTAGGCGGGGGCCGTGTCGATCAACGTGATCCCGCCCTCGAGCGCGTGGCGAATCGTCGCGATCGCGGCGTCGTCGTCGGCGCCGCCCCACATCCAACCCCCGATCGCCCACGTGCCGAGCCCGATGCGCGAGAGCCGAAGGTCGGTGTTCAAAATCTCAGTGAATTCCACGATTAACTCCCTGTCAAAGTGAGCGAGGCGCCGCGCCTGTCATCGTGAGCGAAGGCCCGAAGGGCCGTAGTCGAACGACCACCTAAATCGCCCCGGCTGCGCTCGCTACGGTGTGACGTAACGAGCGCAGCTCGGCCAGCGAGTGGGTCACGCCCCTAGAGCGCGTAGGCGCCGATGGGAGTGGCCGGAGGCTGGATTGCCGCTTGGGATTCTGCCGGAGCAGCGTCGGCCGGGGTCGAGTTCTCGGAGGCCTGACGCCGCGGCGTCGGGGCAGCCGGCGCCGTTCCCCAGCTCGAACCGTCGGCAAATTCGACTCCGACGATGCTCGCGCTTGCGTCGTTGCCGAAGCGATCGATGCGGTACTCCTGCTGGATCTCCGCGCCCTTCGAGAACGTGCCGCTGTCGTTGACGTCGGTCTGATTCCCGTCGGCATCCGTGAGACGGAATTCGACCGAGGTCGCCGGCACGTCGCTCGTGTTTTCGAATGAGACCGAAACGATGGTCGGCTGCCCGAGAACCGGGTGCCCCTTCGTCGTGGAGACGTTGTTGATGATGACCGGATCGGCAGTTTGGCTGCTGGCCGCCATCGGCAGGCCGAGGGTGAGGAGGGAGGCCGCCAGGGCCCCGCCGAGGATGGTTTTCACGATGCTCTTTCTCGATCGGTGTGGCGCGTATGCGCCGGGTGAGGTAACGCCCACATCGTAACCCGCGCCTCCGTACGAGGCGAGCACCACTTGCATAGGCGTTCATAACGTTTTAAGTGACGTCGTCGCGACAAACGTCGCAGCTCTCATATGCGACCGCGGCGCTACACTAACGACATGATCGAGCACGCTAACGGAAAGCTCTTACGGCTGCTTGCAAGCAGCGATGCCGCGCTGGAAGGCTACCTGGGCCTGCGCAACGCGCTGGGGCACGGTCAACTCGATGTTCGCCTGCGATCGTTGATCGCGATCCTCGTCGCCGAGGCAAACGGCTGCACCTACGCGTTGTCCGCCCATGTCGCGGAGGCTCGCCGCGCCGCCATAAACGAGGACGCCATCGTCGATGCCCGCCACGGCCGCGCCGCGGATGCCCGCACCGACGCAGCACTGCGCTTCGTCGATGCGCTGGTGCACGCGCATGGCGCCGTCAACGACGGCGAGCTGGAGAAGCTGCGCCGCGCCGGCTTCGACGACGGTGCGATCATCGAGCTCGTCAGCAACGTCGGGCTCCACCTCCTCGCCGCCTACGCAGCCCTTTGCGCGGCCCTCCCGCCCGACGAAACGCCGGTCGTCCCGTACGCCTACGACAACTGAGCATTGGACTAGCGCTCCCCCGGGACAAGGTGTATACGTTGGAGAGGGGGAGCTGTGGAACTCCGACATCTGCGCTATTTCCGGGTCGTCGCCGAGGAGCTGCATTACGGCCGCGCAGCGGCGCGACTGCACATGGAGCCGCAGCCGCTCAATTTTCAGATGAAGCAGTTGGAGCGCGAGCTCGGCTTCGCACTGTTCGACCACCGCGAGAAGCGGACGGTCCTCACCGCGGCCGGCGCGGCCTTCCTCGGCGACGTCGAAGCGATCCTCGCTGCGGCCGACCGCGCCGTGGAGCACGCCGCGATGGTCGCGCGCGGCGAGTCGGGTTCGCTACGGATCGGCTATTCCGGGCCGCTGGTGCACGCATTTCTCGCGCGGGCTGTCAAGGAATTCCGCTCGAGCTATCCCGCGGTCTCATTCGACTTGCAGATGCTGCCGCCGCCGGAAGTCGAAGCGCAACTCAACCGCCGGAACCTCGACCTCGGTTTCGCCCTGCTGCCCGTCCCCGACGAGAACTTCGAGGCGTTGACGATCGTGCGTCCGCGGCTGGTCGTGGCCGTCGCGCCCAGCGATCCGCTTGCCGGCCGGCCGCGAGCGGATTGGGCCGAGTTGAACGGCCGCGAGGTCATCTCGATGAAGTCCGCATTTGCCGCCTTCCAAGAATATGTCGACGCGATGCTTTCCGAGCATCGTATCGCCGTGACGACGGTGCAAGAGGCCGATGATGCCGAAACGGCCTTGGCCTTGGTCTCGGCCGGCATCGGGATGCTCTTCACGCCGAACGTCGCATCCTGGCGCCGTCCCAACCTGGCCTTCATCGAACTCCCGGACGACGCAGTCACACCGGAATACGGCGCCATCTGGCGCCGAACCGACACAAACCCCCTGCGCACCCGTTTCCTCGAAACCGTAACCGCCGTCGCCGACATGACATCGTGAGCGAAGCGCGGCAACGCGCCCTGTCATCGTGAGCGAAGCGACGCAACGCGTCGCCCCTCGACTTCGCTCGGGACAGGCTCCGTCGAACGACCGCCGCTATCTAACGCCCAAATGGTTTCCCGCCTGGGGCGCTGACCGCAACGAAGTCCTTCGTCTGCTCGTCCCAGCGCGCCATCAAGATCGTCTCCGCGGAGATGCCGCGTTGCGAGCCGTCGCGGAAGTCGAACGTGGCCTGGGCTCCCGAGAGCCCGTGGATCTGCTCGATCGCGTCCCGGATCTTCTCGGGCGTCGGGTCGGGCCCGGCGTGACGCAGTGCCTCGACGACGACCAAGCCCAAGTCCCATTCGGCCGCGTGCGCGTTGTCGGGCCGAACCCCAGCGGCCGCGAAGGCTTTCAAGAACGTGTCGACTGCACCGCGGCCGGCACCACGCGGCAAGAATTGCTTGGCGACGAACTGCGGGCCGACGAAGTAGAGCCCGGCCTGCGGCGTCAGGCTGCCGTATTGCGCCATCGAGCTGTAGAGCATGTTGCCGTGCGAGGCGTACGTCGGAATATTCCAGCCGATGTCGACGAGGCCGTGGAGCGCCGTCGCGATGGCAGCGCCGGTAGCCCAGCAGAACAGCACGTCCGGATTCGTAGCTCTGATGCGTGAGAGCTGCGCGGTGGCGCTGATGTCGGTCACGCTGTAGTGCTCACGCGCTACGACGGTCATGCTGCTGTTCTCGGGCAGTGCGAGCGCTTTGTTGAGCTGCTCCTCGCCGTCTTGGCCGGTCGCGTCGGTGGGTTCAAGAATCCCGATCCGCAGCCAACCCTTTTGCCGGAAGTAGCTCACCGCCGTGTGGATCGCGTCGTACGTCGAATAGGCGGCGGCGAACGCGTAGCCGCCCTTCGTCGTCAGACCGCCGGGAGACATGCAGTACTCGACCGGACCGGTGGTGACGATGAGCGGCCCCACCGCACGACACGTCGCTACCGACGAAGGTCCGATCACCAGCGGCACTTTTCGCGCGATCAACTGGTTCATGATCTGCACCGAGGTCGCCGCCGTGCCCGCGTCGTCCATGAAGTCGAGCTGCAGCGGCCGGCCGTTGATCCCGCCGTTCTGGTTGACGAACTTCTCGAAGACCTCCAGCGACTGTTTCTGGGTCCCCCCGAGCAACGCGAACGGTCCGGTCAGGGCGACGATCACCGGGATCTCGTATGGCGCGCCGGCGGCGCTCCCGAAAATCGGCGCAAAGCTCAACGAAAACGCGAGAACGAGTGAGGTAAAGCGAAGGGGCTTCATGGTCACCCTCCTGATTGGGACTAGGTCTTTCGTCTCGGGCGGAACTGCGGCACGGACACCTCCGGCGAACGATCTTCGAACGTTACCTCGACCGGAAGGCCGATACGGACGTCGTTCACGTCGCATTCGATGATGTTCGTGTAGAGCACGAGCCCAGGCTGCTCTTCCAACTCCACTTCGGCGACGCTGTACGGTGGCGGGAAGTGTTTGATGAACGTGTCTCGCATGATCACGAACGAGCGAACCGTACCCCGGCCGCTCACGCGCACCCATTCCAACGGCTGCGTCAAGCAGCGCGGGCAGCGCGGTTTCGGTGGAAACACGAAGGTCGAGCAGGCCGGACAGCGCGGCAGCCGCAGCTCGTGCCCGCGAGCGGCCCCCCAGTACGGTGCGGTATCGAGATCCGGGACCGGGATCGGGCGCGGGTCAACCGTCACGATTTGCTGTGCTCCTCGACAAGCTAGCCGGCGTCCAGCATGATGGCGGCACCGGGAACGCGCTTCGAGCCGACCGTGACGAGGCAGTGCTGCACGTCCGGTACTTGCCGCGCGCCGGCGCGACCCATCACCTGCAATGCTCCCTCGCGAATGTGCCCCATGCCGTGCAAGCGCCCTTCGCAGAGGCTTCCGCCGAACGTCGTCGACGGCAGTTGTCCGCCGAACGTGATGTTGCCGTCGCGCGCGAACGCGTGCGCCTCGCCGGGACCGCAGAATTCCATCGTCTCCAGCCACTCCCAAAAGAACGGGAGAAAGCCGTCGTACAGTTGGGCGACCTGCACGTCCCGCGGTCCCAAGCCGCTTTTGGGATACACGTTTTTATAGCCCTCGACCGCGGTTGCGAACGCGCGCACGTACGCGGGCCGCTGACGCAGATGCCGCGCCCGATCGGCGGTGGTCATCACCAGTGCTCCCGCACCGGTGACGGGAATATCGCAATCGTACAAGCACATCGGCTCGAAGATCATGCGCGACGACAAGTACTCGTCTTCCGTCAACGGCCCTTTGCCGTACCAGTACGATAACGGATTGAGCAGCGCGTGATCGCGCAGCGTCTTGGCGACGTGGTAGAGATCGGCTTTGGTCGCGTGGTTGGCATGCAAGTACGACTGCAGCTCCATACCCGCGCGGAGAATGCCGGAGTTGGCGCCGTAAGGCGCCATGAACTGGCTCGCGCCGCCGGCTTCCGACAGCCCCTGCTCCGCGTATCGCACGTTCGGCGGGTTGTACATGCCGCGGACGACGAGCACGTGCGTCGCGGCTCCCGCCATCAGCGCGTAGGCCGCCTCGATGACGGCGTCGCACGTGAGCCCTTTCGTCGAGTCGATGATCCAACGGACGTTCTTCAGACCGAGACCGCCCACGACATAGATGCCGGAGACCTCGTCGACGCCGTCCCAATGGTGCGCGGTGAGGTTCACGCCGGGCGGCGCGCCGGCATAGCCGTCGATATCGGCGGGCGTCAAGCCGGCGTCCTCGATCGCGGCCAACGCCGCGTCGAGCGCGAGCGCGCCGAGACTCCGGTCGGGCCGGCGCTCCATGCGCGTGCCGCCGACCCCAACGATCGCGGTCTCGTTCATGGCCGAGCTCCTTCCGGGGTGACCGCATCGCGCCGGTAACTGCCAAGCTCCGGTGCGGGGCGCATCGGCGCCGGTCGCTCCCCGTTGACCAACATCGGCGGCTGGATGCCGACCCGCCGGCCGGGTCCGACGTCGTTGTCGACCTCATAGAGCGTTCCGAGAGCCGCAACTTGCGGATCGTTCACGACGTCCAGCAGCGTCTGGACGGGTGCGTACGGGATGTCGACGGTGCGCAACCGTTCGATCCACGCCGCCCGCGGCAGCCGCGCGAAGCGCTCTCCCAACACCTGCGAGAGCTCGTGGTAGCGCTCCACCCGTTCCGGTTTTGTACGGTAGCGCGGATCGTCGCCGAGCTCGGGCGCTTCGGCGACTTCGAGGAGATTACGCCAGAATTTCTCGAGCGACGAGAGATGGATTGCGAGCATCAAGCCGTCGGCGCAACGAAAGATGTACGATTGCGACCCAGCCGGCCCAAACGTGCGATCGGGATCGGTGCCCGGGACCATGCTCGTGAACAAGTAGCCGATGAACGCCATCGTCGACTCGAGCATGTTGAGCTCGAGACGGGCTCCCCTCCCGGTGCGTCCTTGTTGCACCAGCGCTCCGAGTACGGCGATCGCGGCGTACATGCCGGTACAGACGTCGCCGAAGACGACCGGAACGCCGGACGGCTCGCGGGTGTCGACGTCGATGAGGCGGCTCGTGAGTCCGCAAATCGCTTGCGCGACCCCGTCGAATGCCGGGCGATCGCGATAGGGGCCGACGGGGCCGAAGCCGGTGACCGAGCAATAGATGAGGCGCGGGAAACGTTCGGCGAGCACGTCCCACCCGAAGCCCAACCGGTCCGTGACGCCGGGACGCATGTTCTCGATGAACACGTCGGCGTCGGCCAGCAAGGCCCACAA
>Ga0209415_10007792_pt1 | contig 18643 bp, 17 predicted proteins | sample PeaSoiSIISIP2007_FD_187696 | JGI IMG/M metagenome (GOLD analysis project Ga0209415, IMG submission 187696) | Peat soil microbial communities from Weissenstadt, Germany - SII-SIP-2007 (SPAdes) (version 2) | ecosystem: Environmental > Terrestrial > Soil > Wetlands > Peat | place: Germany...
GAACCGCCGTCCGACGACCTTCTGCACGATCATCGCCATGCGCTCGTTGAAGTCCAGCAGCCCGTGATCCCTTCGATAGATGATGGGATCAGGACCGTACATGCTGGCGAGCACCGTCTTGACGCCGCGGATGAACCCGGCCAGGCGCGTCTCCTCGTCTCCCTGGTTGGAGAGGAAGATGGACTGGTATTTTCCCGAGAAAGCAAAGCCGAAGTTGTCTTCCAGGTAGCTGGAAGAGCGCACGATGATGGGGTGCTCCCCGATCTGGCGGATCAGGCCGCGAAAGTCCTCCACGACGTCCGGGGAGAAGTCGGCATGCTCGAAAAGCCCCCCGACCCGCTGGTACTCCTCCTCAATGCCCTCGCGGTCGCGGTACTTGTGGGTGTGGAAATCGTAGAAATGGTTCCTGTCGATGAAATCAGAAAATACGCCGGACGTGATGTACCACGTGTCCGGCACCGCGATGCGCCTCTCGAACTCCGGGTCACGCTCGCTGAGGATGGGAAGGAGGATCTTCTGGGCGACGATCATGCCCGCCGCCTTGCCCCCCAGCTTCCCCGGGTACTTCACGTGCCCGATGGTGTTTCCCAGGATGGTGTCGATGTCCCTGATGGTCACGTGGTTCTTCGCGATGCCGACGAACGGGAGCTGGGCCGAGATGAAATAGGACAGCAGGGAGACCCGGATCCCCTCTGCCTCCTCGCGGGAGATGTACAGCTCCCCCTTGGGAATCTCGCAGAACTCCCGCAGGGCCCGCCAGATGGTGAGCGCGCTGGTATGGTCGCTCGCCACCACCCGGCCCAGCTCCTGGCACTTGTCCCGCTTGCGGACCAGGTTGACGTGGTTCTCAACCTCTTCCGGGCTCAGGTTGTTGGCGAACAGGAGGTCGATCAGCGCATCCCGGTACTCAGCCCGGTTGGCCTCCGTGTCCTCCACACCGTCTGCGCTCATCTGCCGGGCCGCCAGGGAGGAGAGCTGCTCCGGCGTGGTGATCCCGCGCTCCAGGAGCACTTCCAGGAACGCGTTCCTCATCTGCGGGAGCAGCTCGGGGAACCGCGAGATTTTCTGGTAGAGACTGTAGCCCTTGATCGGGCTGAGGGTGCGCGGGAGAAAGTTCTCGCTCACACCCACCCGCGAAGCTTGCAGGCCTCTGCCACCCTGCTGACTGATACGAGGTAGGCAGCCTCGCGCATGTTCACGCTGTGCCTCTCATGCATTGTGTACACGTCATGGAACCCCTTGGTCATCTTCTCATCCAGCCTGCTGTACACCAGCTCCAGGTTCCAATAGTAGTTGTAGGCGTTCTGCACCTGCTCGAAGTAGGACACCGTGACTCCGCCCGCGTTGGCGAGGAAGTCGGGGATGACGAACACCTTGTTCTTGTAGAGAACGGCGTCGGCCTCCGGGGTCGTGGGCCCGTTGGCCAGCTCGCAGACGATCTTCGCTTTGATGCGCTCCGCGTTTTTGTCGGTGATCATATTCTCTAGGGCCGCCGGGAAGAGAACCATCACATCCAGCTCCAGGAGCTTTTCGTTGGAAATGTTCTCCGCGCCGGGGAACCCCGACAGGCTGCCGGTTTTCTGCTTGTAGTCCACGAGGGCCTTCGGATCCAGTCCCTTTGCGTTGTAGACGCCTCCCTGGGAATCCGAGACAGCCACCACCTTCAACCCGAGGATTTCCGAGCCAAGGAGCGCCGCGTGCTGGCCGGCGTTCCCGAACCCCTGGATGGCCGTTGCCTTGCCCTTGAGGTCGAGGCCCAGCTTCTTTGCCGCCTCGCGGGTAACGTAGATTCCCCCCCGCGCAGTGGCATCCCCGCGGCCCGCGGACCCGCCCAGCGGGATGGGCTTGCCCGTGATGACTCCGGGGCTGTGCTGGCCGATGATCGTCTCGTATTCGTCCATCATCCACGCCATGATCTCGGGTGTCGTATACACGTCGGGAGCCGGGACGTCCTGCGTTTCGGAAAGGAACCGTCCGACCGCCCTGATGTATGCCCTGGCCAGTCTCTCCTTTTCCGCGGTGGACAGCTCCTTGGGGTTGCACGTCACGCCGCCCTTCGCTCCGCCCAGGGGCAGGTCGACAACCGCGGTCTTCCACGTCATCCACGCGGAAAGAGCGCGCACCGTGTCGATGGTTTCATCCGGGTGCCAGCGAAGCCCGCCCTTGGTGGGACCGCGCGCGCCGTTGTAGTGGACCCTGTAGCCATGAAAAATCCTGACGGACCCGTCGTCCATGCGAACGGGAAAGGTCACCTGCAGCTCGCGCTGGGGCCAGCGCAGGAGCTGGTGGGTCGGTTCGTCGAGGCCGAGCGTGGCGGCCGCGGTGTCCAGTTGTTTCTGGGCGATCTTGAATGGATTGAGTTCCGGCATGTTGAGCATCTCCTTTGGTGGATGCGCCATTCTATTCCCGAAAATCATTCAGCGCAAGAAAAATCCACATCCCGGCGCTGCTTGTAAACTTGAGCGCCGCGCATCTTTATGCAGAGTTGGCGATTCTTTCAAGCGATTCATGGACGAGCCCGTTGGACGCGATGTAGGCGGTATCACCGGGGGTCAGCGCCGCTCCGTCGAAGCGCCTCATCCGTCCTCCCGCCTCGGTGACGATCACGGCGCCGGCGGCAAAATCCCAGAGCTTGTCCGAGAACTCGATCACCCCGTCAAGGACTCCTTCCGCGATGTGGGAAAGGTTTCTGGCCGTGGAGCCGAAAAGCCGTATGTTGAAAATGCGCGGGCAGAGCTCTCCCAGCACGCGCAGCTTGCGAGGCGTCTCCTGGCGAAGCTCGGAATCGAAAGCCATGGTACAGGCGGAAAGGTCGGATCGCCGGGAGACGTGGATGCGGTTCCCGTTTCGGAAGGATCCCGCCCCCTGTTCTGCGCCATACATCTCATCGGTCTCCGGTATGAAGATGGCCCCGGCAACGAAGGAGCCCCGCTGGATCACGCCGATCGAGACCCCATAGATCCCCATCCCCCGGATGTAGTTGTGAGTGCCATCCATGGGGTCGATCACCCAGCAGTGGTCCGAGCCCCGCGAGGTCTGTCCCCTCTCCTCCGCGATGATGTCATGGGACGGAAAGGCGGCTTCAATGCGTGAGACGATGATCCGTTCCGCTTCGCGATCAACGTTGGTCACGAGGCTCCTGTCTTCCTTGGTCTCCACGGTGAGCGACGTGTGATGGCTTTCACGGAGAAATGTCCCGGCCTCCCGGGCGGCGTCAATGGCAACGGTGATGATATTTCGCATGGCGGACCTGGTCGGATCATAGTAGAATCCGAGGCATCCGGAAAAGGGGGTTCCCTGATGAAACATGCGGAGTATTCATGGAAGGCGGCGGACGGTCTCGAGATGTTCGCGCAGTCATGGGCGCCGGAGGGAACTCCGAAGGCGGTGGTCGCGCTGGTGCACGGGTTGGGAGAGCACTCGGGCCGCTACCCCCTGCTGGTGGAAAGGCTGCCGGCGGCGGGCTACGCGCTCAGCGCGTTCGACCTGCGCGGCCACGGCAGGACGGGAGGGCCACGGCTTTACGCCTCGTCATTCGAGGACCTGATGGGAGACATCGACAGGCACATCGAGCAGACCAGGCTTCGTTTTCCCCGCATGCCTCTTTTCCTGTACGGTCACAGTCTCGGCGGAGAACAGGTGTTGTACTACGTGCTGCGCCGCTCCCCGTCGCTTGACGGCGTCATTGCCACAAGTCCTTTACTGGCTCCCGGGACACCCCTGTCGCCTCTGAAGACAGCAGGCGGCAAAGTGCTCTCCCGGATCGTTCCCAGGACGATCATAACGACGGAGGTACCCTGGGAGAGTCTCTCACGGGATTCAGCGGTCATTGAGCGGACAAAGAAGGATCCCCTTTTTCAGGAAGGAGTCAGCGTTCGCCTCGGGGCGGAGCTGCTTCGCGCAGGTGAGTGGATCAGGCGTCAGACCGGGTTCCCGCTGCCTTTGCTCCTGATGCAGGGGACCGACGACCACCATGTGAGCCCGAAGGAGGCCATCGCTTTTGCCGAGCGTCTCTCCGGGGACGTCACGCTGAAGGTCTGGGAGGGCGGGAGACACGAGCTGCACAACGATCTGGACAGGGAGAAAGTGGCTGACCTCGTCCTTGCATGGATGGAGAAGCACCGCAAGCCATGACGCGCCCAGGGAAGCGCGCTTACGCGCCCAGGGAAGCGCGCTTATAGGGAGAACGGCTGCTTCCGTCGCGAGAGGAGCCACGCGGCAACGCTCAGAATGGCTATGATCCCCGCGGCCTGCGCCACCACAAGGGGAATGGAGGCCTGCACGTGCCACCAGGGCGCGTCCGGCAGGACCACCAGGGCGAGGAGCAGGTAGTGCATCACGTACAGCAGGAGCGGATTGATTCCCCACCACCTGAGATACGCGGGACGGAAGCGCAGCCGGCTTACAGCAAGCTGCACAACTGCAAAGAGAAGGCCGCTCGCCCCGAGGCTGACCAGAACGTAGCTCGCTGAGACGCGGTTCTTGCTGATGGGAGCAACGAGAGACAGGAGGAGGCCGGCCGCAAGAGCCACCGCGCTGGGCCAGGCAACGCTGAGCTCGCTCGAACCATTCCTCCGCCACACGTCGGCAACCACGCTGGAGAGTATGAGCATGGCTGACCAGGCAACGGCGCCCTCCATGCCGCCGTGCTCAGAGTGCAGCACGGTGGAGAGCCACAGGTTGTCCAGAAGGAGCTGGTAGGCCGCAAGCATCACCAGCGCGATGAGCGCGCGCCACAGCGGCGGCACGCGGATCACGAGCAGGGTGACGATGCCGGCCACGCCGATTGCCTGCAGCACGCCCCAGCTGATGGGGCTCGCGTTCTTGCCCACCAGGACCTCGCCGGCGGAAATGATGGCCCCGATGCCGATCAACGCGAGCCATCTCCGCAGGAAGTGTCCCCACGTCCGCGCCGCCCCGTCGCGCTCAACGCGGGCGCGGTACGAGGCGCCGTAGGTGAGCCCGATCGCGAATATGAAGAACGGGGCTATCAGGTCGATGACGGTGAGCCCGATGTCCGGCGCATGCTTGAGCCAACCAGGTATGGTTGTCACATCGAAGAGGTAGTTTGCGATGACCATGAGGATGATCGCTATCCCGCGGTACTGATCTATTGCCACGATGCGGTTCTGCATCTGCATATCTCCTGCACCTCAGGGCGTTCGAGCAAAGTCCGCCGCTATTGCACTTCCGAGCCGAACATTGTGATGAAAGAGCTTCACATTCGTTTCCAGCGACTTGCCTCCGGAAAGCTCGACGATGCGGGACAGGAGAAACGGCGTGACCGCCTTCCCCGTGACGCCGCGTTTCCCCAGGTCCGCAAGGGCCTGGCGAATCCAGGCGTCCATGGTTGCGAGCGGAATCTCCCACTCCGCGGGGATTGGATTGGCCACAAGGATGCCCTGGGGAAGACCCAGGGCGCGCTGGGCCCGAAGCACCGCCGCGGCCTCGGCAGGGGTGTCCGCGCGCAGGGAAAGGGGGAGGCCGCTCGACCTCGAATAGAATGCGGGAAACTCCGCGGTCCCGAAGCCGATCACGGGGACACCGAGGGTTTCCAGCACTTCCAGAGTCCGGGGCAGATCCAGGATGGCTTTTGCCCCGGCGGACACCACGAGGACCGACGTGGAAGCAAGCTCGGCAAGATCAGCGGAAATATCGAAGGTATCCTGGGCGCCCCTGTGGACCCCGCCGATGCCGCCCGTCGCGAACACGCTGATGCCGGCCAGTCCGGCGGCGAGCATGGTTGCAGACACCGTTGTCGCGCCCGTCCGGCGCGCCGCAAGCGCCCACGCGAGGTCTCGCCGTGACACCTTGAGGACGTCCTTCTCCGTGGCCAGCCGGGAAAGCCGGGCTTCCGAGAGGCCAACCGCAACGCTGCCGTCCATGACGGCGATTGTGGCGGGAACAACGCCGGCAGCCCGAGCCAGTCGCTCCGCTTCCTGAGCCGTCTCCATGTTGCGGGGATAGGGCATGCCGTGGCTGATGATGGTGGACTCGAAGGCCAGAACGGGCCGGTGGTCCGCCAGGGCCTGCGCCACCTCGGGAGAGAGGGACACAAAGTCTGTCACAAGGGGTCTCCTGCCTGCAGTCTCTGCTCCACGGCCTGCATGGCTCCGCGCACGGCTGTCCGCACGCCCTCTCCCGCATGCACCCGGGAAACGAGTGAGGCCAGCAGGAGGTCCCCCGCACCCGTCGTGTCCGGGGCATCCACCACGAGGGTCGGAGAGATTGCCTCCTCCCCCTCATCATCGTACAACCGCACCCCGCGCCTCCCGAGTGTGACCAGCAGTGAACCGATCCTTCTGGCGCGGCGATAGTCTTGAGGACTTCCTCCCGCCAGGGCGGCCATCTCCTCCTCTGTCGGGGTGAGAAGGAACAAGTCCTGCAGGGCATCCGCATGGCGGGCGGCCTTCTCCACTGACACTGGCTCGACGATGGCGCGGGTGCTTGCCGAGTATCTCCGTGCGAGGTCGGCAAGCACCGCGGGGGAAAGGTTTGCATCCAGGATGAGGAAGTCCCGCGGCCCCGGCTCTCCGATCTGCTCCACGACAAAGGAAACGGACAGGGATTGTTCGACGATCCTGAAATCCGATGCGGCGACTTTGAGGCTCCCGCTCTCCATGAGCGCAAGGTACAAGGGCGGGCCTGCATCCTTCTCCCTCACGCGCTGAATGGCCACGCCGTCATCCGCCTCCAGGGCCTCCCGTGCCCACCGCGAAATGGGGTCGTTCGCGAGAGCCGTGATGAACTTCCGGGGGGCGTCGAGATTGCTGAATATCCTGTATCCCACGCCGCCAAGCCCCAGGCGGATGTCAGACGGGTTGGACGTGCCTTCGAGGAACTTTTCCTTGACGGCAACGAGGTCGATTGCAACGGCGCCGACGACGAATACCATGCTGTTCCTGCGCCTCGATCCTATTCCCGCGACTCGATCATGGGTGATATCTTAGGCGATTTTCCAGCAAACAGAAAGGTGACCTACCTGCCATGGCGGCCCGCGGCGGCCTCTTCCTGTTGAGCCTGTTCCCATTCTTTCGAGCCTGCCCTGACGAGCTTTATCGTGATGATGCCGCTGCTCATGGAGAAGGAATCCTCGTCAGCGAACCTGTAGCTCCACGTATCGTTCTTCCCGATGTCCCCGCCGTTGATTCCCGCTTTCGTGGGGCTGAAGTAGATCTTGTCTGTCGTGCAGTAGTACGTGCCGATTGTCTGCCCGAAGGAAGTATTTATGAGATAGTCCTTCTCGTAAAAGGTCAGACTGAATCTCAGGCTTACCAGGGAGTGCTCCGTGGATACCCAGGTGCCAACCAGGGACTGGGAAGACAGGCAGGCGGATGAAAAAACTGCAAGAAAAAGGAAGAGCAGCAACAGTCTTCTCATGTCTCAACGAAAGTACCCCTGGCGAGGCGTTCTGGCAACAAACAACGGTTCGACAATTCTGTGGTCGCGTTGCCGTGAACGTCGGTATCTTTCGATGGAGCGCCAGACAAATGACCTGTCCCGGGGACTGCTGACGGTGCGCCCGAGTGAGCGTCGCGTGAAAGGAGATGCAGCATGATTGAAGCGCTGTCTCGCTACTGGTGGGCCTTCCTCATCAGGGGGATCCTCGCCATTGGGCTCGGTGTGCTGGCCTGGGTCTGGCCGGGGATCACCCTCGCCGCGCTCATCATCGTTTTCGGCGCCTACGCCTTCGTTGACGGCGTTTTCCTCGTGATCAAGGCAATAGGAAGCTGGAAAGAGCGGGATGACCGGTGGGTCCTCCTGTTCGAGGGGCTTCTGGGGATCGGTATAGGGATAATCACCTTCTTCTCCCCGGGAGTCACCGCCATCGGCCTTCTTTTCTACATTGCGGCCTGGAGCCTCGCAACCGGCATCATCGAGATAGTGGGGGCCATCCGCATGCGCAAGGAGATCAAAGGCGAGCTCTGGTGGATACTTACCGGGCTCGTTTCCATCGCATTCGCCGTCATCCTGATGGTCTTCCCCGGCGCCGGGATCCTGGGCCTGGTCTGGCTGCTGGGACTCTACGCCATCGTCTTCGGCATCTTCCTGATCGCACTCGGCATCAGGATCCACATGCACAAGCCGGCGCGCGCCTGAATCCGGCGCCGGCGCACGAGAGCGTTGCAGTAAAGCCTCACAAAACAATCCTCGCCCTGTCAATTCTGTACCGCGTGTGATATAGATGGAGAATACGCATGAAGCGGGATGCCGGCAGGGAAAACCAGGACCTGGTGCTGAAAAACGGCCTCATCGTGGACGGGACAGGGGACAAGCCGGTTGTCGGCAACCTCCTCATCCGCGCCGGCCGCGTGCATCGCATCTCCGCACGCCCCATCCGGACCACCGGCGTGATGATCGACTGCACCGACCGGGTGGTGGCCCCCGGGTTCATCGATGCGCACTCACACCTGGATTGGCACCTGCCGCTCAAGGGACATGACGAGCTGAGGTACCCCTTCCTGGCCCAGGGCATTACGACGGTGATCGGCGGCAATTGCGGATGGGCGCCGGCCGGGCTGCGCGAAAGCTCACGCTGGCGGGAACAGGTGGCGGACAACCCGTTTTCAAGCGGTCAGCTGGCGCTCCAGTGGGACACCGTGGATGAGCTGTTCGAGAGGCTCCAGGGTTCGGGGACAAGCCACAACCTCGCCCTGATGGCCGGGCACGGCTCCAGTCGAGCGTCCATCCGCGGACTGGACCCGTCCCCGCTTCATCCCTACGAGTCAAAGGAGCTGCTGCGCCTCCTGGAGATCGCGATGGAGCAGGGGGCCCGCGGGGTTTCCGTGGGACTGCACCTGGCGCCCGGGCTCTTTGCGCGCCCCGAGGAGCTGAAGGAGATTGCGCTCCTGGTGAAGCACCGCGGGAGGATCCTGTCCGTTCATCCGCGGAGCGTTTGCGCCGAGGCCCCGGGACGATCCCGGCGCTCGTTCAGCGAACCGAGCAACATCGCGGCGCTGCGGGAGCTGCTGGATCTTGCCCGACAGACGGGGGTCAGGCTCCAGATCTCGCACCTTGCGTTTCTCGGCTCCCGAACCTGGCGCACCGCGGAGACGGCTCTTCGACTCATCGACAAGGCCCTCACCGACGGATTGGACGTGAGGTTCGACACGTGCGCCGTCCACGAAGCAGTGACCCGTGTCAGCACGGCGCTGTCACCGTGGTTCCTCGCCAGGGGAGCGGCCGCATTCGAAGATGGCGAAGCGTTGCGGACTCTCCGCAAGGAAGTCCGCAAATCCGGGAGACAGCTTGCCATGTCAGCGGCAGATCTACGGATAACCGATACGATGACCCAGGACATGGCGGAATACAACGGCAAGCCGCTGTCGGAGATTGCGCGGCTTCGCCGGCTCAGCCCCTCTGATGCGCTGATCGAGATAGCGCGGAGGAGCGGCGGTCGGGCGCGTCTTCTCTGCCAGAAAATGGGAAACGACAAGCTGCTGACGGAGCTCATGCGGCATCGGGCCTGCCTTTTCATGACCGGGGCTGCGGTTGAGCGCCTCGGTGGAGACAACCCCTCGGCGTTTTGTGGGCTGGTGCGGGCGCTGCAGGTTTCACGAGAGGAGAAGGTCCTGCCTCTGGAGGAAGCCGTCCGCAGGATGACGGGGGCCGTTGCGGAGAGGTTTGACCTCCGTGACCGCGGACTGCTCAAGGAAGGATTGGCCGCGGACATCGTCGTGCTGGATTGGGAGAACGTGAGGGCATCCCCGGACGGGAACCGCACCCCTGAAGGCATCGACTACGTCTTCATGAACGGCCGGAAAATAATCGGGGCCGGCAAGAAAGAGAGTCCCTTGAACGCGGGCGTTCCCCTCCGATAGGTCGGCCCCCGCCTATCGCATGGCAGCTTCCAGGGCGCGCTCCCACCTCCCGTATGCCTCCTGGTAGGCGGGCCCCTTGGCGGGATCAGGCTCCACCGTCATGACTGCCGTCAGCCCGACAAAGGCTTCCTTGCTGCTCGGGTACATGCCCGCCCCGAGCCCGGCGCCGCGCGCGGCGCCCTGCGAGCCGTCAGTGTTGTACAGCTCCACGCGAGCCCCGGTCACGGTCGAGAATGCCTCCCGGAAGATGGCGCTGAGGAACATGTTCGCATGGCCGGCGCGCACCGTCCTTGCCTCCGTGCCCATGTCCCGCATGATCTTCAAGCCGTAGTGGAGAGCGAAAACGATGCCCTCCTGGGAGGCGCGCAGCAGGTGAGGGATGCCGTGCCTGTTGAAATCCAGCCCCAGTAGTGAGCTGCCAATAGTCCGGTTTTCCAGCGTTCGCTCCGCGCCGTTGCCGAAGGGGAGGATCGTCACCCCTTCCGCGCCAATGGGGGCCTGGGCTGCAACCCGGTTCATCTGGTCGTAGGAGACGGCGCCGCTGTCACCAACCAGGATGCGTTTCATCCAGCTGTTGAGAATTCCCGTCCCGTTGACGCAGAGCAGCACCCCGTAGCGGGGCGCAGACTCGGTGTGACTCACGTGGACGAACGTGTTCACACGGGAGAGGCGGTCGTAGCACGGCTTGCCCGCCACGCCGTAGACGACCCCCGAGGTCCCGGCCGTCGTGGCTGCTTCCCCGGGATCCAGCACGCGCAGGGAAAACGCGTTGTTCGGCTGGTCCCCTGCCCGGTAGGAGACGGGTATCCCTTTTGCCAGGCCGAGAGCGTTCGCCGCTTCCGTTGACAACTCCCCCTGCGTCGAAAAAGTGGGGCGGACCTCCGGCACCAGATTGCCGGGGATGCCATACCAGTCAAGAACCATGTCGGCCTTCCCGCCCGTGGTGAAGTCCCACAGCACCCCCTCCGAGAGACCCGAGGTGGTGGTGCAGGCCTCCCCCGTCATTCGGAAGGCAACCCAATCCCCCGGGAGGAGAAACGTGCTGACCCGGGAGAACACGTCTGGCTCGTTCTCCTTGACCCAGGCGAGCTTGGAGGCGGTGAAGTTGCCCGGTGAGTTCAGCAGGCGCGAGAGGCAGGTCTTTTCTCCGATCCCCCTGAATGCCCGTTCCCCCAGGTCCACCGCCCGGCTGTCGCACCAGATGATGGAGGGCCGAAGGACCCTCCCGCCTTTGTCCATGATGACCAGGCCATGCATCTGGTAGGAGATGCCGATGGCCGCGACGGCGCCGTACTCCTTTCCTGCGGCCGCCTTCAAGGCAGCGGCGGCGGCAACGGCATTGTCCCACCACAGGGTGGGGTCCTGTTCCGCCCACCCCGGCCGGGGAGCCGAGATGGCGAGCTCGGTTTTCGGCGATGATGCTGATGCCACAAGCTTGCCGGTCTCCGCTTCCAGCAGCGCCGCTTTGATGGAAGAGCTTCCGATGTCGAACCCCAGGAGGTACCCGTCCGAACGCTTTGCCATGCGCCATTTATAGCCCGGCCGCGGGGGACTGTGAAGACGCCTTTCGGTGTTGCACTATGGAACCAACTTACAGCGCGAGGGGGACAACGATGTCTGATGCGAATGAGAAGTACAAGCTGGCAAGAAAGATCGCCGAACGGAAGGTGGGCTTCATACGCCACGCGGCAATCTACCTGCTGGTTATCGGAGGGCTGGCCCTCATCAATAACGTGACCTGGGGCGGATACCAGTGGTGGCTGTGGCCCGCCCTCGGATGGGGAATCGGGGTGGTATCGCATTTCCTTTCCGCCTTCCTCTACCAGTCGGGTACCCTCGTGGACCGCGTGGCAAAGCGCGAGATGGAGAAGATGGATGAATCGAACAAGACTTAGCCCGATAGACATCGTCGGCATCACCATGGGGGCGATGGTGCTCGTCGTGGTCATTGCCAGCATTGCCCTCATTTTCCGCGGACGGGCCTTCTCCTTTCCGGCAGGCGGCCCTGAGATGAAAAGGTTCTGGAACGAAAGGTCTTTTCAACGAGGCGGATGGCTGCGGGAAGAGAAGGAGGAACAGGTTTCCGGCGACTTTACGACGGTGGAGATCCGGAACATCGCCGGCGGGATCGACATCCAGGGCCCCACGCCGGGCAACGACACGGGGAGCAACGTAGGGATCCACGCCGTGAAAACCGCAATGTTTCCCGCGGCAATGGAAAACCTGAACGTCGCCATTGAGAAGCGCGGTGACCGGCTGCTGATCGAGGAGCGCCACGCGGGCGGATTCGTCATGAGCGCCGGTACGGTCTCCTTCGTCATCACCCTGCCCCGGGGGATCAAGACAATCGAGGCGCACTCTGTCAGTGGAAGCGTCACGGTGCGGGGCGTGGGCGCGGGCATCGATCAGAATCTTTCGACGATATCAGGTTCCATTGAGACCAGCGGCGCAAGAAACCTGGACGCATCCTCCACCAGCGGATCGGTTCAGTTCGTGTTCGCCGGCAGCAGGCTGGACGCGCACACGGTGTCGGGGTCCATAGACGGGCGGATCGAGTCCCTGGACCAGGGCGGCTCCGTCAGCGTGCGCACCGTGTCCGGCGGAGTCGGGCTGGACGCGCCCTCGGGTCTCGACGCCGTTGTCTCACTGCATTCAGTCAGCGGAGGGATCTCCTGTGAGCTCCCCCTCGCGGCAACGGAACAGCGGCGCAACTGGCTGGAGGGCAGGATCGGCAGCGGCTCCGGCCGCATGGATGTCACCACGACCAGCGGGCAGATCACCGTCCGAAAGTTGTAGACCGGCGCCCGGGATCGCGGTGAATCGCTATATCTGAACTCCGCAGATCAGCTCCGGGGTGTACGTCGTGACCGTGGAGACCACGCCGTCTGGCAGGTTCATCTTGACGGCAACCCCCGCCTCCACTGCAAGCTCGCCGAGAATCGGGATTCCCAGCACGGCGCGCAGCCGCGGGTGGAAGTCGGAAAGGCTCGGGCTCGCCGCTTCCCTGAAAGAGCCCTGGTCGGCAAGGACTGACACATCCATGTCGGCAAAGAGGCGGCCCAGGGGCGCCCGGACACCAACGCCGGCCCCCAGGGTCCACGCGGCGGGCGCGGAGTAAGGAATCCATCCAGCGGTGAAAACGGTGTAGAAATACCTGCTGCCCAGGGAGATGGAGCCGTTCCAGCTCCCGTCCGAGTCCCACCAGACATCCATTTTGTGCCGCCCTCTTTCCTCGATGGAAACGAGCCCGAGCGGCACGCCGTCTATCTCCCGAGAGAAGTTCACGATTCCGACCTGGACCCCCGAAACGTGCCCGGCAATGTTCACTATCCCGATCTGCGCTCCTGACACCGTGTCGGCGACGTTGATCACGCTGATCTGCGGGCCCCTGACATCGCCGCCCCAGTTGCCGATGCCCGATATCTGGGCGCCCCAGACCCCCTCTTTGGCCCAGTTGAAGAGCCCCGCGACCTGCGCGCCGTGAACGTCTCCCATGCCTACGTTGGCCAGACCCGCCGCCTGGACGAATCTCACATCGCCGCCAACGATGTTCACGAGCCCGGCGCCCTGGAAGCCGCTGGTGTCCCCGAGGACCACGTTGCCAAGCCCCGCTGCCTGGAATCCCACCATGTCGCGCGACTCGAAGTTGGCCAGGCTCCCTGCTTCGAATCCGTGCGTCGATGAGGAAACGCCGACGAGGAGATTGAAAGTGATCGAATGGTTGTCCCGGGAAGCGAACACCCCGTCAGTGATGTCGGGCAGCAGGGTGAAGTGGAACGGCTGGTAGCGCTGGTCCTGTGAGCTCTGCTCGGTGGCGGCCGGCGACGGCGCCCCCTCATCCGGCGGAGCAGAGGAGGAGCGGTGCCCACCCACGGCGTCCACCGTTGTCGTGATTGCCGTCGCAACTGCCTTTCCGACGGCCGCGCCGACCGCTGCCCCCATGGCGGCGGCCGCCGCCACGGGGTCATTCTGCCGGGTCTGATCCCCCGATTGGCCATCCGCAGGCGCGTACCCGGCCCCGCCCCGGGCAGCAGCCCGGTCAACCGATACCCTGTGAAAAGAGGAGAGTGAGAGCAGGGAACGCTGGTGCGCCGCAATGCGAAGCTGAGTGCCCAGCCGGCCCGTCCCGGCGTCCAGCAGGACGTTGTAGGTGCCCGGCTCCAGGCCCAGCTCCACGCGCTGACCTTCCACCTTGTTCAGCTCCACGGCAAGGGCCCCGCGGTCGTTGCGCAGGTAAAGCCGGCCGGCCACGTCTTCAGCAACGGCCAAACGCGCGGAGGCGGCCCTGAGATCCGTGAGGACCAGGTCGCCCGAGCCCGTCAGGTTGATGTCATACGCCGGATGCTGGGGTCCGTACTGCGTCTTTTCCGTGGAGGCAAGCGTTTCCTGGAAGGCAAAGGCGTACGCCTCGTTCAGCGTGACCACCCCGTCCCCCACCGTGTCCGCCGCTCCCCGCAGGCCCGAGATCAGGTAATGCGTGAAGAAGGAGCCGCCTATCCTGTCTGACTCCTGGGCGGCCTCCTCCGCAGAGCTCGATGTCAGGTACGCGTGGCCCTTCATGTCCGCGGAGGCATCGAAGAGAAATGCGGGCCGAGCCACTCCTCCCTTGGCCCGTGTAAGGGATCCGGAAGAGCAGGAGTCCAGGATAGCCACTTTCACGTCCGCCTGGATGCCGCTGATCTGGTTTCTGAGCGCCTCCCATGCAAAACGCTCTGCCCCCAGGATCAGGCCCTCGTCATCCGAATGCCCGGAATAGTACACGATGAGCTCGCTGCGCTCCTGGCTCCCCGAGACGGCGTTCACCATCTGCTGGACGCGGAGGAACGCGGACTGCAACCGCGAGAGGTCCGGGCCGACAACGAGCACCAGGTCTTCCGAGCGCACCCCGCCCAGCTCCTCCATGACGTCCGCGAACGAGCGGGCATCAGACTCGGCGTATCTCAGGCGCACAAGCTGGGGTCCGCCGTCGTTGGAGCCGGCGACGAGGGCGAACCTGCGCAGGGGAAGCGGCTCTTCCGCGGCGGCAGGCAGCAGCACGGCGCATGCAAGGACCGCGGCCAGGAGCGCCCGGGTCCTCATGGCGTCGGGCCCCGTTTCTTCAGGAGAAGGGAGTACTGCCTCACCCCCGCAGGCAGGGCAAGGTCCAGCTTTTCGGCGGAGCCCGCGCGCGAAGAAAGAGCGCGCGCTGCGTCCGCTGCGACGGCCACGTCAAAGGAATTCTCCGAGTAGACAAAGAAGAACCGTTCAAACCCCGGAGCATCGTCCAGCTCGTATGCGGTGGGAAGGATCACCTGTCCCTGCCGGTCCAGAAGCGGAGCGCCGCGCGGGGACCCGTTGTAGCCCGGGGGCAGGAGCCACGTGATTGCCCCGCGCCCGTCAACCCAGAGGATGACACCGAACCTGGCTTCCCCGGCTGTGTAGCTGAGCTGGATCACGTCGCCCCGTCCAACGAGAGAACCGGGGGCGAGGTCCTGCGCGCCCTTCGCGGTCTTCAGGAACGCGGTCAAATGGGGGGAGAGGCCTTTCATCCTGGTTTCGTCCGGGGCCAGGCGTTCACGGAAAATGAAGAATGAAAAGACCAGGAGAACAATGGCAGCCGCGGGAAGACCGATTGCCAGCTGCAGCGCCCAACGCCCGGCGGGCTCCAGGCTGGATGAGATTCCGCCGCTCCCTCCGCCTGGGCCTTCGGCGGCCTGCTCTCCATCTGCCGGTCTGTCATCCGCCGGCTGTTTCTGTTTTTCCCGGAGCCTTGCTCCAACGGACTCTGCAATGTCGGCCGGAGGGTAACGCTCCAGGATTTCCTTGTCGGACCTGATGATTGACTCGTGTCGGGCCCGCAGGGAAGGGTCCCGGGCGAGCTCCTCACGAACTTCTCCAGCAACCTCCGGCGGCAGCTCACCGAGGACGTATTGCTCCAGGAGAAGATCGGATATCCGCTTCACGGCGACGCCTCCCCCAGGGCGCGGGTGCGCTCCTTGAGCAGGCGCAGTCTTTTCCGCACCCCGGACACAGACAGCCCGACGTGCTTCGCGACTTCCTCCAGGGTCATGCCGTCCACGTAATGCAGCACAGCCATGGTCCGGGTGGACGCCCGCTCCCTGCCGAAGATGCTGTCCAGGAGGTGGCGGTCAAGGACGCGCGCCTCCACGTCCTCAGAAGAGGCAATGCGCTCCAGGGCGTCGTCCCCGGCAGACTGGGGCCGGCGGCGCGAGCTACGCATCATGTTCAGGCACACGTTCGTCGCGATGCAGTACAGCATGCTGGAAGGGGCCTTGTCGGTGAGCCTCTCACGATAGCGGATGAGCTTCACGAAGGTCTCCTGCATGGCGTCCAGGGCCTGTTCTTCGTCGAGCAGGAGAGAACGACACCTGCGGAGCACCATGGGCCCGTACTTCCTGTAGAGACTCTCCACGTCGACTGCCAAAAGCTTCTTCTCCCGCTCATCAATCTCTGTAACACGAAAAACGCCGCGCCGTGACACTCGGCCGCGCACCCGGTGTTCGAAATTACATCACGATCTTCGGAGGAGGCTTTTCATGAAGTTCAGGGCTTTTGCCATCACCGCCGCGACGCTCGCGTTGGCCATTGCCGCATCCGGGACTCCTGCATTCGCGGGTTCCGTTCACCTGACGGGCAACCTTCAAGCGGACTATTTGAAGGGACCCAGCGCCCAGCAGATTATAGACACTTTCTCGAGCCCCGGCCAGCCCCCCTTCGGCGGCGTGGGCTGGGAAGTGATCATCGGAAGAGTGGGATTCGGAGGGCAGTACGGCGCAAGCTTCTCTCGAACGCCGCAGGGGCCCTGGTGGGTGGACTGGATGACACAGCCGCTTTTCCTGAGCTACCACCCCTTCCGAAGCGGATACTTCCTGGACCCTTTCGTCCAGGCCGGGGTGGGCTGCGCGGGGCGTGTGTATCTGGATCAGTGGACGGGCGATGCCACCGGCAACCTGTACCTTTCCATCTATCCCTTTGTCGCCGCGGGCCTGTCCCTCGATCTCAGCGGCTTTCTCGTTTCCGGCAAAGTGTCCTACGCGCCTTTCATGACCTCGCCGCCGGCACCATCCATCAGCAGCTACCCCCTGGGAAACGTTCAGGTCACTTTGTCGGCTGGAATCGCCATCGACTGGTAGCGGGCCGCTTTTCTCGCCTTCCTTCCCGTGCTATTTTGCGCGGCATGGGAGAAACGGTAAGGGGCAGACGCTTTGTCGGGTTCGGCTTCGGACCAATCCAGGCGGGCCTGATGCTGTGCGAGGCAATCGAATCCGGCAGCTTCGATGGCTTGACTGTCGCGGAGGTGGACCAGGGGCTCGTGGATGCCGTGCGGACAAACGGGAGCTCGGTTACGATCAACGTCGCCGGCCGTGACGGGGTTCGAGCGAAGAAGTTGTCCGGCATCAGGCTCTGCAACCCGCGCGTGCCGGCGGACAGGAAAGAGCTGGTTGCAGCAGTCCGTGATTCAGAGGAAATGGCCACAGCTGTCCCCAGCGTCTCATTGTATTCCGCCGGCGGCGACTCCTCCATAGCGGCCATAGTGGCGGAGGGGGCGATCCCCGGCAGGCAGAGGATCATCTATACGGCGGAAAACGACAACTTTGCCGCTGAGAAGCTTTCGAAAGAAGTTGCCAACCGGTCATCCGGCCGTGATCTCTCAGGCCTGCAGGTCCTCAACACGGTCATCGGGAAAATGAGCGGAGTGATCAGCTCGGAAAGAGAAATGAGGGAGCTGGGCCTCTCGCCCCTCGTCCCCGGTTTCAACAAGTGCGTCCTGGTGGAGGAGTTCAACAGGATACTCGTGTCCCGCGTGACGCTGCCCGGCTTCGTTCGGGGAATCCGGGTCTTCGAGGAAAAGACCGATCTGCTTCCCTTCGAGGAGGCCAAGCTCTACGGCCACAACGCCATCCACGCCCTGCTGGGATACCTCGCCCGACTCCGGGGCCATTCGGTGATGAGCACCATCAGGCAGGACTTTGCACTCCTTTCCCTGGGTGGACAGGCATTCCTGGAAGAATCCGGGGCAGCGCTCGTGAGAAAACACGGGGGAGCGGCCGGTGGAGAGCCGCTTTTTACGCCTGCCGGTTGGTCCGCATATGCCGAGGACCTCCTCCAGCGCATGACAAATCCGTGGCTGCACGACAGCGTGGAACGGATCATCAGGGACCCGGTGAGAAAGCTCGGCTGGAGTGACCGGCTTTTTGGGACAATGCGGATTGCGATGGAACAGGGGATCGAGCCCCGGGCAATGGCGCTCGGCGCGGCTGCCGCTCTCTCCTTCGCGGGGGCGGTGGAAAAAGAGCTCGGGCCTCCGCTGGAGCTCCTTTCCCGGATCTGGGGCAGCGATGCCGTGGGTGCGGAGCGCGACGCTTGTGCCCGGCTGGTCCTCGAGGCCCTGGAGAAGCTCCCGGCGTGGACGGCACGAGCATGAAGGACACTACCGGAGGTCCGGCCGCCACGCTCCTGGCTCTTTCCGCCATCGGGCTGTGGGGCTTTCTTGCCCTCCTGGGATCACGTGTTGTGAAACTGCCGCCGCTGCTCGTCACCGGTGTTGCCCTGAGCGTCGGCGGGGCAATCGGGCTTCTCAGGGTGAGGGACTGGAGGGTGCCGGTGAGGACGTTCTGCGTCGGGGCGGGCGGCATATTCGGCTACCATTTCCTTCTCTTCACGGCGTTTCGCAACGCCCCCACCGTGGAGGCAAACCTCATCAATTACCTGTGGCCCCTGCTGATTGTCGTCCTTTCTCCCGTGGTCCTGAGGGGCTACGGCTTGCGGCCGCGGCACATCCTTGGCGTCCTGGCCGGGCTGGCGGGGGCCGGGCTGATCGT
>Ga0209415_10007793_pt1 | contig 18640 bp, 25 predicted proteins | sample PeaSoiSIISIP2007_FD_187696 | JGI IMG/M metagenome (GOLD analysis project Ga0209415, IMG submission 187696) | Peat soil microbial communities from Weissenstadt, Germany - SII-SIP-2007 (SPAdes) (version 2) | ecosystem: Environmental > Terrestrial > Soil > Wetlands > Peat | place: Germany...
CACGCATCGCCCCGCGCCGGCTGCCTGCCCTGTCGCCCAATTTGTCTCCGTGCCGACGACGGGAGTGTGAGAAATGCGGGTTACCCACCACAGCAGCCACGTTCTTCCCCTTTTTGGCCGACATCCGGACCCAACAAGGACTGGACAACATCGCGTGTCTTCGCCGCCGCACCTCGGTTGACCATCATTCCGACGTCAACCGCCGCCTTCACCTCCGCGCGGTCGATGCCAAGCCGATCGCATTCGGCCAGATGATGCCGCAGACAGGGATGGCAATTCACCGCCGCCGATGCGCCGATGGCAATCAATTCCTTCATTTGGTCGTCCATGGAAAATCTCCTGTGAAAAGGGTGTGTCATTTCCTTAGACGCTGGCGACGGATGGTTCGTTACGGCTTCTTCGCCTCGATGGTTGCCGAGGTGACGTAATCTTCGATACCGAGGTCCGGCGCCCAGTCGCGGATCAGCTCTCGGCTCTCCGGCTTCGGGTCGATGCGGATGTCGATGAACCCGGCCTCGGCCAGCCAGCGGGAAAGGTCGGCGACGGTGGCGGCACCGGCGACGCAGCCCGAATACAATTCTTTCACGGCCGCCAACTCCGGCGTCAACGGCTTCAGCATGACAATGTCCGAGACGGCGATGCGGCCCCCCGATTTCAGCACCCGGAAGGCGTCTCGCAACACGGCGGGTTTGTCGGGCGCAAGGTTGATGACGCAGTTGGAGATGATGACGTCGGCCGTAGCGTCGGCGATGGGAAGATGCTCAATCTCGCCCAAGCGGAATTCCACATTGGTCAAACCGAGCTTGACGATATTCTCGCGGGCCTTTTTCAGCATTTCATGAGTCATATCGACGCCGATAGCCCGCCCTGTCGGACCGACCTGACGGGCGGCAAGGAAACTGTCGAAGCCGGCACCGGACCCTAGATCGACGACGACCTCGCCCGGTTGCATGGCGGCGATGGCCTGCGGGTTCCCGCATCCCAAGCCGAGATTGGCGCCGTCGCCGACGGCGTTCAAATCGGCATCGGCATAACCCATACGCCGAGCCAGTTCGTCGATGTCTCGCTCGGCGCCGCCACAGCAAGACGACGGGGACGAGGCTTTGGGGGCACAGCAGGACGAAGCGGCGCCTTGGGCGATGGCGCCGTAGCGATTGCGGACGATCTCTTTGATTTGTTCAGGATTCACGGCAAGTTCCTCTGCAAAAGGATGGCGGAGGCCGGGCATAGTCCGGCAAATTGGTGGGATTGACGAATGGAGGGGGGGGCCAAAGCCCGCTCGACACGGACAAAGCCGAGCCGGGCGGCGAAGGACACGGCGGAGGTGGTCAACAGATAGACGTCGCCGACCCCCAATTCGGCCAGTCGCGTCAGCGCCCAGTTGGTCATGGCCTTTCCCATGCCTTTTCGGCGCAAGGCAGAAGCCACGACAAGAGAACGCAACAGGGCGATTCCGTCATCGCCCGCTTCCCAACCGATGAAGCCGATCAGACGACTATCCTCGCGAAAACGGAAGAAACGACGGCCTGGCAGGTCGAGATCGTCAATGGGGAGGCCAGCGCCGGCCAAGGTGGCGGCCAGTTCGACGTCGCTGCCGGGAATTTCGTCGATCGTTGGTTCATCCATCATTCGAGTGCCTCATTCGCAGCACGGTTGGCGGCTGCAGCAGTTCTCGGTCAGATAGTCGATGACCGCCCTGGCATGTCCGTATTCCGCCGAATAGATCAGGGACCGGCCCTCGCGGCGCACCGCCACAAGTCCGGCGTTTTTCAGCAACGACAGGTGAAACGACAGCGTGTTGGCGGGAATCGCCAATTCCTCGGCGATCTGCCCGGCCGGCAGACCTGTCGGGCCGGCGGTCACCAGCAGGCGAAAAACCCGTAAGCGGCTTTCCTGGGCCAGAGCCGACAGCGCGGCGATGATTGCTTGTTCATCCATATTTCCAGAATTATAGAAATGATAACCGCTGTCAAGCCCTCTCGATCGCCAGCCTCCGGCGTCAGCATATTCCCCTTAGAGAATATCCTATTGACGGCATATCCGTATTGCCGCATATTCCCCCCATGGAAAATGTTACCCAACTTCTGACCGCTCTCGCCGATCCGATCCGTTTGCGCAGTGTCGCGCTGATGGCCCGCCAAGGAGAACTTTGCGTCTGCGAGACCTGCTATGCGCTGGAGATCGCCCAACCCAAGGCGTCGAAGCATCTCGCAACCTTGCGTGACGCCGGACTGGTCAAGGTTCGCCGCGACGCCCAGTGGACGTTCTATGCCTTGGCCGACGATCTTCCCGACTGGGGACGGGTCCTGGTCGATGCCGCAATCCAGGGCTTGATTGATGACGTGGTCCACATCGCCGACCAGGACCGGCTGAAGAGAATGCCCGGCCGGCCACCCCGCACACGGGTCGCCTGACGCCCGAAGGAACAGACAATGCTGAGCGTTTTTACCGGACTGGCCGACTGGCTGGTTTACCGAACGATGGGTCTTGCCCCCGACGACAAGCTTGGCGACGCCCTGCATTTCTTTGTCGAGGACGTGACGAAGATCTTCGTCCTCTTGACCCTGATCATCTTTCTCGTTGGTCTGCTGCGCTCCATGCTGACGCCGGAACGCCTGCGCACACTGCTGGCGGGCAAGCGCAAGGGGCCGGCCTATCTGCTGGCCGGACTGCTCGGCGCGGTCACGCCGTTCTGTTCCTGTTCGGCGGTGCCCCTGTTCATCGGTCTTCTGGAGGCCGGCGTGCCGATGGGGGTGACGATGACCTTCCTGATCACCTCGCCGATGGTCAACGAAGTGGCGGTGGTCATGCTGCTGGCCATCCTCGGCTGGAAGATCACCCTGCTCTATTTCGCCACGGGAATGATCGTCGGTGTCGTCGGCGGCCTGCTGACCGATCGCTTCGGATTGGAGCGGTTCGTCGAGGACTATGTGTGGAAGATCCGCATGGGTGAGGTCGTGGCGGTCGAAGCCGACACCAGCCTGCGCGGCCGCATCGCCTTCGGCATCGCCCAGGTGCGCGAGATCATCGGCCGGGTGTGGCTTTACGTGCTGATCGGCATCGGTATCGGCGCCGGACTGCACGGCTTCGTGCCGCAAGAGTTCTTCGCCGCCCATGCCGGCCCCGACAACCCCTTCGCCGTGCCGCTGGCGGTGATCGTCGGCATTCCGCTTTATTCCAATGCCGCCGGCATGATCCCGATCGTCGAGGCGCTGATCGGCAAGGGCGTCCCCGTCGGCACCGTTCTGGCTTTGATGATGAGCATCACCGCCATCTCGCTGCCCGAACTGATGATTTTGCGGAAAGTGCTGAAGCTGCCGATGCTGGCTCTCTTTGCCGCCTTCCTGGCCGTCGCCTTTGTCGGTGTCGGCTATCTGTTCAATGCCGTCCTGTAAGGAGGAAACACCATGAAAACGATCAAAGTGCTCGGCCCCGGCTGCGCCAACTGCGTCAACACCGCCAAGCTGGTCGAAGAGGCGGCCCGCTCCCTCGGCGTCGAAATCGCCATCGAGAAGGTCACCGACATGGCGGCAATCCTCGGCTACGGCGTGATGTCGACGCCGGGCGTGGTGGTCGATGGAAAAGTGGTCCATGCGGGCGGCATCCCCAAACGCGACGTCGTTGAGTCCTGGCTGAAAGCCTGAGCGGAAGGAAGAAAACCATGTTCGTATCCATCGGTTTCATCGGCGCTGGCCGTATCGCCAAGATTATGCTCGAAGGCTGGACCAGGGCCGGCGCCCTTCCCGGTTCGATCGTTCTCTATGACCAGTCCGACACGGCCGTGCGTTCGCTCGTGACCGACGATCCCTCGGTGCGCGGCGGCACGCTGGCCGAGGCGGCCGGCTGCGATCTCATATTCGGCGCCCTGCATCCGCCGGCCATGCTGGAAGCACTGCCGGCCATCGCTCCGGCCTTGAAAGCGGACGCGCTATTTTGCTCGCTGGCCCCCAAAATCAAGATGGCAACCTTGCGGGACAAACTGGGCGGTTTTGCCCGATTGGCCCGGATGAACCCCAACGCGCCCTCGATCGTGAACAACGGCTTCAATCCCGTCGCCTTCGCTGATGGGGTACCGGCAAAAGCGCGGCAGGATCTGCTGGCGGTCATGGCGCCACTGGGTCAAACGCCGGAAGTCGAGGAGCATCTGATCGAGACCTACGCCGTGATCAGCGCCATGGGGCCAACCTATTTCTGGTTCCAGTTCGATGCGGTGCGCCATCTGGCCGAGACATTCGGATTGGCGCCGGAGGACGCGCGAAAAACCGTCGCCGCCATGTTGCACGGAGCGGTGGACACGCTGCTTACCAGCGGCCTGCCGGAGGACAAGGTGATGGATCTGGTTCCGGTGCGGCCGATGGCCGAGGACGAACCAGCCATTCGCCAGATGATCGACGATCGACTGACCGCAATGTTCGCGAAATTGAAGGCTTAACCGGCCTGGACGCTCTCTTCTGGCGTAAGAATCCGGCAGCATCGGCCAGAAGAGGTGCTGCCAGATTCTTTCTGCTCCGCGTGTTCGCGTTTTGCCCGTACCAGGATGAGTTCGCCGACAATGCTGACGGCCAGTTCCTCAGGCGTTTCCGCACCGATGTTTGTCCCAATCGGCGCAGTAACGCGGGCGAGTTCCTCTTCGCCATATCCGTGGGCCGTCATTTCCTTGAAAACTAAGTCCCGCTTGCTACGACTGCCGATCATGCCGATATAAGCCGCGCCGCTTCTGAGGACCTGCTCCAGGACAATCCGATCGTAAAGATGCCCCCTGGTGACAATGACCAGATAGCTGTGTTCGTCGAAGGCAAGCGCCGGCAAGCTGTGGAACGTTTCAATCCGCATGATCTCGGTGGGCTCAGGGAATCTTTCCCGATTGGCGTACTCCGTCCGGTCGTCGAGGACCACCGTCCGGAAGCCCACGCTGTTGCTCAACGGGGCGATCCGCTGCGACAAATGGCCGGCGCCAAAGACGTAAACCGTCCCGGTCGGACGCAACGCCTCCATCAGGAATCGCTGATCGCCAAAGGCTTCGGCATGAAGAGTGATCTTGGCCGGACCGGCCAGCAGCTTCTCCAAAATATAGGGATCGCAGTCGACCTTGCCGATCATGGTTCGATCCGGCTTCACCAGACACTGTTGCCTGACCAGTCCTGCCATGTCCGGGGTTTCGCCCAGCACGGTGATGAGCCAGGCTTTCTCGCCCCGCTCCAGGACATCGGCCACCGCCTCGTAAACGAGGCGGTTGTTGTCGTCATCCGCGTCAACGAACTCGATCAATATTTCGCCCGCTCCGCCGCAGATCATATCCATCCCGGCGGCATCCTTGCCGGTCAGGTCGAATGTTTGCGTTACCGTGTGCCGGGAGAGCAGAGAGTCCTGGGCCAGACGCATGGCGTCAGCTTCCAGCCGACCACCGCCGATCGAGCCGAGAATCGAACCATCGCCGCGGACCACCATCTTGGCGCCGGCACCGCGCGGCGCCGACCCGACTTTGTCGAAAATCGTCGCCACGGCAAAACTTTCGCCGGCGCGCAAAAGCCGCACCATATCCCGATATAGCCTCTTCATCTTCTGGTCCTCCCTAATTTTTTTTGAAGACTGCTTGCCGCCATCGTCCAAAGAGGCAGACCGAAAGCGTCAGGCCTTCCAGGCGATCAAAACGGTGCGACAGATGGACATCACGCGATCAATGAAGGGGATTTCAGAGCGACCTCTCTCGGCTAGTTGCGGATCGCGGGTGCCGCTGGCGAGCAGGCTTTGATTGATCACCCAGGCAAAGGGCGTGATACCGGCGCGCGCCAAGTCCCGTTGCAGCCGCTCCGCCTCGTGAACCGGTGTCGCTTCCGCCAGCGTGACGATGATCGTCTTGGTGAAGACCGGATCCCGCAACCGGGGAAGAAGGTTCCGGACGGCGTCCGGCATGTCCAGTTCAGTCCGCAACACTTCGCGGTGATAGGCCTCGGCCGCATCCAATAGCAAGATGGTATGGCCGGTCGGGGCGGTGTCCAGCACCACGAACTGGTCCTTGCCCTCGTCGACGGTATTGGCGAAAGCGCGGAAGACGGCGATCTCCTCAGTGCAGGGAGAGCGCAGATCCTCTTCCAGCATGGTGCGGCCGGCGGCATCGACGCCCGCTTTTGCCAGAACCTCAGTCCGATAGGCGGCGATCTCTTGTTCCGGGTCGATGCGGGTCACCGTCAATCCTGGCACATCCTCACCGACGGCATCGGCGACATGGGCGGCCGGATCGGTGGTCGAAAGCGTCACCCGATGACCCCGCCGGGCCAGGGACATGGCGATGGAGGCGGCAATGGTGGTCTTCCCGACGCCACCTTTGCCCATGGTCATGACGACGCCCCGTCCGGCTTGGGCGATATCCGCCACCAATGTTTCCAAACCGGGAGGGATCGCCACCGACTCCGTCGCAGGCGCGGACGGCATTTCGACAGTTTTCGATTGGTCCATCCCGCGCAATGCCGCAAGACCGACCGTACCCCTGGGTAAAAATGGTGTCTCGGTGCGAGGCAGGATCGCCAAGCCAGCCGGCATGGCGGCGACGGCGTCCTGACCACGGGCGGTCAACGCATCGGCGACTGCGTCGCCTGGCGTAATCGCTCTGAACATGCCGTTCAACGCGAGCCGCAGATTGGTTACGCCGAGTTCGGCCAACTCGTCCCGAGTCCGCTCGGCCTCGCGTAAGGAGGATCGCTCCGGGCGGCTGACCAGGACCACCGTGGTTGCCGCCGGATCGGAAAGCTGGGCGACGGTGGCGGCATAGAGTGCTTTCTGCTTTTCCAGTCCGGCCAGCGGCCCCAGGCAGGAGGCGCCATTGGTCGAGGAGGCGATGAAATCGGTCCAGGCCGACGGCAAGGTCAGCAGGCGCAGGGTATGCCCCGTGGGGGCGGTATCGAAGATGATGTGATCGAACCCGGCCGTCGCCGAAGGATCGCCCAACAGTTTGGCGAAGGCGTCAAAGGCGGCGATTTCCACCGTACAGGCCCCAGAGAACTGTTCTTCCATGCTGGCGATGGCCGCCGCAGGCAGCACCCCTCGATAGGGTCCGACCACCCGCTCCCGGTAATCGCGGGCGGCAACCTCGGGGTCGATGTTCAAAGCATAGAGATCCGGTGCGTCGGCAACCGGCGTCGGCTCCCCCGTCAGCGGCGTGCCCAGGACTTCGTCCAGATTGGACGCCGGATCGGTGCTGACGATCAGCACTCGTTTGCCGGAATCGGCCAAAGCCAATCCGGTGGCACAGGACAGCGAGGTCTTACCGACGCCTCCCTTGCCGGTGAAGAACAGAGTCCGGGTGCCGACCGTCGGCAGTGTCATGATGGGGTCATCCGCAACAGCCCGACTTGGGAGAGCAGCCGGAAGACGCTTTCGCGCGGGGAGACTCTCCCACCGTGAGGCCTAGTTTCTGCGCCAACTGGTCTCGCGACAGATGGACGCCGGTCGAAATGATATGGCCGTCAAGGACGATGATCGGCAACCGGTCCATGCCGGTCTCCATCTCCTTGACCACCGCCGGATTGGCGGCGAAGGCCTGTGGTTCCTGACCAAGGTTGTAGCGCTGTACGGTCACACCCTGCTCGGCCAGCCACTTCAGGTCGGCGGCGAAGGTCACCAGCACAGGATCGACCTCGGGACCGCAAACGCCGGTCGAGCAGCACATGGCCGGGTCGTAGACTTCAAGTTTTTGCATCTGTTTCTCCTGTAAATGGTGGCTCATCGCGGTTGAGTAGGCGACAAGGCGATCCCGTTGTTTTCCGGTTTTTGCGAATATGCTGGCTGCATCCAATTTCCTTTTGGAGCGAAGCCCATTCGTTCGTAAATATAAGTAGACAACAACAAAAATAATATTGGGACAGACACCAAAATATAAGACTCAACTAGCCCAATAAATTCTTCATTACATGAATTAATACCATGCTCTACGCATATATTATTGTTCATTAAATAAGCGAAAAACTCTCCAGACAAATACCCAATTGTGGCTGACGCCGCCACTGCAGCAAACCCGAATCTAAATAGAGAAGATTCTTTTAGACGGTCACTTGGCTCATTCCATACCGCATGACAACGGTTGCAGACGGTAACATCCAGTTCGACAGACGAGCCGCAACAGGAACATTTTCCGTCGTGACTCGCCTGTACCGTGCGCCATTCTTTCTTCGAAAATAATTCTTCCCATGCCGCCGTGTAACGGATGGAGCGGTCGTCGAGAGAGCAATAGGATCCGTATCGATAAGGTTGGTTCAGCTCGTCGATAAGCGCTATTCCTTTCGCCAGATTTCTTTGGCGATCACGGTACGCTTGCTTCAGTGAGCGAAATAAGCGCGGCATCGACTTATCGTCATCTAACGTTGTCGGCAATGGCGGCAAAGCCCGGACGGTGGGTCATCCGTCCGTACCAGTCCATCACCCCGGTCATATGCGGCTTGTCCAAGGGAACCAGGCATCGGCCCTGACCTGGAGTTTGGCGGGCCATAAATCCTCGCGGCCACTCTTAGCGGCCAGGTAGCGGACGATGGCGTTAGACTCCCACAGCACGAACCCGTCGTCTTCGATCGTCGGGATTTGCCCGGTGGGATTGAGGCGCAGATAGGATGGCTCATGGTTTCCACCAAATTTGCCACCGATATCGATGCGCTCGTGTGCCAGTTCCAACTCGGCAACCGCCCACATCACCTTGGCGACGGCGGACGAGTTGGTACGCCCCCAAATCTTCAGCATCTTGTCCTCTCCTCGCGTTCCGACAGCGCGTCACATCACGCTTCGGCCTCGTACCAACGCTTCGACGAATTGACGATGCGGACAACCGAGAGCATCACCGGCACCTCGATCAGCACGCCGACCACCGTGGCCAGCGCCGCCCCCGACTGGAAGCCGAACAGGCTGATGGCGGCGGCTACCGCCAATTCGAAAAAATTGCTGGCACCGATCAGCGCCGAAGGACCGGCAACGCAATGGGCGACACCCAATTTCCTGTTAAGCAGATAGGCCACGCCGGAATTGAAATAGACCTGAATGGTGATCGGCACCGCCAACATCAGGATGACCAACGGCTGGGCGATGATCTGCTCGCCCTGAAAGCCGAACAGCAAGACCAGGGTGGTCAGCAGCGACAGCAAAGACACCGGCCCCAATTTGGCCAGCGTGTTCGCCAAGGCTCGCGGTCCGCTTGCGACCAGCGCCCTGCGCCAAATCTGGGAGACGATGACCGGCACGACGATGTAAAGGACCACCGACAGCAGCAGGGTGTCCCACGGCACGGTGATCGACGACAAGCCCAGCAACAGGCCGACGATGGGGGCGAAGGCGAAGACCATGATGGTGTCGTTGAGCGCCACCTGCGAGAGGGTGAAATGCGGTTCGCCCTCGCACAAGTTTGACCAGACGAAGACCATGGCGGTGCATGGGGCGGCGGCCAGCAGGATCAGCCCGGCGATATAGCTGTCGATCTGGCCGGCCGGAAGAAAGGGGCGGAACAGCGTGCTGACGAAGACATAACCGAGCAGAGCCATGGAGAATGGCTTGACGGCCCAGTTGATGAACAGGGTGACGCCGATGCCCTTCCAATGCTCCTTGACCTGATGCAGGGCACCGAAGTCGATCTTCAACAGCATGGGGATGATCATCAGCCAGATCAGGGCCGCCACCGGCAGATTGACCTGGGCCACTTCCATTCGCCCGATGGCGTGAAACGGAGCGGGAATAAAATGGCCGAGAGCCACACCGGCAATGATGCACAAGGCCACCCAGACGGTCAGGTAGCGTTCGAAGACACCCATCGGAGCCTTGGCGGCGGCCTTTCCCACCACCTCACATTGTGCTGACATTCACACCTCCCCCGCTCTTGCCGGACCCACTTCGATCAATTTGCGAACCTTGACCTCGATCATGTCGTAGACCTTGCGGAACGCGGCGAGCCGTTCCTCATGCGTACCCTCGGCATGGGCTGGGTCGGGGAAGCCGATATGAACCTTGGAGGGGTGACCTGGCCAGATTGGACAGACTTCCCCGGCGGCGTTGTCGCAAACGGTGATCACCAGATCCATCTTGGGCGCGTCCGGCAGGGCGAATTCGTCCCACGACTTGGAGCGCAGCCCCTCAACCGAATAACCTTTCTCCTTCAGCAATTCGATGGAGAACGGATTGACCCGCCCCGTCGGATGACTGCCGGCGCTGTAGGCTCTCCATTTGCCGCCACCCAAGCGGTTGATCAGGCATTCGCCCAACACGCTGCGGGCGCTGTTGCCCGTGCAGAGAACGAGAACGTTGATGGGAGTGTCGGTCATGATCTAGTCGGTTCCTTGCTTCGAATGATTGCTATTCGGTACGGTCACGCAGCTGGCCGATGTCGTTCAGGCGGCGTTGGAGGGCCAGTCGATCCAGTCCTCGGATCGGCAATGCGGCGAAAAGTCGGATCCGGGTCCGGAGCATCCGCATGATGTCGGCGCAGAACGCGGCCTTGTCCAAGGCGCTGCCCTCGAAAGCCGCGGGATCCGGCACCCCCCAGTGGGCCGTTATCGGCTGGCCAGGCCACGCCGGGCAAACCTCACCCGCCGCGTTGTCACAGACGGTGAAAACGAAGTCGAGATGCGGCGCACCGGGTTTGGAAAATTCATCCCATGACTTGGAAAACAGGCCGTCAACGGGATAGTCGCCCTTTTCAAGCAACGTGAGCACCATCGGCTCGATCGATCCCCTCGGGTGACTGCCGGCACTGAAAGCGTGGAATCGCGCGCCGGCCTCATCCCTCAAAATCGCCTCGGCCATGATGCTGCGCGCCGAATTGCCGGTACATAGGAACAGGACATTGTAGATCTTCTCGCTCACGATGACCCCCCACAACAGGTTGACGGCTTGACCCCTTCAGCATTCGGACCGAGAGCGGCCCGCCCTTGGTCGCAAAGAACCTGGACCGGCACCGCATTGACCAGCGCCAGCACGCGCCGATCATCGAGCACGGTCGGATCTTCATTGAGACATCCGCCGATGAGAGCAAGGAATTTCCGGGCGCAAGGGTTGAGGTCCCGTTCGGCCAGCCGATAGTAGACCCACTTGCCGTCGCGGCGTTGTTGCAGCAATCCGGCGACCTTCAACATCGCCAGATGCTTGGACACGGTGGCGGGCGCCAGATTCAGCACCGCGGTAATCTGACAGACGCAGAGCTCCCCGCCTTCCAGGAGCTTCAGGATGCGCGCGCGGCTGGTGTCGGCGACGGCTTTGGATACGGTCTCGAATGTCTCAATCATGGGAAAGACCCTACGGTCATTTCGTCATATTGGAAAGTGATATATTCATGACGGCGCAATCCACCCCCGATGGAGCCCCCTGTGGAGGCGCGGCCTATGTGTTACGGCCCGCGCTCACAATCCGCCCGGCCGGCATTGATCGGATTTTCCGGCAAGGATTATTTGCGAACCAGCCGGCAATCATCCGACGCCAGCAATGTGTCGCGGATCTCGACCGCGCGCTCGGCGTCGCGTTCGTTGTTGAACAGAGCCTTGATTTCAGACGCCTGCGGTTGGCCAAGATCGAGGGCAAGGAAACAATCGAGAAGCGAATGCCTGCTGTCGGGGGTATTCTGTTGAAAAACTCCGGAGTTTTTCTGTCTCGCGCAACTTTTTACCCTTCAACATGTTCTTCGCGACTCATTATTGCGCAGTCGTGGTGATGCAGGAATCAATCTTGCGTCCCGAACCACCTGAAATAGTTTTTCAACAGAATAGGTCACGTCCGGCCAGTCAGGGTCACGAAACAACGTTCAACGGCCACCTCGGGAATTGGGCGCATCAGTTCGGAAAGAATGTTCGTATCGAGAAGGATCATTCGTCGAAGCCTGGTGGCACGCGCATGGGGTCTCGGGGAATCGTCGGCAATTCCACCCCGCCGAGCGGCGAGAATCGGGCGCGTATGGCAGCAGCGAGATTGCCAGGTCTCTTTGGTTCACGATTGAGAGCGGCGCGCAGGATATCCCGCGCTTCGTCCTCCATCGAACGGCCGTGAACGGCCGCCTGAACACGCAGGCGGGATTTCAGGGAGTCATCCAGTTTGCGAATGGTGATGCTAGCCACGATGCCATCTCAATCATCATTGATGTCAATATAATCATTGCTTACGTGACTTGTCAGCCAGGAACCGCGCTATGCCAATATGTCGCGGCCTATTCCAGGCGAGGCCCGGATGAGAATGCGTACTGTAAAGGTTTCCACCAACGCCAGAAGATCCTTGTCGCCGGTTACAAGTGCCTCCGCGCGACCGGCGAGCGCCAGTTCCAGGAAAGGTCGGTCGTACGGATCGCCGCAATCGGGCCAAGCGCCAAGCATGAAATCGATCAGATGCGTGATATCGGCCGGGCGATCGGTCAACGCCTCCAGGGGGGCCTTGTGGTCGCGTCCGGGCGACCGGCTGCTGTCGCTTGGGTGATAGATGGCGGCGACGATGAAGCCGTTGCGGCCGGTGATGGCGGCGATCATCCCGCCGCTCTCCTGGGCTCTGCCGCGGTCGTCGCCGGCAGCAACGCGCCCGGCCCCGTTGCCTCCCAACCCACGCCGGCGCCGGCGCCGCGATCGATTCCTCCAGGTCCCGAGCCGGAGGATAGCCAGGTCATCGCCGAACTCGACGGTGCGATGCGAAGCAAGGCGCTCTATCGCGATCCCGAACTGAGCCTTGATCGCCTCGCCCGCAAAATGATGGTGCCAACGCGCCGCATTTCGCTGGCGGTCAACCGCGTCAAGGGGATCAACGTCTCGCAGTATGTCAACGAATTCCGCATCGGCGACGCCTGCCGGCGCCTGGGCGAGACCGACGAGTCGATCATGCAGATCATGTTCGAAGTCGGCTTTCTCACCAAGTCCAACTTCAACCGCGAATTCCTGCGGGTGACGGGCAAGAGCCCCAGCGCCTGGCGCACCGAACAGAAGACCGCGCCGACCGCGACGCCGATCCGACCTCGTCGGGATGACGCTTTGGAGCAAGCGGTCGGACAGGGAGAGGGCGGGCTCCGTCGCTGACGGGCGACTATTTCAGATCCTTCGGCACCGCCGAGATGATCACCACCGCCTCGGCCATCGGATAGTCGTCGGTCATCGTCAAATTGATCCGCGCCGTCATGCCGGGCGGCAGCATGGTGGCGAGATGCTCCGCCGCCCCGCCGGTCAGACGCAAACTCGGCTGGCCGGACGGCAGATTGACCACGCCCAGATCGCGCCAGAACACGCCGGCCCGAAAGCCGGTCCCCAACGCCTTGGAACAAGCCTCCTTGGCCGCAAAGCGCTTGGCATAGGTCGAAGCCCGGCCTTGCGCCGTTCCCGCCCGGCGTTCCGCCTTGGCCCGTTCCTCTTCGGTAAACACCCGTTCGATAAAGCGCTCGCCGAAGCGATCGAGCGTCTTCTCGATCCGCCGGATGTCGATGAGGTCGCTGCCCAGACCGAGGATCACCCCCGCGCCTCGGTCATCAGGCGGCGCATTTCCCGAATCGAGTCCTCGAGACCGATGAAGATGGCCTCGCCGATCAGGAAATGACCGATGTTCAATTCGGCGATCGAGGGAATCCCGGCGATCGGCACCACCGTATCGAAGCTCAAACCATGCCCGGCGTGGCATTCCAACCCGATCGCCGCGGCATGCGCGGCGGCGGCGGCGACGCGCGCCAACTCCCGGTCGCGGTGCGGGCCGAGGGCGGCGTCGCAATAGGCTCCGGTGTGCAACTCGATCACCGGCGCGCCGACGGCCTTGGCGGCGTCGATTTGACGAACGTCGGCTTCGATGAACAGCGAAACACGGATCCCGGCGGCGCCGAGAGCGCCGACGAACGGGCGCAGGCTTGCCTGAGAGCCGAACACGTCAAGACCACCCTCGGTGGTCCGCTCCTCCCGGCGTTCGGGAACGATACAGACCGCATGCGGCTTGTAGCGAAGAGCGATTTCGACCATCTCCGGCGTCGCCGCCATTTCCAGATTGAGCGGCAGACGAATCACGTCCATCAAACGTTCGATATCGTCATCCGAAATATGGCGCCGGTCCTCGCGCAAATGAGCGGTAATGCCATCGGCCCCCGAATCCGCGGCCAAACTGGCAGCCCGCACCGGATCGGGATGTTTTCCGCCACGGGCGTTCCGGATGGTGGCGGCGTGATCGATATTCACGCCCAGACGCAAATGGCGGTTCATTTTGTCCTCGATCCTTAGGACCTGGGACGAATTAACGCTCCAGGTCCTTAGCTTCATATGACGCCTGCGCCTCCGGCTTCGGCAGGCTCAGGCGCCGCTCGGGCTTAGGGCTTGGAGCGATTATTTCGTTCCAAGCCCTTAACGTTCAGTTCCGCGCGCGTTCGACCGAATTGATCGACGGCGTGGCGCGCAGGGCCGCGATGATATTGGTCAGATGCTTCACGTCGCGCACCTCGACGTCGATGATCATTTCGAAGAAATCGGCGTTGCGATTGGTGATCTTGAGATTGCTGATATTGCCTAGATTCTTGGCGATCACCACCGATAAATTTCCCAAATTTCCCGATTCATTGGCCACCACCAGACTGATCCGGCCGATATGCAGCTCTCCGTCCTCGGGAGCTTGGTTCCAGGCCAGGTCGAGCCAGCGTTCCGGCGTTTCGGCAAACTGTTCCAGACTGTCGCAATCGATGGTGTGAATGGTCACGCCTTTTCCGGTGGTGACGATGCCGACGATCCGATCGCCGGGAAGCGGATGGCAACAGCCGGCGAAATGCATCGCCATGCCGGCCATGAGCCCGCGAATCGGCGTCGTCGGCGCTTGCGTCTTGGGTTTGCCGCGCTTCAGCGCAACGACATTGTCCGGATTGTACTGGGCCTTCTGCTGCGTGGTCTTCAGTTCCGGGTAAACCGCCGAGACCACGTCACGGCCGGTCAGACCGCCCTCGCCGACGGTCACCACCAAATCTTCGACACTGGCCGCCTTGAAGATCTTCAAGACGCCATCCAGAGCCTTTTCCGTATAGTCGTAGCCTTCCTGCTTGAAGGCCCGGTTGAGGATGGCGCGCCCCAGATCGATATATTGGCCGCGCTGTTGGGTCCGGATGTAACGCCGGATGCGGGCCCGGGCCCGCCCGGTCACCACGAAGCGTTCCCACGTCGGATTGGGCGTCTGCGCCTTCGAGGTGATGATTTCGATCTGATCGCCGTTGTTGAGCGGCGTCCGGAGCGGCATCATCCGTCCATTGACCTTGGCGCCGACGCAGGTATCGCCCACCGCCGAATGCACCGCATAGGCGAAATCGACCGGACAGGCTCCCCGCGGCAAGGCGATCAAATCGCCCTTCGGGGTGAAGCAGAACACCTGATCCTGGAACATCTCGAGCTTGGTATGCTCGAGGAATTCCTCGGGATTGGACGCATGCTCCATGATATCGAGCAATTCGCGCAACCAGCGATATTGCTTGCGATTGTCGGCCGGTCGCATGCCCTGTTTGTAGGACCAGTGAGCGGCGACGCCCAACTCCGACACCTCGTGCATGTCCACGGTTCTGATCTGCACCTCGATCCGATGCCTCTCAGGACCGAAAACGCCAGTGTGCAACGAACGATAGCCGTTCGGTTTCGGCGTCGAGATGTAATCCTTGAAGCGATTGGGCACCATCGGATAGTGGCTGTGGATGACGCCCAACGCCCTGTAGCAATCCTCCACCGAGCCGACCAGCACGCGGAACGCCATGATGTCCGATAATTGTTCGAAGGCGACGTTCTTCAATTGCATCTTGCGCCAGATCGAATAAGGCGTTTTCTCGCGCCCCGAAACCGTCGCCTCGACCTCGGCCTCTTTGAGGATGCTGCGCAATTCGTCGAGGATGCGGCTGATCAGATCGCCCCCCTTCTCGCGCAGGAAATTCAGCCTGGCCACCAAGGATCCCCGCACATCGGGATGCAACTCGGCGAAGGCCAAATCCTCCAGTTCGGTCTTGACCTCGGAAATGCCGATACGCTCGGCCAGCGGCGCATAGATCTCCATGGTTTCCAGGGCGATCCGCCGGCGCTTCTCCGGGTTGCGGATGTAATGCAGGGTGCGCATGTTGTGCAGGCGGTCGGCCAGTTTGACCAACAGCACGCGGATGTCCTCGGACATCGCCAAGACCAGCTTGCGGAAATTTTCCGCCTGCTTGGACTGATCGGACTGCAATTCGATCCGCGAGAGCTTGGTCACGCCATCGACCAGACGCGAGACCTCGGGGCCGAACATCTTGGTCAGATCGGCCACCGTCGCCGGCGTGTCTTCGATGGTGTCGTGCAGAAGCGCGGTGATGATCGAGGCCGCGTCCATCTTGTATTTGGTCAAGATGCCGGCCACTTCGATCGGATGCGAGAAATAGGGGTCGCCCGACGCGCGAAGCTGCGAGCCATGTTGCTTCATGGCGAACACATAGGCACGGTTGATGGCGTCCTCGTCCGCTGTCGGATCATAGGACTTGACGAGTTCGACCAATTCGAACTGACGCATCATGGTCGGTCACCTGCGCAGGTGATCAGGGCCACCTCTACCTCAAACCACAAAGGCCCTACCAGCGCGACAGCGCCTTCGGGCCTCGCATGTGAAACACAAGGCAAATTCACTGGCGCCGCCGCGTCGCATCGAAACGCTCCGACGGCGCCCCGGGATCACTCTTCGTCTAAGCCGCCGGGTTCATTTTCCAAATCGGTGGCCTCGTCTTGAATGGACAGGCCGTCCTCGGCCAGATCCTCGTCGAGCACGCGCGGACCCGCATCGAAGGCCAATTCGTGAGCGGCGGAGTCGATTTCGTCGTCTTCGGGCTCATCGACCTCGACATGTTTCTGCAAGCCTTGAACCACCGAATTCATCAGGCTGTCGAGGTTCACCGTCTCTTCGGCGATTTCTCGCAAGGCGACCACGGGATTCTTGTCGTTGTCACGATCGACGGTCAGTTGCCCGCCCGACGAGATATCGCGCGCCCGCTGACCTGCCAGCATCACCAGTTCGAAGCGGTTGGGAATCTTCAGAACACAATCTTCCACCGTAACGCGGGCCATCTCATCATTCTCCAGGAAAAAGCGCAGTTGGTCAGGATATATATTTTTTCGGCTCAGTGAAAGCAAGGTTACTGTCACGCATCAGTCATGATCCGACGACATGCCTGATGCCTGAGGCAGGTAAACACCTCAACATATTGCCAAAAAGAAAATTCACCACGAAGAGGCAAACGACCAGCGATTCTCACTATGGCATTTCTCGCCCTCTCCTCGACGCGGGCTATGCATCCATCTTCCTGTGGCGCACGCATCTGTGCGTATCTGTGAGCCGCGAAGCGGCATCCTCTTTCATCTGTGATTCCCGAAAGCCGCCAATTCCCCAATAATTTCGACGCTTTGCACCGCAGCAAAGATCTGTACAAGCGTAACCCCACGGGGGAGAGGAATTCCATTTTCTCCCATAATGAGAACGGCTGGCGAACGACTACTTTTCCACGATACACTCCTGATCGCCCTTAAGCTTGGCGATCATCGCATCGAGCGTCTCGCCGCTCACCGGATGCACCCAATCGGGCGCGATGTCCCTCATCGGCAGCAAGACGAAGGCTCGCTCGCCCAAGCGCGGATGCGGGACCAGGGGACGTGGCGGCACGTTCAGACTCTGCCCGCCATAGGCCAATAAATCGAGATCGAGAACCCTGGCCGCATTGACCACCGAGCGTTTGCGGCCGAAGGCATCCTCGATCCGATGCAAGAGATCGAGCAGTGCCGCAGCCGAAAGTTCGGTCTCGACGGCGGCAACGGCATTGACGAACCACGGCTGATCGGATATCGGCACCGGTCTGGTCCGCCAAAATCGAGAGCGGCGGGTAACCCGCACCCCTTCGGCGACCAGACGATCCAACGCCGCCGCCACCGTCCGGCGCGGCGAACCCGCAGAACCAGGCAAATTGGCGCCCAGGCCGATCAGGATGAGATCAGGATCCATTTCCGCCACCACACTGTCCTTATCTTCGCGCTTTCCGCACACACCCTTGCGGGAGCCGGCCGCGACGCTTACGTTAACGACCATTATCGACCTTAAAATTCCGACCGCGGCAAAAAGATCGTTGCCGCGGAATGCCTTTAGATCCCAGTGAGATAGCATGACAATGGTTTTTTATTCCCAAGAACGTATCGGTTTGTTCATTGACGGATCCAATCTTTACGCCGCCGCGCGCGCGCTCGGTTTCGACATCGATTACAAGCGGCTCCTCGACTTGTTTGCCGCGAAGGGCCGTTTGATTCGGGCTTTTTATTACACGGCCTTGGTCGAAGACCAGGAATATTCTCCGATTCGCCCGCTGGTCGACTGGCTGGACTATAACGGCTACACCATGGTCACCAAACCGACCAAGGAGTTCACCGACGCCACCGGACGGCGCAAGATCAAAGGCAATATGGACATCGAATTGGCCATCGACGTGATGGAAATGGCCCAATATCTCGATCATGTCGTCCTGTTTTCCGGCGATGGCGATTTCCGGCGCCTGGTCGAAGCGGTTCAGCGCAAAGGGGTCCGCGTCACCGTCGTCAGCACCGTACGCTCGCAGCCGCCGATGGTCGCCGACGAATTGCGCCGGCAAGCCGATACCTTCGTCGAATTGCAGGATCTGGAATCGGTCATCGCCAGATCCGGCCAG